>Ga0209480_10000011_pt1 | contig 335727 bp, 309 predicted proteins | sample JI61114C2DNA_FD_187501 | JGI IMG/M metagenome (GOLD analysis project Ga0209480, IMG submission 187501) | Wastewater effluent complex algal communities from Wisconsin, to seasonally profile nutrient transformation and Carbon sequestration -... | ecosystem: Engineered > WWTP > Effluent > Algae...
GACATCAGCAGGCGTTTTGCAATCGCTGAGTAAGTCATCCATGAGTTTCGGGTCGAGGCGTTCCATGTTACTGCTCCTTCTTGGGATTCACGTTATATAGCAGTTACACAGTTCAGTTTACAGTCTCGCTGGTGATATGGGCAGGCTTTGTGTTGAGCTTGTTTTATAGCTTGGCGTGGCTGCAAAAATTTAAACCGATTTACCAAGCTTTAATTGGAGGTCTAGCAGGCAGCTTAAGTTATTTTGCGGGTGCTAAGTTGGGAGCTTTAAGCTTTAATTATTCACTATTTTTCTCATTTTTATTAGTATGGATCATTTGGATAGTATTGCTGCCTCTATTAGTACATTGTGTATATTTATTTAAAAAATAAAACGCATAACTAATACAAGTTGCAATAATATTCATTTCATCGACCAATTCTTGCCTTTAATCGAAATTTCTTATATTTTGTAACAAACTATCTCTAACCATTGACACTAAAACACAAAAATAAGGGAGTGTGTCTATGCGAGCTTTTCTACCAGTTCTTTTATTCGCATCCTCAAGTTTAGTTATCACTACTCCAGCCGCAGCGACGACTGAATCACAAGTAATTCCTATAGTTAAGCTCAAATCTGCTCCCTTAACTGATGGTTCAGGCGAAGAGTGGAAGGAAATATCCAGCGTTGAAATTCCTTTGGTTTATCTTGGTAAACCTGACCTAGTAAAAACGGTCTCAGTCAAAGCAGGTGTCTACGCTGACGAAGTTTATTTTTATAGTGAATGGGAGGATAGCACTGAAGACACTCTGCATAAGCCGCATATTTGGGATGAAGCTAAGCAGAAATATGTAGAAGGTTCGCAACGTGAAGACCGCTTTGCTTTAGAATTTGCCATGCAGGGGGATTACGACGCGAACTGGTTTTCTGGCAAAGAATTTAAAGCCGATATGTGGAATTGGAAAGCGGGACGCACCAATCCGATTAATATTAGCCATGATAAAATGACCATCATTAGTCGGCAAGTTTTAGCTGAATCCTATAAAGGCATCTTGCCCGATGGTAGTCCTATTTATATCCAGCGCCCCAATGACTCAGGCGAAGAGCCTTATGAAGCCAAGCGCTATTTTAAAAAGCAGCAAGACTTGATGCCCAAATATATGCCCCGCGAACAGCTCCCTAAAGGTACTGATGATATTAAAGCCAAAGGACTCTGGAAGGATGGAAAATGGCATCTAGAACAAAACCGTAAATTAGATACGCATCAGGCCGATGATGTCCGGTTTACACTCGATAGCCCAGTTAAAGGGGCGATTGCTGTATTTGATCACGATGACAATGAACGCCATTACATCTCGCAAACTTTGTTATTTCAATTTTAGTGTGAGCGATAGACCAGTCTAATGCGTATTTTCAGCAATCTGCGTTTGCTGCAACTTATTGATAGCACGCTCTTGCTTACACTACTGAGCGTGATAGCGCTATTACTGTGGTTTAGCCTCAGTAATTTATCGACTAAAGCTCAACAAAATCAACAAGAAGCTGCAAGAGCAATGCAAAGTGCCTATACAGCCGTTCAACAGCAAATGCAATTAGAAGAGCTGATTGATAAGCAGCGTAAAGCCTATGATGCTTTGGATGATGAGTTTTTCCGTTTTGCCAGAAACCCGAATAGTGATCGCAGTAACTTACCTGTATTGCATGCTTTGTCTGATAATTTGAAAGCACAAAGCAACGAGCTATTACAAGCTTGGCCTAAAACATCCGATCCACAATTGAAGATTCAATTTGAAGAATTCACAGGGATTATGACCAGTCTGATTGACGAATTGGAATCCCTATCGCCCGGCCATTGGCAGCAACTAGCACGTGATGCTCATGATACAGCGTACAATGCAAAAAACTTGATAGAGCAATTAGCGGCAGTGGATAACCAAGTTGGTTTTCAAGTGATGGCGACGATTCAAGAGTCTATTCAAAACACTACTAGCAGTACCTTTCAAATGTCTGCGCAACTAGACATCATCAAATACCAAGCTTTGCTATCGGCCATTTTTATCATTGCTGGCTTATTGGCTAGCCGCTTTTATTTTTCCAGCCATTTCAAGCAATTTATTCAAACAGCACGCTCTGCTCAAACGGTTGCCGAAGAAGCCGTTAATACCAAAACACGCTTCCTAGCTACGATGAGCCACGAAATTCGTACACCGATGAATGGAGTAATCGGCATGACGCGTTTGCTCATGAATACACCGATGAGCAAAAAGCAATCCGAATTTGTGGAAAGCATTTATCTCAGCGGGGAGCATCTGCTGACTGTCATCAATGATGTCTTGGACTTTTCTAAAATTGAAGCGGGCAAGCTTGACCTAAAGCGTGAGCCTGTCGAGCTACGAGCTTGCATTGAAGATGTGTTTAATTTACTTAGCTCGAAAGCTTTAGAGAAAAATTTAGAGCTGGCTTATGCGGTTGCTCCCACTATTCCCTTATTTATCGAAGGCGATGTAGCACGTTTACGCCAAATACTCACCAATTTAGTCGGCAATGCTATTAAATTCACTCCACAAGGCGAAATTTCTGTCTTTGTAACCGTCAACAACCAGCATAATGCTGATTATGAGCTTGAATTTGAAATCTGTGACACTGGTTTTGGCATTCCTGCAGATCGCTTAGAAAACATCTTTGAATCCTTTAGCCAAGCGGATAATGCCTTGACTATCCAAGGTGAAGGCACAGGTTTAGGCTTAGCGATTTCTCGGCGCTTAGTCGAAATGATGCAAGGTACCATCTGGGCTGAGAGTGCACTCGGCGTTGGCAGTCGTTTTCATTTCACCCTAAAAACCCAGAAGGCAGAAGGTAAACTTAAACCCTTCCTTTATCCCAACATCCCAAAAATCATCGGTAAGCGGATTCTGATTATTGAAAACAACCCTGCACACCAACAAGCACTGCAAAACTTCTGCTCAGATTGGGGCGCGGTTACTCAAGCTTGTACTACTAGCAATGAGGCAATTAGCTTGCTAGCTTCAGGTCATACTTATGATATTGGCTTGGTGGATAGCAGGCTACCGAACGCAGCTGCCTTAGATTTCGGACGCTATGTACGCAACCATTATAATCTTCAAGACTTTCCACTGATTCTCATTGCCCCCCCCAATGACCCGCATCCAAAAGAAACAGTGCGTGAATTGTTTAATCTCTATCTGACTAAACCGATTACTCGCAGCCGTTTGTTTGATAGCTTGATGACCGTTCTCGGTGAGCTTAATTTAGTCACGCCCCGTACAGAACAAACCTCACTTAAACTGGGTGAACGTTTGCCCTTATCCATTTTATTGGCGGAAGACAATCCCATTAACCAGATCGTTGCCAGCTCGATTCTCGATGAAATGGCTTATAAGGTAGACATTGCCGAAAATGGCCGTCAGGCTATCGAAGCTTTGCGCAACCAGCCTTTCGATGTGATTTTCATGGATATGCAGATGCCCGAATTGGATGGGCTATCGGCTACCCGCTTGATTCGTGCTGAATTCCCAGCCAATCGCCAGCCGATTATCATTGCCATGACCGCCAATGCGATGGAAAGTGATAAACAAGCCTGCTTAGCTGCCGGGATGAATGACTACATCAGCAAACCCATCTTGCCCGAAGCGATTGAAGCAGCCCTTGAGCGTTGGTGCTCAGCTCCAAATAAAAACCAAGAACAACTAACTTATGCAAATCTTAGCCACTGAAACTTTAAAGCAATTACCTGCTGCAATCCTACCGCGCTTGATTGCTATTTTTACCTCTACTACGCCTGAATTACTGGTTGAAATTCAACAGGCTGCTACTAAAGATGACTTACCTGGCATGGCTCAAGCAGCGCATAAACTAAAAGGCTCTTGTGTAAGTTTAGGTGCTGAGAAAATGGCCGATCTTTGCAAAACACTACAGGATAAAGGTGAAGCTAATGATGAGGTTGATGTTCAGGGTTATATTGCAGAATTAAATAATCTCTACCCAGCAACGCTAGCAGCGATGCAAAATGTATAACTAACAAATCCTCGGCAACTGCTTCCCCAACAACATATCCAATAACCGATCCCACCAAATCCGTTATTCAGCAATACCCTCCCATTCTCCGCCTCCAAGATGTGCTTGCATCACCGTCAGTACTGCAGCAGCATAATCAGGTGGAACCACCATCCGTGAAGATATGATGTCGCGGTAATCCTTGGTCAGTACCATGATTAGTGGCTAGCGCGCTTTTAAGGGTCAAAGCAAAGTAGATGATGGAGACTAGTCTGCTTAAATTTAGTTGATCTTTGATTTTAACCCGACTAAGGTCAGGTTTCTTTTTTTAGCCGAATTTGCTCTGGCCTATGCTCGCACTTAACCCCAATAATATTTATTTTGTCACGCTTGGCAGCACGACAATCCTAGCACTGCTGGTCACTCTACCTATTGCTTTTAAATGGAAAATTCCAAATTCGAGCTTTTCTTTGGTACGTGCTTTGGCAACCTTCGCCGCGGTTTGGCTGCTCTGGGGTAAATTATCTGGCGAAGCCAATTCTGAACAAATGGCAACCCAAGCCGTTTATGTGCAAATAGGTGCTTTTAAATATCTAACGCTGCAATTCACACTGGATATGCAGAAAAATTGGCTAGCCAGTGCTCAGTTAGAATTAACTAGCTTGTTGCTTACTTTGGCCGTGACTTTAGTTGCCGCTTTTGGCATTAGCTTGATTTTAAGTAAGCTAGCCAAGATTAGTGATCGGCGGCATTGAGCTTTCGATAAATTTTCCTGTAACTACCCTTAAGCACAATTAGTCAAGCGCCTCAGATTTGCGTATCATTGCCCCCTCACAAATTGCTGACGGCCCCAAGCGGACACCACACCATGGCATTTAACACAATCGAAGAAATTCTTGCGGATTTAGCAGCAGGCAAAATGGTCGTCATCGTCGATGATGAAGATCGCGAAAATGAAGGCGATCTACTCATGCTGGCTTCCATGACTCGCCCCGAAGATATTAACTTTATGGTGAAGGAAGGCCGTGGCTTGGTTTGCCTCACGCTCACCCGCGAACGCTGCAAACAGCTCAACTTGCCCTTGATGAATGCGGCTACCGATGAAGCGCATCGTACCAATTTCACTATTTCTATTGAAGCCGCTGAAGGTGTCACCACCGGTATTTCTGCTTATGACCGGGCGCATACGATTCGCACCGCCGTAGCACCAAATGCACAACCTTCAGATATTGAGCAGCCGGGGCATATTTTCCCGATCATGGCTCAACCGGGTGGCGTTTTAACCCGCGCAGGGCATACTGAAGCGGGTTGTGATCTAGCACGCTTAGCAGGATTCGAACCTGCCGCGGTGATTGTCGAGATTTTAAATGAAGATGGCACGATGGCGCGCCGCCCTGATTTGGAAATTTTCGCGGCTAAGCACAGCTTGAAAATGGGTTCGATTGAAGACTTGATTCGCTATCGAGTACAAAATGAAAAAACCGTTGAGCCTATCTATGAGCGTGTGGTGAATACCGAAGCCGGTGAATTTAAACTGCATGCTTATAAAGAGCTAGGGCGCTCGAATATTCATCTAGCGCTTGTTAAAGGCGAAGTCAGCCCTGAGCAGCCGATTTTAGTACGGGTGCATCTTGAAAATGAACTCTGCGATTTATTAGCGCTCAAAGAGCCTCATTGTGGTTGGCCACTGCGTGATGCGATGCAACGGGTGGCGGATGAAGGTGCTGGAGTGATTATTATTCTGCGCGAACCCAATAATAATAACCAAGATATGCTGAATCGCTTAAAAGCGTTTGAATCTCAACCGATTGTGCAGGACAATACGCCCTCTTCGCCTGCTGACCTCAAAACCTATGGCATAGGCGCGCAAATTCTCGCTGATTTAGGTGTACAAAAAATGCGCGTGATGAGTGCCCCGAAACGGTTTTTAGGGATTGCAGGCTTCGGTTTAGAAGTCGTTGATTACGTTCACAATTGAGTTCAACTGACTCATTGAATTCAAGGATTAAAGGTTTGGCATGACAGGCATTAAAGTGACTGAAGGTGATTTTACCCCACAAAAAGCGCGTTACGGCATTGCTGTGGCTCGTTTTAATGGTTTTATTGTGGAAAGTTTATTAGCCGGTGCGCTAGATACTTTAAAACGCCACAGTATTGAAGCAGATGATATCGAAATTGTGCGCGTCCCCGGTGCTTACGAGTTACCGGTCGTAGTGCAATCGATGGCCGTGAATGGCGACTATGATGCGATTATTGCCCTCGGTGCAGTGATTCGTGGCAGCACCGCCCATTTCGATTATGTAGCCGGTGAAGCCGCTAAAGGCCTAGCTTCGGTCGGCTTAGCCCATGATATTCCCGTGATTTTTGGGGTATTAACCACCGATACGATTGAGCAGGCGATTGAACGTGCGGGCACGAAAGCAGGCAATAAAGGCGCTGAATCTGCCTTAACTGCTATCGAAATGGTGTCTTTGTTAAATAAGCTGCGTGCCTGAAATGTCTAAAAAGCCTTCTCGTAGACCGCTAAATGAAATGCAGCAGCTGATTGCTAAACGTCGTGTTGCGCGCCGCTTAGCGATGATTGGTACTTATCAATGGCTGATGACTGGCAATACCTTTGAGGAAATTTATTTGAATTTCCAACAAGACCTTGAGCTAGCAGAGGATTTTCGGAAATGTGATGCCGCTTTTTTCCATAAAATGCTGCGTTGGTCGATTGAAAATACCGAACAATTAGAAACTCTCTTAAATCCGCATTTAGATCGCAAGCTGTCGCAAGTTGATATGATTGAGCACGCTGTCATGCGCATTGCGACTTGCGAACTGATCAATAACCCCGAGACACCCTATAAAGTGGTTGTGAATGAGTCTGTCAATCTCACCAAAAAATTTGGTGCTGAACAGGCGCATAAATTTGTGAACGGAATTTTAGACAAAGTAGCTAGTCAAACTCGCCCAGAAGAGTTTAGAGCTAGCCAGTCATCCGCTTTAACTTGACCACTGATTAAACTCTTCGTTTTTTATCCACCTATTATCGACTAAATAATGTTCTATTTTGGTTAGGGCTTACAATTAATTGTCCTACAAGAACAATAAGGAGCTATTAATGCAACACACAGATCAAGAAGAAGGCCAACAGCGCCCATTAGTTTACACCCACAAATCGACTTGCCATGTTGAAGAGCATGCCCCACAAGCCGGTAGCCACGACAGTTTGCCCCTAGTTTATACCTGCACTTTAAAATTCAATACACGTAAGCAACAAGTCGGTAAACTAGCGGCGAATACTCAGCAACAAGGCTAATTAGCACCTATTTATCATGCAGCAATACCTTGATTTAATGCGCCATGTGCGCGACCAAGGTTGCCAAAAAGGAGACCGCACAGGTACAGGCACTGTGTCGGTCTTCGGCCACCAAATGCGGTTTGATCTCACCGAAAGCTTTCCCCTGCTCACGACTAAACGCTTACATCTGCGCTCAATTATTTATGAATTACTCTGGTTTTTGCAGGGTGAGACCAATATTCGCTACCTGAAAGAAAACGGTGTGAGTATTTGGGACGAATGGGCAGATAACAATGGTGAGCTTGGCCCTGTCTACGGTTATCAATGGCGCTCATGGCCAACGGCAGATGGCCGACATATTGATCAAATCAGCCAAGTTATCGAGCAACTTAAAAAAACGCCAGATTCACGGCGGATGATCGTGAGTGCTTGGAATGTAGCCGACATTGAGAACATGGCTTTGCCGCCTTGTCATGCCCTCTTCCAGTTTTATGTCGCGGATGGCAAGCTCTCCTGCCAACTCTATCAGCGCAGTGCAGATATTTTCTTAGGTGTGCCCTTTAATATCGCCTCTTACGCTTTATTAACTTTGATGGTCGCACAAGTTACTGGCTTAAAACCGGGTGAATTTATTCATACGCTGGGTGATGCACATTTATATTTGAATCATTTAAAGCAAACTGAGCAGCAATTAGCACGCGAACCTTATCCACTGCCACAAATGAAATTAAATCCGGCAGTCACTTCCATTTTTGATTTTAAATACGAAGATTTTGAATTAGTCAATTACCAATTCCATCCTCATATTAAAGCACCTGTAGCGGTTTAAGCATGCAGGCTGAAACTTTAGCGGCGTTTATTCCGACCTTTTTTTTCGTCTCAGTCACGCCCGGTTTTTGTATGACTTTAGCTTTGACTCTCGGCATGTCGATTGGTTTAAAACGCAGTCTGCCGATGATGTGGGGCGAGTTATTAGGTGTCGGCTTAGTTGCGACTTTAGGTATTCTGGGCATCGCAGCGGTGGCACTGCAATTTCCTACGGTTTTCTTAGTGTTCAAAATTTTAGGCGGCCTGTATTTAGCTTGGATTGGTCTAGAAATGTGGCGCTCTCGTGGAAGTTTAGCTATCCCTGAAACACCCGATGCAACGATCTCTATTCAACCTTGGGATTTAGCAATGCGCGGTTTTATCACGGCGGTGTCGAATCCTAAAGGTTGGGCATTTTTATTATCTTTGCTCCCGCCCTTTATTGATCATAGCCGCCCGCTGGGTTGGCAATTAGTGATGATGCTCAGCATAGTCTTGAGCATGGAATTTGGCTGCTTATTAGCCTATGCCAGCGGCGGGCAAGCCTTACGCCACTTGCTCCTCAAGCAAGGTAATGTACGCATGATCAACCGAATTACCGGTACGCTGATGATTGCTATTGGGATTTGGCTGATTCTCGGCTGAAATTTGCTTATACTTAGCAGCCCTGAGTTTAAGTACACCTGAGTTTTTATGTTCCTTGACGAGTTTCATAGTGCCGAAGGCCATACGCTGCGGATTAGCGCCCAACAAGCCAGCCGCTTTGCCAAAGAAATTGCTGACGATTTTAATCCGATCCACAATCCTGACGCACAACGCTTCTGTGTACCCGGCGATTTATTATTCTCTTTAGTCCTTGCTAACTACGGCCTTAGCCCGAAAATGACTTTTATTTTCAAAGGCATGGTCGGCGATAATGACCTGTTAGATTTTAGTCCAAGCGATGCCCCTGAAATTAATATCAGTAATGGCGCGGATAAGATCTATTTGCGGGTGGAGCGTGAGGGTGAAATTCATAAAGACCCTGAACTCGCTGAAACCTTAAGCCGCAATTATGTCGCTTTTTCTGGACATAATTATCCCTATACCATTCAACCGCTACTGACTTCGCAAAATGTGATGCTCAACCCAGAGCGTCCTTTAGTGATTTATGAGCGTATGCTGTTTGAATTAGATACTTTAGCTATTCAAAATCCGGTACTTGAAGCCAAACAAGCTGAATTAGTCGTGAATGGCAAACGCGGCGAAGTGAATTTGAATTTCGCGATTAAATCCGAAGGCACTGTGGTCGGACACGGCTTTAAGCGCCTATTGGTGAGCGGCTTAATCCCACATGATGATGCGGTCGCTGAGAAACTAGTTGCCACTTACTTAGCTTTAAAAACGAATTATTGTCCAAGCATTTAACACCGATGCTTGAACCTTTAATACTGAAAGTTACCTTGCCAAGGTCGCGCTCAGCCCTATCAAGACTAAGGACGTTAGTAGCCACATCAAAATCACATATTTAAGATTCCAGCGAAACGCATCGCGCCCAGCAACTCCAAATTGCCCATGCAGCATCACATTCGTGCCGGAAATAGGATTGGCGACTACACCTAAACTCCACATGGAGAGAAATAAAACCGCTAACAATTCTAGGTTAGGCTGCAAGGGCAACACTAAAGGGCCAATCACTGCCACACTAATAATCGGATGCACACCAATCATCGAGATCAGAATCGCAGCGCCTAATAAGAGTGCGGCCTCTACACCCGTAAATTGCTTTAAAATTTGAAACTCACCGACAGTTGAGAGTGTAGTTTGTAAGCCCAAGGTTAAAACGCCTGCGCCTAAAAACAAAGCTAGCTCCCGCGCCATTCGCGGCGCTGCAGAAACAAGATGCTGACGGAAACTAGGCCAAGCGGTTTGTCGATTGCGCATTAATAGGACAATAAACACTAAAGCAATCGAGCTTGTTGAGACTAAAGCCAAGATACTAATTGCTGGCAACAGTAAATGCAGGCCAATTACCAAAGCAGCCAAACTAGCGGGTATCAGCAAACTGCGAAGATGCATTGGGTAACCGGGAAAATCACTGACTTTATGCAAACCCCAACCACCCGCTAATACGGTAATCAGGCTTAAAGATAACAGAGTCAAAATCAAACCATAAGCCATCACTTGCAGTAATTGCGCACCCGGCGCATAGGTAAGTGCTACCCCCATCGCTGCAAAAAACGGCGACCACAAAGCCGCCGCAGAAAATGCTTGTCCCATTAAAGTCACCGTATCGCGGCGCAATAAACCTTGATCGTAATAGCGCCCCGCTACTAACACTAAAATCGAAAGATTAATTATTGCGCCTAAAACGTGAGTACCCAACATCGTTTTAATAAAGGCTAGCCGCCCACGCGGTAGTTCGCCCGCTTCTGCTGCGGGCAGTGCCACTAGCCGCAGAAAGCTCACGCTATACAGCATCACTAGCAGGCTATTATTTTGCACGAGCAAATTAGGAATAGAGATGGAAGTACTCTGACTAGTTCCCCAAATTAACAGCAAGCCGCCTATTCCAGCTAAGACCAAAAATTGAATAAAGTTGCGCCACGGTGTAAAACTGAAAAGCAGTGCTAAACTTATCCAGCCGCATAAGCCGCTAAGCCAAGCGGGAAGACTTGGCTCAGCAATATGGAGGAAATTGAAAATAGCCATTAACGCCAGCAAGAGGCTAGCGCTTAATTTCAGCACCGATTATTCCCACTCAATCGTCGCAGGCGGCTTACCAGAAACATCATAAACCACGCGCGAAATACCTTTGATTTCATTGATAATGCGGCGCGAGACTAAATCAAGAAACTCATAAGGCAGATGTGCCCAGCGTGCTGTCATAAAATCAATCGTTTCAACCGCACGTAAGGCAATCACATAATCGTAGCAGCGCCCGTCGCCCATCACGCCCACCGATTTCACCGGCAAGAACACCGCAAAAGCCTGCGACGTCTTATCATATAAATCATGACGATAGAGTTCTTGGATGAAAATAGCATCAGCTAACCGCAGCAGATCAGCGAATTCTTTCTTCACTTCCCCAAGGATACGCACGCCTAAACCAGGACCTGGGAAGGGGTGGCGATAGACCATTTCATGCGGCAAACCCAGCTCGACACCCATCACACGCACTTCGTCTTTGAACAATTCGCGTAAAGGCTCGACCAGTTTCAGCTTCATATTTTCTGGCAAACCGCCCACATTGTGATGCGATTTAATCACATGCGCCTTGCCCGTTTTGCTGCCCGCCGATTCGATCACATCAGGATAAATCGTCCCTTGAGCCAGCCATTTCGCATTGCTGAGCTTTTGTGATTCTTCGTCAAAAATCTCAACGAATAAACGGCCAATAATTTTACGCTTCTTCTCTGGATCAGTTTCGCCCGCCAAAGCGCTTAGGAAACGCTGTTCAGCATTAACCCTAATCACTTTGACACCCATGTGCTGGGCGAAAGTTGCCATCACTTGATCGCCTTCTTGATGGCGCAATAAACCGGTATCAACAAAAACACAAGTCAGTTGTTTGCCAATTGCACGATGCAACAATGCTGCAACGACTGAAGAATCTACACCACCGGATAAGCCTAAAATCACATCATCTTGGCCGACTTGCTCACGCACCCGATGAATACTGTCATCAATAATATTAGCGGTCGTCCACAAACGTGCACAGCCACAAATATCGGCGACAAAACGCTCCAATAAACGCTTGCCTTGGCGGGTATGGGTAACTTCTGGGTGGAATTGCACGGCATAAAATTGACGCTCTTCATCCGCCATGCCTGCAATCGGCGCACCTTCAGAACTAGCCATCAGCTTAAAACCGGCGGGCATTTCGGTGACTTTATCACCATGTGACATCCACACATCTAGCAGGCCAAAGCCTTCGGCGCTGACATGATCTTCGATACCTTGCAGCAATTGGGTATGCCCGCGCGCGCGCACTTGCGCATAACCAAACTCACGATGATCCGAATTTTCGACCTTACCACCGAGCTGCGCTGCCATCGTCTGCATGCCATAGCAAATCCCTAACACGGGTACGCCTAAGCTAAACACATTCGCTGGGGCAAACGGCGCATCACCGGCGGTTACCGATTCGGGACCACCTGAAAGAATAATGCCTTTCGCTCCGAAAGCAGCCACGTCGGCTTCGCTCACATCCCAAGGATAAATTTCGCAATAGACGCCCACTTCGCGCACACGTCGCGCAATTAATTGGGTGTATTGTGCGCCGAAATCGAGGATTAAAATGCGTTGGGAATGAATATCTTGGCTCATAAATCAGTTCTCAAAAAAAAATCCCCTAACCGGGGAGTGAGCTTGTGTGGGTAAAAGTTTTAAGTACTGTTACCCACACACATAATGCTATTAAACGCGATAGTTCGGCGATTCTTTGGTGATAGTCACATCATGCACATGCGATTCGCGCATCCCTGCACTGGTGATGCGCATAAACTCTGGCTTGCTACGCATTTCATCTAAATTCGCACAACCGACATAGCCCATGCTAGCCCGTAAACCGCCCATCAACTGATGCACAATCGCCGACAAAGGGCCTTTATGTGGCACTCGACCTTCGATTCCTTCAGGGACTAATTTATCCACTGCATTTTCAGATTCTTGGAAATAACGGTCGCTCGAACCTTGCGCCATTGCCCCTAAAGAACCCATGCCGCGATAAGATTTGTAAGAACGGCCTTGGAACAATTCCACTTCACCGGGTGCTTCATCCGTACCTGCGAACAAACCACCCAGCATGACTAGATGCGCACCAGCGGCTAAGGCTTTGGCAATATCGCCAGAGAACCGAATCCCGCCATCAGCAATTAAAGGTACATCAGTATCTTTCAGCGCCGCAGCGACATTCATCACTGCGGTAATTTGCGGCACACCCACGCCTGCAACAATCCGGGTGGTACAAATCGAACCAGGGCCAATCCCGACTTTTACGGCATCCGCGCCCGCTTCGACTAAAGCTAACGCGGCAGCACCGGTCGCGATATTACCTCCAATCACTTGGATATGCGGGAAACTAGTTTTGACCCAACGTACCCGATCAATGACCCCTTGCGAATGTCCGTGGGCTGTATCCACTACAATTACATCTACCCCGGCAGCAGCTAAAGCCGCCACGCGCTCTTCAGTACCATGCCCTACGCCAACGGCTGCCCCTACGCGCAAACGGCCTTGGTCATCTTTACAAGCGTTCGGATAATCATGGGATTTTTGGATATCTTTAACCGTAATCAGTCCACGCAATTGGAACTGATCATTGACTACTAGCACTTTTTCAATACGGTGCTTATGTAACAAATATTGTATTTCATCCTTTTCAGCACCTTCACTAACGGTAACTAAACGCTCTTTGGGCGTCATAATGGTGCTAACCGGAGCATCTAAATGTGTTTCAAAGCGCAAATCGCGCCCGGTCACAATACCGACTAAATCTTCGCCTTGTACGACGGGAACGCCGGAAATACGTTTAGCGCGCGTCAGTTCTAAGACATCACGAATGGTTGCATCGGGAGCAACCGTGATTGGTTCTTTGATAATACCGCTTTCGTATTTTTTAACTTCACGAACTTCTTGAGCTTGCTTTGCAATGCTCATGTTCTTATGGATAATTCCCATCCCACCTTCTTGCGCTAAGGCAATGGCTAAGCCTGCTTCAGTGACGGTATCCATTGCAGCAGACACCAGGGGCAGGTTAAGGTGGATAGTACGAGTCAAGCGGGTTTGCAGGTTAGTATGGGCTGGCATCACTGTAGAGTGGGCTGGAACCAGCAGGACATCGTCAAAGGTGAGAGCTTCCTGAAGAATACGCATGGGAGTGATCCGGCTCTTAAAATAAAAGCGCTTCATTATAAGGTTTGGCCTAGATGCGGTAAACTGCTATCACACAAATGTCTTGAAACGTTTAATAGAACCCACCATGCCCCATCAGCGCCTAGTTCTGAATGTGTCCCAACTCAATGCTGACGTGAATCAGTTACTGATGCAGGGTTTTCCAGCGTTATGGATAGAAGGTGAGATTTCTAATCTCTCTCGGCCTAGTTCTGGGCATTTATATTTTGTGCTGAAAGATAGCCAAGCCCAGCTACGTTGCGCCCTATTCCGCCCTAAAGCTTTGGGCTTAAAAATCAAAGCAGAAAATGGTAACAAAGTATTAGCCTATGGGCGCATTGGTTTATACGAACCGCGCGGCGACTACCAGTTCATTGTGGAGCGTATGGAGGCAGTGGGCGAAGGCGAATTACAACGCCGCTTTGAAGAGCTGAAACAGCGTTTAGCCAGTGCCGGATTATTTGCAAGCGAACAAAAAAAAGCTTTGCCTAGCTACCCATGTTGTATTGGGGTGATCACCTCACCTACCGGTGCTGCGGTACAAGATATTCTGAATGTCCTCCAACGCCGCTGCCCACAAATTCCAGTATTTATCTATCCAGTCGCCGTGCAAGGCGAAGCAGCAGCCCCACAAATCGCACGTGCTTTACAGCAAGCGAATCGCAAAGCAGCTTGTGATGTGCTGATTTTGGCGCGCGGTGGTGGTTCACTCGAGGATTTATGGGCTTTTAACGAAGAAAGCGTCGCTCAAGCCATCCATGCCAGCCGACTGCCTATCATTAGTGGAGTTGGTCATGAAATCGACTTTACGATTGCTGATTTTGTGGCTGATGTGCGAGCACCTACGCCTTCCGCAGCAGCAGAATTAGTCAGCCCTGACTCGGCTAGTCTAGTCACTAAAATCAATACCTTGCAAAATCAGCTACAGCGCTCAATACAACAACTAGTGATTAGACACACACAGCAGCTCAGCCAACTTCAACAACGCTTACAGCGTCAACATCCGCTAAATAATTTGCAGCAGAAGGCTCAACGCTTAGATGAACTAGACTTGCGCTTACGTCGTGCTTTAGAACTTAAGCAAGAAAGAGCCAAGTTACGCCTGCAGATTTTGCAGCAACGCTTAGAGTGGCAAAACCCTGAGCCACAAATCCAGCAGCTCCAAACTCAACTGCAGCAGCACCAGCAGCAATTACAACGCCTTATGGAGCAGCAGCTTAGCAATAAACGCCAGTCACTAGGCCTACAAGCAGCACGTTTGCATGCTTATAGCCCACTGGCTACTTTAGAACGTGGTTATGCTTTAGTGTTGGATGCGGAGCAGAATTTGATTAAGCGCGTGCAACAAGTACAGCCTACAGAAACTATTCAAATACGCTTACAGGATGGGGAATTAGCATGCCAAGTAGTAGCCACCAAGCCTAAAACTTAGTGGCTAGAAAACCTTAATACAGCAGTGAGAACATTTTACTGCGATACTTTTTCACCAGTGGATCATTAGCACCTAATAAGTCAAAACTCGCAATCAAACCTTGACGCCCCGCATCCTCGCCGAAACTACGATCAGCTTTCATTACTTTGAGGTAAAGCTCCAAACCTTCTTCGGTGCGGCCTTGCGCGACACGAATTTTTGCTAGCTCAATCATCGCTGCATAATCTTTTGGATTCTGCGCAATGCGCTGCTCTAGTTCAGAAGTATCTTGCCCTTCTGACTGCTCTTTTAAACGCGCCAATTTAATATCCGCACGCAGCTTTTGGATTAATTCAGGGGCTACTGAAGCTTCTGGGACTTGATTAACCATTGCCTCAGCCTGATTCGTATCACCAGCGACCAGCAGCATGGCGGCTAAATCTAAAGCAGCTTCATGAAAATCAGGTTCATGTTGCAGTACTTGCCCCATTAAATTCATCGCACCTTCTAAGTCGCCCTCTTCTTGCATCATCAGCGCTTGTTGGCGATACGGCTCGGTGGGGCGAATACGGTGCTTATTTAAGAATTTACGCAGTTCAGCTTCGGGTAAAGCCCCCATAAACTCGTCAACAATCTTGCCATCTTTGAACAGCTTCACAGTGGGCAAGCTACGTACACCCAGTTGTGAAGCTAAAGCTTGGTTTTGATCCGTGTTGACCTTAACTAAAATAAATGCCCCACGATACTCTTCAATCAACTTCGTTAAAATCGGAGTCAGGGTTTTACACGGCTGGCACCAATCTGCCCAAAAATCCACAAGTACAGGTACTTGGCGTGAATTTTGAATAACCAACTGCGCAAAGTTTTGGGTGTTGGCTTCGAAGATATAAGGTGAATCCGCCATATAAAACAATCCTAAAGAATAAAGTCAGAGTAGCCTTAACAATAAGGCTGAAAATGAAAAATACAAGCTAAAAAAGCAAAAACCGGCTCTTTAGCTAAGAACCGGCTTATCGGAGTCAGGCAAACTAGCCTGGAGTGGAACTGATTAATGCAGCTTTATTAGCGCGTAATTGTGATGGTTACTTGAGCAGTCGCTTTGCCACCACGACCATCAGTGATGGTATAGCTCACTGTCTCGCTGCCTGTGCGTGAGCCTGCTTTGTAGGATAACTCTTTGCCTGTATTGGTAATATAACCGCGACGCGCTTGCTTAAAACTAGCGATCGTTAAAGCATCGCCATCAAGATCGTAGTCATTACTAAGCACTGGAATAAGGACTGTTTGGCCTATGACCACTTTAATTGAATCAGCTACTGCTACAGGTGCACGATTGACAACCACTAATGGAGCAGCCGTTACACTCACAGTCACGTTAGCAGTAGCCGTTGCACCGAAACTATCCGCAATCGTGTAACTAAAATTATCAGTGCCTACAAAGCCAGCATTAGGCTTATAAACTGCCGCTGCTTTAGTAAAACTCACTACACCATTAGCGCCTTGAGTAACAGCCGTCACTGCTAAGGCATCATTCTCTGGATCAGAGTCATTGGCTAACACCGACACAGCGACACTAGTATTATTAACGACATTGGCTTGATCTGAATTAGCCAAAGGAGCTTGATTGGCTAAAGTAGTTGCGCTCGCCACAACACTGCTATTAGTGGTATTGCCCGTTAGGTCACGAGCTTTAACGCTGAAGCTATAGCTGGTATTCGCCACTAAACCATTCAAAGTGAAATCAGGTGATTTCAGCCAGCCACTATCGGTGCAACCATTGCCAGCAGTAGCGCAGGCAAAATAATATTCCACACTACCACTATCATCGGTGGCTGTGCTGGCAGTCATATGCAGGCTATCACGGCTTTTAGCTTCGGGTGCTACTGCCCAAGTCATCGGATTAGGATTCGGAACAGTGGTATCGAGCGGCGCGACTGGCAAGACACCTTCAATGTAGTACTGGCCTAAACTGCCATAATCACTGTAATAAGCGCTACCCACGCCATCAACCGCTAAGTAATAAGTACCTGCGGCTAAGCTCGTATTGATACCTGCATCCGTTTCATCCGCAGGATTACTAGTGACCAACAAATTACCAGCGGCATCATATAAATTTAAAGCAATATCTAGATTACCACCGCGCTCCGCTGTGGCTTCGCGTAAAGGGGTAGCTTGTAGCACCACATTGCCAGCACCCGTATTAAAGCTAAAAATATCGACGTCAGTACGGCTAGTAATCACGCCTTTATTAGCTTTGGATAGGTCCATTGGGTTATTGACCAGTGTAGTGGAGTACACGTGCCCAGTCGCATCAACCACCAAAGGAGTAGCCCCGGTGCGGGTATTACTATGATCATCCGTTTTAGCAGTTAACTTAGAGCTAATAATCGCAATATCATTTTGAGTTTGATTAGCGCCTGTGTATTCACCAGCACTCCATTGCGATAGCTGCATATAATAACCAGCCCCCATAATTGGAGCCCAACTGGTAAAACCAGTACCCTGTCCGGTGTAATAACCAGAAGTACTCGTACCATCATGTGACAAGCCTAAATTATGACCAAGCTCATGCGAAACCACTTCAGCAATATTATCTGGCCCACCCACTTGATTATGATAAACGAAGGCGGGGGAATACAAACTAGCGTAACTAGGATCGCCCCAAACACTCAGATAAGCTACCCCACCAGAATTTTTCGCAGGCATTGCTAAACCATTCGCATCAACATTCTTGGTGATAAGCACTCGCCCTACTTTCGGCCCAAAGCTTGCAGGCAATTCGGTCGTTACATCAATATTAAAGGGCGCATAATCCTCAGCCGCTCGCCGCCAAACTTCAGCAATATTGGCTTTTTCAGCGTCACTAAAGCTAGTGGGTAGACCATCAAGGTCATAAGGCACTGCCTTAAAACTAGGGCTGGTGCTTGAATTCCAGGCGGTACCGCTGACTACATGACCATCAAAGTCTAAATACACCACATTCGCTGCACCCGGATTACTATGCAGCTTAAACACATCAACACCAGCAGGTAACGCTTCAGCGGTAGCCATTAGGCGCGAAGCACTGGATACGTTTGCCTCTGAGTTGGCAGGATCAGCAATATAAATACCGCCATTGTCATCGGAACGCATATACGGTAAGTCGCGATCATGGAAGCCGGCTTTATCTAACCAGCGCTTAGCATTTTCACGTGCTTGAGGAGATAACTTATTTAATTTGCTGCTGAACTGCCCTGATGGCAATTCATTTAATTGAAAGGGGTGATTAACACCATAACTTCGACCTTGTGTTTGAGCATTGGCGGTTAATGACGCTGAACATAAGACAGCAGATGCACTGACACCGAGCATGATTTGCACAATTTTATTTTTCTGCATGAAGTTGACACTCTTCAATATTTTTTAATAAGGGAAGCTGGCTGCTGGGTTATAATTTTAAATTATTAATACATACATTAATTTAATTTAAATTAAGCTGAACGCTAGCCGACTCACAAGCACCGTTGGGCGGTTTTAATTAAAATTTTCGGCATAAGCTTAACGATGAAAAGCAGATGCATCCGTATTAAGTTTCGGTTATGCTTGCAGACCATTTTTGAGGCTAGGCGAAAGCGCCTCAAAAAGCTCAGGTTCTGAGGAGCGTTGCGACAGGATCACCCTGCCAGGCTCAGAAACTTGAAGGACAATTTAAGATACAACGGCGCTCAGTCATCATTAATAGATTTATAGGAGATTGATAATGACTGAGGCGTATTTGTTCACCTCCGAGTCTGTATCAGAAGGCCATCCCGACAAAATGTGCGACCAGATTTCCGATGCGATTCTGGATGCCATTCTTGCTAAAGATAAATATGCGCGTGTTGCGTGCGAAACCTTGACCAAAACGGGCATGGTAGTACTCGCGGGCGAAATCACCACTACGGCGGAAATCGACTACGAAAATATCGTGCGTGGCGTGGTCAATGACATCGGTTACAACAATTCAGAAATCGGTTTCGACGGTCACACTTGTGCAGTAATCAATGCACTTGGCAAGCAGTCACCTGACATCGCGATGGGTGTTGACCGCGCAAAACCAGAAGATCAAGGTGCTGGCGACCAAGGTTTAATGTTTGGTTATGCCAGCAATGAAACAGAAGTGTTGATGCCTGCGGCTTTAACTTACGCGCATTTAATGGTCAAGAAACAAGCTGAAGTCCGTAAAAACGGTACTCTACCTTGGCTACGCCCTGATGCAAAATCGCAAGTCACCGTGCGCTATGAAAACGATAAAATCGTTGCCATTGATGCCGTGGTGCTATCGACTCAGCACAGCCCTGAAATTAGTCTGGATGATTTACGGGTTGCGGTCATGGAGCAGGTGATTTTCCCAGTGCTACCGACTGAGTGGCTACACAAAGATACTAAATTCCATATCAATCCAACAGGCAACTTCGTGATTGGTGGCCCTGTGGGTGACTGTGGCCTGACGGGTCGTAAAATTATTGTAGACAGCTACGGTGGTATGGCACGTCATGGTGGTGGTGCTTTTTCGGGTAAAGACCCCTCTAAAGTTGACCGTTCGGCTGCTTATGCAGGTCGCTATGTTGCGAAAAATATCGTTGCGGCGGGTTTAGCTGAACGTTGCGAAATCCAAGTATCTTATGCAATCGGTGTGGCACAGCCTACTTCGATTACGGTTGAAACCTTTGGTACGCATAAAGTTGATCCTAAACTGATCACTCATTTAGTACGTGAGCATTTTGATTTACGCCCGTATGGCATTACCAAAATGCTAGATCTGTTACGCCCCATCTATCGCCCGACTGCGAGCTACGGCCATTTCGGACGCGAAGATTTAGATCTTCCTTGGGAACGTACTGATAAAGCAGCTGCTTTACGCTCTGCTGCAGGTCTGTAATTACTTCCTCAGCCTGAGGAGCGCTGCAACGGTTAGCGGTGTAAAACATTCGCTAACCGCTAGGCTCAGGCAATCTTTATGATTAACTGCGCTCATTCAATTGAAACATTCGGAGATTGAATGATGAACGCGAAAGCAAATACCTTCCACGATTATATTGTCGCTGATATGGCCCTAGCTGACTGGGGTCGCAAAGAAATTAGAATCGCTGAAACCGAAATGCCGGGTTTAATGGCAATCCGTGAAGAATATGCTGCCAGCCAACCACTGAAAGGGGCACGGGTAGCTGGTTCTTTACACATGACTATCCAGACGGCTGTCTTGATTGAGACCTTAAAAGCACTCGGCGCTGATGTGCGCTGGGCATCTTGTAATATTTTCTCGACTCAAGATCATGCTGCTGCTGCGATTGCCGCTGCAGGCATACCCGTTTTCGCTTATAAAGGCGAAAATTTGGAAGAATATTGGGACTACACCCATAAAATTTTCGAGTGGGCTGATGGCGGCACGCCGAACATGATTTTAGACGATGGTGGCGACGCCACTTTATTGCTGCACTTAGGTGCACGTGCTGAGCAAGACATCAGCATCGTCGCTAACCCGACTTCTGAAGAAGAAACTTATTTATACGCCGCGATTCGTCGCCGTGTTGAAGAGCATCCGGGTTGGTATAGCAAAAACTTAGCCGCGATCCGTGGTGTAACCGAAGAAACCACGACGGGCGTGCATCGCTTGTATCAAATGCATGCACGAGGTGGGCTGAAATTCCCAGCCATCAATGTGAATGACTCGGTTACTAAGTCTAAATTCGACAATCTGTATGGCTGCCGTGAATCGTTAGTCGACGGTATCAAGCGTGCCACTGACGTTATGGTTGCAGGCAAAATTGCTGTGGTTGCAGGCTATGGTGATGTAGGCAAAGGCTCTGCTCAAGCATTGCGTGCTTTATCAGCACAAGTTTGGGTAACTGAAATTGACCCCATCTGTGCACTGCAAGCAGCGATGGAAGGTTATCGTGTGGTTACGATGGACTATGCGGCAGATAAAGCAGATATTTTCGTTACCGCAACGGGCAACTTCCATGTCATTACCCACGACCACATGGCAAAAATGAAAGACCAAGCCATCGTCTGTAATATCGGCCACTTTGACAATGAAATTGATGTCGCCAGCCTTGAGCAATACGAATGGGATGAGATCAAACCTCAAGTAGATCACATTATTTTCCCAGACGGTAAGCGTATTATTCTCTTAGCTCAGGGTCGTTTAGTGAATTTAGGTTGTGGTACTGGCCATCCCTCTTATGTGATGTCTTCTTCCTTTGCCAATCAAACCATTGCACAAATTGAACTGTGGACTGAACGTGATTCTGGCAAATACCCGATCGGTGTTTATACCCTGCCTAAGCATTTAGATGAGAAAGTTGCCCGTTTACAATTGAAGAAATTGAATGCGCAATTGACTCAACTAACTGATTATCAAGCAAAATATATCAATGTAGCGGCTGAAGGCCCTTATAAGCCGGATCATTATCGGTATTAATTGGTAACTGCTATTGCCCGCTGCTTTAAAGTGGCGGGCAATCTTAAAACCTTAGATTTTCTTCTGCATCTTCGCCTTCAAATCCGCAAATGGATTATAAGTCGCCCCCACTGCACCCGTATCGCCCGCCGAACCACCATAAGCAGCCTCAGTCAGTTTTTGATGCTCATAGTCGTGGCAATATAAGCAGAGTAACTCCCAATTGCTGCCATCGGCTGGATTATTATCATGATCATGGTCGCGGTGATGCACCGTTAATTCACGCAAATTACTATGATTAAATTCACGGGTGCAACGTCCACATATCCACGGATACAGTTTTAAAGCTTGCTCACGATAACCTTTGGCACGCTCATCAGCTTGACGGCGCGCCTTTAAAATTACTTCTTGCTCTTTCGCATTCATCTCCCGATCCCTCGCTAGTTTTACAGGCTTAGTTGCACGTTTATCAGTGCCTGCTGGTATAAGATTGTACTTATCTTACAATAACATGAATAACAGCTTAAAATCATGGAGTGTCAGCCATGCAAATAGTGACTGAAATCATTCGCGAGAATTTATCACCCAGCGAAGTGATGGCGCTGCGTCAAGCCGAATCATTTGGTGAATGTGAATCGCCTACACAGCCAGTTGGTGGAGATTGAAATCATCCACCAAAATCGAATCATTGATGTGACACCTGCACAGCGTGGAGCTTATACCGAAACCTTTTTGAGCTGACACAACGACGATTTAAACGGCGGAAATCCACTAATCGGATCAAGGCTTTGATCATCGGTCAGTTCATTAATATTCGCGCTATTCCAGCCGTGGAAGGCATGCACCACACCTTGTTTCATCTTATCAGTAACTTCCGCGCGGAAGACTACTTTGCCACGACGTGAGCTGATTTCTACTGTATCGCCGTGTTGGATTTGGCGCGCTGCTGCATCGTCTGGATGAATTTGCACACGCGGATAAGGATCGAGCTTCAGCATTGGTGCAACATTATGCTGCTGCGAATGAGTGAAGTATTTCTGGCGTCCACCTGAAGTTAAAACTAATGGGTAATCGGGTAATAATTCAGGAGTGGACAGCGGGCTTTCGGTTGGTTCGCGATAAGTGGGCAAGCCATCGTAGCCTTTTTGCTTCAATTCCACCGAGTCAAATTCAATCTTGCCCGTGGCGGTTTTGAAGCCATTGATACGCCATTGGCGATCAGCGTCCAAAAAGCCGCGCTCGACCAATTCTTCAATCACCGGGCTATACACGATCACACCTTCAGGCTTGGCATAGGCTTGCTCGCGCACCTCTTTCGGTAAACCTTCCGCCATTTCTGCCCATGAAGCCTCCAAATCGCCGTGCCAGAATTGCTCCGCCATGCCTAAGCGCACGCCGATTTCGAGGAAGATTTGCCCGTCGGGTTTCGCTTCGCCGCGTGGGGGCAGAGCTTGGTGGCGGTATTTTACTTCACCTTGATAGGCGCAGCCGGGGTAGGCGATTAAGGCGGGGCGCTCTAAACTGGTGGCAGCAGGCAAGACAATATCGGCTTGTAAGGTCGCCGGATTATGGAAAAAGTCGGACACCGCGAAGAAATCCAGCGTGCTTAAGGCACGCTCCATGCGTTTGGAGTTCGCCCACATTGCGGTATTAATGCCCATCGCCAGCAGTGCACGCAGCGGTTGCGGTTTGCCGTCCAGAATGCAATCCGGCATCAGCATGCTTTGCCCTGCTGGCCAATACTTCGTCCAAATTGGGAAGACTTCATCGCCAATCCGTGGTGGCAATTCCTTCACGCAGACATCAAATAGCTCAATCGGTTTGGGTAGCACTTTGTCATTGAAAAAACGATTACCACCCTCACGATCAATCATCCCCAGTACCGCCGAAAGTAGAATCATCGCGCGGTGATTTTGAAAGCCATTGCTATGTTGCACGGTCGAGGTGGGTGACATAGCGATTTGCGAGGGTAAAACGGTGGCGAACATGTCCACCGCCGCACGTAAATCGGTTTCTTGAATACCACAAATTTCAGCGACACGACTTGGGGTAAATTCGTGAATATACTCACGAAATGCCTCCAAACCATTCGCCCATTCATCCAAAAACGCCTGATCTTGCCAGCCATTTGCAAAAATTAAATGATGAAAACCAAGCGCCAACGCACCATCCGTGCCGGGGCGAATTTGCAGATGAATATCCGCCAACTCAGCGGTTTCGGTACGGCGCGGATCGACCACAATCATTTTACGATTCTTTTTCTTTTTGGCGAGATGGTGATTTTCAAACGGTGGAATCGAGCCAGAGGCATTGGTCGACCAGACTAGCACGCATTTGGTTTTCGGTGATTCGACCGTAGACGTGGTTTTGAGCTTATAACCGTAAGTAAGCTTTTCCGCGACCATCGTTGCCGAGAAACAGCAGCCGGATTCAGTGAGATAATTCGGGCTACCAAAAGCATGCGCCAAACGCTGCAATTGCGGACGTGCTTCTTTGGTATAACCCGCAAAAAATCCGACCGCAGGCGCACCATATTTAGCCTTCGCTTTGTTCAATTCCGTGACAATCGTATCGAGTGCCTCATCCCAAGAAATCCGCTCAAATTGCCCCGAGCCTTTCGTGCCAACACGCTTCAAAGGATACAACAAACGCTCCGCATGATACTGCCGCTCCAACTGCATCTGCCCACGCGGGCAATTCGGCAAACCATCCACCGCCACCGCATCGCCTTGTGGATTGAGCGTCACGGTGAAGGCGCAATTCGCATCACATTCGTAGCAGGTGGTGTGCTTGAGGGTGTTGGGGCTAAGGGTCATGGAAACGTCTCATGGTGGAATGCGCGTATGATAGCGAATCTGAACTTAGCTGCCTAAATTCATTAAAGATTAATGTGAATCATCTTAATAACTCAATAAAATCAAATACTTATGAATTAATGGAGTTAGTTTAAAGGCAGCTTATTAGACTTGGCAGAATACTTCACAGAATGAATTCTGCTTTTAGTCTTCATCGGTTTGAGCAATGACACAATGTTTCACAGAAGCGCAAGCGCGGGCGAGTATTTCCTAGAGTACATGGTCGGATGATAGTGCACAGTCAGTAGCCTCTTTGCTGAGCAACAATTGCTACTACAACGAAAGAATAAATCTGTGCCCTTTAAGCAAATAAGTACCTTATCATCAAAAACTACATATAATGATGCTTAAATTGATGCGAGAACTGACCTATGCGAACCACCTTAACCTTAGACGATGAATTATTACGAGAAGCCATCGAATTAACCGGCATCGCTGAAAAGAGTGCTTTATTGCGCGAAAGCCTAAAAGCCTTGATTGCGCGTGAAAGCTCGCGACGTTTAGCTTTACTAGGTGGCACCGAACAGCAATTAACGGTGCCAAGCCGTCGCCGCTCCAGTGAAGCAAGCGAATGATTTTAGTTGATACTTCGGTGTGGATTGATCATCTGCGTTCCAATGAGGAGCGTTTAGTCCATTTATTAGATCAAGCTCAGGTTGTTATGCACCCGATGATTTGGGGTGAGTTAGCCTGTGGCAATTTAAAAAACCGCAGTATTTTAATAAAGCTTTGGCAAAACTTACCGCACATTTCGGAAGCTACGCATAACGAAGCCATGTTTTGCTTAGAGCAGAGAAAGTTGATGGGCCGTGGGGTCGGTTATGTGGATTTGCATTTATTAACCTCGACTTTATTAACCCCCAATATACAGTTTTGGACACGTGATAAGCGTTTACGCGATATAGCCGTTGAAATGGGTTGTGCTTGGCAAGAATCACACTAGCTTGATATTTGGTTATAGAGTTAGTCTTTCTACCACGCCTGACCTCCAGCAATTAGAGCTAGCCTCTTCCCCCCCATTTTCAGTTACAATAACGCCCTTTCGATCATTCCCCGATAGGATCTGCTATGGAACTTTCAGCCCTCACTGCTCTTTCTCCCGTTGATGGTCGCTATGCCAGCAAAACGGATGGGTTGCGCCCTTGGTTTAGTGAGTACGGTTTAATTTATCATCGTGTCTTAGTGGAGATTCGTTGGCTGCAAATGCTCGCGCGTCATCCACAAATCACTGAAGTTCCTGATCTGTCTCCAGCGGCGAATGAATTTTTAGAAAGCATCTTGCGCGAATTTGATGCAGAAGATGCGCGCCAAGTGAAAACGATTGAACGCACTACCAATCATGATGTGAAAGCGATTGAATACTTCCTCAAAGACAAAGTTGCTGAGCAGCCTGAGCTGAAAGCAGTCAGCGAATTCATTCACTTTGCCTGCACCTCCGAAGACATCAATAACTTGTCTTATGCGCTGATGTTGCAAGGCGGGATGCGCCAAGTGGTTGAGCCAGAAATGCAGCGCACCTTAGCTGCGATTCGTGAGCTAGCCCATCGTTATGCAGACCAGCCCTTGCTTTCACGCACCCATGGTCAACCCGCCTCGCCCACCACTTTGGGTAAGGAAATGGCGAATGTGGCTTACCGTTTACAGCGCCAATTAGAGCAAGTGCAAGCTTGCGAATATTTAGGCAAAATCAATGGTGCAGTCGGCAATTACAACGCACATTTGAGCGCTTATCCTGAGATTGATTGGCAAACCAATGCCGAACAGTTTGTGACTAGCCTAGGTTTGAGTTGGAACCCTTACACCACGCAAATCGAGCCGCATGATTATGTCGCGGAAATTTTCGATGCGCTGGTGCGTTTCAATACGATTCTGATCGACTTCTGCCGTGATGTTTGGGGCTATATTTCTTTGGGGCATTTCAAGCAAAGAGTCGTTGCAGGCGAAGTCGGTTCTTCCACTATGCCGCACAAAGTCAACCCGATTGATTTTGAAAATGCTGAAGGTAATTTAGGCATTGCCAATGCATTGTTCACCCATTTAGCCCAGAAACTGCCGGTTTCTCGCTGGCAACGTGATTTAACCGATTCCACCGTGTTACGGACTTTAGGCGTGGGTTTAGGGCATAGCTTGATTGCTTATCAATCTGCTTTAAAAGGTATTTCTAAGCTCGAAGCTAATCCAAGCAGCATGCAAGAAGACTTAGATAATAATTGGGAGGTGCTCGCCGAACCCATTCAAACCGTCATGCGCCGCTATGGGATTGCGCAACCCTATGAAAAGCTCAAAGCACTCACTCGTGGCCAACGGATAACGCCTGAAGGTTTACGCGAATTTATTGCAAGTTTAGAGATGCACGCAGCCGCCAAAGCTGAGCTCAGCAAGCTCACACCCGCCACTTATATCGGCAATGCGATTGAGCAGGCGAAGAAAATATGAGCCTAATTCAGCCTAAGCAGATTTTAACGCAGTTAGGCGAATTCTCGGCTGAGGAATTTTTGCGCGATTATTGGCAGCAAAAACCGCTGCTGATTCGCCAAGCTTTCCCAAATTTTCAATCGCCGCTGAGTTCGGATGAATTAGCCGGTTTAGCTTGCGATACTGATACTGCGCGTTTAGTGCTAGAAAAAGGTGGGAAAACGCCTTGGGAAATGCGCCATGGGCCTTTGCGCAAAAAAGATTTCGCCAAATTACCCGCGACACATTGGACGTTGCTGGTCAATGATATTGAAAAGATACTCCCTGAATTTACGGAAATGATTGAACCTTTCCGCTTTATTCCTGATTGGCGGATTGATGATCTGATGATTAGTTACGCGGTCGATGGTGGCTCGGTCGGGCCGCATATTGACGCTTATGATGTATTTTTACTGCAAGCTCAGGGGCAACGCCGCTGGCAAATTAGCTCGCAAACTTGCGCTGAAGATAATTTCATCCCTGATATTGATCTGCGCATTATGCAAGCCTTCACCGCTGAAGAAGAATGGGTCTTAGAACCAGGCGATATGCTCTATTTACCGCCGGATGTCCCGCATTATGGAGTAGCCGTTGGCGAATGCATGACTTATTCGATAGGCTTTAGAGCACCAAGTCGGGCGGATTTATTGGAGGATTTGCTGGGGTATATTTTAGAGCAGCCCGAAATGCAAGAACGCTTCCGCGACCCGAAACGCCGTTTACAAGCTGATCCGAGCGCCTTAGCGGAAGCTGATTTAGAACGTTTAACTGACTTTGTGTTAGCCGCTTTGCCAGATCGAGCCGCAATTCGGGCTTGGTTAGCAGAAACTTTAGGCTAAATCGGCCTATCCCCATTTGGAGCTATGGCAGCTTGTAAGGCAAGCAGCCGATAATGTGCAATTAATCAAGTAGTCTGTCCGTTCGCAGCTAGAGGTGTGCATGCCTTATTACGTTTTTCGTATCACTCAAACCACGTCCATCATAAAAAATCTGGAACACCAAAGCACGCATGAGGCCTACAAAGAGGCGCGCAACCAAGTGCGTGATTTGCGTATTAATGCTGCACCTAGCGATACCGCTATGTACAAACTGATCTTTGCGGCTAATCAATTGGAAGCGGAAGAACGCTTACAAGAACAACGCGAAAAACCTGTGTTGATGGAATGGGAAAAGTAGGTCATCTTACCCTCTCTATCGGCTGGGAGATTTTAGATTGAAACGCTATCCAATGTTTATGTGCCTACAAAACCGCCCTTGTTTAGTGGTGGGTGCTGGCAAAGTGGCACTGCGTAAAGTGGAATCTCTGCTAGAAAGCGGTGCGCAACTGACTATCATTGCTCCTGAATTGGATAGCGAGCTAGTCAACACTCTAAAACAGTATCCGAATCAAGCTGCTTGGCAGCAGCGTGACTTCCAAGATGTTGATATTACAGGCCATTACCTGATTATTGCCGCGACGAATAATCGCGCAGTGAATACACGTGTCGCTGAGCTTGCGAATCAGCGGCAAATCCCGGTTAATGTGGTCGATAACCAAGCCGCTTGTAGTTTTATTGTGCCCTCCGTGGTCGATCGTGCGCCGGTGATGATTGCTGTTTCTACGGGTGGCGCTTCGCCTGTGTTAGCACGCCAATTACGTATGAAATTGGAAACGATGATTCCTTCTTCCTGCGGGCAATTAGCGGCCATCACCGAAGAATATCGTGATCAAGTCAAACAGCGCTTCGCTGACCCTGAGCAACGTAAACAGTTCTGGGAGCATGCCTTACATGGTCCTTTTGCAGAATTGGTGTATGCAGGCAATGTGAGTGCAGCGCGGCAGATGCTGGATGAAATGCTCGCCAAGCAAAGCTCTGAAACCGTTATAGGTGAAGTCTATTTAGTCGGTGCTGGCCCGGGTGATCCTGATTTACTCACTTTCCGCGCGGTGCGCTTAATGCAGCAAGCTGATGTGATTGTCTACGACCGCTTAGTGGCGAAATCGATTCTGGAGATGGCGAGCCACACTGCTGAACGGTTTTATGTGGGTAAAGAAAAAGCCAATCATGCGGTTCCCCAAGAAGGCATCAATGCGCTCTTAGTGCGTTTAGCGAAACAAGGTAAACGGGTGTTGCGCTTGAAAGGTGGCGATCCATTTATCTTTGGGCGCGGCGGCGAAGAAATCGAAACTTTGGCGGAAAATGGAGTTCCCTTCCAAGTCGTACCGGGGATTACCGCTGCATCAGGCTGTGCTTCGTATGCAGGTATTCCACTTACGCATCGTGACTATGCGCAATCCTGCACGTTTGCCACCGGCCACCTGAAAAACGGCACGATTGATTTGGATTGGGACAAGCTCTCGCAACCCAGACAAACCGTCGTGTTTTATATGGGCTTAACGGGTATCGAAGTGATAAGCCGCGAATTGATTGCCCATGGTACACCGAGTGAGATGCCTGCTGCGTTAATCGAGCAAGGTACTACCCGCAATCAACGGGTGCATATTGGCACACTCGCCACTTTGCCAGAGATGGTGAAGCAGCGCTCAGTCCGCGCCCCAACCTTAACTATCGTTGGCGAAGTCGTGAAATTGCATGAAAAACTGCACTGGTATCAGCCTGAGCGCCATGTCGCTGCCAGTGAATTTAGCCGTAACCCCGAACCACAGGAATAAATCATGGCGAGCTTTAAAGAAATCAAAATCACGGTTGAAGATAGCTTTAAACAAAATATTAGTGAAGGCAGCAGTTGTTCAGAGTCTGAACCCTTTGCCCTGCAAGTGATCGACCACAGCATGGAGCCAGAATTCGAGCAAGGTTGTATTATCATTATCGACCCGACTGGAATTGTACGGGATGGTGCTTTCGTATTTGCGAAAGACCATCAGGACGAGTATATTTTTCGCCGCTTACGCATTCAGGCAGGCAAGCACTATTTAGAAGCTTTACAACCTGCTTATGCAAGCTTGGAAATTCGCCCCGAACAAATCCAAGGTGTTATCACCCAACGGGCGGGTAAGCGCCGTTCTTATCATAAATGGTACGATCAATGATTATTGTCTATGGCATTAGTAACTGCGATACCGTGCGCAAAGCACGCAAATGGCTGGATGAGCGTGCCATTGCTTATGAATTTCATGATTGGCGCAAAGACGGCTTAAATCCAGTGCAACTACGCGCTTGGGTGGATGAATTAGGTTGGGAAAATCTTGTCAATCGGCGCGGTACTACTTGGCGCAATTTGCCTGAACCCACTCGTGCCAATATGGATGAAGCCTTAGCATTGGCGGTGATGGAAGATCAGCCTAGCCTGATCAAACGTCCACTGTTAGAGCTTGGCTCACGCCGTTTAGTCGGCTTTGATGCCGAACAATGGAAAAACTTGTTTCAAAATTAAGCTAGAATCCTTCCTACTTTAACTACCTACAACCACCATGTCAGATACTTTAGCGCTTACCCAGCAACTGATCGCTTTACCTTCAGTGACACCTGTTGATCACGGCTGCCAACCATTGATAGCGGAACGCTTAGCTCCTTTAGGCTTTCAGGCTGAATACTTAAACTTTGAAGATGTTGAAAATCTTTGGTTGCGGCGTGGCACGGAAGGCCCGGTGTTTTGCTTTGCAGGTCACACGGATGTTGTCCCTACTGGCCCATTAACTGCTTGGGAAAGCGCCCCCTTCCAGCCAGAAATACGCGATGGTATGCTCTATGGGCGTGGCGCTGCGGATATGAAAGGTAGCATTGCTGCGTTCGTGATTGCCGCTGAAAACTTCGTGCGTGAACATCCTGAGCATCAAGGCTCGATTGCAATGCTAATTACTAGCGATGAAGAGGGGCCTTCTAAGTACGGTACGGTTAAAGTCGTCGAAACTTTAGAAGCACGCCATGAAAAAATCACTTGGTGTCTAGTTGGCGAACCCTCCAGCTCTAAGCAATTGGGCGATATTATTAAAAATGGTCGACGTGGCTCACTCAACGCCAAATTAACCGTATATGGCAAGCAAGGTCATGTGGCTTATCCGCAACTAGCTGACAATCCGATTCATCGGGTTGCACCTGCCCTAGCTGAGCTAGCCGCCGAGATTTGGGATCATGGAAATGAATTCTTCCCCCCCACTAGCTTTCAAATTTCTAATTTAAATTCGGGTACGGGTGCAAACAATGTTATTCCCGGAACACTAGAAGCTTTAATCAACTTCCGCTTCTCAACGGAATTAACTGAAGCCGAAATTAAACAACGCACTGAGAATATTTTAAATAAATATGTAACAAATTATTTCTTAGACTGGAGTCTATCGGGCAATCCGTTTTTAACCAGACGCGGAAACTTGGTAGCAGCTGCAGTAAAAGCGATTCAGGAAACAGTTAATATCGAGACCGAATTATCGACATCCGGTGGAACTTCAGATGGGAGATTTATTGCGCCGACGGGTGCAGAGGTCGTTGAGCTAGGGCCTTGTAATGCCACGATTCATCAAATCAATGAGTGTGTATCTATACAAGACCTAGAGAAGTTAGCTGCAATTTATCAGAGGACACTAGAACACTTGCTCCTCTGATTTTAGAAACATTATAGCTATAGTTTACTTAAGCGTTTTACGTGGCCTGCCACGTTTGCGCTTGTCAATTTGTGCTTCTGAAAGCTCGGCATCACCCCAATTGATAAGTGTATCATAGAGATGGGTTGCGACTTCTTCCAAACGTGCACCTAGTGCTTGTTGATAATACAACTCACGCTTACGCAATAAATCCAGCTCCTGCTCTAAGCGCATGACGCTCGCATCATAGCGTATTTGTAACTCCTCTATAGTGGTTTCGAGCTCATTAATTTTCCCACTATACTCAGTTTTTAACTGCCGTTTCTCTTCAGCAGCTTGCTGTCTGACTTCTGAAACGGTAGCTGAAATAGCCCCTTTAGGGCGACCACGTTTTTTAAATGGTTGTTCATTCATCATACCTGACCCATCATTATTTCCAGACACATCTAAATTATCATCGTAAAATAACAAAGCACCTAATGCACTTTCCATAATGCTTCCCCTTTAATATGCGTGTATATAGAGTTCTCACAATATTAGTGGGCAAATATTACACAATACATTTTTATTTGTAAAATTTATTGCTAGCCGTAAAGGCTGATTAACTCTCATAAATATCGACCTCTACCCTATACAGGGTTACCTCTGTTAAACATTGTCTGTTAGTACAGAGTATGCGATGTTATACCTCTGAAATAGAGTATAAAAATCGAGGAAATCCATGTTTTTGTCATCCCAGACACGATTATTCGTCGCTGGCTTGTCTTGTAGCCCAACCCTGATCTATGCACAAACAGGCTGGGAGATATGCCCGCCACCACTACAGTCTCTTAGCCAATCCAAAACCTTACGTCCTGCAGATTTGGACAAGATGGCTATCTACCTTGAAGCCGATCAAGCGCTGTTCCGCGAACGTGGTGACTCAGAACTGAGTGGTAATGTTTATATTAGTCAAAATGACCAGGAGCTAACGGCTCAACAAGCTATTTATAATCAACAATCTGGGAAAGTGTTAGCAACAGGCTCAGTCAGCTTCAAAAGCAGTAATGTTAATGTCCAAAGCCAGCAACTGGCCTACAACTTAAATAGTGGTTTAGGTAGTCTCACAGACGTAGCCTATTTATTAAATGGAACTGAGGGGCGCGGGGAAAGTGAGAAATTGGTGCAAGAAACTAGCCAAATCACCCGCTTAAAAAATGCCAGCTACACCACTTGCCCCGTTGGAGTCAACAGCTGGAGCCTCAAAGCGGAAGACATTAAATTAGATCGTAGTACTGAGCAAGGTACTGCGCGGAAAGTAACTTTACAGATCAATGATCGGCCTTTTTTGTATTTGCCTTATTTTTCTTTTCCGCTGACGGATCAACGCAAGTCAGGTTTTTTAATTCCCAGCTTTGAAACCGATGAAAAAAGTGGTGTGCAAGTTAGCCTTCCTTATTATTGGAATCTTGCCCCAAACTACGACCTCACCACCACCACGAATATGTTGAGTAAGCGCGGCTTACAATTAGAAACTGAGTTTCGTTATCTGACTGAACGGCATGGTGGTAAATTCCAATATGATGTTTTACCCAGCGATCAGGCCTATGACAATAACCTGCGCTATCACTTTAATGTGCAGCATTTAAGCCAACTTGACCCGAATAGCCAACTTGAACTGCAAGCAGCAGGGGTATCCGATAAAAACTATTTCGATGACTTAGGCAGCTCATTGGCCGCTAGCAGTATTGTTAATTTAGAGCGCACGCTGAGTTATAGCAGCGATAATGAAGAATGGGATTTTTCAGCCCTAGCACAAAGCTATCAAATCCTCGATAGCAGCTCGCAAAACTATGCCCGTTTGCCACAATTACAAGCGACTTGGACACCACAACTCGCTAGCGCAGCACCCACACTCAGCGTCAGTAGTGAATACACCTACTTTTCACGCAGTAAAGGCGATAATGGTCATCGTTTAGACACACAAGTTAATATTAAGCAGCGCTTTGAAAATGCGTCGGCTTATCTTGAACCAAAACTCAAACTACAGCATACCAACTATCAGCTTGAACAAGAAAATAATAAAAGTCTCCAGCGTAATTTGCCGACGCTAGCTGTTGATGCAGGTCTATTTTTTGAGCGTGAACTCGAAGGTGGTAAACGCTTACAGACTATAGAGCCGCGCATTTACTACACCTACACGCCGTTTCGTGAGCAGGCCAATATCCCAGTATTTGATTCATCTGAACGCACTTTAAGTTATAGCCAGTTATTCACAGATAATGACTTTACGGGTAAGGATAGAATTGCAGACAATAACCGTCTGTCGACCTCGATTACGACACGCTTACAAGAGTTAGATAAAGGGCGGGAAATTTTCCGTGCGAGCTTAGGGCAAATGTATTATTTTGCAGACCGCAAAGTAACGCTACCGGATGAAACGATCAAAACCGGTTCACGCTCAGAGTTAGTGATGGAAATGGCGGGCGAATTGAATGATACCACGCGTATTTCAGGTACTGCCTTTGCTGATATGCAGGAAAAAGCCGTATCAGCTGGGCAAATTCGCGTGAATTATCAAGATCAAAAACAGCGGATTCTAAATTTGGGGTATAGTCAGCGCAAGAGTGAATATGAATCTGCACAGCTTGCTTTTGCAACACCTGTAACTCAGCAGTGGACTTTAGTCGGTGCACATGAGCAAGATTTAAAAAATGATCGCAGCTTAGAAAGCTTAGCCGGACTTGAGTATCAAAGCTGTTGTTGGAAAAGCCGTATAGCGGCACGCAAATATTTATTATCAGACAATGCCACGTATGATGACAGCTTGTTTGTCGAGCTTGAATTAAAAGGCTTAGGTAGCTTTGGCAGTGGCACACGCAACTTGATGGAAAATCGAATTTATGGCTACAAATAGCACTCAGTCTCTCAGCACAACTTGGCGCAAACTGCTACCACTCACTCTGTTGGTAGCTAGTTTAGCGGTGAGTGCCGCCCCTAGCATCCAAGCCGCACCTTTGGATCAAATTGCAGTTGTGGTCAATAGCGAAGTCATCCTCTACAGCGAAGTCCAACAACGGATGCAAATGCTGCGTGCTAGCCCTAATGCGAAAGGTTTAGGACAAGCTGATTTATTGCGTGCAGCGGTGGATGAGTTAGTCACTGAGCGTTTGCAAGCGCAATACGCAAAAGAAAATGGCATCAATGTGGACGATGCAGTGGTCGATCGTGCGATGGAAAGTATTGCTCGCCAAAATCGGATGGATATGCGCACTTTCCAAACTGCCCTGCAAAAACAAGGCATTAGCTATAGCGCCTTACGTGAGCAAACTCGCCGCAAAATCACGGCTGACATGCTGCGTAAACAGCAAGCAGGTGGCAAAGTTTCCGTCTCAGACCGTGAAGTCAATGACCTCATCGCTAGCCAAAGCCAAAAAATTACTGCAGGCGAGCGCTATCATCTGCAACATTTACTCGTGAATGCCCCAAATGGCGCAACCATTGAGCAAGTAAATGCAGCACGCACTAAAGCGGAAGAACTGAGAAAGCAGATCACCAGTGGCGAGGATTTTGCTGCGGTGGCCAAGCAGTTTTCAGATAATAACGCAGCTGATAATGGCGGTGATTTAGGCTGGCAACCTGCTGAGTCTTTACCTAGCTCTTTTGTACGTGCATTGTCTCTGATGCAGGTTGGTGAGATTTCACCTGTGGTACGTGATCAGAACGGCTTCCACGTTTTGAAGCTGCTTGAGCGCGAAGGCGGTAAACGCGCTAGTGCTTCCGAGTCGCATGTACGGCATATTTTAGTCAGTACCCAAAAAAAATCTCCCGCTGAAGCTAAACAAAAAATTGATGCGATCTATCAACAATTACAAGCCGGTGGAGATTTTGCACAATTAGCTAAGGCGAATTCAGATGATCCTGGTAGTGCTGCACGGGGGGGGGATTTAGGCTGGGCGAAAGCTGGGCAAATGGTTGCACCTTTTGAGCAAACCATGAACTCAGAAGCGCTTAATACCGTGAGCAAGCCTTTTCAAACTCAATTTGGCTGGCATATTTTAGAAGTTTTAGAGCGCAAACAAGCGGATAGAACAGCTGGCCAGATTCGCGATAAAGCAACCGATTACTTAGGTGGGCGCAAAGAACAAGAGCAATACAAAGCTTGGTTGCAAAGTCTGCATAACGGCGCTTATATTGATTATAGGCTGCAAGGTGCTGCACCCAACTTGCAATTAAAGTAACAACCGCGCGCAAGGATTTGTATGAATAAACGTTTACGGCTGGCCTTAACCACCGGCGAGCCTGCGGGTATTGGCCCTGATTTAACCCTCATGTTAGCCAGTCAAACGTATTGGGCAGAGGATGTGATTGCCTTAGGCGATATCGAAATGCTGCGTGCAAGGGCACGCTTATTAAACCTAGCAGTGCGCCTACGTGCTTATACTCCAAAGCAAGAACAAGAACCCTGCCAGCGTGGTGAACTCTTTGTTTTGCATATCCCTTGTGCAGCTCCAGTGACTCCCGGCAGTTTAGACAGCCGCAATTCTGCTTATGTTTTAGAGCTACTAAAGCGTGCAACGCTAGGCTGTCAAAGCGGTGAATTTGCTGCCATGATCACAGCACCCTTGCATAAGGGTATTATCAATGAGTCAGGTGTGCCGTTCACGGGGCATACTGAATATTTGGCTGAATTAACGAATACGGCAATGCCAGTGATGATGCTCGCGGCAGGTAATTTACGAGTCGCTTTAGCCACCACACATCTACCCTTAAATAAAGTCAGTGCTGCGATTACTGCCCCACTGTTGCGTAGTGTTTTGAAAATCCTAGATCACGACTTACGCACGAAATTTGGCTTAAAACAACCGCGTATTTTAGTTTGTGGCTTAAATCCACATGCAGGTGAAGGAGGTTATTTAGGCATGGAAGAAATTGATGTCATTATTCCGACCATTCGCCAGCTCCAACAACAAGGCTTGCATCTGACTGGGCCCTTACCTGCTGATACTTTATTCACACCACGGAATTTGCAGCAAGCGGATGCAGTGTTAGCGATGTATCACGATCAAGGTTTGCCCGTTTTGAAATATGCAGGGTTTGGGAAAGCGGTGAATGTGACTTTGGGTTTACCGATTATTCGCACTTCAGTGGATCACGGTACAGCGATTGATTTAGCTGGAACGGGCAAAGTAGACAGTGGTAGTTTGCAAGCAGCGATTCAGATGGGAATAGGTTTAGGCCGCAGCCAAAAATTGGCAAGCTAACTAAAAAAAGGGCATCTATTGATGCCCAACCGCTAGGAGGATATTGAAGCCTAAGTAGCTTCAATATCAATGATAGTGCAAAATATAGTGCACTGCAACATTTTATCAGCCTATAAACTTTCTATTTATTTTTACTAATCCTTGCTTTCGATTAAGGTTTGAAAGGGTAACTGTGGCAAAATACGCACACTTTTATCCTTCAGAAACACGGATAGGTAGCGACTGCAAACCATGACTGATTACTTGCTTATTATTGTTGGCACTGTTTGGGTCAATAATTTAGTACTTTCCCAATTCCTTGGCCTCTGCCCTTTCATGGGCGTATCGCGCAAGCTTGAAACAGCGATTGGCATGGGCTTAGCAACTACTTTTGTCTTAACTCTATCCTCAGTTAGCAGCTATTTAGTCGATACTTGGCTGCTAGAGCCTTTAGGCTTGCAATATTTGCGTACCCTAAGTTTCATTCTGGTGATTGCAGCGATTGTGGGCTTCACTGAAATGGTGGTGCGCAAAAGCAGCCCGGTCTTACACAATGTATTAGGGATTTATTTGCCTCTGATTACGACCAATTGCGCAGTACTCGGTGTAGCCCTACTTAATGTACAAAAGCATCATGGCTTTATTGAATCGGCTCTCTACGGCATGGGGGGCGCTTTAGGCTTTACGCTCGTCATGGTAATGTTTGCGAGCATTCGCGAGCGCTTAGTTGTAGCTGATATTCCGAATGTGTTTAAAGGTAATGCGATTGGCTTAATTACTGCAGGCTTGATGGCACTTAGCTTTATGGGCTTCTCAGGACTGGTGAAGCACTAATGTTAAGCGCTTTATTAGTCATTGGCGGCTTAGCGGCTATTTTTGGTTTATTGCTCGGGTATGCAGCCATTCGTTTTCGGGTAGAAGGTGATCCGTTAGCCGATAAAATCGACAAGCTGCTGCCACAAACTCAATGTGGGCAATGCACTTTCCCCGGTTGTCGCCCTTATGCTGAAGCGATTGCTAAGGGTGAGGCTGACATTAATCAATGCCCGCCCGGTGGCGAACCCACCATTCAAGCCTTAGCCGAATTGCTCGGCGTTGAAGCTAAACCTTTAAATGCAGAAAATGGCGAAGCGCAAACCGTGCCTTTAGTCGCCATTATTGAAGAGCAAACCTGTATCGGCTGCACACTCTGCATTCAAGCCTGCCCTGTCGATGCGATTGTGGGTGCAGCTAAACATATGCATACCGTGATTGAATCCGAATGCACCGGCTGCAAGCTCTGCTTACCGCCCTGCCCGGTTGACTGCATTTTAATGGTTCCAGTGAAAACTAGCCCAGCGAATTGGAAATGGCCTTATCCGATTATTCCGTTGAAGGAGGTGGCCTAATGCTTGCAATCCTTCGTGAATTTTGGCGAAGCACGGGTGGATTACATTTAAAGGATTATCACAAAGATCAATCGACGCAGCAGCCTGTACACAAACTTACAGCCACAGCAGTTCATGAGCTAGTGATTCCCCTTCAACAGCATTCAGGGCACAAACCCAAGCTGCTGGTGAAACTGGGTGATTTTGTCCATAAAGGCCAATGCTTAGCAGTCGCTGATGGCGCTATTAGCGTACCTGTCCATGCCAGCACTTCAGGCAACATTATTGCGATTGAAGAGCGCCAGATTGCGCACCCTTCCGGCTTAACTGATCTTTGTATGATCTTAAAGCCGGATGGTCACGATAATTGGGGTGATCAACGCCTACCCCCTATTGAAAATTACACTGCAGCTTCTGCTGAAGTCTTACGCCAACGGATTAGCGAAGCAGGCATTGTTGGCTTAGGTGGCGCGGTGTTCCCTTCAGCGATTAAACTCAAGGTGCCTGACCCCATTCAGCTCACTACTTTAGTTATCAATGGCGCTGAATGCGAACCCTATATTACCTGCGACGATATGCTGATGCGCGAGCAGGCTGCTGAAATCATTATAGGCTGCTTGATTATGCTGCGTGCCTTACATGAACATGCGCCCACTCAAGGTTTAGATTGCTTAGTTGGCATTGAAGATAATAAGCCGCAAGCGATTGCTGCGATGCAAACGGCAGCGGCACATGCAAATGATTCACGCCTAAAGATCGTGCCTGTCCCCACTCAGTATCCTACTGGTGGCGAGCGTCAGCTCATCCATATTTTGACTGGGCGTGAAGTACCCAGTGGTGGTCGCCCAACGGATATTGGTGTGCTTTGCCATAATGTCGCCACCGCCAGAGCTATCTATCAGGCGGTAGTACTAGGACAACCACTCATTTCGCGTTATGTGACTGTAACTGGCAAGGGCGTCGCACAGCCACAAAATTTCGAGGTGCCAATTGGTTTGAGTATGCAAACTCTGATTAATGCAGCAGGTGGCTATACCCCCAAAGCTAAAGGCTTGATTATGGGTGGCTCGATGATGGGTGTGGCTTTGCCCAATGACCAAATTCCGGTGGTGAAAGCTACCAACTGCTTATGGGTGAATGAGCAAGAAGCGATACCTGAAGCACTACCCTGTATTCGTTGCGGGCGTTGTGCTGAAGCCTGCCCTGTAAAACTATTGCCGCAACAACTGTATTGGCATGCGCGCGCGCGCAATTTGGAAAAAGTCGAGCAATATCATATTTTTGACTGTATTGAATGCGGCTGTTGTGCTTATGTTTGCCCCAGCCATATTCCACTGGTGGATTATTATCGCTATGCCAAAGCCGACATTCACACTCAAAATGAAGCCCGCGAAAAAGCAGCTCTAGCCCGTGAGCGCCACGAGTTTCATCAAGAGCGCATTGAACGGGCTAAGCGCGAAAAAGCTGAAAAACTGGCTAAACACAAAGAAGCCGCCCAAAATAAAACAACGGATACTGCGGATAAACAAGCCGCCATTCAAGCCGCCTTAGAGCGGGCGAAAGCGAAAAAAGCTCAGCAAGCCGCCACTACTACTGCGTCAGAGGACAAACCGGCATGATTTTTGGCACTAAGACTTCGCCGTACATGCACGCTCCCCAAGGCGTTGGTCAAGTGATGGCGCAAGTGATTTATGCACTGGTTCCCGGCACTTTGGTACTGCTGTGGTTTTTCGGTTGGGGAGTAGTCACTAACTTATTGCTAGGTTTAGGCTTTGCCTTGCTGCTTGAAGCGCTCATGCTCAAGCTGCGCCAGCGTCCACTTCTGCCGTTTTTGACTGACTATAGTGCAGTTGTCACTGGCTGGCTGTTAGCGGTGGCACTTCCGCCTTATTCACCTTGGTGGCTGTTGTTGATTGCAATGGTGTTTGCGCTGGTGATAGGCAAGCATTTATACGGCGGTTTGGGCTATAACCCGTTTAACCCTGCGATGGTGGGCTATGCAGCGGTGCTGGTTTCCTTCCCGATTGAAATGACCAGTTGGCCTACGCCAGAACTGACCAGTATCGGTCAAATTAGCTTAACCGATAGTTTGCAACAGGTATTTTTAGGTGGAACCAGTCATTGGGATGGGCTGACTCAAGCCACCACGCTCGACACCATCAAAACTCATCTGCGTTTAGGTGAAACCGTCAGCCAAATCAACCAAGGTCAAGCATTTGGCTGGATCGCAGGGCATGGCTGGGAATGGGTAAGTCTGGCTTGGCTGGCTGGTGGTTTATGGCTGATCTATCAAAAGATTATTAGCTGGCATATTCCAGTTGCCTTGATGGCTGCTTTGGCGGGAATAGCGCTGATTTTTTGGCTGATTAATCCGCATAGCTATAGTTCGCCGCTGTTTCATCTGGTGAGTGGCGCTACCGTTTTAGGTGCGTTCTTTATTGCCACTGACCCTGTTTCTGCTAGTACTACGCCAGTCGGCAAGCTTTTATACGCAGGTGGGATTGGCTGTTTTACTTATATTATTCGCGTTTGGGGGAATTACCCCGATGCAATAGCCTTCGCTGTGTTGATTATGAATATGGCCGTGCCACTGCTGGATACTTATACTCAACCGCGCGTGTATGGTACTAAAGGACGGTTTGGCTCATGAACGCTTTAGTTCGCGAAATTAGCAAACCGACTTTATTGCTAGCAGGCTTTGCGGTCGCAGGTACTTTGTTATTAGCGGGTGTACACAACTTAACCGCTAAGCAAATTGCTGAAAGTGAGCGTTTAGGGCTACTCAAGCGCATCAATACGTTAGTCGAAGCTAGTCGTTATGATAATAATCCCTTAGAAGATAAAATTAGCCTCCCCCCTGCAGAATTAAATAGCTCTGAGCCGGTGCTGGTCTACCGGTTGCGTAAACAAAATCAGCCCGTTGCAGCTATTTTCACGACGACCACTCCTGATGGCTACAGCGGGAATATTCGCTTAGTCGTTGGAATCAATGCTGATCAGACTTTAGCAGGTGTGCGCGTATTAACACATAAAGAAACACCCGGTTTAGGCGATTGGATTGATGCAGAAAAAAGTGATTGGATACTCAGCTTTTCAGGTAAATCGCTACAAAATCCCAAAGATACGGGCTGGGCAGTCAAAAAAGAGGGCGGCGAATTTGATCAATTTACGGGTGCAACCATTACTCCACGCGCTGTAGTGGTTGCAGTCAAACAAGTGTTAATTTGGTCAGGGCAACATACCGATATTTTATATGCGCCCAGCACAGGAGCTCAGCCATGAGTGCAGAAAACCCTTATCGTGAAATCGCCTTCAATGGCTTGTGGCAAAATAATCCGGGCTTAGTACAGCTACTTGGTTTGTGTCCGCTCATGGCAATCACTACTAATGCAATCAATGGTTTAGGCTTAGGTTTAGCGACGCTGGCGACCTTAGTGATTACTAATTTATTAATTTCTCTACTGCGTCCATTTATTCGTGAAGAAATTCGGATTCCTGCCTTTGTGCTGATTATTGCCTCGACCGTGACCGCAATTGAATTACTGATTCATGCTTACTTTTCCGAACTCTATGCGGTACTGGGGATTTTCATCCCGTTAATTGTCACCAACTGCATTATTATTGGCCGTGCTGAGGCTTATGCTGCGAAAAATCCACCGAAGTATGCTTGGCTAGATGGCTTAATGATGGGTTTGGGCTTTGCTTTGGTCTTAATCGCTTTAGGTGCGATCCGTGAGTTTTTAGCGCAAGGTACGCTACTTTCACAAGCGCATTTAATGTTTGGCGAAGCAGCACGCAGTTTGACTTTGCATATCAGTGATGATTTTAAAGGTCTGCTCTTAGCTGCCTTGCCGCCCGGTGCTTTTATTAGCTTAGGCTTTTTGGTCGCAGGCAAAAACTATATTGACCAACGGCGAGCGCGCCGGGCGCAACAAGCAGCCACCCTGAAACCAGCAGGCGAAGCAGCGTGAACCCTGAGCAATGCGCTGAACTATTTCGACGCTGGCAAGCGGCTGATCCGCACCCCACCACTGAACTGAAGTATCACTCAAATTTTGAGCTCTTAGTCGCGGTGATTTTATCTGCGCAAGCGACTGATAAAAGTGTGAATAAAGCGACCGAAAAGCTATTTCCGGTGGCGAATACGCCCGAAGCTATCTTGGCTTTAGGTGAAGAAGGTTTGCGCAGTTATATCAAAACAATTGGCCTCTACAATGCCAAAGCCAAAAATATTATTGCCACTTGCCGACTACTGATTGATCAACATCAGTCGCAAGTGCCGGATAAGCGTGCTGATTTAGAAGCACTCCCCGGTGTTGGCCGCAAAACCGCTAATGTTATTTTGAATACCGCATTTCATCAGCCTACTATGGCGGTGGATACGCATATTTTTCGGCTGGGTAATCGTACTGGTCTAGCGCCGGGGAAAAATGTGCTAGAAGTTGAACAAGGCTTACTGAAAAACATTCCGCCTGACTATTTGCAAGATGCACATCACTGGCTGATTCTACATGGCCGCTATGTCTGCACTGCACGTAAGCCCCAATGCGCGACTTGTATCGTCGCGGATCTCTGTGAATATAAGGAAAAAACTGCTGCATGATATCTGCACAACGTGAAAACTTACGCCGCTATTATTTAACTTGCTGGCAAAAACAACAGACTGGGCAGCCGCTGGAAGGCTTAGAACAACAAGTCGCTGCGGTGATTCTGGAGCATCCTGAATACCACCCGATTTTTGCGAATAGCGAGCAAGCTTTACGCCAAGACTATGAAACGGAACAAGGTAATACCAATCCCTTCTTGCACATGGGCTTGCATTTAAGCTTGCGCGAACAAGTCTCCACAGATCGCCCAGTCGGAATTCGGGATATTTATGAAAATCTAGCTGAGCGCTATGGGCAGCACGATACTGAACACTTAATGATGGAATGCTTAGTGGCCAATCTCTGGCAGGCTCAACAGCAGCAACAGCCACCGGATGAAAATGCTTATTTAGATTGCTTAGTTAAACTCGGCTGATAAACGTAGATTCTGTTCATCGACTTTTAGGAAGCTACCCTGTTTATACCAATCGCCGAGCACGATACGCTTAGCAGCTTGCCCATCTAAAACAAATTCATGAATCGCTGGCCGATGCGTATGTCCATGAATCAGTTGGTTAACTTTAGCAGCCCGCAGGGCGGCCTCAATCGCGATTTGATTCGCATCAAGAATGTCTTCTTGCTTAGTTTGCGCACTTTGCTGGCTTTGCATACGTAGGCTTTGGGCAAATTGTAGGCGTTCAGGAATGCTTTTTGCCAAGATTTGCTGTTGCCATTGCGGGTTGCGGAATAGCAGGCGTGCTTGTTGATAGTCGACATCATCCGTGCACAATAAATCGCCATGCATAATCAAAGTTGGTGTGCCGTATAAATCAATGATTTGTTGTTCTGGTAACAATTGAGTAGCACTCAAGTCGGCAAATTGCTCAGCTAACAGAAAATCGCGATTGCCATGCTGAATATAAATCGGCGTACCCTGCTCCGCGACTTGCTTAAACGCTTGCAGGATTGGCAAGACCATTTGCCCTTGGGGAGTTTGCAGGAAATCATCGCCAATCCAATACTCAAAAAGATCGCCGAGAATATATAAGGCCTCCGCTTGACCGCGAATATGCTGCAAAAAACTAAACAATAAATGGGTACTTGCCGGGCGAGCAGGTTCTAAATGCAGATCAGAAATAAACCAAGTTGCCATGGATAGCCGCTCCCAGCGCTAAGATCCGTTTAGGCCGCCAAATAGGTCGGTGATTGCATTTCATTCAAACGACTGAAAGCCCGCGCAAATTCAAACTTGAGTAGCTGGCCTTGATACAGCTCTTTAATATCGTAGCGCGTAGAAATAATCAGCTGCACTTTACGATCATACAGCTCATCAATGAAGTTCAAAAAGCGCCGCGCTGCGTTCTCGCTATCCTGATTCATAATTGGAATATCAGAGAGAATAATGGTCCCATAACGTGCTGCTAATTCAATGTAGTCACTGGTCGAACGTGGGCCATCACAAACTGTTTTGAAATCGAGCCAAATAATATTATCCGCCATTTTTCTCACCGGCAGACGGCGGCCATTCAGTTCCATCTCTACATTTTCAAAGACTTTACCTTTAGCCTCTTCACTGAAGCGTTCCTCCAGTTCAGGGTCAGAATGCGTAATATTGTCGCCCACTTCATCAATCGGCACGACATGGCGCATCCGGTAATCAATGCCATTATCTAGCTCAATCACTTGCAGATTCTTTTTAAGCAAATCAATCGCTGGCAAAAAACGCGCGCGCTGCAAACCATTTTTGTATAAATCATCCGGTGGGCGATTGGAAGTGGTGACAATAGTCACATCATTATGCACCAGACCTTGCAGCAGGCCGGCCAAAATCATCGCATCACCAATATCCAGCACATGAAATTCGTCAATGCAGAGTAATTCGGTATTCGAGGCAATTTTTTTGGCGACTAATTCTAACGGGTCGGTTTGATTAGTCCCTAGTTTGCGCAGCTCTTCATGCACCATCAGCATAAAATGATGATAGTGATAGCGATTTTTCTCAGCAATCGGTACATTTTTGAAGAAAAAATCCATCAGCCAGGTTTTACCGCGCCCGACTCCACCCCACAAATAAGCGCCTTTCACACTGACTTCACTGCGCGGCTCGGGCTTAGAAAAGAAGCGAAAACCTTTGGTCGGTGGCTGTGGTTTAGGATTGACTAAACCGTCACTAATTCCCTGTAAAACTTGGATAGCATGTTCCTGTGCGGGGTCACGTTGAATATTGCCAGCGGCAATTTCAGAATTATACAGAGCAAGCAATGTCATGTGGTGGATTTCACGAGTAGCTAATAAGCCCGCGTATTGTCGGTAATCGCTTTCTCAGCGTCAACCGATGTGCCACTAATTTACTCAATTTTAGCGCTCTAAATATCGGAAATTGTCGACAATGTGCGTTTGCACATTTTTTATAATTAGACTTAAGCGCATTAAGGAAAGCTGTTTTCCAAGTAGAAACCTGCTAAAAATAAACTTTGCTTAACCTAACTAGAATTCAACGATGTCGACACCAGCCACACCTCAAATCTTAGCGATTGCCCAACGCGGCGAACCGATCTTAGCTCAGCAAGCGCAGGCAGTGCGCAATCCGCTTGATCCTGAAATTCAAACCCTGCTTCAAAATATGCAGGCCACTATGCTCGCTGCAAATGGAGTTGGGATTGCGGCACCACAAGTGTTTCAATCCTTACGGATTATTATTGTCGCCTCACGCCCGAATCCACGCTACCCAGAAGCGCCATTGATGGAACCCATCGCGATGCTTAACCCGGAAATCCTCTGGCAATCGAATGAAACTTGCTTAGGCGAAGAAGGCTGCTTGAGTGTGCAAGAAACGCGCGCCCAAGTAGCACGGGCGGAACGTTTAACTGTGCGCTATTTGAATGAAAAGGCTGAAAGCATCAAGGCTGAATTTAGCGGCTTTGTAGCGCGGATTATTCAGCATGAAGTGGATCATTTGAATGGGATTTTGTTTGTGGAGCGGGCTGAAGCTGCTGAGAGTTAAAAGCTTGATTTAACCCTCAGCTAAGTAGATTAATTAAGCGCGGCGCGAACGCTTGCGCACTCCACCGCCACCTAACGAACCCCCTTCCACGCTCAAATCACCAGCTAATTGCGCTTGCGCGCCTTTTGAAACTGTGCCTAAGTCACGCAAGATCACTTCTAAACTAGGTTTTTCTTGGGGAATATGTGCATCCATGGCTGCACGCATCGCCTTAATATGTTCAGGACTCGTGCCGCAGCAGCCGCCAATAATTCGCGCGCCTGCATCCATCGCTAATTCGACATAACGCGCCATCAGTTCAGGCGTGCCGTTATACACAATCTTGCCATCAACATATTCAGGAATACCGCAGTTGGCTTTGGCAACAATGATTGGCTCTTGCTCTTCACCCGCTGCATTAAAGAAATTAAGCACAGCAGCGACAACTTCAGACGCACCTACCCCGCAATTCGTACCACAAGCGACTGGGTGAGGATGTAAATTTGGTTGCAGATTAATAATATCAGCAGCGGTCAAGCCCATCATGGTGCGGCCATTAGTATCAATACTTAAGGTGTTCACCACGGGCAAACCCACTCGCCCTGCTCCAAGTACGGCGGCTTCCACTTCCTCTTTAGACGATAAAGTTTCCAGCCATAACACATCGACACCCGCTGCGGCTAAAGCACGCGCTTGCTCTTCAAAAATATCAGCAGCGTCGGCAATCGACAGCGGGCCATTGGGTTCTAAAATATCGCCAGTAGGGCCTATTGAGCCACCCACTACAATGTCGCGACCTGCTTTAGCGATTTCTTCTTTTAAAATCTGTACTGCAGCAGTATTTAATTCTTGTACGCGATCTTGGGCTTGATGCAACACTAAGCGGCGGCTGTTGCCACCGAAAGTATTGGTAAGAATAATATCCGAGCCTGCTTCGACGAAAGTACGATAGTGGGCCGCAATGCGTTCGGGATATTCAGTATTCCATAATTCAGGTGCATCCCCCGTCATCAGCCCCATCTGGAATAAATTGGTACCGGTTGCGCCATCTGCTAGTAAAAAGCGTTTTTCAGCCAGCATACGTAAAAACAAATTAGATTCGGACATTCTCAAACCAGCCTTAAAATCAAACGAATGCGTGCATTCTGGCACAGCTCAAGCAGGCTTACCAACTAACTTGTCGTCGATTTACCAAGCCCCCTAAGGGTTTGCGAGCCTGTTGAAATAACACTACTTTGCCTCGCAACTATTGGCGCAGAATTTTACGATAGGTTATACGATCAATGAGCAGTAAACGCCCACCGGTAGGCTGTACTTGGATGTTTCTGGCCTCAAAACCACGGCTTTCTTCGGGCGCTAAAGCCACTTCATACACACCTTGTGGGCTCATTTCGAACGCATATTTCCCGTAAGCATAGATATCGGGATGTCCGCTGACTCGAAATTGATCACGCTGAAACTCGAAGGTCAGCGATGGCTCAAGATGCGGCATTTTGCCTTCGGAATAGCGCCAGACACCTTGGATTTCTGGAATCCCAGAAACCTGCTCTCGACCTAGGCCGCTACAACCAATCGTAGTGAGCGTCAGTGAACCAAAAATGACACCATGCTGAAGGCTTTGCGTAAACCAACTCATGCTTGTTACCCACCCTATGCTCGCAATTAATCGTTCAAGTTTAGTGCAAAAGCAGACAGTTTTGTGAAAAAACCACATGACTACTCTAATTGCTCAGCTTAAACCCGATTAGGTAGAGCACGCGCATATACCGCAACTACTAATAAAAATCCGCCAAAAATATAATAAACAGTCGAAAACGGCAGCATTAGCAAAATAATAGAAATAATCAGCGGCGTAATTAGCTCAGACATTTCGCGCCATGTCGAAAAAACCATGGTCATTTCAGTACGTTCATAAGCTTTGACAGTGCGCATAAACGGAATATTGCCCAGCACATCCACCATCGACGCTCCCCAAGCACCTGTCCACCAAAATAATAAGCCAAACTTTTGCGCTTCACCTAACACACCCAACATTAATAACGACCCACCACAAAGACATAAGCCGAAAATCAATACATTTTTAGTATGAAAACGCTCTGCTAAGGCGCGTACCCAAGGGCTAAAAAACAACATCGCACAGCCCACAGATAATAAAGCAGCCCCTACCCAATTCGGCAGGCCAGCCTCTACCGCATAAATAGGCCCGTAGATATAAAGCAGTACCCAGAAAATCGCACGCCCTAAGGTAATCAAATAAGAAATACGCAGAAACTTTTGCTTAAAAAAATGCGGTAATAAAGTGAGTGGATGAATGGCTTTACGCGGTTTTGCAGCAACTAGCACGGGGTTATCACCTAAGCGTAGGTGCCAAAAATACGCCAACATAACCACTGCAGCGAAGATAGAAACTAAAAACGCACTAAAAGGGTAGCCATTATCCCATAGCCAAATCCCTACTAAAGGTCCTAGTAGCCAAGCTACACCGTTATACAACATGCGGCGCGATTCAGTACGGGCGAACTCCAGCTTTTGAATATAATCCATCACATACAGCGAGATACACACTGTAAAAATCGAAGCAGCTGCCGAGCGCAACCCCACTCCGATAGCAAATCCCCAATCATTTCCCTTATAAATTAGCAGGGAAGAAAGAATGAGCAAAATACCCCCCAGAGTTAACACCCAGCGGCGTTGCAGTATTTTTTCTAAGCGACTGAAATTTAGGGTAATAAATAAAGTAATGATTGCGGCGATTAAATAAGTTTGCGCGACTGCCTCTTTACTCCCCAAAGCAGCAAAGGCAATCAGTGGAATAATGCCGACCAAAACTGCCCGTGACAAACCCTCTAAAGCAGTTAAACGCGCTAAAGCTCCGCCGGTATCTGTGTCTGCTGCTAAAGCAATCACGCCGGACGGACGTGGTGGTAACATAGGTGATGCCCCATTTTTGTGAATATTCTTTGGAAGGATGCATGGTAGCGCGTTCAACCAGTACTGGCAAAAGTCTTTAAAACTAATAATCTGCTAAATTAACAATGCCATCCCAAGCACTAGGAGCTTGATATTCAGTTGCCTGCATCCGCCGTAAAATTAAGCTGTAATAGTGGTTTGCAGAGCGTTTTGTCAGTTCATCCAGCCTTGTTTTAGCGCTAAGCCAATCACCTACAAAATAGGCCTGCAAGGCAGCATCATGTTGAGCTAATTCGGCTTTCTCTGCTACCGTTAAGTCGCTAGTTAGCCCCAAAGGCTCATAGATCATGACCGGCTCTTGGCGTCCACGTACACGCACATAATCAATCACTCGAAAGCTCAATTGCGGGCATTGATGCACCGTAGCTAAGCTAACTAGCGTATAAATTTGGTAATACTTCGTGAGTTCCTGTAAGCGCGAGGCTAAATTCACAGCATCCCCAAGTACCGTATAAGCGCGCCGATAAGCTGACCCCATATCACCCACGGTCATTTCACCGCTATGTACACCAATCCCTGCTTTTAATTCTTGTTGGATGCCAAGCTCAACAAACTGCGGCTGCATTTTCACTAAGGCGCTCTGCATCGATAAAGCCGCCAACACAGCATGTTCGGCATGCCTTGCATCAGGTAAAGGCGCATTCCAAAACGCCATAATCATATCGCCTACATATTTATCAACCGTACCTTGATACTGAAAAATAATGGAAGTCAGCGGGGTGAGATAAGCATTTAAAAATCGCTGCACTTGGGTGGTTGAGAGCTGTTCAGCCAAAGGCGTGAACTGGCGAATATCCGAAAATAGCACGGTCATTTCGCGCCGCTCCCCTTCCATACTGGCATTCAATTTATTATTAGAGAGTAGCTGATCTATATGTTCAGAAGGTACATATTGGCCAAACATACCTTGAATACGCTGACGCTGTTGATGCTCATTAATCAAACGTTCCAAGCCAAAAAACAAACTCATGGCTAGCACTAATAATAAGGGGGGTAACAAGGGTGTATTGAGATGCTGATAGACCCAAAGCACAGTATTTAGGCTAATGACTAATAGAGCCAAAACGACTCCAAGCATCAACATGCCATAAGGTTGGAGATGTGGGTATAACCAAAGCATGACGATCCCCAATAGCAGCATTTCCAAAATCAGCGCTGCATCTAGCCATTCAGGAATGACTGGAATCAGCTCTGGATGTAACAAGGCATGTACTAAAGTCGCTTGTGCCTCCACACCGGGAAAACTGGCTTGAAAGGGGGTCGAGCGTAAATCAGCTAACCCTTTAGCTGAAGTACCTAGCAAAACAATAGCGTCGGTAAAACTACTGACTAAAGGCCGCTGCAAAATATCAGTGGCCGAAAATACTGGGAATTGCCCCGTTTTGCCTAAAAAGGGAATAGTAATTTGCCCAGTAGGATCAGTGGGAATAGTTTTACCTGCAAAACTGAGTTGATTAATAACACTGACATTTCCCACCCACTTAGTGCTCAATTGAACCGGCTGGGCATCATCCGCTAAATAATGGCGTACTGCTTGTAAAGCAAGGCTCGGATAAAGTTGTTGATTCCATTCCAAAACTAAGGGCGCTGAACGAATGACTCCATCATCATCAGGAAAAATATTTAAAAACCCAGTTTGGGCAGCCGCTTCTGCTAATTTAGCTAAATTCGCGGTATAGCCACGCATGATTAAACTACTAGGCGCTTGAGTAGAGCTTGTCTGCCAACTCATTACGAGCGGTTTTAGTTGGCCTTTTTGAAAGTCATCCGTTTGGTGAAAAAGATTACCTAAAATCACCCCTTTATCGTTGATCAGCTTAGCGAAGTACTCATCGCCATCGAGAGTTGCATACTGATCAAGCAGATCTTGTGGAACCAACCCGGCCTTGCCTAGGCGGAGCTTGATTTCATCCAAAGGGTGTTGTTCTGGCTCGGGGAAAGTCATATCCATTGCAATGACTGCTGCCCCCGCTTGATTCAGACGCTCAATCAAAGTGGCGAGCTTATGACGCGACCAAGGCCATTGCCCCTCAAACTGCAAACTGCGCTCATCAATATCCACAATCAAAATCGGCGGGGTGGTGCGTACGGTTTCTTGCACCGTCAAACGCATCCTTAAATCATAGGCTAGTGCTTCCATGCGTTGAAATACCACCGGCATAACAGATAGATAGCCTAAATACATCAAACAGCCACCCACCAAGATCGCGATACCACCGGCCAAAATGTATAACTCACGCCAGCGGCGCCAAAACTTAAACATACCTATACTGATACTTCTTAAATGTGTAGCTTAATGTTAAAAATACCGAAAGCTAATTATAATTATTAGCGGGTTTTGAACTTGCCAAATAAAGATTGGTCAACAGACAACTACCTTTCGTCAAATAATTAGCTTAGTCTGAGCTTAAGACTAGCTCATGCTTAGGCTTGAGTTAACTGGTGTAACCATAGCCTAAAAGCTCAATTTACCTTAATAACGAGACCAAGTAATGGGTTTGAAACTAAGCAAGTTAAAATTCAAAACAAATTATTTTTTACTTCTTTGTGTCGCTTTTTGTATTCAGTCTTGTTTTGCAAGCAACCATCCCGCTTTTTCCAAACTACAGCAAGCGGTGGATAGGGAACAATACGAACAGGCTTGGCAAGCCGCCCAAGGGTTAAAAAATAAATATGAAGGTGATGCTTACTTTGACTTTTTGTATGGCTTAGCCGCTTTAGAAACTCAGCGTCTTGATCATGCTTTATTAGCACTTAAGCGTGCAGTGGCGAATGAACCGAATGAAGTGCGCCCGCGCTTAGAACTAGCACGTACCTATGTTTTGCTCAATAACAGGCCAGCTGCTACGAGTGAATTTAAAGACGCACTCGAATTGCCAATGCCTGCTAATGTACGTGCTAATGTAGAGCACCAATTGCAAGCATTAGCCAAAGGTGATACGCCAAGCGCAACTAGCTCGTGGCAAAGCTCAATGAGTTTTGCCGTGGGTCATGATAGTAATGTGAATTTAGGGGTTAGCAATGCCAGCATCAGCCTGCCTATTTTTGGTGAAGTGATTTTGGACGCTGGCTCAGTGAAGCAGGACTCTGTGTCGGCTGAGCTGGGTGCACAACTGACTTACCATGCTGAACCTAATCCACAGCAAGCTTGGTTTGTTAATAGCAGCATTAATAATAAGCAATACCCCCATGCGGTTGCACAAAGCACTAAAGAACTCAGCTTAACTACAGGCACTGCTTTTATGGATGGACATAAGCACTATCAACTAGGACTCAGCCTGCAGGCTCTTAATCTCAATGATCGTAGCTATAGTCGTTCACAAGCCTTAGAAGCTAGCCTAAACTATCAATTAGCCGAAAATAAGTTATGGTTGAGCGCTATGCGTTGGAGTAATACGGATTATCAGCAAACGAATAATAAAAACCAAAACAATCAAACACTGCAACTTAATCAGCAGTACCAATTTATCGCCGGTGATATGAACCATCAATTCGGCGCTTCGATCAGTCATGAAATGCCAGATAACGATAAATATAACTATTTAAGCCGTGATCTTGTGAGTTTGGGTTATGGTTTAAATAAAGCTTGGAATACTAAACATAGCAGCTCGATTGGCTTGAATGCACAACGACGTATTAATCAGGGTGATGACCTAAGCTATCAGGTTAAACGTAAAGATACACGTTTGACCTTACAAATAGCGCATCAAACCCAACTCAGCCATAAGACTAGTTTTTTTACTAATTTAGGCTATGTTGACAATGCGAGTAATTTGGAGCTTTATGATTCAGAAAAGGCTTTCATTAAACTTGGCATTAATCACCAGTTTTAAGCTCAGGAGAATGACATAATGTTGAATAAATATACTTATAGCCTGTTGCTAATCCTTTTGAGTTCGCCATACGTCTTAGCTAGCACGACTAAAGAGCCGTTGGGCAATACTTTATTGGCACAAGGTAGCATTCAAGCAGAGCGGGCGGGTGCACAAGCAGCACTTAAGCGCCTAAGCCCAGTGTATCGTACTGATGTGATTCGTTCTGGCAAAGAGTCTACTGCGCAGTTTCGGATGATTGATGATGCTTATATCGACCTGTACGAAAACTCCGAATTACGCCTGCATGACTATCAATTCAAAGCTGATGGTAAGCGCAGCAATGTTGTCATGGAGTTAATTTCTGGGGGCTTACGGACTATTTCTGGTGCGATTGGTAAGCAAGATAAAGCCGCCTACCAGCTTAAAACACCGACTGCGACGATTGGTATTCGCGGTACTTTCTATGAAGTCAGTCTCACCAAAGAAAGCATGTATCTGGCGGCTTGGAAAGGTGGCATCACCGTTAAGTCGTATTCTGGAGCTTGTAATACTGCGATTGGTGTTGGGCAGAAAGCTAATTTTGCTTTTGTAGACCATAACGGTCAATGCAAATTACTGGAAGAGGCACCAAAAGTATTTACACCGAAAGCGCCCAAAGCCAAAACTCAAGGCACTGCCTTAGCCATGAATTCTGATGCACTCAACAATCCCGTAAAAATTACTCCCAAGGATGATGGGCTACCGCCAGATGGTGATGATAATGACGATGGTAGTCCCTTAGCACGCAAAGCCATTGTTATCACACCAAGCAATGCCAATGTGAGTAAAGGCTCAGCTAGCAATGATGATCAAGGCACTCCCACCTTAAAAGTCAAAGGCGAGTATCTGCAAACCACGGCCAACCATGTACAGCAAAATACGCAGCCGCTCAGCCATTTTGATGTGAAATGGGGGCGTTGGGCGGATTACCAAGCCGTTTCAGGTAAAGAAGTACCGAATGAACAAGGTCTAATGTGGATTTCCTATCAAGGTACACCTAAAACCATACTGGAGCAACGCAGTGGTTCTGCACATTATGACCATATGCTGGCTAGCTCAGCCCAAAGCAGCATGGGCGCTGTGAGCAATTTAAAAGTCGGCTTGGATGTCGATTTTAATAGTGGCAAAGTGACTAATGGCAAAATCAGTGCTGATGTACCTGATCATACTTGGCAAGGTAATTTCGACGGGCAATTAAGTGCTGGTGATTTAAGCCTGAATTTCCAAGGTGGGCAGCTGACTAATCATACCAATCAGCAAACTAGCCAAGTGAACGGTGCTATTAGTGGTGATTTTGTAGGCGACTATGGCCAAGGCATTGTGGGCGGTTTTAATATGGCAGACACAAATAACTCCGCCAATAATATTAATGGTGCCTTCCTGATCCAACAACCTGACGGCAACTAAACTTAGTTTTAGTTTAATCAACTTGAGGAGTAAGTCATGACTAGCCTTAGCCGTACTAATTTTCTACAGGAAATGGCAACTAGAACGATTAACGTCGAGCAGGCGCGGCGTGATACACGCTTAACTAGCCTGAATTGGTCTAGCTTAGACATTAATCGTAATGGCTCAATCAGTGGCAGTGAGTTCACTTATTTATTCACTGCCCTAGATCGCTTTGATGTGAATGGCTCTTCCCTGTCATTGGATTTAGGCACTAGTGCCGCACCCACTACCGTGGGGGAAATGGTAGCCGCTATTCGTGAGATTGCTACAGCAGCCGCTATGCCTCCACCGACTAGTAGCACGCATCTTGCTGACCGTGCTTTAGCCAAAGCCTTTCCACGGGGTCTTAGTGCTAATTTAGGACGTGGCTCTTCAGGAACTGGCGTGGTTGCCATTCAATATGCCTTAGGGCGCTTGAACTATTTACAGGCTTTATGTGATGGCAGCTTCGGTGGCATCACCGAACAAGCTTTATTAAAATTTCAAACCGCGAAAGGCTTACCAGCCACAGGTATTGTCGACCCTCAAACCCTAACAGCGCTCGATAAAGCGGTTGCAGGCTTAGATTTGCGTACACCTGCGGCAAAGGCCGCTGATCCTCTGGCTTATTTATCCAACTTCCGCGCCTTGGGCTTACCCGTTTTAACGATTCGCAGTACGTCTGAGGTATTTAACTGGGCTAGTCCTGAAATTCGGAATGCTTATGGACAATTTGTAGGCTTTTATTGGGACGTGATGAAACGCAATCGGGTGGAAGGCGACTGTAAAAATATTGCACTGTTTTTGATGGATCAATTCCGTAAGCAATTGCGCGAAGATCGCATGATCAACTTGCCGCATCCGGTGCTGGGTAGCTCGCCTGAAAAGAAATGGATTATCGCGACCAGCGACAAGACTCAAGGTTTGTTTAGCCGTGCCGATAAATTGCTGAGTAGTGAAGGCTTACGTGTTTCGCGGCCAGGTTATGGGGCGATTTTAAATGTACAAGCCTTGGACTCGCAGCAGTCCATGCTCTATGGCGTGAATGTGCATTATCCTGAAGTAAGTGCTGACCGAGTTGCGAAGTCTTGTACGCGCTTACTTGACTGGAATTCGAGTTATGACAATCGCGGCGATACCTCCAAACCCGAATTACCTATCAATAACCTCACAGCCGGCAATATTATCTTTATTGATCACTCCGGTGATGGCAAATACGACCATACGGTCACCGTCATTAAGGTGGATAAAGATAGCGCTGGACGCACCCGCAAAATCGTGATGGCGGTCGGCTCCTATGACGATGTGCGTGATGCTTCTTCAGCGACCAGTGTTGAAGGGGTCGGCCTTTCAATCGTGAATACTTATTCAGAAGAAGTAACCGTGGAGTTGAATGAGTCTGGTAAAATTACTAGCTCTGAAGTGACTTACTCTTCAGAGCCAAGTTATTTGGTCGATACCCGTTACAGTGCACACACCACTTTAATGGAACAAAAAAGTGGTGGCAAACTCATTGTAGCGCGCTGGGGCTAAGCTCAAGCGCTGAGCGGATCTTTAGATTTTCTAAATTTAGCAATGACTTTACTCAGCGGTGCCCAACACAATAGGACTAAACCGCCCGCTACAAAGCCAATAAAGGTGCTCAACATCGTAGGTGTAATCGCTGCTAAGAAATTACCGATTCCACCTACTTGGCGTGCGAAGGCAGCTCCGCCCTCCAAGAATTCATGCGAATGCGGGAGGCCATGCGCCAAAATGCTACCACCCACCATAAACATCGCCAAAGTACCGACTATCGACAGGGTCTTCATTAGTAGCGGCGCAAACGCCAACAAACCACGCCCTACAGCACGTTTGAAGCCAGCCCAAGCATGCTGTGCAGTATCTTTCAGTAGGTACAAGCCAGCATCATCCAGCTTCACAATACCAGCCACTAAACCATAAACACCGACCGTCATGACCAAAGCAATCAAGGACACTACCAGCACTTGCGAAGTGAACGAAGCATCTTGCACCGTACCTAAAGCGATAACGATAATTTCTGCAGAGAGAATAAAATCGGTACGAATCGCGCCTTTGATTTTGTCCTGCTCAAAGACCACCATGTCGATACTTTCATCAGCCAGTGCTTGGAGTTCAGCGGCATGATGCTGCTCTTCATCAGCATGATGAAAAACTTTGTGATAGATTTTTTCAAAGCCTTCAAAGCATAAATAAGCGCCACCAATCATCAGGAGTGGCGTAATCAATGCCGGAGCAAGCGCACTAATCGCTAAAGCGGCAGGAACAAGAATCACTTTATTCCAGAAAGAACCCTTAGCGACCGCCCAAACCACCGGCAGTTCACGATCTGCATTCACGCCTGCGACTTGCTGAGCATTTAAGGCTAAATCGTCACCTAAAACTCCCGCTGTTTTCTTAGCAGCCACTTTAGCCATGACGGAAACATCATCTAAGATGGCAGCGATATCATCAAAAACGGCTAACAGGCTGGCTCCCGCCATAGATTACTCCCAGTAACAGAAATTTTATTTAGTGTTATTTAATAGCGGGTACTGGCTTATTTTGCAAATTACCTGGCTGACTGGGTTTACCGACGACTGGCTTTGCCTCAACTTTTAAGGTCTCATCTGGGCCATCGCAATAGCTCCAAGTCCCTTCCCAACGTGAAGGAAAATCCTTATCTAAGAACTTTACATTGAACCGCCCCCAATAGGTAGTCATCTGCCCGTTAATGCCGGGGCGCTGGGTGTCGCAAGCCTTCTTTGAGGTACTTTTCGCCCAATAACCATGGTAACTAGCACGATTGCTATACACTTTTGCCAAGCCAAGCACGAAAATCACCCCCGGTTCTTGTTGCGTGCCATACGACCAAACCGCGGTTGGTCCCATTTCGGCCTCATAGACAATCCGCCCTGAATTACTCTCCCAAACCTCATCAGCTTGAGCTACAACACTTAAACTAGCTAATAAGGCTAGGCTTGCTATCAATTGAATACGCATTACTGGTTCCTCGCAATGATTAACGAAACTTACCACGGCCTAACCAGCCTACTACCAACAGAGCAATAGCCAGTAAAGGCATTAAAAACCAGTTGCCCCAACGAATATACGGCGTGCTACCTTGCATAGGCTGAGCAAACTCCTCGACAACCACTGCCTCATATTGAGGCCCAGTCGTCACCACCTTGCCTTTCTCATTAATAATGGCACTGACTCCATTATTGGTAGCACGCAATAAATAACGTCCAGTTTCAATCGCACGAAAGCGTGCTAGTTGTGCATGCTGCGCTGGTTCAATTGAGCCAGTAAACCAGCCATCATTACTCACATTCACTAGCATGGTAGCTTCTGGCAAGCCATCAATCATTTCCTCGCCATAAGCATCTTCATAGCAGACTGACATCCGCATCGGCTGTCCTGCTACTTGCAAATTGATCTTGCCTTTCCACGGAGCAACATTGTCATAGGGCAACATAATAAAGCTCCCCATCCAGCGGAGATATTCCAAGAAAGGGGTATACTCACTAAACGGCACTAAATGACGCTTGCCATACACATCCAAATCACGCACCGACATAATCGCGTTATACATATTGTCGGTGCTTTGCTCGTAATGAAAGCCACCCATTAATAAATCTGTTTCAGCGGTTTTAAACACTTCTTGTAAAGGTTTAACCACATCGTCCATCGATTGCTGAAAGGTATCGAAAATCGCCGTTTCCGGCCAAATAATCACATGCGAAGTATTGATGCGTGGCTCCATCAAATCGATGTGCTTTTGAATATGCTCATTCCGAAATTCACTGAGCCATTTATCTTCTTGAGCAATATTCGCCTGAATTAAGCTAACAAAAAGCTTTTCGCCTGTTGGTTTCGTCCAATGGATCAAGCCCAGCCCATAACCCACTGCGAATAAGCCCGCGATCACCAACACTGCATAGCTCTTTTGCAAGCGCGAGCCAATCATGACTAATACTAAAGCGCCCGCGCCTAAAGCGACTAACCAGCTAATCCCGAGCGAACCAAAAATGGGCGCATAGCTAGCAAGCCATGTATCGGTTTGACTATGCCCAAGTTGTAACCAAGGAAAGCCTGTTAAGAACCAACCACGAAACCATTCAGTCAAACTCCAAGCAGCCGGAAAAACAATTAATAACTTCGTCCAAGCAGTTTGATAAGGAAAAAACGAGGTGATAAAACCAAATAACATCAAGGTAAGCGCTATAAATAAGACAAAAGCCGCCACCATCGCCCCCGCTAGGAAGACATTTGCCCCCCCAAAATAATGAATGCTGTAGTAAATCCAGTGCGTGCCACCTGCAAATAAACCCATGCCAAATACCCAAGCTAACCGCAAACGTTGTCCACGTAGCATCGGCTTGAGATTCAGCCAAAAGAATACAGCGGGGGTTAAAAACGCGATCGGCCACCAAGCAAACGGGGCAAATGCAAACACGGAAGCTAAACCTGCGAGCAAGGCCAGCAGATAATCCCAGCGGGAAATTTGGGCGCGAAACGACAACATGCAAGACGCTCAAAAGGAAAAGGCTGGATTATAACCCAGCCTTCTGCTCCTGCCATGCATTTTCTACTGTGGGACGTTACGCAAGCGCAACCACTGCATCCGGCAAAGCCAAGGCAGCCTGTAAATCACTCAAATAAACACGCTCTGCTTCCTGATTTTTATCCAACAGTAATGCAGAAACTAAATACAACTCTAAGGCTGCTTGCTTATCACCTTTCGCTAAAGCAGCGACTTCTTTCGCCCCTAACGGCTGTACCAATTCATTCATCAGCATGTCATTTACATCTTGATCTAAATGCAGCTCAGCCATTTTGGTGCGAATAATGCTTAGCTCTTGCTCATCGACTTGGCCATCCGCTTTAGCCGCCGCCACTAAGGCTTTTAATAAGACGTCGCTGGATAAAACAGGCTGTTGCTCAGGCGCAGGTAACAGAGTTGTGGTTTTGGCATCTACGCTAGCTGTTGGAGCATTCTCACTCTGCCAACGGTTATACATTTGATACGCCAAGCCACCTAAAGCAGCCACGCTTCCTACTTTTAAGCCTACGCCTGTCACTTTACGCCCAGCACGCGTACCTAAAAGTAGTGCTAATACGCCCGCAGCTGCTGCCCCCGTTTTTATCCCAGACATCATAGAATCGCGCTGCGCGCCTTCTGCTGGAATGCCGAGCTTCTGCTCAGCTACAGCTTGGCCTTTTTGTGCGGCTTCTTTGCCATTTTTTAATACTTGTTCTAATAAGCTATTAATATCCATGCCTTTATTTCCTCTCAGTTTTATTCAGTAGTGCTTGCATTCAAATTAGTTTGGACTTCTAGCGATAAAATTCGGCGGCTATCACTTTCGACAATGCGGAATAACACATCATCTAAAATCACTTCTTCGCCCACACAAGGGATCTTGCCCATAGCATGCATCACCAAACCTGCTACGGTGTCATAGTCCTCAACTACAAATTTACTAGCTAAAACTTCGTTTAACTCGCTGACCGCCGTCGTGGCGTTCACCCAATACAAGTTGGGTGCTTGTAGGCGAATATTCAAGTCCGCTTCGTCATCATGCTCATCATCAATATCACCGACGATTTGCTCAAGCACATCCTCAAAAGTGACCAAACCAGTGACACCGGCATATTCATCCAATACAACGGCCATATGGCTACGGCTATTGCGAAACTCAGCTAATAAGCGGTTTAAACGCTGGCTTTCTGGCACCAATAAAGCCGGACGCACAATATCATTGATCGCAAAACTTTCGGCGCGCCCAATATACTTGAGCAGATCTTTGGCAATTAGAATACCGATCAACTCATCCTTACTTTTATTCAATACCGGATAACGAGAATGCTCAGTTCCTGCAATTGCTGTAAGGATTTGTGAAAAATCCGCATCATGATCAATGAAGCTGATTTGGGAACGCGGAATCATAATTTCCCGCACTTGCCGACTACCAAATGCCAGCACGCCTTGAATCATTTTTACTTCATCGGCATGCAGGATATTTTTATCATTCGCCCTTTGTAGATCATCTAATAATTGACCGGAGGTCTGAGAGTCCAGATCTAGATGTTCTATCAGCCATTGCTTCCAACGCGGTCGTGGTTGAGAGCTGGCTATATCGTTGTTTTTCATGTTACCTATTCGTCAGATTCATAAGGATTGGGAATACCCAACTGGCCTAAAATTGCAATTTCACGTGCCTCCATTATCTCGGCCTCGACCTCACTTTCCTCGTGATCGAAGCCTTGTAAATGCAGTAAACCGTGCACAATTAAATGTGCCCAATGATGTTCCACGGGCTTAGCTTGTTCAGCCGCCTCACGCTCCACCACTGGCAGGCATAAGACCAAATCGCCTAAATGCCCAAGCTCTTCTGCATCAAGAAACTCTAATTCAAACTCTGCAGGCTCATACGGAAAGGACAGCACATTGGTTGGATAGTCCTTATGCCGATAGCTTTGGTTCAAATCCAAACCTTCTTCCGTACCAACAACTCGAATCACTACACTGGCTTCATTTTCATCCAACCAAGCTGCTTGCGCCCATTGTTCGATTAATCTATTAGCAGGAATCGACTGGAACTCTTCGGGATTTTGAATCTCAACCCATAAACTCATGAGCCACCTCGATGCATATCATGCTGCTCATAGGCTGCAACAATTTTTTGTACCAAAGCATGACGCACTACATCTTGGCCTTGGAACCAAGTGAAGCTAATCCCGGGCACATCTTTCAAAACACCCAATACCTGCTTCAAACCCGAAGTTTGCTGGCGAGGTAAATCTACTTGAGTAATATCACCTGTAATGACCGCTCGCGAGCCAAAGCCTAAGCGCGTCAGAAACATTTTCATTTGCTCAACCGTAGTATTCTGCGCTTCATCAAGCAGAATAAAAGCGTCATTTAAAGTACGCCCCCGCATATAAGCTAAGGGTGCTACTTCGATGACATTATGTTCAATCAAGCGGTTAACCTTCTCAATACCCAGCATTTCAAATAAAGCGTCATACATTGGGCGTAAATATGGATCAATCTTTTGGGAAAGATCACCGGGTAAAAACCCCAACTTCTCCCCTGCTTCGACTGCCGGACGCACTAACACTAAGCGCCGCACTTCGTCTTGCTCTAAAGCTTCGACTGCACAAGCTACCGCGAGCCAAGTTTTCCCTGTACCGGCAGGGCCAATACCAAAACTTACATCATGGTTACGAATATTTTGTACATAACGGGCTTGGGTAAAACCTTTGGGGCGAATATAGCCACGACGGGTACGAATTTTTATACCATCGCCACCTGCATAAGCGAGCTGATCTAAATTCGCTTCCTGCAGAAACAGATGCAGCTTATTGGGATTAAGCGTGCTCTCAGCAGTTTCTGCATACAGATTTTGCAGCAGATTAATCACTGTTTGGACAAGATTAGGGTGGCCGGAAACCGCAAATACATGACCACGATTGCTGATTTCAACGCCGAGTCTAGCTTCGATCTGGTGCAGATGTTGGTCAAACTGGCCGCTTAGATTCATTAAGCGCTCGGTATTTACCGGATTAAGTTCGAAACGGACGGTGACTGACTCACCCTCTTGAGAATTTTGATTAGCAGTAGTCAAACTAGCGTATATTCCTATTTGAAAAACTTGATTATAGCTTAATGTAAGTGCTTAGTATTATGCATAAAACCTATGACATCTATACGACGGATGGGAATAGGCTGTAAATGCTTATTGTGTTAATGTGTAACTAAATGAAACAAATTCTTTAGTTTCATCGTGCTAAACCTAAAAGATTATAACAATAAATACTGAGATTATTCGATGGAAACGCACTCCATACACTATACGCTGGCCAACGGCTGGAGCTCTGCCTTCCCTGCTATCGATTCGACACAGACGCTCGTCTTAGTATTTGGGCCTGCTGATTGGCAGGCATATACCACTGCTTTCAATGAGCTTATGGCTCATTATCCACAAGCAGTTATTGTTGGTTGCTCTGGGCACGGCAGCATTTCTTCAGGAAATTTATTGGACGAAGCCCTAGCAGTTAGTATTAGTTCGTTTCAACATACGCAACTCCGTTTAACGACTTATCAGTTAGAAAAATCCAGCGACTCATTCGCGGCGGGTCACGCCTTAGCCCATGAATTGGCACAACCGCAGTTAAAAGCTATTTTGGTACTTAGTGATGGGATTAAAACCAATGGCAGCACCTTATCTGCAGGCTTAAATCAGACCCTGCAACAGCCTGTTACCATTGTCGGTGGTCTGTCTGCTGATGCTTTGCATTTCAAACAGACTTGGGTGGTTGCTAACCAACTCCCACAAGAAGATTTAGTTTGTGGTATTGGTTTTTATGGCGAGTCTATTCATTTTCATAGCTTGGCGCGCGATGGTTGGAACCCCTTTGGGCCAGGAGCGGCGTGTCACTTTATCTAATGGCAATAAGCTTTATTCTTTAGATGACCGCCCTGCTTTAGAGCTCTATAAGCACTACTTAGGTGAACGTGCCTCGGAATTACCCGGTGCCAGCTTACATTTCCCTTTAGCTATCCGCTCTGCAGGCAAAGCCCATGCAGTGATTCGCACCCCTTTAGGTATTGATGAGGCCAGCCAAAGTTTAATTTTTGCAGGTGATATTCCTGAAGGTAGTACGGCACAGCTGGTACGCGGCAATGTTAATAATTTGCTGGAAGGTGCGTATGCAGCTAGCGAACAACTGGCAGCGGCCACTCAAACCCATGATGCTCAATCTATGCTGCTATTAACTATCAGCTGCGCTGCCCGACGCTTAGTTATGTTGGAAGACACCGAGCTAGAGTTAGAAGCTGCTTGCTCAGCATTTCCAGCGCAAGCACAGCAAATTGGCTATTACTCTTTCGGTGAATTAGGGCCACACAATATACACATCGAACCCACTCAACCGCCACATGGTGTTGTACATGACTGTAACAGTTGCCTTGTTACGCCAAGCTATAGCTTATGTGAACTGCACAATCAAACAATAACATTAACCGCTATTTACGAGCAGGATGCCTGGTTGCCCTGAGCGTTTTGAGATGGATACTATGACATCAGCACTCATTGAAAATAATAATAATCTGAATCCTGAGTCGGGTACGGCAATCAGCCATCGCCTTCTAGCGCAACTAAAGCGCTGCCAATTAAACGCAAATACTCTGCCCTCGACACCTGAGCAATGGTCAAAGCTACTGCATATCATTGATAGCACCTACACCAATCAGCATGAAGCCTATTACCTACTAGAGCGCTCATTAGAGGTGTCTACTCAAGAAATGAGTACGCTCTATGCCAACTTAAAACAGGAGAGCGAGCAACGTATTGACGCTTTGCATAAATCTGAGCAAAAAACACGTTTTATGGCGAATATGAGCCATGAGCTACGCACGCCGATTCATGGTGTCATGGGTTCTTTAGATGTCTTACGCGATACCAAGCTGGATAGTCATCAAACCACCTTCATTGATACAGCCTATAGCTCTTGCAGCGTTATGCTGGATTTGGTCAGCAATATTCTCGACTACTCAAAGATTCATACGGGTCAATTAGCGTTGGAAAAGGTCGAGTTTTCACCTCGAGACTTAGTCGAAAATATTAGCCAAATGATGGCTACCATCGCGCATAAAAAAGGCTTAGCCATCTATTGTTATATCGCTGAAGATATTCCAGAAAAAATGTTGGGTGATCTCGCCCGAATCCGCCAAGTACTGGCAAATATTGTGACTAATGCCGTGAAATTCACCGAAAAAGGCGAAATTCTGATTAGCGTGGAAGTGCAAGATACCAACAACGAACAGGAAGCCACGCTATTATTCGAAATTCGCGATACGGGCATTGGCATTCCTAAAGCGATGCACGCCAGTATTTTCGAATCCTTTGTCCAAGTAGATGGCAGCACTCATCGGCGTTATGGTGGCACTGGCTTGGGCCTGACTATCGTCAAAGAGCTAGTCAAATTAATGAATGGCCGCGTTTGGTTAGAAAGCACACCAGAACAAGGCAGTCAATTCTGGGTAGAACTCAAGCTACCAATTAAACAATCGGCTGCCAAAGCAATTGATGGTGATTATTTAGCCGGACGTTATGTGTTAGTAGTAGAAGATAATTCTACTACTCAATTTATCCTGAAAACCTATTTAAAATCTTGGCAAGCCAAACCCATCATCGCCAACAATGGCATAGAAGCGCTGCAAATGTTGCGCAATAGCCTTGCTTTGAATGAGCCGTTTGCAGCCATTATTTTAGAACGGCTTTTGCCTGCAATGGATGGCAAAACACTAGCTCGCTCTATTCGCACTGACCGTCATTATGACCGCCTACCCATAATTATGCTGTCTTCACGTGAACTGGAGAAGGCAGAGCAACGAGAACATGGTGTCAATGCATATACGAGTACACCAATTAAAGCCAAAGATTTAAAAACACTGCTCATTCAACAAATTCGCCAGCAAAACAATGCTATTGAGGGTCAACATGGTTTCATCACGCAAGAAGCGCCCATAGCCCAAACAGTTCCAGCGATTTTATTAGCGGAAGATAATCCAATTAATGCCCTTATCGCGAGCACTATGTTGGAAGGTTTGCCTTATCGAATTGATCAAGCTACTAATGGCAAAGAAGCCTTTTACAAAGCGAGCCATTATCCTTATCACTTGATTCTGATGGATATCAATATGCCGGATATGGATGGTTTCGCAACGACTCAAGCGATTCGAGAATGGGAGCAAGCCCATGCTTTGACTAATACACCCATTATCGCCTTAACTGCCAATGCTTTAAAAGATGATCGAGAAAAGTGCTTGGCTGCTGGTTTGAATGATTATTTGTCCAAGCCTGTGAAAAAAGATGAGTTGTTGAAGGTAGTCAAATATTGGTTAGAGCAATCACCCTTGAATAAAAAACCACCTAGACTAGAAGAAAGTTTAATTTTCGTCTGAAAAAGTAAAACTAAAATAAAAAAGCCCTGCTTTAATTAAGAAGCAAGGCTTTAATCATATTGATATCCATACAAGTTGTACTAATCAATAATAGCTTAACTAGTTAACACAGATTGCATCTATCTGTTTGCACTCCTTGCCCTGCCTTACTACTCTACTAGACACGCTAAGGAGTGCCTTAAGACCCAGCAAGTTTGCTAGCGTGCATATGATTAATTCCCTCTAAATTAATGGTTTGGTATATTTAGCAACGCATCTTAAGTGGTCAGATGCCTAAATAACCCCCCATTCTTATGAGGTGCGTCTAAGTGATTTTTGACTGTAAAACTAGTGCGCGTAATCAAAACTCAATCAAGAAAGGTAAGTGGGGTTTAAGTTTATTTTGCTTTTTGCAGTGTGGCAGTAATGCGGCGAAAGGGAGAATCGAACTAAAAGGGGCGTTTAGCATGTCCTAGTTCATGTCCCTGTTTTGTGTAGATGTCCGCGTATGAAGATGGACAAGCGTAGACACAAAAAAGCCCTGATTCAGTTAAAAATCAAGGCTTTATGGATGTATTAGACTCACTTAGAAAACTAAGTGGTGCGAGAGCGGGAATCGAACTAACCTTATAAAACAATAACTTAAACAATTACGCGAGTTTTCATATACCCGTTTATATACCTGTTTGTAAAAGCACCCCCTGCCTACCCCTTAATTTCAAGCGCTTTTGGCTTTCAGATGCTTTCCCGCACTGTATGCGGTCAAGCATCTTTGGCTAGCGTTGTTTGAATAGTTTGCCGTGCATATTGGCCTCTGTAGGCTCCCGTCGGTCGCCAGTGCGTGCGGTGGCTCCAAGGCTTCCCTTCGGTGTCCCTGCTGCTTTAAAACGGTTTTAGGTTAGCTAGCGTGGCTTGAATCCTGCCCTTTGAGCATCAAGGCCAGCGCTCAGCAGTGCCAGCCTTGACGGTGGAAGGCTTTTAACCTAAGCGCTACCCTCCCCTTTCCTCCCCTGCGCAATCGCCGCCCGTTCCGGCTTTTGGGCATTGTGCCAATCATCAGAACAATTGCCACCATCGGCACGTGGCTTGCGATTATTTGAACAAAATAAGTGCCACTTGTTGGACTTCTGGAATTGATTACCGCAATTAGGACAGCTCACCATTGCCCCCACTTTGGCAAGTTCAGCTTGAGCGTAAACAGTTGAATTTTCACTAGTATTGTCTATGCCTGTACTTTTTACAGGTAACTGTATAACAGGTAACTGTAAGCTGTTTTCAGCTTGTGAACCGGAAGAGGGCGCAAGCTTAAATGATTCAATCGAAGCGCTAATTTTCCCCGTATTAATCGAGATAGCGCGTTCATTCAATTGACGCTGTGAACCCAAATAGTGAAAGCAAATCTTGAAGGTGAGAATCAAAAAGAACGCGAGTAGGGCAGAACTCACCACATGACTCAGGCCCAGCACTTCGGCTAAGAATCGAATCATCGCCTGATGCTTGGTTTCATCATATTCAAGCTGTTTAGCTTGGCTAATTGTGTTTTGTAGCGATTGGGTACGATTGGCTTGCTCCAATTCCGCTTGCTGTTCTAAGCGCAAGATTCTGGCCTGTAGCGCATCCATCGCCGCTTGCTTGCCTAGCTTCTTCGCTTCCTCAAAACTCGCTTGTAGGCGGCTTAATTGAATTTGAGCCGGGGTTAGGGTGCTGGTAGTGGCTAACACGTCAACCGCTCTAATCGTGGCTTTATACACTTCGGATTGAGTCGATTTGAACGACACGGTACTTTGTTCACGCTGCATGGTCGCCGCCGATTCCGCGAAGATTGAGAAGCCGACCGAAAAGCCCATGACCAGCAAGTATTCACGGGCACGGCCTGAATTAAACAAAACAACCTCAGCAAACGTTATCGAAGTTGCAAGCGCTATGCCCATTGCGGCATAAACGTACTGAATCGTTCGCCAGTCGCTCATAGCTTCAAATTCAGCTCCGGCGAAGAACTGCCCGATAAAGAACGACATTAAGCACCAACTGGCAAAGCTGGCACAGATAAAGCCTAGGCTAGCCGTGCTGTAAAACTGCTTAAGCTGCTCTAGGGTGTAGTAGCGTGAATAGTGCACCGCCTTCGCGTGATGCTGTGCCCCGTGTTGGTAGGTAACTAATTCATTCATGGTTTGCACTCCCTTAAAACCCTAAGACAATCAAAACAGCACCGGCAATAAATGCCCAAAAGCGTGCATGGTGTTGGTGGTGGTAAGCCAATAGCGCCCCGAATACGAAGGCTAGACCAATCAAGCAAAAGGGCAATTGCTTCAAGTTGGCACTAGCAAGGGTTGGCAATAAGCCAATGAATACCACCAAGAGTAGGGCAGTCACGAAAGCAATTAGCTCGTAACCGTAGTTCGTGGGTTCATGCGGAATTCCGTTTTCTGGTGTGATTGGTAGGCTCATTACGCGGCCTCCTTGAGCAAATCATCCGCCGGATTGGAGGCATCCAATAAATCGAAGACAAATTCTTTTAAGCCTGCTGTCCTTGAGAGTTTTTCGACAATCTCCGAGTCACTTAAGCCCTTGTCCTGCAGCGTTCGCAGTAATCGCCCGTAGGTGTGGCGCGCCCAATGCACTTTTTTTGATAGCAATAACCCCTTTTCACGTTTGAACTGTGCACGCTGCCAGCTTTGAATGGCTTGTAAGTCTCGGTGTGCGCGTAGTTGTTCCATGATGGCGCGAACATTAGAGCGGCCTGCACAAAAGTATTCATCGGGTCTGAGCATCACGTCTAAGGGAATAGTGCGACCGCTGGCCTTGCGGCTCATTTCGTGTTCAATCCGCACCCAACCACGGTCGATAGATTCCGGCTCAGCCATTGCGCCTAGTAGCTGTTTGCCTTTCTCGTAAATTCTAAAAAAGTCATCTGAGCTTTTGCGGTTGCCGACGTAAGCGGTTAAGCCGCCAGTGCAATGCTGTAAGGGGTCATAAGTCTCTGCACTGAGATTCCCACACACCAAAGGCGACCAATCACCCGCCGTTTGAAAGCTTTGTTTCATCAGTGGGTTACGCTGTGCATCGGCTTTGAACAAGCCCTCATTCACCGCCTGCTTAAACAGCACAGGCACGCTGTAGCCATGTTCTTGGGCATAATCGCCGCTGAGGTCTAGGGCAATATCCACGCGACTGATACGCCATTCTGCCAGCAGCAGGACGTTGTAGAGTTCTAACCACAGTGCAGGGTATTCGAGCTGTAATACTTTGCAGCCGACCCCAGACAATTCAAACAAACCGCCTTTATTCCGTCCGCCCTCGGAATAGGCAATATTGCCCACGGTTAAATAGTCGTTATCCTTCCAGATTTTGATGGATGCTGAAACGTCGTAACCGTGCATCCCTTTGTCTGTCCAATGCACTTGCATTCCCGCTTCTTCTAAGATTCCGGTGCAATGGTCATCTTGCGACAACACGCCACGCTCTGGATTGATGGTCAAATCCGACATAGTGTCACGATAACTTTTCAGGTCATTGGTGGTCAGGCGTAACCAGTCAAGAGCGGTAATGCTGTCTTGATTATTAAAAGCGGGTTTCTCTAACTGATTGCTTTCCTTTGAAATTTCATAACCCCCCGTATTACAGTACGGGGTAGGTTTAGTGCCCAACGTCGCCACCAGTGCGCGGGTAGGAACGACCTTTAAAGGACGGTCGGTGTTGTAGATCGTGGTGCGAGTGGTCATGCTTGCACCTCCTTAGCTAGACTTTTTTCAATGGCTGCAATCATCAGCTGAGCAGCTTCTTTTACTTGATGGTCACATGGGCAGCGTCTGATTAATTCATGCAAGGGCGTGGTGTCGTTAGAAGTACCCGCTTTAATGAGCACCCGAACCACAAACTGTTTAAAGGGATCAGCCGCCCTGTAAAGCGCTAAAAATTCTTGTGTTGAATCTTCGTGATTGGTTAGTGGGTTCATGCTTGCACCCCCACTGAAGTTACTCCCCCTTCAAACTCATTGGAAAGCTCTACAATGCGCTGCGCTTTGCTGCGTGCTAGGTCAGATAAGCTCACCATATCCCCCGAATCTAAAACACAAGAGGCAACAGGCCACTCAGTAGCTTTCTGTTTAATTGCCCATAAATAAATGGCTTTGGTGATTGCCACTAGTTCAAAGGCTTCCGTGCGAATATCGCCTGTTACAAGGTCTTTCAATGGATCATGGATGATTGGAAATACAGGCGGTACGTGCTTTTTAGGTAAATCCCTAAGCAATTCACTGTTTTGTTGCTTGGCTTTAACAATCAGGCCATCAATCACCATGAAAACCGGAAGATGTGGAGAGGATTGATACTCATTTGATAGCAGGCCAAGGGCACACCCAGCTTGTTCTAAGGTAGTGCCTATCGCTTCAGCTTTGTCTATGAGGTCAGGTGAGTTTTGGGTTTTGTTTGTGTTAGTATTCATGTTGCTAGTTCCTTTCAAATTAAGTGTTTATGGGTATTTAGCAAGGTTTAAAGAGTGGTCGAAGACTCGATAAGCCCTTAAGCGCCTCCACTTGTTGGGGGCGTTTTCGTTTATGCAGCCTCACTAGGCTTGTGCTCTTCCTTCTCCTTCATTTCTCTAATGATTTCTACCAATTCCCCAGTCAATGTTTTATGCCTAGCTTTTGCACGATCCTCCAGCCAATCACGAAGCACCACAGGAATTCTTAATGTAAATCTGTAATATTCAGTATCCATTATTATCTCTATATAAAGTATGTCTAAAATATGCACTCTATAGCAGACATAGATAAAATGTCAAATAAATGTCTTTCGGTTGTAGTATGTCTTTTATGTGTATCATTGACAGATGGACGCTAAAAGAATCACTTTAAGAATCCCTGAAAGCTTGTATGACTGGATAGCAGACAGGGCAGAAGAAAAAGTAAGCACTGTCACAGGTGAAATTATTTCTATTCTTCGCGAAGCTATGGAGGGTGGATACACTACCCCCGAACAAGTACGCCAGATTGCGCTTGAAGTAATCAGAGAAGAACTCGCCAAAGCAGGCAAAGGCTAAGAGCTAATAATGAATGCCAATAAAACACAATCCTACATACAGGTAGATAAATAAATCAGGAGAATATTGATGGGTGTAGCGAACAAAACGGCTGATCTCATTTTTGAACGGGTTCAGGGATTACCCGAAACACTGGCTTTAGAAGTGCTCGACTTCGTGGAGTTTCTGCAAAGCCGCCTTGAGCGCCAAGCCAATGAATGGGATGCACAAATAGCCGCCGATGCAGCCGCTGGAAAATTAGATTTTTTACTCCAGCAAGCACTTGATGCAGAACAGCAAGGGCAGTTACGCGAACTATGATAGAGCACAAGGCAACCCCGCAATTCTGGCAAGCATTGGAAGCACTACCTGAGCCAGTTCAAACCTTAGCACACAAAAACTTTGCACTGCTCAAACAGAACCCAGAATATCCTTCACTGCACTTTAAGTCAGTTGGTGCTCTGTGGTCTGCACGAGTTGGCTTGCATTATCGAGCCTTAGCCATCCAACGCCCACATGGTTTCACTTGGGTTTGGATTGGACACCATGCAGTTTATGACCAGATGATTAAAGGATGAAGAAAGCGGTGTTTAGTGCTGAATTGCCTAATGCTGAAACTGTTGCAGCCATGCAGGAAGCACGGGCAATGGCTGAATCCCGATTTAATCCAGTAAATGTACCTTAAGCAACGGTTTCCATTTTGGAAGTAACTCATAAACGCCGACGTTTTGCCGCCGATCAATGGTGGCTAGCCCGTCGCAAATCCTCATAAACGCGGCTCATTTCTTCCACGGTCATATCGGGTGAGAGAGTAGCTGGAACGTTGCCGCTATGGGTCACTAGCTGCCGATCAGGGGCGTTAAGGCCGTGCAGCTTAGCCAGTGCTGTTGCCGCCGCGACCATTGCCGACGGATTGCGCTTTAGCAACGCCAGCGCGTAAGATTTTTTATACATCGCGTCCAATTGTTCAACGGTCATTTAAAATACCTCACTCAACTGCACGACACCAGCACCAACAGACTTGAAGTGCGCACGGGCGCGTTCATGCAAAGCATCTCTTGATTCGCCCTCCAGCCGTGGCAAATATTCGCCGTTGCATTGCATGCCTGTAATCTCTGGTGACATATCACGATCTGGCGCAAAAAAAGCGCGAAGAATTATAACCGTAACCTGATCTTTTTGGCGTGATAGCCGCGCTTCCAGACTATTTAAGCGCTTGGCTAGTGTTCTGTTCATGACTGCTGTGCCTCTAATGCTTCCAAACGATTCTCTAAAACCTCGCGCTCAAGAGCTTGGCCTAATAGGTTCAGTAAGTAGCCTAGGCGTGTTGCGTCCTGAGTTTCGATTTTTCCGGCTCGTGCGTCCCTGTAGACCGCTGCTAATTCACGCCGGATTGCTGCAGCATTCTGTAAGTTAATTTTAGGGGGTGAGGTATCCGCTGGAATCAGCGCCCCCTCTGCATTTAATCGGTTTTGTTTTTCGCCGCGCTGCATCGTTTTTGTCCCGTGGTACTCCCTGCATCTTGACGTAATTCACCTTTCATAAATTTACCCCTGCTAGCTCTGATTTTTCATCAATCATTCTATGGATACCCTACCCTAACCCAACTAATCCCCGACCTCTTAGCTTTCTTGAATACTAAACTTTGATTGATTTCGATATTTAATCAAGTTTAACCTCTATCCTTTAAACGCCCTGAACCCCTTGCAAGCCTGCTTTTTCGTTCCGCATCAAAGATAGTGAGGTAAGAACGCTCTTAAGCTCTTTTTTTAAAGGGTGGTAATTTTAACCCGCTTTTTTGTCTTTTTGGTTTTCCCCTGAAACCCCTTTCCATACTGTTTGTTCCCTTATGTCTGTTCATAATGTTTGTTATATGCCCCTCTCCGAACTGAATAGGGTTCCTTGTCCAAATCGGATAGGGTTTACCTCCGAACTGGATAGGGTTCCTTGTCCGAACCGGAAACACACCCTATTTTGGAACTGTTTAACCCGTCGGTTTCCCAGCGCTTTCCTTCTGGGAACCGACTATTAACCTAGAAATAAATGCTCTATTGAACTCAGCTCATAATGCGCCGCACTTAAATAGGCATATAAAGGGACGGTGGATAACATATGCATTCGTTCACCAATTAGCGCTTTTTGCTGTTTAGCTACTGTAATCACATTCAGCGCATAAGCATCTATTGCCTCCTGCTCTTGACCATTGCAAGCCTTTAGAAACTCACTAAAAGCGCTCTCCTTATTGCCATGCTGAAAAGGAAACTGTTCCCATACCTGATTAAAGGCGCGCGCCCTTGAATCTAGCTCAGTTTTGGTTAGCTTCTCAGGCTTAAAAACCCGCTCTGCATTGGATAGGGTTTTAGCCTCAGAAACCCGCGCCGATTCGGATAGGGTTTGAGGTGGCTCAAGGGGTGGTTTAGTGGCTTGCTCAGCCTCCGTTAAGTGGCTAGGGACACGCAAATAGTAGACCGCGCCCCGGCTTCGCCCTCCTGAGTTATTCGCTTTCACCAACCAGCCTAAGCCTTCGAGGTCTTTGGTGGCTTTGCTAACGGTTTGTTCACTATAGCCACAGCGCTCTCCAATCGTTCCACGCTTGGGGAATAGCTTTTGGTCTGGCTTTTTATGGTTTATGAAGGAGTACAGCGCCCACAATACCTTGAGCTGAATCTTGGTAAGTCGGTCATCCTTGAGTACAACCAAGGGAACAAAGGCATAGGTACTCGCCATTTTATCCACCTGCCAATAGCGTTTGAGCAAGTGCCCGATGTGCTCTTGAAAGATGGTAACGCCCTACTCGGGTTTTATTGCCTTCACTATCATATTTTGGGATTCGCTCGGTACTGATGTCCCAGCCTGCCAAACGTAATCGAGAGACGTATTCGGGCGCGTTGTCAGTCCCGACTATCGTATCTAAATCGTGACGAATCACTGACCCATTGACCAATGCAGCCAATACGCGCCGTTCGCGCTGTGATTTTGGTTTATAGGGTTTATCTAGGTTGTTATGATGGTGTTGGGTTTGGATGGCTGCCTTCGGGGTGGCCTTTTTTTCGCCTGGCATTTAGGCGGCCTCCCCTTCTGCTTTTTTCGGTGCAGGTGGAATGCCTATTTCTCGCAGCTGGTGAATATAAACCGCATCCCAGACCGAAAGGCGAACACCGTATTTAGTCGGTGCTTTAATTCGGCCTTGCTCGACGTATAACCAAAAGGTCGATAAACCAATGCCTAAATAAGCTGCGCATTGATTAGCGCGGACATTGCCGACTTGTGGGAAGTTTTCCGCTGCTACCTTATTGAATTGCAGCTTTGCTGCTTGGCGCTGGGTGCGGGTTTGTTGTGTAACCTCTGTCATTTTTACAACCTGTTTATTAAGTACAGGTTATCTATTATCTACACAAAGCTTATTAATGATACCAGTATCCAGATGCATTCTAGCTAGTATGCATTAGCATTCTGGTAACTCCTCCCCCTTGTCCCATTTACCGAATTTTTCAGCCAAATATTTTTGATTGGCCAGAATTCCCTTAATACCATCAACATTTTCCAATAAATGCGCAGCTAGCTTTGACCGATAGCCGCCGGACTTATCAGCCCTTAACCACTCCTCATAAGCCTTGCGCATAGCATAAGCTTTAGGGTCATCGCCCCATCTGGCATTGGCTGCATGTCTGCTGATGTGCGTTCGATTGACTTCTTTTTCTTCTAAATTCTGCTGCTGATTGTTTATACCTAGTTGCTGATATAACTCTTGTGCTGATACTGGCTCTTTAATAGTTCTTGGAAACTCATTAGGCAATTCAAAACCCACTGATGAAGCCCAATCTCCAAAAGTAAGCAGCTCTATCTTGTACCAAGTATACCTATGCCTACTTTCTAAAAATGCCAACCTTCCATAACGTATATGATTTTCTGCAACGGACAATCTATCTAAAGCATTTTGATTTATAACATCAAGGTCACGGCCTATATAATCAAGATAGTCGTCATCGTATCCAATCCACTCACATATCTCATAAGCCTCGGACTGACTGCCACAATCCCTAATTTTACCCCGAATATCTTTGAAAGCTTCTAGGTTCACATCCAAAGATAAAAAGATAAGTTCTTCTAACTCAAGAACTACAAACTTACTAACAACATCCCATTTTGGCCTTAAAAATCTATCAAGCATTTATGCAACACCCTTCCCTATTGCTGCCCTTTCAAAAGAGGCACGCCAGCCGGTGAAAGGTGTCCGGTTTTCGCCCCGTCGGGCTAGGCGTGCATGTGAAATTATAGCGCTTTGTGGCGTATCGGGATAATGTGCGCCCCCTGCTCCACCCCTTCTAGGTAATCACTCCACCAGTGCATCATTTTTCGACGTTCCTCTAAATAATCGGCATGATTGTAAGCCCCACGGGTCGCATTCGCTTCTTGGTGTGCTAGTGCTTCTTCAATAATATCCTTATCGAAACGCGCATTATTCAAGACCGTGGAACCCGTCGCACGCAAGCCGTGAATGGTGAGTTTGCCCTTGAGTCCTAAGCGGTACAGCACTTGCAGCATGGCATTTTCTGAAAAGGGTTTGCCTATGGAGCTGTTCCAAAATAGATAAGGTTGGTGTCCGGTGAAGGGTCGTAAACGCTCCAAGAGTGCAATAACTTGTGGGGTCAATGGGATAGCGTGCGGTTTCTTCATTTTCATGCGTTCTGCTGTCAGTCGCCAAAGCTTGGCCTCTAAGTCAAACTCAGACCACTGTGCAAAGCGGGTTTCTTGGGTGCGGGTTAAGCAATGCAAGGTAAGCAGGATAGCTATTTTAGGTATTTCCCCGCCGCTGTCCCCTTCCACTTGGCGAATGAATGCGCCGATTTCATCCGATTTTAGGTAAGGGTTATTCTTGCGAATGGGTGCGGGGATTTCGCCTTTTAGGTTGTCGGCTTCATTGTGAGCGACTAATTTTCTAAGCGCTGCATAGCGGAATACATCATTCAGCCAACGATTCAGCTTTTTAGCGGTTTCTATCGCACCTCGATTGATGACCTTTTGAAGCGTTTCTAGGAGTAAGGGAGCGCTCACTGCTGAGATATGCAAACTACCTAAATCAGGAAATAAGTTCACTTCCAGCATGTGCAGAATCTTTTCAGCGTTTTTCGGACTCTTCCATCTATTCAATTCATCGCGTCGGTGGGTGTGCCATTCTCGCACGATGGTTTCAAACGAATGCGCTTGCGCTCTTACGCTGGCTTTCTGTTGGACTTCGGCATTAGCTTTTTGTTGTTCACGGTAAGCCGTTGGGTCTATACCCTGCTTAACCAGCTCTTTAACTGTTTTCGCTAGCCCATTAATTTCTTTTAAGGGTATATCGGGATAGTCGCCAAAGGTATAAATAGCCGGTTTCTTTTCAGGTGGTTTGAGGTAACGCATCCGCCAGACTTTGCGCCCGTTCGGAAGCACATCCACATAGACATTCTCACCGATAGGGATTCGGTAAGGCTTTGCTTCAGGCTTGGCACTTTTCAGTTTCACATCTGAGACACTAACCGCCATAGGTATATGCTCCACAGTTCATATACCTGTTTATATACCTGTTTTGTTTAGATGGTCATAGATAAATTAGACTACCCTAGACACAAAAAAGCCCTGAAACCGTTAGGATTCAAGGCTTTATGTATGTATTAGACTCACTTAGAAAACTAAGTGGTGCCGAGAGCGAGACTCGAACTCGCACACTGTTACCAGCGGTGGATTTTGAATCCACTGCGTCTACCAATTCCGCCATCCCGGCAAGATGTTGAGGCGCACATTCTACCAAGTTTTTGCCGTTTGGAAAGTATTTTTATGCAGTGCTATCATGTACGCATGAAACTTAGTGATTTTGACTATCAACTCCCGTCTGAACTGATTGCCTACCAACCTCTGGCAGAGCGCACCAGTAGCCGTCTATTAGTGGTCGGCCATGAGCAACAGCCCTTAACAGATCAATACTTTTATGACTTGCCAACTTTTTTAAAAGCGGGCGATTTACTGGTATTCAATAATACTAAAGTCATTCCTGCTCGCCTCTACGGGCAAAAACTCACGGGTGGCAAAGTCGAGGTTTTGGTCGAGCGCATTCAAAACTCTCGCCAAGCGCTAGCCCATATTCGCGCTAGCAAATCCCCCAGGTCTGGCACGATTTTAGAATTAGAATCTGCCTTCTATGCTGAAGTACTTGGACGTGATGGCGAGCTATTTCAACTTCAGGTAGCTGAGCACCAAAATATCTTAGATCTTTTAGAGCAATATGGGCATATCCCCCTTCCCCCTTATATTGAACGCCCAGATTTAGCTGAAGATCGTGAGCGCTATCAAACGGTCTATGCACAAAAATCGGGTGCCGTTGCAGCACCTACAGCAGGCTTACATTTCGATCAGGCTTTATTAAAAAAGCTTGCCGCACAAGGCATTGAAACGACCACGGTAACTTTGCATGTCGGTGCAGGCACCTTTCAGCCAGTACGTACTGAAGACTTATCCCAGCACATTATGCATGCGGAGTATGTTGAAGTGACTGCGGAAACTTGTGCTGCTGTTCAGGCGTGCCAAGCACGAGGCGGGCGGGTGATTGCGGTAGGAACCACTTCAGTACGCAGCTTAGAAACGGCTGCACAGAATGGCCTTTTGCAACCCTATGCGGGTGACACACGCTTATTTATTCAGTTAGGCTATGAGTTTAAAGTTGTTGATCTGTTAATTACTAACTTTCATCTGCCTCAGTCTACTTTACTCATTTTAGTTTCTGCTTTTGCGGGCTATAACACCATCAAAGCCGCTTACCAACATGCTATTAAGCAGAGTTATCGCTTCTTCAGTTATGGTGATGCCATGCTGCTCTATCGCCGATAATTTAACCGTTTAGCTGTGTAAAAGCGGTCTTCATCAATGGTTTTTATGTGACTTTTTTACAACATATAGTATGCTATCTGTTGCGGAAAAATCATGATTTAGGCATCTCTTTACTACTTCATGATATACACTTTTACAGTGTTGGGTTGAAGTGTCACCCTGCGTACCATCTCACTTTAGGTGGTTTTTAAGTTTAGATCGAAGATAAAGACTCTCCAATCTAGCGGCCCAGTCTTTTTCATCGGAGGAAACATGGACAAGCAATTACTTAAAAAGATTCTCCCTGCTGTTATGGCGGGCGCATTTCTGCTGACTGCCTCTTTGCAAGTTATGGCAGCCCCTCTGACTCTACCTGCGGATAGCTCTAAGATTTATCAAGTTAAAGGTCGAACTCCTGGCAATGTTTTAAAAATGTATAAAAAGCCAGGCGCTGAAATTTTAGTTAATCTTCCACACAATGCTACTTGGATTGTACGTCGCAATGGCCAGCAATTAGTAGGCGATGTGCTATGGGAAAGAGTTAGCTGGGATGACATGACCGGCTGGGTTGAATCCAACGCACTCAGCTACGATGCTGAATCGACCAGTATTGCAGCCGCACGCCGCGCTTGCCTCACTGACCCTAAAGTTCCACAAGATCAAAAAGCCTGCTGCGGCTATCCAGAAAAAGCGAAAGGCTTACCTTTCCGTTCAGTGCCTATTTTCTCAGTACGCGGTTTAACACCTGGCCAGAGCTTAATGATGTATGTGGAAGAAGGCGATAAATCAGCCATCGCGGTAGAAATCCCCCACAATGCTACTTGGGTTACCAAAATGGGTAAGGTGGCTAAAGGTGGTGATGTTTCTTTCGAATTGGTACGTTGGGCTGGCCAAAATGGCTGGGTAAACGCTAAATATTTACAAGAAGATGCCGGAAAAACTAAAGAAGGTGATGACAAGCGCCGCCTTTGCAGTGGTGGCAAAGAATTGTTACCGGCTGCTAGCTCTGACATCGTTTGCTTACCAGCCTCTGTGATTCGTCGCTTACGCGAGTCAGGTGCTTTATCAGATGAAGTCTTACAAAAGTTGGCACAACAGCCAGCTAAGAAAAAATAAAGCAGTTTAATTCTGGCTTAGTTCTAACCAGAAAAGGCATCTCAAGCGGATGCCTTTTTTAGGCTAACTGTTTATTTTAGAATTGGTGCTTTTCGCAAGCATTTAAAGTATTGCGCATCAGCATAGCGACCGTCATCGGGCCAACTCCACCGGGAACGGGTGTGATCCAACCCACTTTCTCTCTAGCGGCTTCGTACTCGACATCACCCGCTAACTTGCCAGTGTCTAAACGATTAATCCCAACATCAATGACAATTGCACCAGGCTTGAGCCATTCCGCTTTGACGAAGCCAGGCTTACCCACGGCTACCACTACAATATCTGCTTGAGCGATTAATTCAGGTGTATTGGGTGTGAAACGATGGCAAACAGTCACCGTCGCGCCCACTAACAATAATTCTAAAGCCATGGGGCGACCGACAATATTAGATGCCCCCACTACGACCGCATGTTTACCTAAACACTTAATGCCTTCCGAATCTAGTAAGCGCATCACCCCATACGGTGTACACGGACGCAAGCCCGGGATGCGTAAGGTCAATCGGCCCACATTAGTCGGATGGAAACCATCCACGTCCTTACCCGGATCAATGCGTTCAATGACTAAAGAAGTATCAATATGCTCAGGTAGTGGAAGCTGAATAAGAATCCCATCCACAGTGGGATCATTATTGAGGCGATCGACAATTTTCAGCAGTTCATATTGAGTGGTTTCGGCGGGAAGATCATAAGAACGTGAAATAATGCCGAGTTCATCACAAGCACGACGCTTATTGCTCACATACACATGGGAGGCTGGATCATTGCCGATTAAAATAACAGCTAAACCGGGTGGACGTTTGCCCTGAGCCACACGCTCTGTGACTCTATCTTTGACTTCTTGGCGAACTTGGGCAGCAACCTGTTTGCCATCAATAATCTTTGCAACCATCTTCCATCCTCACAGGCAAAGAAGCGCATCTTCGCATGTCTTAATGGCTGCTGTCACTGACCATACAAATGGCGTTTTAAGCCACTTCTATTCAAAATAGTCGTACTGATTTCTTCGATAGAAATATTGCTAGTGTCGATATAGGGAATGCTTAATTTTTTATATAATTTTTCTTGCCAATCAAGCTCTTGCTGGCACTGTGCTAAGGAAGAGTAGCGGCTATTTGGGCGGCGCTCTTGGCGGATTAGATGCAATTGCTCCACACTCAAAGTGAGTCCAAACAGCTTGTCTCGATAAGGTTCTAACAGCTTCGGCAAACGCAAAACATCCATATCCTCCTCAGTCAGCGGATAATTAGCCGCCGAGATGCCATATTGCAAAGCTAAATACAAGCAAGTTGGCGTTTTCCCTGAGCGTGAAACGCCCACGAGAATAATATCAGCTTCATTGAAATTCTTGGCAGATACACCATCGTCATTGGTGAGCGTATAATTGATGGCAGCGATACGATTAAAGTAAGAAGAATTATTTTGTAAGCCATGCGAGCGCCCCACTGCATGTGCCGAAGGCTGCTGGAGTTCTTGTTCCATGGAGCCAATGAAAGTTCCAAAAAAATCATAAATGACGCAGTTCGCCTCGCCGATAACCGCACGAACTTCATCATCAATCAAAGTACTAAACACAATGGGACGACAGCCATCACGTTCTGCAGCAACATTAATTCTGGCCGCCCAGTCATTAGCTTTAACGAGGGTATCGAGGAAAGGGACATTGATTTTATTCCAATCAATGCCGTCAAATTGGGTCAACAGGCTGTGACCCAAGGTTTCTGCGGTAATCCCAGTGCGGTCAGACAAATAATAAACCGTGCGTTTTTGTCTGCTCATACCAAGGCTCCTTAACGTTTAATGTTGCTCAATACTCGCTAAATGCAGCCAAGTATTCACGACTGTATCTGGGTTTAAAGAAATACTACTAATTCCTTGCTCATGCAACCATACGGCAAAATCTGGGTAGTCCGATGGACCTTGCCCACAAATTCCCACATACTTGCCTTGCTTCTTACAAGCCTCAATCGCCATGCTCAACAGCTTTTTCACTGCTGGATTACGCTCATCAAACAAATGCGCAATCAAGCCCGAATCACGATCTAAGCCTAAGGAAAGCTGGGTCATATCATTTGAGCCAATCGAGAAGCCATCGAAGTACTCTAAAAACTCTTCAGCTAAGACCGCATTCGATGGAATCTCACACATCATAATTAAGCGTAAACCATTCTCGCCACGCTTGATGCCTTGTGAGGCTAATAGCTCGGTGACTTGTTGAGCCTCTTCTAAAGTACGGCAGAAAGGAATCATGACTTCAACATTGGTCAAGCCCATGTCATTCCGCACTCGACGTAGCGCTTGGCATTCTAATTCGAAGCAGTCACGGAAGGAAGTCGACAGGTAACGCGAGACCCCACGATAGCCAATCATTGGATTTTCTTCATGTGGCTCGTAACGATCACCGGCTAATAAATTAGCGTATTCGTTCGATTTGAAATCCGACATGCGCACAATGACTTTATGTGGATGGAAAGCAGCCGCTAAGGTCGCAATGCCTTCCACTAATTTTTCCACATAGAAACCTACTGGGCTTGCGTAGCCAGCGATTTTCTTGCCGATTTTTGCTGTTAGCTCTTCGGGTAAACGATCAAACTCCAGCAAGGCCTTGGGGTGAATGCCAATGGTATTATTGATAATAAACTCTAAGCGCGCTAAGCCTACCCCTTCATTCGGCAACCGTGAGAATGAGAAAGCCCGCTCAGGATTGCCCACATTCATCATAATTTTGACCGATAAATCAGGCAGATTGCCGGTATCTGCGGTGATACGCTCAAAACCAAGCAAACCCTGATAAATGAAGCCGGTATCGCCTTCTGCACAAGAGACAGTGATTTGATCGCCGTTCTTAATATGATCAGTGGCATCACCACAACCTACGACCGCCGGAATCCCCATTTCACGCGCAATAATCGCCGCATGACAAGTACGCCCGCCACGATTGGTGACAATCGCTGAAGCACGCTTCATGATCGGCTCCCAATCAGGATCGGTCATATCGGTAACTAGCACATCGCCCTCTTGCACTTCATGCATTTGTGCAATGCTCATAATGATGCGCGCCGTGCCCTGCCCTATTTTTTGGCCAATAGCCCGCCCTTCCGTAATAATTTTCCCTTGGCTGGCTAACTGGTAGCGCTCAATCACCGTGCTACTCGCGCGGCTCTCCACGGTTTCCGGGCGAGCTTGCACGATATACAGCTTGCCATCGCCACCATCTAAGGCCCACTCAATATCCATTGGGCGACCATAATGCTTTTCAATAATCAGCGCTTGGCGGGCTAAAGATTCGACTTGCTCATCCGTCAAGCAGAAACGCTGGCGGCGTGCATCTTCCACATTGCAGGTTAGTGTAGATTTATTATGTGCACCCTCTTGAGTGTCATAAATCATCTCAATGGCTTTTTCGCCTAAGCGGCGCGATAAAATCGCTGGGCGATTAGCGGCTAAATTCGGCTTATAAACATAGAATTCGTCAGGATTAACTGCGCCTTGCACCACCGTTTCACCCAAACCATAAGCGCCCGTAATAAATACCGCATCGCGGAAACCTGACTCAGTATCCAAAGTAAAGGCCACACCGCTAGCACCAATGTCACTGCGCGCCATTTTTTGGATGCCTGCTGACAAGAAAACTTTGTCATGCTCAAAATGCTGATGTACTCGATACGCAATCGCACGGTCATTGTATAAAGAAGCGAATACCTCTTTGATCGCAGCGATGACATTATCTAAGCCACGCACATTTAAGAAGGTTTCTTGCTGGCCTGCGAAGGAAGCATCGGGTAAATCTTCTGCGGTCGCTGAAGAACGCACTGCGAAAGAGGCGGTATCACCTGAGCCTGCTGCTAATTTTTGATAGGCTGCAGTGACTGAATCTAATAAAGCTTGTGGAAGTGGAGCATTCATCAGCCAATCACGAATGGTTTTGCCGGCATTAGTTAAAGCATGGATATCATCTACATTTAAACTGGCTAATAACTGATTAATCCGCGAGTCTAAACCCTCATATTGCAGAAAATCACGATAGGCTTCGGTGGTGGTGGCAAAACCGCCGGGGACGCTCACACCGACATTGGCAAGATTGCTGATCATCTCGCCGAGTGACGCGTTCTTGCCCCCCACAATATTGACGTCATGCATGCCTAGTTGATCAAACCACAAAATATAATCAGCCATTCTGGATCTCCCGAAATGTTAAAATTTGGCTAAAAAGGGGATTGCTAGCTTATCTAAAAATGGGATGGAGCGCATCTACGCAAAAGGAAGTGGCAAAAAAAGAGCGGCATTCACTAGGAACGCCGCAAGCACCACAGTTAGCATGAGATAACATTACATGAATGTTTGATGGCCGTAAGCTTAACAAATGATGTCTAATTTATTAAAATCAATTGTTTCAATTTTTACTATTGATTAATGCAATAGTAAAAAACACAATCATTTGTTTAGCACCCAGGAAAATCATGCATTACTACAAACAGACTCGTTACAAGCTGTTACGTACCTTTTGTGTTGTTGCGCAAAAAGAAAACATCACGCATGCTGCCGAACAACTCCATATCAGCCAACCGACAGTTTCCCTGCAAGTTCAGGCACTTGAACGTGAAATGGGGCAAAAACTCTTAGAACGCCGTGGCCCCAGTGTTAAACTCACCCCAGAAGGCAAAGTGCTCTATCAGTTAGTTCAGCCTTTAGCAGCCGGTATGGATAGCCTACGCGAAACCTTTGCCGCCAGCTTAGGCAAAATGGAAATGGGTGATCTCAACATCGCCACTGGCCAATCGACCTCGCTCTATGTTTTACCCAAATACATTCAGCAATTTAAAGAAGCCTACCCCGGTATTCGCATCAACCTTCACAACGTTGAAGGCCAAAGTGGGATGAAACTGCTACTAGAGGATCAAGTTGATCTAGCGATTGGCCCGCTGCTGCAAGTGCCAGAAAGTATTATTTATCAACCTTTTGTTGATTTTCGTTCCATTCTCATCGTCCCAGAAGGCCATCCTCTCACTGAGAAAATTAATATCACCCTCGAAGATATTAGCCCCTATGGCTTAATCCTCCCACCTAAACACCAAAGCACTTGGCGCATGGTTGACACCGTATTCAGTCAATACGAAGTCGCCTACACCGTTAGTATGGAAGCGGGTGGTTGGGAAATTGTAAAAAAGTATGTCGAACTTGGTGTAGGCATCTCGATTGTTACCGATGTGTGCTTAACTCCTAATGATAAAATCGTAGCGATCCCACTGGATCAATACTTTCCTTCACGCACTTATGGTTTGATAGTGCGCAGAGGTAAGTTTTTTACGCCACAAGCCAAACGTTTTATTGAAATGTTTGATCCCTTCTTTTTTAGCCACTCAACAAACGAAGCAGAAGCTAATTTTTAAGGCAAGTTCTAAATGCTTAGCTTAGTTCTAGCTAAAAAAACTGATAAAGATCAAAAAGCTGCAAGTTTTACCCCGATCCCTAGCAGGTAGACTGTTCTATTGATTTTAATCATTGCTAGTTTTTGAGCAAAACAGCGATGCTAGGATACTAGCTAACTTTATAGGGCTCCTAACCAGAGCCATTCTTTCAAGAAAGATGAACCTATCCACCAAGGCTCAGTATGAAAAATATAAGTTTTGACCCGGATCTGATCAGACGTTATGACTTAGCAGGGCCGCGTTACACGTCCTACCCTACGGCTGTGTCATTTAAAAAGTTTTCAGTAGCAGAGTATCTAAGCCAAGCACGCCAAAGTAATGAGGATTTAATCCCGTTACCCCTATCCTTATATTTTCATATCCCCTTCTGCTCTACGGTTTGCTTTTACTGTGCTTGCAACAAAATCGTTACCAAAGATCGTGAACAAGCGAGTGTATATTTAACTTATTTATTTCGAGAAATAGAACTCCAAGCAGCTCTTTACGACCCAGATCGTCAAGTCAATCAATTACATTGGGGCGGCGGTACGCCAACTTTTTTAGATCATGAACAAATAGTTGCGTTAATGGCAAAAACTCGCCAGCACTTTAATCTACTCACGGATGATAGTGGCGACTATTCGATTGAAATTGATCCACGCTCAGTTAGTACCACGACTATTCAGCTGTTACGTGAACAGGGTTTCAATCGCTTTAGTTTAGGTGTACAGGATATCAATGAGCGGGTACAGCGAGCTGTTAACCGTCTGCAACCTGCTGAGAAAACTTTAGAAATTATTCAAAGCTGCCGCAGCCAACAAGCTAAGTCGATTAGCATCGACTTAATTTACGGCTTACCGTTACAAACTTTAGATACGGTGATTGACTGGTTGCCGGATCGGATTTCGCTGTTTAACTATGCACACTTACCTACTCTGTTCATGCCACAGCGCCGCATCAATAGCAGTGAGCTGCCTTCAAGCGAAGATAAACTGCTGATTTTAAAACATGCCGTAGAGCAGCTTACCACAGCAGGCTACGTATATATTGGCATGGATCACTTTGCTAAGCCCAATGATGAATTAGCCCTTGCCCAGCAGCAAGGGACGCTACATCGTAATTTTCAGGGTTATACGACTCATGCTGATTGTGACTTAGTTGCGATGGGAGTAAGTGCAATCAGTAATGTTGCTAACTGTTACAGTCAAAATGAAAAAACCACTGACGCCTATTACGCTGCACTGGATACTGGCAAGCTGGCAGTCACTCGTGGCATCACCTTAACTGAGGATGATCAAATTCGTCGTTATGTGATTCAACAACTCACTTGCCAGTTTTTAGTAGATTTTCAAACCGCCTCACGCCAGCTTAATATTGATTTTAAAGCTTATTTTGCGCCTGAGTTAAAACAGCTGGCTACGATGCAGAGCGATGGTTTAATTGAGCTCAGGCCTGATAAATTGCTAATTACTGCACGTGGACGCTTTTTGGTGAGGAACATTTGTATGGTATTTGATACTAGTCTGAAGCAAGCAAATACCACACAACGCTTTTCGAAGGTGATTTAAACCGTTAACGACACTGATGATGACCCAAACCTTTCAACCGCTCTGGCGCTAAAATCTCAATCAGACGGTGATTGACACTAATAATGCCATCCTCTTGTAAACGCGAGAACATGCGGCTTAGAGTTTCGACTGCCATGCCTAAATAATTAGCTAAATCATGGCGAGGCATCGGCAAATAGAACTCCTTGCTAGAGAAGCCACGCGATTGATTACGCTCGGCTATACCCGTCAGGAAAGTTGCTAAACGTTCTTCAGTGCGCATTTGCCCCAAAGTAAGCAGCAATTGATGCTCGCGCCCAATCTCCAGACCTACTTGACGCATCATGCCATTACGCATACTAGCGATACTGCCACATAGCTCATGGAAAGAATCCATGTTGAGTTCACAGACGAAGGTATCTTCTAAAGCTTGCGCGTCACAACTGTGTTTATTATTAGCAAAGGCATCAAAGCCGACCAAATCCCCTGGCAAATAAAAACCTAAAATTTGTTCTTCACCATCTAAAGTTGATAAAGAGGTCTTAATTGAGCCAGATTTCACCGCATAGATAGCTTGATGTTGATCATCACGCCGATAAAGATAATCTTTTTTATTGATTTTTGTGGCCTTATTAATTGCAGATTCTAGTCTAGCCAGCTCTTCTTTGGTTAAACCACGCGGCAAACACAAATCACTTAGGCTGCAATTATTGCAGGCAACAGTGGCTTTTTTGTTAGTTGATATGCGGCTAGAAGACATCATCCTTGCCTCCAAAAAGGTTAAAACACTCAAATTTTTTCTTACTTTCAGGTTAAAGGAATGCTTGATTTAGATCAAGCTTTACCGTTGTGCGGTGCAGCCAAAGCAAACCTTCAATACTTTAAATAACTTAGCAAAAATAAGTCAAGGTAGACTATAAAATAATTTAATGGGTTCAAGCGTTGTTAATTTAGCACCACCTATACTGCGCTCATGGATTCAAGATTAGACGGAAGGTCTGAGATCCAGCCACATAACAACAAGAGTTGCATTGTAGCGACCAGCTTCCTTAAAGTCTTCTGCGGGCCTTCGGGCCCGCTTTTTTATTTCTGAAGTTTGCAAAATCTCCCTTTTTAGCTCATTCTTACGCGCTTTCCGCAGCCACCCCAGTCGACTGAACCTCAAAAACCGTGCGTCTAAGTAAAATTCGTCTAGCCGGATTCAAAAGCTTTGTTGATCCTGTCAGCTTAAACTTACCCAGCAATTTGGTGGGTATCCTAGGGCCGAACGGCTGCGGCAAATCCAATACTATTGATGCGGTGCGTTGGGTGATGGGCGAAAGCTCTGCGAAGAATCTGCGCGGGCAATCAATGGATGATGTTATTTTCAATGGCTCATCCGCTCGCAAACCCGTTGGTTTAGCCTCAGTCGAGCTAGTTTTTGATAATAGTGCGCAAACTTTAATTGGCCCGTATGCGCATTACGCTGAAATTGCCATCAAACGCCAAGTCAGCCGCGATGGTAGCTCTAAATTCTTCTTAAATGGCACACGTTGTCGACGCCGCGATATTACCGATATTTTCCTAGGCACCGGTTTAGGCCCACGCAGCTATGCAATTATCGAACAAGGCATGATTGCGCGTTTGATTGAAGCGAAACCCGAAGAGCTACGCACGACTTTAGAAGAAGCAGCCGGTATTTCCCGTTATAAAGAGCGTCGTCGTGAAACCGAAACCCGCATTCAACACACCCGCGAAAACCTTGAACGTTTAAGTGACCTACGTGAAGAGCTGGAAAAACAATTACACAAGCTCGATAAACAAGCCAAAACCGCCGTGCGCTTTCGCGAACTGCAGGAAGAACAACGCTATTTAGAGGCTTTGCACCTAGCAGCGCAATTACAAAATTTCAAGCAAGCAGCAGCGCAGTTAATTCTAGAACTAAATCAAAGATCTAATGAACAACAGGCCACTATTACGCAAGTTCAGCAAAGCGCAGAGCTAGTTGAAGAGTTACGTACTAATTTCTCTGCCGCTAATACAGCTCTAAACCTTGTACAAGGGCATTATTACGAAGCTGGTGCTAATATTGGCCGCTTAGAGCAAAGCATTCAGCATCAACAAGTCACCACGAAGCGCCAACAAGAAAGTTTAGCGCGCCTAGAACAAAGCATCGCGGAAACTGTTGAGCATCATACGCAAGACCAAACTCAATTGATGGCTAATCAAGCCAAGCTGGCTGAGTTACTCCCCGAAGCAAAGGCTATTGCCGAACAATTAGAGCAGGCTGATGAAGCTGTTAGTTTTACAGAACAAGCTGCTATCAGCTTGCAAAAACAATGGCAGCAACTCCAACAAACTTTAGCCATCCCCTTACGCCAAGCACATACTGAAACAGCTAGAATCGAGCAGCTAGAACGCCAGTTACAACAAGTCCAACAGCGCTTGACTCGCCTACAACAAGATCGAGATCAGCTTGGGCAACAGGATTGTGCAGCTCAATTACCCAGCCTCGAATTAGAACTAGCTCGCCTGATTGAAAGGCAAACCCTTAATCAAACCGAGTGTGAGCAGCTTCATATAGAAGTACAAGAACAGCGCCAACAGCAGCAAGTATTACAAATCAGCCTTGAACAGCAGCGCTCACGACTCCAAACCTTACAAGGCAAATTGTCGGCGCTGAATACACTGCAACAAGCAGCTCTTAAACAAGATGACCAAGCTTACCAGCGTTGGCTACAAGCTAACGAGCTAGAACACTGCCCTAGCCTAGCCACCGAATTGCAGGTAGAAGCTGGCTGGGAAGCAGCCGTAGAAACCGTCTTAGCCAAGCACTTGAATGCTCTTTGTGTTGAACAATTGCAGGCTAGCTATTTAGAAAGTAGCCCTGCTACTGGTGTTAGCTTGGTTGAAAACTATGCTGCTGCGCTGGAGTCCAAGGTAAATAGTCGTTTAGCGAGCAAAATCACCGCACCGACCAGTGCTCATTACCTAGTACAAGGTGCGTTGTGTGCCACGGATTTGGTAACGGCTTTAGCACAGCGGGCGCAATTAGCCGCTCATGAATTTTATGTCGTCCCGGATGGAACCTGCATTGGCCAGTATTGGTTACAAACACCTAGCCAACTAGCAACGGGGGGGAGTGTGCTGGAGCGCCAACAAGCCATACGCAGCCTACAAGAGCAACTGACACAATTACACACTGAGCTAGAAACTGCTGAAGCTCAATTACAGCAATTACGCGCCCAGCTTCAGTCTACAGAGCAAGCACAGCGTGTAGCGCAGGCGGAGCAAAACCAACTACAGCGCCATGAGCTAGAATTAAAAAATCGTATACAGCAGCTTAACCAACAACAAACTCAGCAGCTACAACGCACACAACAATTACAAGCTGATCTACAAGAACTAGCCGAACAGCAAGCACAGCAAGAGCTTGAATTCGCGAGCGCACTTGAGCGACGTGCTACAGCGGAAGCGGCAAGTGCAGATTTACAAGCCAAACAAGAAACTTTAGCGGCTCATAAAGAACAGCAACAATGCAAGCTACAAGACGCGCGTAGCCAAGTACGTAAGCGGCAAGAACAACAACAAAAGCTGGCTTTAGGCATTCAAACTTGCCAAACAGAAATTAATCATAGCCGACAACAACTAGAACGCGGCCAAGCACGCTTAGACTTGCTGCATGAGCAACAAGCACAAATTTTGTTGGAGCTTGCACAACAGGAGGATCCGTTAGCTGAGCTTCAAGCTGATTTAGAAACAGCCAAAGAGAAACGCTTAAGCTATGAACAAGAACTGCATGCGGCACGCCAACAAACACAAACGCTTGAACAGCAAATTCGTGCTCAAGAACAAGAACGCCTGCAATCCGAACGCAACTTAGAGCGCACTCGTGAACAGTTAGAACAGCTCAAATTAACGTGGCAAACTAATCAAGTGCAGACCCAGCATCTACAAGAACAATTAGCCCCAACTGGCTTTGAACTTGAACACTTGATTAGTGAACTCGCTACTCAAACCAACAATGAAACTGTGAGCGAACGTTTAGCGAAAACTATGGCTAGCATTGAGCGCTTAGGTGCAATTAATTTGGCGGCGATTGAAGAATATCGCGAGCAAAATGCACGAAAACTCTATTTAGATCAACAGAATGATGACTTAGTATTAGCGCTGGCAACCCTAGAAACCGCGATGCATAAAATTGATCGCGAAACGCGAGCACGTTTTAAGGAAACCTTTGATTTAGTTAATCAGCGTTTACAAGATATGTTTCCGCGCTTATTTGATGGTGGCGAGTGTTATTTAGCCATGACTGAAAATGATTTATTAACGACTGGCATTAGTATTATGGCGCGCCCACCGGGGAAACGCTTATCGAGTATTCACTTAATGTCAGGTGGGGAAAAAGCGTTAACTGCGGTGGCTTTAGTTTTTGCAATTTTTGAATTAAACCCCGCCCCGTTTTGTATGTTAGATGAAGTGGATGCCCCTTTGGATGAAGCGAATGTTGGGCGATTTTGTGAGCTGGTCAAGCAGATGTCGGAGCGGGTACAATTCATTTTCATCACGCATAATAAGAGCACCATGGAACTTGCCGAAAACCTTATCGGTGTTACCATGCGAGAGGCGGGCGTATCGCGGTTGGTTGCTGTTGACATGGCGCAAGCTCTGCAACTCGCTAATGAATAGAACAAACCTCAAGCCCTTCACGGATAGAAGGTTAATTAGAAGGATGTCACTGTGGAAATAATAAGCCTGATTATTATGATCATTGGGCTACTAGCCTTAGTCTTTATTTACTGGACTAGCCGTCGAGCACGTCAAGACTTGCCGCAACAAAGTCGCAAGTTACCTCCTATTGGTACCGTCCTGGCAGATGATGGTAGTGAAATATCCTCAGTTGTAGTCGACTTTCCTGCACGCGATGGCAAATTGCCAAATGAAAATGCGCCTGATATGACACCGGTCATGGGGGGGGGCATCCCCGGCTCCCCTAAACCTAAAGGAACAGAAGAACCACCTGTTGAGCCTGAGCTTCCACCCCAATTAATTATGTTCATTGCTGCCGAACAAGCTGACTTTTCTGGTGTTCAAGTCTTAACTGGGCTGGAAAATGCGGGGCTGCAATTTGGTGATATGGATGTTTATCACCGCATGATCCTCACTGAAACCGGTGAAAAAAGCCTATTTTACGTTGCGAATGGTATCAAACCGTGGACACTAGTCCCTGATGAAATTGCCAAAGAAACCACCCCTGGTTTATCACTCATTTTAAACTTGCCTAGCCCAATTAGTAATCGCGAAGCGATTCATGACTTTGTAAAAACTGCTGAGCGCCTCAATCATGAATTGGATGGGGTCATTAAAAATCAGAATCAAGAAGTAATTAGCCAAGATGAATTGCGTGCTTATTTCGCAATGATTTAATTAGATTGAGAGTTGGTTTGGGCTGTACTTAGCATCAGCACAGCCCGTAGATAGCTATAGATAAATTGATCTTAACCCGCCACTGCCTGCCGCACTGTTTCAATCCGCGCTTGTTGACTCGCCAAGGCCTCAGTTGGCATAACCTCTAACCGATACCAAGTTTTCAATAACTGGAGCGCTTGTGCACGCATATCCCCAGAATCCTTCAAACCACGCATCGCTTCAGACATATGCGCAACTTGATATTGCAGGCGCGCTTGGCGAAAGGCTTCCGGGGTAGCAACGTCCATTAATATTTCTAGCTGCAAGCACAAGCTTTCGCCTTCTGCTTGATTTTTACTCAAAACAGCGGTGTCTAGTTCAGCACTAAGCTGCTTATGCTCATTCGATTCTGCGGCCAGTTGATCCAGCTCAGCTAATTTAGCCTGCCAACGCAGTTGTAGGCGCTTCGCTTGCAAAGCCTGTTCAGCACGTTGGAAACGCTCTTCGAGCTTTTGCCAAACAGGTTTGGGCAAATCACGGATGGCATTGAAACTTTGGCGTAAACCTTCAGCTTGCTTACTCGCTTGCGCGAACTCCTCAGCCGTTAAACTTTGTAAGGCTTCTAATTGCGCGCAAATGGCTTCTTTCTGCTCAATCCGCACATCGGTTTCTGAGCGTTGCGTTTGGCGGCTGGCTTTTAAGCGCACGAACAGCTCATCAATCGGCGCACGGAATTGCTTCCAGAGCGCTTGTTCATCTTTCGGTCGAGCGGCTACTGTAATCTTCCAGTTCGCTTGCAAAGCTTTGGCTTGCTCAGTAGCGGCGAGTATATCTTCCTGCTCTAATAAGGCATTCGCTTGTGCGACCAAACCTTCACGTACTGCCCAGTTTTGAGTGCGCTCTGTAGACAATTTCGCCTCTAAAGCATCCATCGCCTCATTAAAACGCTGATTGATTTGCTTCCATTCTTTATGCCCCACCGTGCCACAAGCCTTCCAAACTTTACGCTGTTGGTTGATCACAGTTTGCACTGCATGCCAATCGGCTTGTTCCCAATGGGTGTCAGTCTGTAAAGCTTCCAAAGCCGCGCACACTTTTTCCCGCTCTTGTAAGTGCGCTTCACGCTCGGTGGCTTGCTCAGCGAAATATTGCTTGCTGACTTGATAAGCAGCGGTCACTTTGCTATCAAAAGTTTTCCATTGTTTACGTTGCTGGCCGGGGTCTATTTGGCCTAATTTGCGCCATTCTTCGCGTAAGGCTTTGATTTCTTTCGCACGCGCTTGTGGATCCATCAATTCATCGCGCTCTAAGCGTTCAGCGGTTTCAATTAAATGTTCACGGGCTTGATCCGTGCCCCAACGCCGCCAATCTTTTAGCTCCAAAATCAAGGGTGTGGCTGCTTGCAAACGACGTTTAATCCGCGCGACTTCACCGGCTGGCAAATCCAACTCCTCACTAAGGGCATGATTTAATTTCTGGTGGAGATCAATCGCCTCGCCGTATTTTTCAGCTTCAAGATCAGCTTCCATTTGCTGCAAATCAGCTTGCAGACCTTGCAAGAGTTGATCACGTTGGGCAGCTTGCTTTTCTAAGCGTGCGGTTAAACTACTAATCGCTTGATGGAAACGGCTTTCTAAATTCGTGACCACTTCACGCAACTGCAGCGGGCGCTTTAATTTCGTCCATTGGCTTTGCAAATCAGTTAAGCGTTTGGCTTGAATAAATTTCTCGCTAGCACGCAACGTTTCAGCTTGCTGGCAGCAATCCTGCAAAGCCTCCAAAGCATTCAAATCGCTCGCCACCGCATCACGTGCATCGGTTAAGGCGATAAATTGCTCAACCCAACGCTGATCTAAACTCGTCTGCAGCGCTGCTGGTAAGCGTGAGGCTACTACCCAACGTTCCTGCAATTGCAATAAAGCTTGGTCAATCGTATCGAGGGTTAACTGCTCAGGATGCTGTTGAATGGTGTTTTGTAAAATCGTAGCTTCTTGTAAGCATTGTTCAAAACTGGCTTGCAACGGCGCTTGCGCGGCTTGCTCAATCTCATAAGCTTGCAAGCGCGTTGTGAAGTTTTGCTCTGCTTCAAGGAAGCGCTGCTTTAATTTACTCGGCAGCATGCCTAGCTCAGTCTGCTGTTTCCAGCTTTGCGCTAAGACGCGCTGGCGAGTTTTATCTTGTGCCCACTGTCCCGTTTTACCCAAACCTTCCATATCAGCACAAAGCTTTTCAAGCTCGGATTGGCGTTGCTGCTGCTGTTGCGCCTGATCCAGCCGCTCTTTGAACAATTGACGTAAGCGCTTATTATTTTTGCCTTGAGTGCGTTCTAATTGCTGCAAAGTTTGTAGATCGCTGATTTGGCTAGCCGCTTGGAACTGAATATCTTTGGAGGCATCCTGCTCTGCTATTGCTAGCAATAGCGCTGGATCACGAATCTCTGCCAGCGCTAATTTGCGCAGATTCACATCGCGCTTAGGATTCTGGGCGAAAGCCGCCACTAGGGTTGAGTTATTTCTAAACCAAGCAAACACCTCGACTAAAGCAACATCTTGGCGAGTATCCGTTTCAACCAAAGCTTGTACGCGCTCTTGAGCTTGCGAACTAACTATAGGCTCACTAGCTTTACCCAACTTAATCAAGAGTGGCAAATTACTCAGGCGCTGAATGGCAGCCCCGCGCACGCTTGGATCGGGATCGCTTTCTGCTAGGCTGATTAATTCGCTGCTGTCAGGCGCTAAATTCGCTAAGGCTTGTAAGCGGACTTTGGCATCTTTGTGCTGCCATTTGGGTTTAAATAAACTTCCTAGCATGATGAGATCTCAACTTCTGTAGTGGATGCTCCTCAGCACTTCACCGAGGAGAGGTCAAATAGATTTAAAGCTAATTATTTTACGCGCATACCCGGCTCAGCACCGCTATCGGGGGTAAGAACAAAAATATCCTTACCACCCGGCCCAGCGGCCAACACCATGCCTTCCGACAGGCCAAAACGCATTTTACGTGGCGCTAGATTGGCTACCATCACGGTCAAGCGCCCTTCCAAATCTTCTGGTTTATAGGCCGACTTGATGCCTGCAAATACATTGCGGGTTTCCCCGCCCAAATCCAGTGTCAACTGCACTAATTTATCAGCGCCTTCAACTGCAGCAGCCTTAATAATTTTCGCCACCCGAAAATCGAGCTTCGCGAAATCATCATATTGAATTTCAGCGCTAATCGGGTCTTCGGTTAAATGCGTTTTCACCGTCTCAGCAACAGGTACATTAGTAGCAGCTTCATCTAACGCCTGTTTATTATCTTCAACCATGGCTAATACCGAGTCACGCTCGATGCGGGTCATTAAAGGTTTAAACAGATTAATCTGGCTAGCGAGCAAAGGGGTTTGTACGCTCGTCCAAGTTAACTCACCGGCATTTAAGAAGACTTCTGAATCAGCCGCTAATTGCGGAACCACAGGCTTCAAATAGGCAATAATTGCGCGGAATAAATTAATCCCTTGCGTGCAAATGCCCTGCACTTCAGCCAAACGACTTTCATCTTTGGCTAACACCCAAGGCTGATAATCATTCACATACTGATTAGCCTTATCGGCTAGCGCCATAATCTCACGAATCGCTTGGCTATAGCGGCGCTGCTCAAAGGCTTCGGCAATACTTGCACTGGCAGCGGCAAATTCTTGATATAAAGCCGGATCAGGTAACTCGGCTGACAAGCGATTATCAAAACGCTTATTAATAAAGCCTGCGCAGCGTGAAGCGATATTCACGACTTTGCCGACTAAATCACTATTCACCCGTTGAACAAAATCATCCAAGCTTAAATCAATATCATCGACACTATTGCTAAGTTTGCTAGCGAAATAATAGCGAATATATTCTGGGTTCAAATGGCGCAAATAACTTTCAGCTTGAATAAAAGTTCCACGCGATTTAGACATTTTTGCGCCATCGACCGTTAAGAAGCCGTGGCAGAATACGCCAGTTGGCTTACGGAAATTCGCGCTTTCTAACAGAGCCGGCCAGAATAAAGTATGGAAATAGGCAATATCCTTACCGATGAAATGATACACCTCGGTCTCGGAATCAGCTTTCCAATATAGGTTGAAATCTAAACCGATGCGCTTACACAAATTTTCAAAGCTCGCCAAATAACCAATCGGCGCATCCAACCAGACATAGAAATATTTATCTTCGGTATCGGGAATTTTGAAGCCCCAGTAAGGCGCATCGCGGGAGACATCCCAATCGCTTAAGCCCTGCTCAGACTCGAACCACTCCATTTGTTTATTAGCGATTTCTTTTTGGACGGCGCCACTTTGCAAAAATTCACGCAAGAAAGCTTCAAAATCACCTAATTTAAAAAAGTAGTGATCGGTTTCTTTTTCAATTGGCTTGGTGCCTGAAATCACTGAAAACGCATTTTTTAAATCAGTCGGTGAATAAGTAGCACCACAGACTTCGCAGTTATCGCCGTATTGATCAGGAGAGCCACATTTGGGACATTCACCTTTAATAAAACGATCAGGCAGGAACATTTTCGCCTCAGCATCATAGGCTTGGCGAATCGTGCGTTCCGCGATATGTCCAGCCTTGCGCGCTGCTAAGTAAATGTACTCCGCATAATGGCGATTCTCTTCCGAATGCGTGGTGTAATAGTTGTCATAGCTGATATTAAAACCCGCAAAATCACGCTGATGCTCGTCTTTGACGCGCGCAATTAAATCTTCAGGTGTAATCCCCTCTTGCTGAGCGCGCAACATGATCGGCGTACCGTGCGCATCATCAGCGCACACAAAATAGCATTCGTGCCCACGCAAGCGCTGAAAACGCGCCCAAATATCCGTTTGAATATGCTCTAACATATGACCGAGATGAATCTTGCCATTGGCATAAGGTAAGGCGCTGGTAATGAGGATTTTTCTTGGCTGCATTGCTAAATCCGAAGTCCTGACTAAGGGCGATAAGGTAGCAGGTTGCAGGGGTTTGTGCTACTTGTGCAGGGTGCTTTAATAAGCCTAAACCAACCCCATCACTTGCGGCAATACTCACTGGGTGAGCAAAGAAAATGCTTACGGAACTGGCGGTTAAAGTAGGACAGGTCATTAAAGCCTGATGCATAGGCAATTGAAGAAACTCGTTCTGACTGCATCCCTGCGCGGCGGGACAACAATAATTGGCAAACATGCTCAAGGCGTTTCTGTAACAAGTAATCAGTCGGTGTGGTGCCAATCATGGCAAAGGCACGTTGTAACTGCCGAGGGGAAGCGTCAAGATCGTGTGCCATTGCCTGAATAGTAATACTGCCGTCTCTGAACAGCCGGTCGAGATAAGCGAGTCCATTCTGTAGCAGTTGCGCACCGACAGTATCCGCATTGACTTCGCGTGCATTGACGACGACCCGGTGTTCAACTAACCATGCGCCCAGCAAACCCAGCATTGCCTCACGCAAATGACCATTTTGTTCTTCAGAGGATTGTGGTTGAAAGACCTTTGCTAGTACCGCATTCATTGCAATAGTGAGGTAGTCACTACGGCTTAGAAATTTGCCCCCAGTCATTTTACTACCGAAGCGCTCTGTCATTTCCTTGCGTGGCAAATGTACGGATAGCTGTCGACCAAAATTACCAAAAAACGAAAACTCCGATGGTTCAGCACTGTCAATCAGGATCATGTCACCCGGCTGCATCATCCGCACCGTGTCGCGCTGAGTCATGATGGCTCGCCCTTCTTCTTGAACAATCAGAAAGAAATTTTCGCCCTGATCCCTCTTAATCTCTTGAGTAGTACGGCGAATCGTCTGCAAATCTTTTGCGACATGCGCTATTTCCAGACCGGCACGCTTCTCAAGTTGCACGATACCCTTAACTAATGATTGACCTTTAACTGGCTCCACGGAAAAAGCACCGCAAGCCCTTTGCAAATCAAACTGAAAGCTTTCAACAGGTAAACGGTTGATTTCGATGGTCGTCAGCATAGCAACAGTAGGTATCCATGAGTTATTGACCTGCCAGAAACACCTGATGTCGCAAATAGCCAAGAGAACTGTCGTACAACACCAAGATTTATCAAGCTCTTACTAACTACCATATTGTTGGCATCAAAGGAAGAGGAGACCAGACATGTCGCAATTTTCGTTCATCATCAATGGTGAGTCACACCCTGCTAACAGTCATTTTGCAGTGCGCAACCCCTCGACAGGTGAACTAGTGGCTGAAGCCCCCAATGCCATGAAAGCTGACCTCGGCAAGGCTGTTGCCGCCGCCAAAGCCGCATTTACCCACTGGTCACAACAATCTGATGCAGAACTACGCGCAGCTTGTGAGGCAGTTTCTGCCAAAATTGGCGAGCATGCCGAAGAACTGGCCATCCTGTTGACACAGGAGCAAGGTAAGCCTTTGAATGGCATGGGTTCACGTTTTGAACTAGGTGGCGCACAAGCGTGGGCAAACTATACCTCGGGTCTTGATAATCCCATCAAGGTACTCCAAGACAATGAAGCGGGAAGGATTGAATTGCACCGCAAGCCATTGGGTGTTGTCGGCTCAATCACGCCGTGGAACTGGCCGCTGATGATTGCTGTCTGGCATATTCTGCCTGCACTGCGTACCGGCAATACGGTTGTCATCAAACCTTCGCCTTACACTCCACTCTCGACCATCCGCATGGTTGAACTGATGAACGAGGTCCTGCCGCCCGGTGTAGTCAATGTCATCAGCTCCGATGATCAGCTCGATAATATCGGTGCTGCGATGTCTGCTCACCCTGACATCCGCAAAATTGTATTCACCGGCTCTTGTGGCACAGGTAAGAAAGTCTATGCTTGTGCCGCAGACAGCATGAAGCGCCTGACGCTGGAACTGGGTGGCAATGATGCGGGCATTGTCCTGCCGGATGTCGATCCTGAGGCAATCGCCGAAGGTCTGTTCTGGGGGGCATTTATCAATAATGGTCAGACCTGTGCCGCTATGAAACGCTTGTTTGTACACGAGTCAGTCTATGAGGACGTCTGTACAGCACTCACCCGTTTTGCAGCGACCATTCCAGTCGGTGATGGCATGGATGAAAACGCCATACTCGGCCCGATCGCCAACCAGATGCAGTTTGACAAGGTAAAACGCCTAGTGGACGACGCCAAAACCAAAGGGCGTGTATTGCTGGGTGGCGAACCGGGCGCAGGGCTGTTTTTCCCGCCAACTCTAATCGCAGACCTGTCCGCTGATGATCCGCTGGTTGCCGAGGAGCAGTTTGGCCCCGCCTTGCCGATCATCAAATATACCGACATCGAAGACGCGATCCGCATGGCCAACAACAGTGAAAACGGTCTTGGTGGTTCAGTCTGGTCTAATGACCTCGCAAAAGCCAAAGCCATTGCCAGCCGTATGCAGTGCGGTTCGGTATGGATCAACAAACACGGTGCCATCCAACCTAATGCGCCGTTTGGTGGGATCAAGTCATCGGGGGTCGGTGTCGAGTTTGGTGATGAAGGTCTGGCTGAGTACACCGACATCCAAGTTGTCTTTTGCTGAAGGGTACTAAATTATGAGTGATTATGACTACATCATCGTTGGTGGTGGCTCTTCGGGATGTGTTCTTGCGTCACGCTTGAGCGAGAACGCCAAACATAAGGTATTGCTGATTGAAGGTGGCCTCAAAGACCAGTCCCCGTGGATAAAGATTCCTGCCACCTTTTTCAAAGTGGTTGAAAAAGGTCAGGATGTTGTTGCCTATGTTGGCGAACAATCCGAGCAACTGAATAATCGTGCTTCTGTTGTTTTGCAAGGCAAGGTGCTGGGTGGCGGGTCTTCGGTGAACGCTATGTTGTATGTCCGTGGGCAAGCCGCAGACTATGACGGCTGGGCGGCACTAGGCAACCCAGAATGGTCGTTTAAGCAGGTACTGCCGGTTTATCGTGACCTTGAAAACAACATGGAGATTGCCAACGAGTTTCATGGCACTGAAGGCGAGCTGCATGTTTCCGAAACGGGCTTCCATCACCCGCTTTCACGCGCATTTATCCGTGCCGCTCAGCAAGTGGGCATCCCGCATAACCCCGATTTTAACGGTGCGGAACAAACTGGTGTCGGTTTCTATCAGACTACCACGCATAATGGCAGGCGCTGGTCTGCTGCTGAAGCTTTTTTACGCAAAGCCGAGCAACGTCCGAACCTGACTGTGATGACCAATACGCGCGTTGCTAAAGTCACGTTCACAGGCACTCGTGCAACAGGTGTCGAACTGGAGGATGGCACTCAATTAAAGGCTGCACTGGAGACCATTCTGTGTGCGGGTGCGATTGAGACACCACGCCTGTTGCAGTTGTCTGGTATCGGTGATGCTGAATCCCTACAACAGCATGGCATTCCGCTTATCAACCACCTGCCTGGTGTGGGTGAGAACTACCAAGATCACCTAGAAGTGAATGTGCAGTGTTTCACCCGTGATCCGATTTCACTGTACCGCGAAGACAAGGGCTTGCGTGCCGCCAAGCATATGCTGCAATACCAGCTTTTCAAAACGGGCCTGTTGACCTCCAATGTCGTTGAAAGTGGGGGCTTTGTCGATGTATCCAACACGGGTAGGCCAGATTTGCAATTTCATGTGTTGCCATTCATGGTGGGCTGGGCTGACCGCCCGCCAACCGAGGCACATGGTTTGTCGGTCAACCCGTGCTTCCTTCGTCCGCGCTCACGGGGCAGCGTCAAACTGCGTTCAGCTAATGCCAAAGACCCAGCCTTGTTTAAGGCAGGTAGCTTTTCTGACCCAGAAGATCTGGAAATCCTGCTACGCGGGACTCACCTTGCCATTGATATTTTCCGTGCACCGGCGCTGCAAAAATTGGTAACGAAGTTTTCTTTGCCCAGCGAAAGCGCATTGCATGACGATGATGCTATCCGTGAATTCATTCGCCAAACGGCAAAAACGGTATTTCATCCGGTAGGTACCGCGAAAATGGGGCCAGATAGTGACCCTACAGCCGTTGTCGACCAACAACTGCGCGTCAAGGGTGTGCAGGGATTGAGGATTGCCGATGCTTCGATCATGCCGACCTTGATTTCCGGCAATACCAACGCACCGGTCATGATGATTGCTGAACGGGCAGCACGCTTCATCAGCAAACCAGTCTAACTGCGAATACTTATGCAACTTCTGGAGGAGAACGCTATGTTTAAAGCAACATTTTGTACCGGCCTGTTCGTCGCGGGAGCATTATTGAACCCTGCCAGCGCCTTGGCTGCTGTTGATTGCGGCGACAACACTGGCAAACCTGCCACCGGCAAACCAATCAAGGTAGGTGGTATCCACGGTAATGCAGCTCCCGGGGACTTCTCCTCCTCAACAGATGCAGCAGCGGCTTATTTTAAATGTGTCAATGCCAATGGTGGCATCCACGGACGACCCATTGAATACAGGGTTGAGAATGACCAATGGAACCCTGAGCTGGCAGCTCAAGCCGCCTCCAAGCTAGTGACCGATGAAAAAGTTATCGCTATGGTGGGTAATGGCTCATTTGTGGAAATGAGTGTCAATGCCCCCACTTATGCAAAAAGCGGCATTATGGCGATGGCCTCTGCTTGCGCCGTATCCGAATGCTTTGAAAGCTCTAATATTGTCTCAACCAATCAAGGCCCTTTGGCTTCATCCATTGGTGCTGCCATGTATGCAGTGGAAAAGTTAGGTGCTAAAAATATCTCCTGCATTGGACTCGCCATTCCCTCAGTCGGTAACTGGTCATGCGGCGCTGTTGAAAAGTACATGGAATCAAAGGGGCTTAAAGGCTCTTCAGTGCTGCTGAATCCGGCGGCTCCAGATGTCAACTCTGGCTTGTTGGAAGCGACTGCCTCGGGAGCAGACTCCATTCTTGTCAACCTTCCAGCAGGTTTGGGTATCGCCTTTTTAGGTGCTGCACAGGAGCAGGACTTAGCTGCACGCTATAGCTGGACTAGCTCAACACCATTGTATGACATGTCTGTTCCCAAGGCACTGGGCGACTATTGGGATGGTAAAATATTTGTCAGTGCGGAATTGACCCGCCTTGATGGCACTGGGCCTGACAATATGAACTGGAAGGCTGTGATGGATAGTTATGCGGCCAAAGATGATCCTCGGGATACCTTTAGTCAGTCGGGCTATCTATCGGCAAAATACTTCGTTAAAACCCTGCTGGCGATGCCAGAGGACAAGTTAGATGATCGGGCAGCCGTCACCGAAGCCATGAAGGGTATTAAGGGCTATAAGTCGGATCTCGCTTGCGGTTCTTACTATGTGGGTGAAGCTAAGCGTCACATGCCGAATCATGCTGGCATCATGGTGGTGGCCAAAAACGGGGGATTCGAGCAGGTACGCGATTGTTTCAACTACGAAGGACCTTACTTTAGCGAGATCCTCGAAACCGAAAAAGCACTGGGTCTGAACTAATCAAACCAGTCGGCCAGTGCCCTAGGTTACTGGCCGCCAATCATGTAGATTGCTCATGAAATCGCACTTCTTTTCTTTACTGTTTTATGTGCTGGCAATGTCCGTACTCTGTGTACTTATTGCTTGGGGCAAACCTTTCCAGGTCGTCGGCATGTTTGTTGTCTCTGGCATGGCTGTTGGCTCGCTTTATGCCCTAGGTGGTATTGGTCTAGTCGTACTCTATCGCGCCACAGGTGTATTGAATTTTGCCAGTGGAGCCATTGGTGCATTTGCTGTCATGTTGGCTTGGCAACTTGGACAGTGGGGTGTTCCTGCTGTCATGACTTGGTTGGCTGCAATGCCAGCAGCCATTGCCTTGTCACTGACTTATGGACGCCTGATTGCTCCTGGTCTTGCTTGGCGTGAGCCTGTGGTTAAAGCGATTGCCACTTTGGGATTTGCGTTGATTATCCTTGGGATGACTGCATTTATCTGGGACGATGATGTACGTAAGTTTTCATTGCCGAGCGACAAACAGGCGGTCATGGTGATGGGCTTGCGGGTGACAGTGACACGGCTGATCGTGATTCTTGCCGCCATCATCTTGGTCATCGGCATCTGGTTATACCTTGGCAAAACCCGCATGGGTTTACAGATGAGGGCCTTAGCGAATGACCGTAATTTGTCAGCCCTGATTGGGGTGCGTATCCTCAAGGCAGAAACGATTGCTTGGGCTATTGCTGGTGTCATTGCCGGATTTACCGGACTCATGTTCGGTGATTTGATCCGCCTAGAACCGGTAGTTATCACCTTTCTTGTTATCCCCTCAATTGCAGCCGCTATTTGTGGTCGCCTTGATAATCTAGTTCAAGTACTGCTGGGTGGGTTGACCATGGGTGTAATTGAGAGCCTGCTGACGCTACAACCTACCCTGAAGGATATCCGTCCGATCGCACCCTTTGTTATTGCTGCTTTAGCCCTACTTTGGATGCAACGCGGCAAACAACTGCTATTTGCGAGGGATAATTAATGAACATTTCTCGCTCTGGCATCATCGGACTTGGCTTAGCGATCCTGTTGTTTGCCATTTTACCAGCGGTAAGTGGTGGACAGTGGAGTAAAATATTCACTTCTACCGCCTGTTTCACCCTAGCAACCGCAGGCATTACCTTTATGTATTCACGCCTTGGCTTGGTTTCACTGGGTCAGGTTGCCTTAATGGGGATCGGTGGCTGGGTCATGCTCCGCATGAACCACGCTTTTGAGTTTCCGTTTGAAATCAATCTAGCAGTGGCTGCTGCCGTAACAACGGTATTTGGCTGGATCTTGGCACTGCCTGCCTTGCGGATGCGTGGACTGTACCTAGCCCTGATTACCTTGATGGCCGCGGGTGGAGTGGAAATCATTCTGTCGACGTATCGCTTTCCCAATGGAGGCGATGGATTCTGGGGTGTCACGTCCTCAGTGTCAGCCCCCTTTCGCCGCCCCGAGTTGGCACAGTCTGACACTGCTTATTTACGCTATGTGATTGCCATAACTACCTTAGGCTTCCTGTTGATTGAAGCACATCGCAGACTAGCTCCCGGTCGAGCTTGGGCAATGATCCGACGGTCTGAAGCAGCGGCTTATTCTTCTGGAATTAATGTGCTGTATTACAAAGCTTGGGCCTTTGGCCTGTCTGGTTTGCTGGCAGGTGTTGCGGGCGGATTATTGGCTGGCACATTGGGGCTGCTTGACCCTTCTACCTTCCGCGCCTCCGAATCCATTATGTTATTTGCCTTGGCGGTTGTTGGTGGTGCGCGCTTCTGGCTAGGGGCAGTCATCGCTGGGGTGCTCTATCGAGTTTTGCCAGCGCTGTTTAATGATTGGGGATTGAATGCCGATCTGACACTGGTGATCTTTGGTGCTGCCCTCTTACATGCCATCACCACTGCACCTGATGGCTTAGCCGGACAGATCATTAACCTGTTCCGTCGCGAGGTCAAATCATCATGATGGTACTTGAGAATCTCACCGTAAAGTTCGGCGGTGTCATCGCACTTGATAATGTTTCAGCAAGTTTTCACTCCCCTGTTTCCGGCATTATCGGCCCGAATGGCGCAGGCAAAACGACTACCATGAACGCAATTTCTGGCTTTATTCGTTGTACAGGCCGCATTTTGTATGATGATAAGGACATCAGCGGATTATCGCCACAGCATAGGACGCGCTGGGGGTTACGCCGCTCATTCCAGCATGAACAGATAGCTGAAGACTTGAGCGTACTGGATAACTTAAGGGTGTTGCAGGATCATATCCCTAGCTCTCGTAAGGAGCAGCGTTTTGAGCTGGCTCAAGCTTTGGCAATTACTGGACTGGAACAGCGTGCACATAAGCTTGCGCAAACATTGAATACCTATGAGCGGCGGCTGATTGATATGGCACGTTGCCTGATGGGTAAACCCAAGGTCATCATGTTAGACGAACCCGGTGGTGGTCTAACCCGTACTGAGGCAGAGCATATTGGCGATTTGATCCTGAAAATACCTGAGCTAACTGGCGCAACCGTATTGGTCATTGATCATGATGTTGATTTGATCAGACGGATTTGTAGCGAAACCCTAGTGCTGGATTTTGGAAAGCGTATTGCCTTGGGTGAAACAGACAAGGTACTGGATGATCCGAAGGTTAAAGCGGCTTATCTTGGTATAGAGGAGCTTAGCTAATGTCACTGGACATTCAGAATATTTCGGTCATGCAGAATGGCAGACAAGTTGTCTCCGGTGCAAGCCTAAGCGTAGAACCGGGACAGGTTACAGCTATCCTTGGTGCAAATGGCGCCGGAAAATCAGAGCTGGTCTTGGCTATTGCTGGGGTACTGCCGGTAACACATGGCGTGATCTCGGTGGATGGTAGCAGCATTAACGGCCTGAGACCCGATGCAATCCGCCGGGCTGGCGTTGCCGTTGTACCTGAGGGGCATCGCGTTCTGACACGTTTGAGTGTTGATGAAAACCTGCGTGTGGCGGCCTCCGAATTGTCTACACGCGATCTAAAAACAGCACTGCATGACACGTATTTGCTGTTCCCTGAACTCGCAGAACGCAAGAACCAGTTGGCAGGTAGTATGTCTGGCGGGCAGCAACAAATGCTGGCGATTGGCCATGCACTGATGACGCACCCGAAATACTTGCTGATTGATGAAATGTCACTTGGCCTCGCGCCCTTAATAGTCAAACGATTGGTGAAAACAGTTTCAGAGTTGGTTAACTTGGGCACAGGGGTTTTACTGGTTGAGCAATTTACTGAAATTGCCTTATCCATCGCGACCTCTGTCACTATTATGCGTACTGGAAAAGTGCAATATAGTGGGAAGGCCACAGAAGTTCGCAGCAATCCTGCTATTCTGGAAAAAGCTTATTTTTGAAAGTGATGTTCCCCAAAGACTTCAGAGAGTTTATCGAGTTACTCAACAAAAACTCGGTTGAATAGCTGTACCGCTCAATTATCTAGCTAGCTCAACAGCCTAAACTGCGCCGAATGAGCTGCTTTGCGATCAAAGGTAATGGTATAACTTGCGCCCAAACGTTGATGCACTCGACTCAATAAATAATCTGAAAAATCAGCATTGCCCTGCAAATAATCTTGCCATGCCAAAATAGCTAGATCGGCTGACTCCACCATAAATTCGCGGCAGGTTAAAATAGAGTGCAGCACTTCAGCCACTTGTTGGCGTGAATAGTGATAAGCCCGCGATAAGACCCAAGCCAATTCACACAATACAATATGACTAATCACCGCAGGCTCTTGCTCGGTCAACTGATCCATAAAGCGATTAACCCATTCGGCCTGTGCTGGCTCGTCTTGCGTTATATAACGCACTAATATATTCGTATCTAAACCGATCATTCACTCACAGCCTTAGCAATAGCCTCATCCATCGCTTCCAGAGAAACGGGCTTAGCTGGTTTTGGCAACATACCTTTCAGACTTTTCGCCGATCTAGTGACGGGCAATAAAAATAAGCGTCCATTGTCACCAAACACAAATTCCACTCTATCACCCGGATTGAGTTTGAGCGCATCGCGGGCGGATTTTGGAATGGTGATCTGACCTTTAGCTGTTAAAGTTGCAAGCATAATCTTACGCTCTCTTATAATTTCTTACTTTATTCAGCATAGCATTTAAGTAAGATATTAGTAATCATCCTTCCTCTGAAACTCCTAAAGCCTAACAAGCAACTTGAGCGAAAAGTGCTTTTATTGCACCATGCCCACCAGAAACAAGATCAGTCAACACCACCAAATCAATCCAAGGAGTCACCCATGCCCCAAGCCCACTACCAAGATTTAGGTGATGGTATTTATTGCATTGATACGGCGTTGTGCCGCGATGATTTTGCTGCTTGCTATTTGATCGTCGAGGGCGATGCGGCGGCGTTTGTCGATAGTGGTACGTATCACAGCGTACCTTTGATTATGCAGGCTTTGGCGGAGCTGGGTTTGCAGCCAGAGAATGTGAAATATGTGATTCCGACCCATGTGCATCTCGATCATGCGGGTGGGGCGGGTGAGCTGATGCGTTTGTGCCCGAATGCGACCCTGATTGTGCACCCGAAGGGCGCGCCGCACATGATTGACCCTGCGAAATTGATTGCGGGTGCAACAGCGGTGTATGGGCCGGAAGTATTCGCGCGCGATTATGGAACGCTGACACCGGTGCCAAAAGAGCGCGTGATTGCCGCAGAGGATGGTTATACGTTTGATTTGAATGGGCGCAAACTCGGCTTTTATGACACCCCCGGCCATGCGAATCATCATGGCGGTATTTTTGATGAACGCACTAGCTCGTGGTTCACTGGCGATACTTTCGGCATTTCCTACCGCGAATTTGATACGGAGAAAGGCGCTTGGCTCTTTGCGACGACCACGCCCGTTGCTTTTGATCCCGATGCTTGGAAAAACACCCTCGTCAAATATGAAAGCAAACAGCCCAAAGCCATGCTGCTCACCCACTATAGCCGCGTGACAGAATTAGATCGCCTGTTCCCGCTGTTGCGCCAAAGTTTGCAAGCTATGGTCGATATCGCCTTAAGCGAAGAACCGAATGCCGAAGGCCGCCTTGCGCGCATTCAAGAAAAAATCGCGCAAAATCTAGTCGCCAGTGCTCAAGCACATGGCGTAAGTTTCGGCGAAGACAAAATCCGCGAATTATTAGCACTCGACATTGACCTGAACGGTCAAGGTTTAGAAATCTGGCTACAACGCCGCACCAAAGCTGCTTAAATGGATTGGAGCATTCAAGCGTGGCTGCTGACTTCTTTCGCAGTCATTATCGTCGGCATTTCCAAAGGCGGTTTTGGCGGCGGTTTTGGCATGCTTGCTGTGCCGATGATGGCGCTGGCTATGCCACCAATGCTGGCGGCGGCGATTCTGCTGCCGGTGCTTTGCGCGATGGACTTGATGGCGCTGCGTGCGTATTGGGGCAAATGGTCGCTGGAACATATCAAAATCACCGTTCCAGCGGCGATTATTGGCACGATTGCGGGCGCTTTCACCTTCCAATACTTAAACGCTGACCATATCCGTTTTGTGATCGGCGTAATTTCGGCTGGCTTCGCCTTAAATAGCTGGTTCAAACCCGCGCAACGCTGGATTAAGCACAAACTCGGCGTGAATGCGGGGCGTTTTTGGGGCTTCACCTCAGGTTTTACTAGCTTTGTCTCGCACACGGGCGGGCCGCCTTTAAGCGTTTATTTGCTCCCGCAGCAGCTCGAAAAATCCACCTTACAAGCCACTACCGTATTATTTTTCACTGCGGTGAATTATTTCAAATTGATCCCTTATGCGCTGCTGGGGCAATTGAATTTCGCGAATATTAAAATCTCGCTATTACTGTTGCCTGTGGCAGCGCTGGCGATTGGGCTGGGCGTGTATTTGCATAAACGCGTGTCGGATAAAATGTTTTATCAAATTACTTATATTGTGCTATTTGTGACGGGCTTGAAGTTGATGTATGACGGTTGGCAGGGATTTTAGGAGAATTTTATGCGCTTAGGTACTTGTCGTTATCAGAACCAAAACTATGTATTTATCGAGCACGCTGATCACTTAATCTTACCAGCGCTCGAACCCAGTTTTGCACAAGCGGGTTGGCATGATTTACAAAGCTTGCTAGAACAAAATACTGATTTTAATGCGATATTGAGCCAAGCCACTGCACCAATGCAAGTCGCGCCCCAAGAGGTCGAATGGCTCGCCCCCATTCCACGCCCCCGCAAAAATGTGATGTGCCTAGGCTTAAATTACCTTGAGCATATTGAGGAAGCCTTACTTTTAACGGGCAAGAATCCCAAAAAACCAGCTTATCCGATTGTGTTCACCAAATGCGTGAGCAGTGTAATTGGGCATGCAGCGGAAATTCCTTTTGATCCAGATACTTGTTCACAGCTCGATTGGGAATCGGAACTCGGTGTAATTATTGGCAAAGCAGGGCGCAAAATTAGCCCCGACAATGCGCTTGAGCATATCCTCGGTTATACCGTCATTAATGATCTTAGCGCGCGCGATATTCAGCTTAACCACAAGCAATATTTCCTCGGTAAAAGTATTGAAGGTGGCTGTCCGCTTGGCCCGGTGATTGTGACTAAAGATGAAATCGCCGACCCGCAAAATTTAAAAATTGCCTGCCGCGTGAATGGCGTGACCAAACAAAACTCGAATACCGCCTATATGCTGTTCAATATTGCTGAAATCATTGCGACTTTATCGCGCGCGATGCCACTTGAGCCAGGCGATATTATTGCTACCGGAACGCCTAGCGGGGTTGGCTTTGCGCGCAATCCGCCGGAATATTTGCATCCCGGCGATGTGGTGGAATGTGAAGTGGAAAAAATTGGCGTGTTGCGTAATCGAATTGGGCAAATTAGATAGCTCTAAGCCCTAAGCGCCGCCAAACGATCCAAAGCCCGATAGGACAAAGCCTCTGATAGATGTTTAGTCTGAATCGCCTCACTCTCCGCCAAATCGGCAATCGTGCGTGCCACTTTCAAAATCCGATGATAAGCGCGCGCTGACAGCTTAAATTGCTCCATTGCATGGCTTAATAAATTCTGATCTTTTTTGCTCAAGGTACAATGCACATCAACCTCTGAACCAGCAAGCTGATTATTAATCTTTTGCTGACGCTGCTGTTGACGTTCGCGCGCCCGCTCAACCCGAATACGAACTTCAGCACTACCTTCGCCTACCACTAAAGATTGCAAATCCTCTTGCTTGACGCGCGGCACATCGACTTGCAAATCAATGCGATCCAAAAACGGCGCCGAGATTCGGGCACGATGGCGCTTTTGCTGCTCAGGTGTACATTCACAATTGGCTTGAAAATCACAAGCACGCCCTTGTGGACAAGGATTCATCGCAGCGACTAATTGAAATTGCGCAGGATAAGTGGCTTGGCGTGCAGCACGCGATAAGGTGATTTTGCCAGTTTCCAAAGGCTCACGCAGAGTATCTAAAGCTTTGCGATCAAATTCGGTCAGCTCATCCAAAAACAACACACCATGATGTGCCAGCGAAATTTCCCCTGGCAATACTTGCGAACCACCACCAACAAGTGCCACACCCGAGGAAGTATGATGCGGCTCACGCACTGGACGCTGCCCCCATTGCTGTAAATCAAAACCTTGATGGCTGATGGAAGCAATTGTGGCAGACTCCAAAGCCTCTTGTTCACTGAGATCGGGCAAAATTGTCACCAAACGACTGGCAAGCATGGTTTTGCCGGTTCCGGGAGGGCCAACCATAAGCAGATTATGCCCACCCGCAGCGGCAATTTCTAAAGCGCGACGTGCACTAAACTGCCCTTTTATATCGCGCAGATCCATCGAATAACGCTGTGATTGTGATTTAATCTCCTGCTCCCAACGCGGTAATGGCTCACCACCTTGCAAATGCTTCACAACTTCCTGCAAATGACGTGCTGGATAAACTTTCAGGCCTTTAATCAAGCAGGCTTCATCCGCATTATCCAAGGGCAGAATTAATTTACGACGCATGCTGTGAGCATTCACGGCTGTGGGCAGCACACCACGTATACCGCGCAAATGCCCACCTAAAGACAGCTCACCTAAAAATTCGTAGCCGGTTAATTGATCCTGTGGAATTTGCTCGCTCGCCGCCAAAATACCTAGGGCAATCGGTAAATCAAAACGTCCACCATCCTTGGGAATATCAGCGGGGGCTAAATTTACAGTGATACGTTTTACAGGAAAATTCAAACCTGAATTAATAATCGCAGCACGCACCCGATCACGGCTTTCTTTCACCGCTGTTTCTGGTAGACCTACAATAGAAAATCCAGGGAGGCCATTAGCTAAATGCACTTCTACGCTAACTAAAGGGGAATCAAGGCCGGCATTGGTGCGGCTATATACAATCGCAAGGCTCATGGGGTTATTTTTATTATCGTTATTAATGCAAGGAAAATTCTGCGCGGGCTGAGTTTTAAATTCAAGGCTACTGCGACAAAAGGTGTGGCTTAACAAAGGTCTATGAGGTAGACCTTTGTCAGAACTTAAATTTTAATGCAACAAATTATTTTTTTACCGTTGAGCGTTCATTATTAACTAGCTTGGCTTGAATGCTGCGCTCAGCCCAGCGTAATAAAGTTAACAGTTGGCGGCGCTCATTAGCTTGCAAGCCATTTTGCCGGAAGCGCTTCTCAATAGCATTAATCCGATTTTGTTGATTAGTTAAGACTAGCTGCTCTTGTGTAGTCAGAGCACCTGTACGACAGCCTTGTTCGATTTTTCTGGTATGTTCAACCTGAATGGCATTGATACTACTTTTCAGCGCGATCGGTGAAGCTTGCGCTAGTGGACTTGTTACTAATACGGTTCCCCAAAGAAAACCTATCCACAAAATTGATTTGCTATTCATGTTATGCTCCTTAGATTAATTGCGATCCTACGGTGAACAATCCGCCGTTCACTGCTTAATAAGACGTCACATTCAAAAGAAGCGTTTGAAGTTTAGCCATTAATTCATTTCATTTTTACATTTTATCCTAGGTTTATGCCCAGTCACTCTGAATGTGTATTAACCCAACAAACTGTCCTGCTATAAAACAGCGATGAAATTGTTAAATTCTCGCCCGATTATCTATTTTGTTGCAGGTCTAGTGTTTGGGGCTAGCCTTAGTTATCTATTTGAATTCAATGATAAGTATAGTGCAGGAATTGAAGCTCAGCAGCTTGATCAATTATTAAATTTATTACTGCATTTAACAATTTGGGGGGTAATGCTCGGCGGCTTATGCACCTTACTGAGCAGAGGCATTGCTTTAGTTTTTTTGGATGAGCCTAAAAAGGGAAAAAACCAGCTGGTAAAAAAGCCTAAGTTTAAAAATGATTAAACCTATTTATACAAAAACGCCGCTTCATTTAGAGCGGCGTTTTTGTTGTTAGCTTCGCTAAAACCTTACTGCTGGCAACCTTGCCACCAACAGGGACGGCTACGAATAAAGTTTACAATCGCTTGATGCTTGTAAGCTTGGCCAAGAGGCTGAGTGATGTACTCTTTACTACCCCAAGAACCATAGCGACGATAAGTACGGGGTGAAGAATAATGCGCAAACAAAGCCCCGCCTTCACGCTTCCAACCTTCTAGGAATTGAGTGTACAAAGCCCCCATGCGCGGATGCCGATTCGCTTGGTACAACAGTGGATTAGGCATTTGCATATCATGAGTGGTCTTGAAGTCCACTAAGCCCTGTCCGCCTTCATAAGCTAGCAGCGGCAAACCGTATTTATCTGCAATTGCTTTCTGCTTACGAATAAAAGCCAATACATTATTAATAGAATAACGATATTGATCGTCAGTCATCAACTTGAAGGTTTCGTCTAAATTACGCACTAACTGAATCGATTGATGATCACCAAAGAAATAAGGTGCAATAGCAAAGGCATCTGCTGATTTATAAGCATCTTTGTGTCCCATCACGATCTGTGCGACTTCTTCATTAATTGTCCAGCCCGACAAAATCCGCACTAAGCGCTGTGAACCACCGAAAACCTGTTCCCAAATGCGGAAGATTTCAACCGACCGCTCTGAATAATAGCGATAACCTGCACGATTCTTGTTCGTATCTAAGCGGCGCGCCATCCCCATGTCACGTACATAGTTACCTTGGAGAAAAATGAAGTTCCAAGTTTCGTTACTATATTCAACATGTGGCTTCAAATTCGGACGCAACCGCTGCTTCACTAACTGCGCAAATTGTGTGACATAGTTATTGTCAGCGGCATGGTGAATCGTGAACCAAGGGTGCGCATTGAGACGATTGGCTAATTCGATCTGAATTTCAATCGGTGCACCACGATTGGTTTGACTCCCGCCCCAAGTTGCATCGGTGACTTTTTGACGCTGATTCCATGAACTCTGCGGGTTATTGCTCACACCACTCATGTTCATGAAGCGAATCGATTTAAAATCCTTCATGTAATCCAAATAATCTGGATTAAAAATCTGCTGTTCGTAATTTTGTACAAAAGCTTGATAATTACCCGGACACGCATTGGCATTGGGCACACGTTTGAAAGGGTTATTCGCACAAACCCCATCGGGAGGCAAAATACGAATATTGCGGATGTAGTTGTTCGGGCTAGATGCGGTAATCCGCAAAGATGCATCAAACTTATTGTCGCTACCTGCAAATAATTCAATCGTATCTTGGCCTTGAGCACTCTCGACTATTTTTGCATCGCCACCGTACTGAATCTTGCCTTGGCCTTCATAAAGTACGGTATAGCGCCCGCCCGGTATCGCTTGTGCGGGTAAGTTGCTTAAAAACCGAGTGCCTGCAATTTGCCCATTTAAACGCGCAGGCCAGCCACTACCATCCAATTGCACATTCTCGCCTGTCAGCCAAGGGCGAGCATCTTCAAACGGTAAAGCTGAGCGGAACAGATCAATGAAGGGCACACTCGAATCATCTTCAGTGAGTTCATTGGTATTGCTTGCCAATGGAGAGCTTTGATTATTTGCTAGCGCGAAGGGTGCGCTCAAAGCGACACAAACCGTCGCCACACTTAGCCCTATATGTTTCAGCAGTAATGACATTAGCCTTATATCCTCATGTTTTTAGCTCATTCAGGTGGCACTAAGCCTAGCGCCTTGAGCCATGCTTATAAAGTAGTGTATGACTAAATGTGTTGTTTTTTGCATAAAAGTACGATTTAAACCAGTTTACCTAAGCTTCGTGCAGGCATTACAATGCTGCCCCCAACTAAAATTTTATATTTTATCTCAACTTACTGGAGTCCACTGTGGCTATCGAACGTACCATTTCTATTATCAAGCCAGATGCAGTTGCTAAAAATGTCATCGGCCAAATTTATGCACGCTTTGAAACTGCTGGCCTGAAGATCATTGCCGCCCGCATGATTCACTTAAGCCAAGCCCAAGCTGAAGGCTTTTATGCCGTTCACAAAGAACGTCCTTTCTTCAAAGACTTAGTTAGCTTTATGACTTCAGGCCCTGTGATGGTGCAAGTCTTAGAAGGCGAAAATGCGGTTGCGAAAAACCGTGAACTGATGGGCGCTACTAATCCGAAAAATGCAGACCAAGGCACTATCCGTGCTGATTTCGCGGATAGCATCGACGAAAATGCAGTGCATGGTTCAGATAGTTTAGAAAATGCAGCGATTGAAATCGCTTATTTCTTCGGTAAAGACGGCGATCTTTGCCCACGTACTCGTTAAACACTCAGTATTGAGTAAGGCCAAGGTCATCTGTGTCTGCCAGCAACACTAAAGTAAACCTATTAGATTTTAGCCATGAAGCGATGAAAGAGTGGTTCGCCAGTACTGGTGAGAAGCCCTTTCGTGCCACCCAAGTGATTAAATGGTTGCATCAAATGGGGGTGGATGATGTCGCACAGATGACCAATCTGAGTAAACCCTTGCGTGCTTTCTTACAAGAAAATGCCGAAATTCGCGCTCCTGAAATTGTCATGGCGCAACAATCCGCCGATGGTACTTGTAAATGGGTACTGCGCTTAGCCGATGGCAATGCGATTGAAACAGTTTTCATTCCTGAAGAGGATCGCGGCACTTTATGCGTATCTTCCCAAGTGGGTTGTGCTTTAGATTGCACCTTCTGCTCCACGGCACGCCAAGGCTTTAACCGCAATCTGACCGTTGCGGAAATTATCGGCCAGTTGTGGATAGCCAAACGTACTTTACAACAAGACCCGAAAGGTGAACGTGCCGTTACCAATGTGGTGATGATGGGCATGGGCGAGCCTTTACTCAATTTTGAGCCGGTGGTTTCAGCTTTACGTTTAATGCTAGATGATAATGCCTATGGACTAAGCCGCCGCCGCGTAACGGTCAGCACCTCCGGTGTGCTACCTGCGATGAGTCGCTTAGCAGATACCTTAGATGTATCCTTAGCAGTCTCCTTGCATGCACCGAATGATGAATTGCGCAATCGCTTAGTCCCCTTAAATCGCAAATACCCGATTAAAGATTTATTAGCCGCTTGCCAAAGCTTTCTCGATAAAAAAGACACCCAACGCAAACATATTACTTGGGAATATGTGATGCTCGATGGAGTCAATGACACCGAGCAGCATGCGCGAGAATTAGCCACTTTGTTGCAGGGCATCCCCTCGAAAATCAATTTAATCCCTTTTAACCCCTTCCCTGATACCCGCTATCAACGTTCTAGTAACAATCGTATTTATCGCTTCCGCGACATCCTGCAAGACTCCGGTTATACTGTAATGACAAGAAAAACTCGAGGCGATGACATTGATGCAGCGTGTGGCCAGTTAGCAGGGGAAGTCAACGACCGTAGCCGCAGAGAGATTCATTTCGCCCGTATTGAACAAGGGCATTAAGGGCAAAATAAGAATGATGAGAATAACAATTAAATCACTAGCCATTTTGTTGCTAGCTGCCTCCCTATCGGCTTGCACCAGCACGTCGAAAGGCACTAGCAAAAAAGAAACTGCTGAATACTACTCGCAACTAGGCGCTGGCTACTTGCAGAAAGAGCGCTTAGAGCTTGCACAAGAAAATCTTGCAAAAGCGCTCAAGATTAATCCCAATTCTAAAGATGGTCTACATTACTCTGCCTTACTACAAGAGCGCCTAGGCAATATGCAGCAAGCTGATGTCTTGTTTAAGCGGGCGATGCAGTTAGATGGAAAAAACCCCGAATTACTTAACAATTACGGTTCCCATTTGTGTAAACAAGGTAAATATAAGGCTGCGGTGGCGGCTTTTACTGCTGCATTCAAAGACCCTTTATATCAAACCCCCGAATTTGCTTATACCAATGCTGGAATTTGCCTACAAAAAGCCAAAACTCCGCAACAAGCAGAAAGCTACTATCGGCAAGCCTTAGAACGCGACCCTAATTTCTCGCTCGCCTTATACCAAATGGCTGAATTAGAATATGCGCGGGGTGAAAATGCCAAGGCACAAGCCTTTCTTTATCGCTATAATGAGCACGCTCAGAGCACAGCAGAAACCCTGCTATTATGTTATAAGATCAATCGGGCATTAAATGATTCAACCGCCTCGGAACAATGTGCGACTAACCTTATGGCACAGTTTCCTAATAGCGTTGAAGCCAAACAGATTAACTGAAACCTGAAATTAAGTATTTGGAGTGGGGCGTGACGGACACTAACGCAGACATGGATGTAAAACCGGAAGAGCAGCCTATTGTTGTTGAAAAACGTGATGATGGCATTGTGCGTCCGGGCGATCTTTCCGCCAAACTGCAAGCTTGCCGTGAACGAGCTGACTTAGATCAAGATCAAGCAGCGATTGCTATGCGCTTATCGCCAGCTATGATCAAAGCGCTGGAGAGTGAAAATTTCGCTGAATTGCCTGACCCACCTTATGTGCGTGGCTATTTGCGTAGTTATTCACGTTTAGATGAAAGTAACCCACAAGATTTGATTCGTACCTATGAATTACTCCGGGGCGCTGATCCAGACTCCTTGAGCACTCCTCTTCCAACTACCTTAACTCGGGTTCATAAGCCGAGTATTTCGCCCACCACGGTACGGATGTTAGGTTTAGTGGCTTTAGTCGTATTCTTGGGCATCCTCTCGATGATTCCGGGGATTAATCAATGGGTACGCCAAACCTGGCAATCATTTGCAGCGGCTCAACCCGGTTCTGCGCCAACCTTGCTCGCTAACCAAAAACCAGTGACCGCTGCCAGTACAACACCAGCAACAGGCACTAGCACTAATTTAACAGCCTCCGAGCCAGCACCAACAACTTCACCTGCGATTGCGACTACGACCCAAGATAGCCCTATCGCCACCGCAGGCTCAGAAGCGGTTCAACCTGTCGCTCCCTTGACGGCTGTTGATCCTAGCACTACAAGTACAGAGGCCACACCAACTACTTTAGGTTTAGCTAACCCAGCTGCTAGTTCTACTGCTAGCACAACAACTACGCCTGCTACACCTGTTCCTGACCCAACTGCAATAGCGTCAGCAACAGATACTAGCGCCACATCAACCACTGCTACTACCGGTACAGCGACTACGCCTACTACAGGAACGCTTGATCCAGCAGCAGCGACCACGACCACTTTAGCTAGCAGTACTGCCGCAACCACGGCCACTCCAACTGACCCAGCAACCGCAGGCTCAGCGGTCGTAGATCCGACTAAACCAGCCGATGCGACTGCAACCACGCAGCAACCCATTGACGGCGAAGTCATGGTAAGGATGGAATTCACTCAAGAAGTCTGGATGCAAGTTAAAGATGGTAGCAATAAATCTATTTTTGAGTCGTTGAACTCACCGAATACTTGGAAACAATTTAAAACGCGCACTCCATTAACCTTTAAAATTGGCAATGCGCCCGGTGTGAAATTGTATTTGAATGGTCAAGCTTATGATCATGCAAAATACACCCGTGGCAGCGTAGCGCGGTTTACAGTGAACTAACTCATGGCAAAAACCATTCAATCAATTCGCGGGATGCACGATATCCTGCCAGAACAATCCGCTGCGTGGCAGTACTTAGAAACAACTGTGCGCCAACTACTGAGCCGTTATGGCTACCGCGAAATTCGTACGCCAGTGCTGGAAGTGACGGAGCTATTCAAACGCGCAGTGGGCGAAGTGACTGATATTGTTGAGAAGGAAATGTATACCTTTGCCGATCGCAATGGTGACAGCCTTTCGTTGCGCCCAGAAGGCACAGCAAGTTGTGTACGCGCAGGGATTGAGCATGGTTTGTTTTATAACCAACAGCAACGCCTTTGGTATACCGGCCCGATGTTTCGCCATGAGCGCCCACAAAAAGGTCGCTATCGCCAATTCCATCAAGTCGGTGTAGAAACTTTTGGGATTACTGGCCCCGATATTGATGCGGAACTGATTGCCCTTAGTGCGCGCCTATGGCAAGAATTGGGCTTGAAGAATGTACGTTTAGAATTGAATTCTCTAGGTACGCCCGCCTCACGAGCTATTTATCGCGAAAAGCTAGTCGAATATTTTTCAGCACATTTAGATGTCTTAGACGAAGAAGCTAAGCAGCGCTTGCATAGTAATCCGATGCGCATTCTGGATACGAAAAATCCAGCAACACGCCCGATTGCTGATGCAGCACCTAGCTTACATGACTATTTAGACGAAGAATCCAAGCAGCATTTCCAACAACTTTGTAGCATGCTGGATGAAATGGGTATTCAGTATGTCATCAATCCGCGTTTAGTCCGTGGTTTAGATTACTATACCCGCACTGTATTTGAATGGATTACCGAAGAACTTGGCTCTCAAGGTACAATTTGCGCCGGTGGGCGTTATGATGGTTTAGTGAGCCAAATGGGTGGACATGAAACACCTGCTTGTGGCTTTGCGATGGGCATGGAGCGCTTACTAGAACTGATGCAAGTGCAAGAACAGGCGTTAAACACCACTGTGCCTGATATTTATCTGGTGTTAGCAGGCGAGCAAGCGACACAAAAAGGCATCGTACTTGCGGAAAAACTACGAACCGATTTGCCTCAACTCAAGCTACAAGTGAATACTGGTGGTGGCGGGATGAAAGCGCAAATGAAACGTGCTGATAAATCGGGCGCTCGTTATGCGTTGATTTTAGGCGAGCAAGAATTAGCTGCCGGTGAAATTGGTTTCAAGCCAATGCAAGATGCAGAAGCGGCGCAATTAAGTTTTAAGCTCAGTGAGCTTAGTCAACAGCTCGCTGCACAGTTACAATAACGACTCTCAAGATTGAAAAATTAAGATAAGAATCAGGACTAAGGGGCCTAAGCATGATTGATTATAATAAGACCGACGACGAACAAGCCGAAGATATTAAAAAGTGGTGGAAAGAGAATGGCCTCTCTGTTGCTGCTGGTATCGCTTTAGCGATTGCTGCTTTATTCGGCTGGGAATACTGGCAAAAACACCAAATCACCCAAGCGGAAAGTGCTTCAACCCTGTATAGCGAAGCACAAACAGCGACCGATGACACGATTGCCACTTTAAAAACCCAAGAATTACAAGATGGCTATACCACATCGCCTTATGCGGCTTTAGCTTCCTTAGAAACCGCTAAGAAACATGCAGAAAAAGGCGAGTATGAACCCGCTGCGGCAGCCTTAAATTGGGTAATTGCTAATACTAAAGATGTCGATTTGAAAAATATTGCATCTGTGCGTTTAGCTCGCGTACAAGCGTCGGCAGGTAAATATGAGGAAGCCCTGAAATTGGCTAGCCAAACTTATGGTGCTTCCTATGAATCGGTCTTAGAAGAAATTAAAGGCGATATTTACAGCGCCCAAAACAAGATTGAGGAGGCGCGTAAAGCCTATGAACGTGCTATTGTGGCTGCCAAAAATAGTTCTAGTGAACTGATTAAAATTAAGCTCGATAACCTGGGTAAAGGAGCCTAAAGCTTCCATGAGATCTTTAGCCACTGTTATTACTAGTCTGTTTTTAGCAGCAAGCCTAAGTGCTTGTAGTAGCTTTTCCAGTGTGATGCCTGCTAAAGATGCCAACCCACCCAAAGAACTCAAAGCGCTTCAAGCTAGCGTTAATGCCCAAACCTTATGGAAAGTGAGCACCGGCAATAGTGATAAAGCCTATGTCCGTTTATATCCTTATGTGGATGAAGCGGCTGTTGTAGTGGCTGGCGGTGGCTCAGCCAGTGCTTGGGATAAGCGAAATGGTGCGGCGCTCTGGAAAACACCGATCAGTGAGGAAATCACAGGGGGTGTCAGTGGGGGTGAAGGCTTAATTTTTGTTGGTACTACCGAAGGTAGTGCAATAGCCCTTGATCGCCAAACGGGCAAAATTCGTTGGATTGAGCACTTAAATAGTGAAGTGCTGGCAGTGTCTGCCGCTAGCAAAGGCCGTGTAGTATTTCGCACGGGCGATGGCCAACTCACCGGCTTATCTACGCAAACAGGCGAAATTGTTTGGCAGCAAATCCGTCCAACCCCTGAATTATCCCTGCGTGGCGCTGGTGCACCCTTAGTAGTCGGCAGTGCGGTGATTACGGGTTTTGACAATGGCACGGTAACTGCCTTCGATTTAGAGACAGGCACGGGTTTGTGGGAAGCGATTTTATCGGTACCGCGTGGCCGCAATGAGCTGGACAAAATTACCGATGTAGATGGGCGGATTAAACAAGTAGGCTCTGCCCTCTTTGCCGCTAGCTACAATGGGCAAATTGCAGGGATTCGTTTGCAAGATGGAGCTTTGGGCTGGGCTAAGCCTTATTCAAGCTATGCGGGTGTCGATGCTGATGCAGGTGGTTTGTACAGTACAGATGTGGAAGGCAATGTGTGGAAGATCAATCCACAAACAGGTGCACCCATTTGGAAAATGGATGACTTGCAACGCCGCACTCTGACTGCCCCTACTTTAACTAGTAAATATATAGTAGTCGGTGATTATGCCGGTTACTTACATTGGATTAACACCAGTAATGGTCAATTTGTAGCCCGTTTACAAGGCGATACCGCTGGTTATACCGTTCCGCCGGTCAGTGATGGTCAGGTGATTTATACTTTCGGTAAGAGTGGCGTATTAGCGGCTCATACCCTGCAATGATGATGAATGAATGAGACCGGTTTTTGCCCTAGTCGGACGCCCCAATGTCGGGAAGTCTACCCTTTTCAATCGCTTGACCCGTTCACGCGATGCTTTAGTTGCTGATTTCCCTGGCTTAACTCGTGACCGTAAATACGGTACTGGCGAGATGTTTGATCGCGATTACCTAGTGATTGATACCGGTGGTTTGAGCGGCGAAGAAGAAGGCATTGATCAATATATGGCGCGTCAAACTTTAGCTGCAGTTGCCGAAGCCGATGCCATGATGTTTATTGTCGACGGTAAAGAAGGTTTAAATGCAGGCGATGAATATATTGCTCAGCAGCTGCGTGAAACCGGCAAACCTGTTTTTCTGATCATTAATAAAACCGATCGTGTCGACCCTGATCAAGCCGCTGCCGAATTCTATGGTTTGGGCTTTGCAGAAGTGTATAGCATTGCAGCCGTACATGGCCGTGGCGTTACCTCCATGATGGATGACATCCTAAGTAAGTTCCCGGCTGATGAGCCGAGTGAAACCTTAGAGGGTGAAGAAGGTGAAGACCAGTCGATTCGAATTGCCTTTGTAGGTCGCCCGAATGTAGGCAAGTCGACTTTAGTCAATCGTATTCTCGGCGAAGAGCGGGTGATTGCTTTCGATGAACCCGGTACTACACGTGACAGCATTTTCATTCCCTTTGAGCGCGATGGCAAGCAATACACGTTGATTGATACCGCTGGTGTGCGTCGTCGTAGCCGCGTGAATGAAACGGTTGAAAAATTCAGTATCATCAAGACTTTAGATGCGATTCGTGAAGCCCATGTCATCATTATGTTAGTGGATGCACATGACAGCATTACCGACCAAGATGCGCATTTACTAGGTTTAGTTTTAGACGCGGGCAAAGCTTTAGTAATTGCGATCAATAAATGGGATGGCCTACAAAGTGATGAACGTGATCGCATTAAAGACCAACTTGAAGTCAAACTACCTTTCTTAGATTTTGCAGAGAAGCATTTCATTTCTGCCTTGCATGGTACTGGAGTTGGCCTGCTGTATAAGTCGATTCATGCGGCTTACGATTCAGCGATGCTGAAAGTTCCGACTTCGCGCCTCACTCGCATTTTAGAAAACGCGGTACAAATGCATCAACCGCCAATGATCAGTGGTCGCCGCATTAAGCTGCGTTATGCGCATCAAGGTGGCAGCAATCCCTTTTTAATTGTGATTCATGGCAATCAGACCGACAAAGTCCCACCCGCGTATGAGCGCTATTTAATTAATTATTTTCATAAAACTTTGAAGCTTTCCGGCACACAAGTCAAACTAGAGTTTAAGACTGGCGAAAACCCGTTCGAAGGTAAGCGTAATAATCTAACACCGCGTCAAATTTATAAGAAAAAGCGCTTAATAAAGTTTTCCTCGGGAAAAAAATAACTATCATCACACGGGGGCTGTGTGGAATATACAACGAACTTGCTGCAAGGCATCCTATTGCTATTGGTCATGTCAGTAGCAGCCGTTGCTGCGTTCCGTACTTTTAAACTTCCCCCTATTCTTGGTTATCTACTAGTTGGTGCTTTAAGCAGCGAAAATGCTTTAGGTTGGCTGCCTGAAAACCATTCGATTGAGTTTATGGCCGAAGTGGGAGTAGTTTTCCTACTCTTCGCGATTGGCCTTGAATTTTCAGTCAGCCAATTTATGGCGATGCGCCGCACAGTATTGGGCTTAGGCGGCCTGCAAATGTTGCTGTCGACCTTAGTCGGCTTCATTTTATTGAATTACCTAAATGTTAGCTGGCAAGGTGCAGTAATTGCCGCCGGTGCCATGGCCTTATCTTCAACTGCCATTGTCGTTAAACAGCTCACTGATCAGGGCGAAATGCATGAACGTCACGGGCAGCTAGCTTTGGGTATTTTGCTGTTTCAAGATATTGCAGTTGTCCCCTTTTTAATCGCCATCCCTTTATTGAGCGGTAATACTAGCACTGAGCCTGATTTTTTAGTCATGGGTATGCAAGCCACTGGTAATCTGCTGGTCTTAGCGCTCATGCTAATTACTGGTCACTATGTACTTCGCCCTTTATTTCAGCATGTTGCCAATACTCAATCAATTGAGCTGTTTAATATTACCGTGCTCTTGGTCGCACTCACCTCTGCGTGGGTGACTCAATCATTGGGCATGTCGTTAGCTTTAGGCGCGTTCCTCGCAGGCATGATGCTCAGTGAAACTGAATATAAGCATCAAATTGAGACCGAAATTCGCCCTTTTCGCGATATTTTAATGGGGCTATTCTTCATTACAGTAGGTGCAAAACTAGACCTGTCTGTACTACCTGAGTTATGGCTCTCTATTCTTTGGCTACTCTTAGGCATTGTAGCGATTAAAGTGATTATCGTTGCTGGCTTAGTGCGAATCTTTAGAAATAGTAAAGGTATCGCCGTTCGTACTGGTTTAGTGCTCGCGCAAGGTGGCGAATTCGGTTTTGCCCTGCTTTCCTTAGCTTTGGGTAATAAATTATTGACTGAAGGTGAAGTGCAAGCCGCCTTAGCAGCGATCGTTATTAGTATGGCGATTTCACCTTTAATCATCCGCTCTAATGACAAAGTGACTCGCAAATTACTCAGTGATAGCTATCTTAAGCAGCGCTATAAAGATGCTCATGCCTTTAGCCGCGAAGTCAAAGAAATTGATAACCATGTGATTATTTGCGGCTATCGGCGTGTCGGTCAAGGTTTAGCACGCCTACTGCAAGAGCAAGGAGTTCCCTACCTTGGGCTAGAATTAGACTCAAAAATAGTTACCGAAGCTTGGGAAGCAGGCGAAAGTGTTTATTATGCCGATGCAAGTCGTTCTGAAATTTTAATGGCGGCAGGGATTCAGCGGGCGCGCCTAGTCGTCATCACGGTGGTTGATACAGAAATTGCCAAGCTCATTACCGAAGCCGCACGTAAGAAGAATAAACAAATCGCGATTATCGTACGCGCGCGTGACGACACCTATTTAGAAGCGCTGATTAAACTGGGCGCTACTGAAGTGCTACCTGAATCCTTAGAAGCTAGCGTAATGGTCGCTCAGCGGGTACTAGAAAAACTTGAGCTACCCAATGAAGAAATTGAAGAAGTTGTAAATCGCATTCGTGTAGAAGGCTACCACCAACTCAAAAGCTTTTTCCATGGTACACCGCAAAAAGCCACTAGCAAATCTGAAACTTTCCTACATAGTATTGTCCTTCAAGAAACAGACAAAGCGGTAGGTAGACGTATTGTTGACCTTAATCTTGAAAGCATGGGAATTACGCTCAAAGCACTGAAACGTGGCGAAATTCGTGGTGATCAACCTTCGCCTGAAATGATCTTACAAGCTGAAGATACCCTAATTATTGAAGGTAAAGCGGATCGTTTTAAGGAAGTAGCTAAAAAAATTCAAGGCGAACGTAAAGACAAAGAAGCTAAAGAAAAAGAAGCTAAAAGTGCCACTGAACTTAAAGAAGTAGAAGATAATCTTGTCTTAGAAGAAACTAAGCCTCCTTTACCAAAACCCGAAGCTTGGTCTGATACCCACTAATTTATCTATTTTTTTTCAATACTATTTCTTGGCTGTATTGATTTAATGCCTCAGTTTTAGCACTATGCTTATAAACTAGGTATAGAAAGGTTTCGCCACTCATCCCCTAAAAAACCACGTCTATCTAGCATTTCATGAATAATTTCTAGGCTATGGTACTCTTTTAGGCAGCTTATGCGTTTAGTAAGTGATTTCTGATGATTAATTTGCTGAAAATTCGGTCTATTTAAGCAGGAATTTACATTTTGGGCGGGCTATCCCTTTGTGCAAGCTCTCCTGTAGCTGTAGATAAATTTTTCTGGCAAGATTTTAAGCATTAATCTATTGAAAACAGTCATTAAATTGACCATACGCATGCTGAGTACCTGCTCCGTTTTGTACGCAAGTTTGAATAGGTCAACAGTAGGTTAGGCACAACATTAAGAACTTATCACCTAATTTACTGTCAATTATTTGAATTTGTGACGTAACCGGTATCAGGGCGAAACATGACTTTGACAGCGTGGATGCTGACCTCCGCGTGAAACATCACAATGGATGGCATCTGGACAGGACAACCAGTGAGTCAGGTTATAAACACAGTATGTTTACAATCGTGTCCCGTACAGCTAGCTGCAATCAGCTGCAATTAGGATTTAAGTGCTGCACAAGGGCTCATATAATTAAAGGTTACAGGAAATGAATACAGCAACTCGCGCTTTAGACTCTTCTCTATCTGAAACGGTTAATCGCACCCTCCAAGACTATTTGGATGCATTAGGTGATCACGAAGCCAGCAATATCTATCGCTTAGTCGTCGATGAAGTCGAACGTCCTATGTTAGAAGTGATGATGCGTTACACTCATGGCAATCAATCTCGTGCAGCTCAGTGCATGGGGATTAATCGTGCCACTTTACGGACTAAATTAAAGCGCCATAATTTACTGTAATACTACCATTTAGGCTTGTTAAGCTTCCTGTGATCAAGCAGGAAGCTTATCTATTGCTGATTTACACGTCTACGCCATATTGCTGGCGATATGTCTGAATAGCTGTTAATAAACCTGCATCTGAAACCTGATTCTGCACGTGCTGAATGACATTCTGTAAGCCCACAATACTAATGACTGGCACACCAAAATTGGCTTTCACTTCTTGTACTGCAGATAACTTACCTTGCCCACGCTCTTGCCGGTCTAAAGAAATAGCTACACCTGCTAATTGCGCCCCCTGCCCTGCCACAATGGCTGCAGCCTCACGAATCGCCGTTCCAGCTGTCATTACATCGTCAATCACTAACACACGGCCTTTTAAAGCAGCGCCAACAATCGTACCACCCTCGCCGTGATCTTTGGTTTCTTTACGGTTAAATGCATAGGGATAATCCAAACCATGCTTTTCATACAAAGCAATCGAAACTGCTGCTGCTAACGGAATACCCTTATAGGCAGGTCCAAAGAGCATATCGAACTGCAAACCAGACTCAACAATAGCTTGTGCATAAAACTGCCCCAAGCGACTTAAAGCGGAGCCGGTTTGAAATAAGCCCGCATTAAAAAAATAAGGGCTGATACGCCCTGACTTTAAGGTGTACTCGCCAAAGCGTAATACACCTTGTTGCATCGCAAAATCTAGAAAAGCTTGTTGGTAGGGTTGCATGCGGCTGACTCTCTTATTAATCATTAAGCGCCGAGCATAATACCAGAAAACCTTCTTGAAGCAGCGCTCTTAGCCGCGTGGAACATGCTCCCACAACAAACAGCCGCTAGGTAATTGGTAGCTGGCTAAATCGAAACCAACCTGCTGGGCGGCATCTGTATCTAATTCAGTGACACAAGCCTCTTTCAGTTGTTCTGAACTTAAACCCTTGGCAGACTTGAGATTAGTAAATTCAATCAGTGCGAGCTTCAATGACGTGTTAGTCAAATCAGTGCCGCTAAAATCAGCCATGCTCAAATTGGTATAATCCAAATTAGCATTTCGAAAACTCGCACCACTAACCTTGCTATGTGTAAAGTCAGCAAGGGTCAAATTGACGCCTTCAAAATTACGCCCTGATAAATCTGCATTTTGCGCTTGATAACTTAACGTGGTGAGTGAGTTTTCTGCATAGACCAAAGATGGAGAAGCTAAGCTTGTTGCTAGACAGGCATAACCTACTAAGCACCTAAACACGCGAGCTGGCATCATTTACTTCCTTGTTAATTTTTAATTTATTACTATGAAGTGTAGCTCTTCGTGCCAGCTTTGCTAGATTAATCCTTAGTAATTTTTCCAATAAACTCAGCGAGTTTCGCTCCCATTCGTACCGTTTGATTAGCAGTGACTGCCCCCCAGTCCCAAGTCGATTTTTCTAGCAAGACAATCACCGTAGAACCCATATTAAAGCGCCCCATTTCTTCACCTTTAGCTAAAGCAATCTCAGGATAATGATCCACTCGAATACCCCGTGTAGGAGGCGGAGTAATCAAGCCAGCCCAAACCGTTTCAATCGCAGCCACATTAATCGCCCCCACCAACACTAAAGCCATTTTGCCGAATTCGGTATCAAAGATCGCGGCTACCCGTTCATTGCGGGCGAATAGACGCGGAATCGTGCGTGCCGTATGCGCAGCTACGCTAAATAAACGCCCCGGCACATACACCTGTTCAATGAGCTTACCCGCTATAGGCATGTGAATGCGGTGATAATCACGAGGCGATAAATAAATAGTCGCAAACTGTCCATTTAAAAAAGGTTTTGCCCGCTCTGCATCGCCACCTAATAGTTCGAGTACAGAATAGTCAAAATTCTTAGCTTGAATAATTCTACCTTCACGAATGGCAGCCACTTGACTAATAGCCCCATCAACTGGGCTAGCTAGTACATTGGTTTCAGTAGCTAAGGGGCGTAACTCTGGCTTTAAACTACGGGTGAAGAAAGCATTAAAGGTTTTATAAGCACTAGGATCTGGCTGTACTGCCTCGCTCATATCCACCTTAAAGACGCTAATAAATTTGCAGATGGCAGGCTGTACCCAATTTGATTCAACTCGAGTTAGACGATAAACCACTCGAGAAATCGCATGATGCGGTAACACATACAGCGGCCATGATTTTAAGTAATCAGAAATGGGCATGGGGCTTGGCAAATAGCTAATAAATGCTGGATGATACGGCAATTTATTTGAAAGGAATATACTTAATGCCACAGCCAGCCCTCACCGAGCTTTCTAGCATTCTTGATTTCATTCGTTGGGGAGCCAGCCACTTTCGTGCAGCAGAGCTTAGTTTTTCGCATGGCATGTCTTCAGCACTAGATGAAGCAGCTTATTTGGTTTTACACACCTTGCATTTACCGGTAGATACACCAGAACTGTATTTTGCTAGCCAACTGACTAAACAAGAAAAAACCAAAGTCTTGGATATTCTAGAGCGGCGTATTATTGAGCGTAAACCAGCAGCCTATTTAACCCATGAAGCTTGGTTTGCTGGCTTACCTTTTTATGTGGACGAACGCGTTTTAGTGCCACGCTCACCGATTGCTGAATTAGTTGAGAAGCAGTTTTACCCGTGGATTGATGAAAACCAAGTCAATCATGTCTTAGACCTGTGCACAGGCAGTGGCTGTATCGGTATCGCCTGTGCTTATGCATTCCCGCATGCTGACATTGAGCTAAGTGATATTTCTGCTAATGCTATCGCTGTAGCTAAGACGAATATTGAACGCCACAAAGTCCAAGCCCATGTAACTGCTGTGCAATCTGATCTATTCGCTCATTTAACCAATAAACGCTATGACCTGATTGTCAGTAATCCACCCTATGTGGATGCTGCGGAAATCGCCGAAATGAGTACAGAATTTCAACATGAGCCGATCTTAGGTCTAGCGGCAGGGCACGATGGCTTAGAGATTGTGCAGCGCATTTTAGCGACTGCCCGTGGGCATTTAACCGATCATGGCATCTTGATTGTAGAAGTCGGCAATAGCCAATTCGCCTTAGCAGAGGCTTATCCTACCGTCGACTTTCAGTGGCTAGAGTTTGAGCGTGGCGGCGATGGCATTTTCCTCCTCACCGCGGCTCAACTTGATGAACATGCTAAATTATTTAAAGCGGCTGCCCCCAAGCCGCTTTAAATTTTTGATAATACTCAGCAAAGATCTGTTCTAACTCATCAATCACTTCATTCGCTGGCCGCCCTTTAATCATATGAGCGGCCATTAAATCAGAACTAGCTTGTAACAGGCTTTCTGGACTCAACATCGGATAGCTGGCTCGCAAGCGTTTGAGCGCTTTCACTACGCTTTCTGCTGCTGGACGTTCCAACAACTCAGGCTCTGGACAGGGCAAATTAGCTTGCGTCTCAGTCGTTGGGGCGCTCGCTAAAAACTCAGCAAATTTGAGCAAAGTCGCTTGATCGTGATCAGATAGCTCACGAAAAATACTGCGCAAACGTTTTTCTTGGGGAGTACCGCTACCTTGCCCTAATGCTGGTAACATGCTTGACCTTTTTCAACAGCGTTTGTCTTAATCTACCCAGCGAACTAATGATTCGCTTGGTTTTTAGCACGCTGACAATACACACGTGCAAACTCTAATAACTCTTCCATCGCGGGCACTTTAAATTTTTGGCGCTGCCGTACAAAAGAGAAGTCTCGGGTTAAAGGTGGATCTAGTGGTTTGGAAACTAAAGAACCTAGTTTAATTTCTTTGCTAATACTAGCATTAGACACGACTGAAACACCCATGCCAGCCTCAACTGCACCCTTGACTGCTTCCGGACTACCCAGCTCCAAGCAATTATTAATACCGTGCTTATCGACGCCTTGACCAAATAAATAATCAACCATCACTTCGCGAGTTCCAGAACCTTCTTCGCGACAAATCAATGAATACTTCACTAAGTCTTTAGCGGTTATTTTCTCTAAACTAGCCAACTCATGGCTTGGTGGGAAAATCACGACCATTTCATCAGTACGACAAACTTCAACTAACAAATTCTTATTAGTGACTGGTCCTTCAACCACGCCTAGGTCAATGACATTGTTCTCGACCATCGAGACGATGCCTTCGGTATTAGAGACTCTTAAGCGCAACTTGATGTCGACATTTTTTGATTTAAAGTCGCCCAATAATGAAGGCAGCATATATTCAGAAATGGTAGTGCTCGCACCAATGGTGAGGGAGCCACTAATATCATCGGTCATTTCTCGAATGGCGTTTTCCATTTCGCCATATAGCTCGAAAATTTTCTCAGAATACTCATAAACGACTTGACCAGCTTCAGTTAAGGTAACCCGGTTGTGAGTGCGATCAAAAAGGCGGGTATCAAACTGTTCTTCCAATTGGCGGATTTGAAAAGTCACGGCAGGCTGGGTCATGTGAAGCACTTCAGCCGCTTTGGTGAAACTAAGCAACCGCGCAACCGCGTGGAAGACTTGTAATCTTCTGTCTGACATTTGAAACTATTCTCCTTGTTAGTGACACTGCTGAGATCAGGTATGAGGGGGGTTCACTCACTATTCCCTGAACTTACTTACCGGTCATCCATTACCGGATATTACCGTTTAATTTGACGATAAAAAATACCAGTTTATAAAATATCTCTATGAATAACTCTACAAATACTATTATTAGGATAGAACAATTCTGTGCAAACAAGGGTAGTTCACAGAGATAATGCAAGTTTTTTTGATAAGAGGCGCAAATTCTACTATTAAATGTAAAATTTTTACGCTCTTTTGTCAGTTTTTTCGGCCTGCTTTTTAGCGCTTGGCGGCTGGTTAGTCGTTTTAGAAGGGATGCGGGGGTCATCGTCATCCATCAAAATGCGATAGGCTGGCCCTTCTAAATCATCGTATTGACCGCTACGCACCGTATAAATAAAGGCAATCACTACAACAATCATGACTCCAATCGCAATCGGAATCAGCGCATACAAAGCTTCCATAGTGCATCACCTAAAAATGTTTTAAACGCAGTGAGTTCAACACTACAATCAAAGAACTTGCTGACATTCCAATCGCTGCCATCCACGGAGCTACTAGCCCAGTTGCTGCTAAGGGAATCGCTATTAAATTATATCCAATCGTCCAAGCAAAGTTTTGTTTAATAATGGTTTGCATGCGTTTTGACGTGTTAATCGCAAATGGCAATTGCTGCAAATTCTCGGAGAGCAGCACCATATCAGAGCTGGCTTGAGCAAGCTGCGAGCCACTCCCCATCGCAATCGAGACAGCAGCACCCGCTAAAACCGGCGCATCATTCACCCCATCGCCCACCATCGCCACGACTTTGCCTTGAGCTTGTAACGCTTTCACATAAGCCAATTTATCAGCGGGTAACTGCCCACCTAAAGCTTTAGTGATGCCTAGCTGCTCGGCGACTTGTTGGACAACAGCAGGATGATCACCACTTAATAAAGTGACCTTGACGCCCAAATCATTCAGCTCTTTAAGTGCTTCACTCGCACCTGCGCGAATCTGATCGGTTAACGTAATTTGCGCTAGCCAACCAGCTTTTGAGCCTAGATAAACTTGCGAATACACTGAATCATTCATTAGATGAGTCGGCAACTCAGTTTCGGTTAATTCAGCGACAAAACTAAGCGTGCCCAGCCGATAACATTGATCTTGCCAATAACCCTGCACACCGCGCCCTGACTCAGAGCTGAGCTGTGTCATTGGATAAGCAGTAATGCTGAGTTGCCCGATTGCCTTAGCCACAGGATGCTCGGAAGCTTGCTCCAAACCAACTGCTAGCTGTTTACATTCTGGTTCAGACACTGCCCCTAAAGTCTTGAAATCAACCACCGCTAATTGGCCATAAGTGAGCGTGCCGGTTTTATCTAAGACCAGCTCATCAATCCGCGCCAATGTCTCTAAAGCATGGCCGCGCGTGGTGAGCACACCCCTTGAAGTCAATAAACCGGTAGCTGCCGTTAAAGCAGTCGGCGTGGCTAAGGAAAACGCACAGGGGCAAGTAATCACCAGCACAGATAAAGCAATCCAGAACGCTTGGTCGGGTGCGTGCTGATGCCAATACAGAAATACCGCCGCCGCAGTCAATAAAATGAGTGGAACAAAGCGCGAGGATACTTTTTCGGCCAAGCGTGCTAATTCCGGCTTTTCGGCTTGGGCGCGCTCTAATAAGCGAATGATGGAAGCGAGTACCGTATGATCACCAACTTGGCTCACTTGCATAGTTAAGGGGCTTTCGATATTGACTGTACCACCGACTAGTTTATCGCCCTCAGCTTTGCGGCAGGGCAAGCTTTCACCAGTTAATAAGGCTTCGTTGGTGCTGCTGATTCCTTCCAGCACTAAACCATCCGCAGGCACGACTTCCCCCGGCTTAATCAGCACACGATCACCACTGACTAATTGACTGACTGGGACGACTTCTTGCACACCGTCTTTTACTAAGGTTGCGGTCGCAGGCATTAAGCGCACTAACTCCTCAGCCACCTGCCCAGCTTTGTGGCGCGCATTCATTTCTAAATAGCGCCCTGTGAGCAACAAAAAGGTAAACATCGTCACAGAGTCGAAATAAACTTCACCCCCACCCGTTAGGGTCGCCCACACGCTAGCGGTGAAGGCAATCCCAATCCCAAGCGAAACCGGTACATCCATGCCAAACCGCCCACGCCGCAAATCACGCCATGCAGACTGGAAAAAGACGCGCGCCGAATAAAACACCACCGGCACGGTCATCACCAAGCTGATCCAGCGCAGGAAATTGCGCATTTGCAAATCCATATCGGAGACAGCGCCAATATACATGGCAGCGGCTACCATCATCACCTGCATCATGCCTAAGCCTGCAACTGCGATGCGGCGCAGGGCGGCAGATTTTTCTTTCTTTTGTAAGGATTCTAGGCGCCCCGGATCAAAAGGATGAGAGTGATAACCAATTTCGCTAATCGCTTGTAGCACTGAGCTGAGCTTGAGTTGGCTATTATCCCAACGCAAAGTAGCGCGATGCGTCGAATAATTGACCCGAAAATCGAGTACACCGGGAATTTGTTTAACATGATGCTCATTCAGCCAAACACAGGCAGCGCAAACAATCCCTTCTAAAATTAACGAAGCTTCACGGACTGAACCTTCGGTTTCACGCACAAAAGAGCGTTGTAAATCGGCGCTATCGTAGACTTGTAAATCGCGTAATTGTTCTGGAATTAAATCTTCGGGGCGCGAGCCAATATCGGTACGGAATTTATAAAAATCAGTCAGTTGATTGGCAACAATGGCTTCAGCTACTGCCTGACAACCCGTGCAGCACATAGCTTGGTCACGGTCATCAATATTAACGATGAAACTTGCGCCTTGGGGAATCGGCAAGCCGCAATGAAAGCAGTTTGCCGCTAGGCTAGCAGATTCAGGCTTAGACATTTTAGCCTGCAAGCGCAGAAACTTGAGTGGTGCCTTTTACTTCGTGAACTTCTTCGCCACGCTGAATTTTTAAAACAACCGCCCATGAACCCGGCTCTTCCAGCAAAATGCTTTGGCCGTAAGTTCCTGAATTACCTTCTGGCAGCACAAAGTGTTTATCCTTGGCTTTATCCGCTGGGCGCAGGAAGCTGACTTCGACTTTCGCGCCAGTAATCGGTTGACCTGCTTTATCGGTAACGCTAATGCTAAACACCGCTGGTTTACCCATGCGTGGCGTGTCTTGCCAGCCATTTTGTACTTGCCAACCGCGCTCTTTTTGCACTTCGAGTTGATCTAAATGCTGATTAAATTGCGCGTACTTTTCTTTAAAGTCATGGGGTACAGCACCGGGGAAAACCGAAGTCACCGGACCGGTTGCAAAACGCGGCTCGGGGAGGAAGCGTGCCATAAAATCGCTGCTTGCGCCTTTATTGGCGAGGGTAATAATGATGCTATCGACTGTCGCTAGCATAATGAAGAACACCACAATGATTGCAGGTGCCCAATGGAACCATTTTTTTGCTTTAGCGGGTGTTTGGACTTCACCCAGCTTTGCATCTAAGCGCTGCCGATTGCTGCGATGGCTGGTGATAATCCCCAAGCCATAACCACTCATTACAAAAAAAGCAAAGTGAATTGCAAAGACATCCACGCCCGGCCAGTGCGTAGCAGCGAGTGGAATATAAATTCCCATCACCAGTAAAATGGTTACTAACGCTGCTAATTTGTTATTCCATTTCAAGCCCAGATAAAACAGAAAGAACAAAGCAAAGGAGGCTAATACTCCAAGTCCCAACGTCGTTAGTAAACTGTAATTCTCCATACGCTACTGCCTTGCTCCCTAGGGCATCATAAACTGGGAAGGAATGATAACAGGCTCAGTCACTTCACCACTGGTTGGCTCTAATTTAAAGTGGAATTCACGGTTACGCTTACTGCCTTTGCGCGCCGTGGCTGGCTGCTTCACCTTAGCAAGCACCCGTATGCTCGTATCCGGCCCCAAGCTAATATTATTCGGGTCCACTTGCCCAAGCGATAAACTCGCGCCTTCTAAATCGTCCAAGCTCAGGCTATAAGAAGCCGCGACTTGGGTTTTGTTGTTGATCTTCACTTCATAACTGTTTTGAATGCTGCCATCTGATAGCACTACATACAGCGGGCTACGGACTTGAACGGCAGTGGCTTCCAACATTTTGGTGCTGGAAATACTCCACACTAAATAAGCCGCTGCCAATAAAGTGGCGACACCATAACCAATCGTGCGCAGTTTGAAGAAATGGGTTTTCTTACCTTCTAAGGCATTCTCCGAGGTATAGCGAATCAAACCGCGAGGCCACTGGTATTTATCCATAATGCTATCGCAAGCATCAATGCATAAAGCGCAGTGGATACAAGCAATCTGTAAGCCGTCGCGAATGTCAATTCCGGTGGGGCAAACCTGCACGCACAAGCCACAGTCTACACAATCGCCATGCCCTTGAGCTTGACGTACAGCACGATCTCGCAAATCTTTGATCGGTGTTGCCCGCCCAGTAGTGCCTTCACCGCGTTTTTGATCATAAGAAACGATCAGGGTGTCTTGGTCGAACATGACGCTTTGGAAACGTGCATAAGGGCAAACATGCAAACAGACATATTCACGCATGAATCCTGCCGCCAAATAGGTGGTGGTCATTAATAGGAAAGCCGTGAAATAAGCTGAGCCCGGCGCATTACCCGTGAAAAAATCTTTAGTCAGCGTGAAAGCATCGCCCCAATATAAGACGAAGGTCAAACCCGTCCACAATGATAAAGCGAGCCAAGCTGCATGGGTCGCGCCAATCTTGAGGATTTTTTCTTGATTCCAAGCCTGTTTTTCTAAACGAATCCGCGCGACTCGGTCACCTTGAATACCTTTTTCAATAAAACGGAACGCATCCGTCCATAAAGTTTGGAAACAGAAATAACCGCAGAAGACCCGCCCTAACAGCGTAGTGACAAAAAACAGCAAAACCGCTGCTAAGAATAAGAGTGCCGTCAGCCAGAACACGTCCTGTGCATGCATGACCAAATCAAACATGTAATAACGACGGGTGGGAATATCAAACATCACGGCTTGATCTGGCCCCACCGCTCGCGTCCAACGTATCCACGGCAGAATGAAGAATATCGCATAGGCCAGAATCATAATGCCGGTTTTTAGATTACGAAAACGTCCCTTGATCGAACGAGGCTGAATGACGTTTTTTGGCTGAATGACTTGCACATTGGTCATAGTGGCTTTGAGTCTCAAGATAAAGATGGTCGGGCATGCTACCCGTAAGGGGTACATTTTACCTTGAGGGAGATCAAGAGGGAACAGGAATTTTAGCAAGTGCTAATGGAGATTAATAAGTCGATTAATTTTCCAATTTAATCAAAGGGATATATTCATTTAAATAGTTAAATAAATAATAATTATCATAGCTATTATTTAAGGTGTAGATACTTAAGACTTTATCAATTAGGGCATTTTGAACAAAAATCATAAAAAGGCCATTTAACTACTCAGAAAAATAGCTTTGATTAGACTGGAAATGTACCTAAACTTCTACTTAGAAGCTCCAAAACTGGGCAACCTATTACCATGAATAAAACGAGATTTATAACTCTTCTCTTGGCTCTTTTTGCACTCGAATGGCTACCACCTATTCGAGAGTTTGTAATTACCCCATTTACTGAACACCTTGCAGCTGTTAGTGCCGTACTCCTCAAGCTGTTTGACGCTGATGTCGCTTCAAATGGCATTGTTATCCAAAGCCTTTCCAACGGTACATCGGTAGCGATTCTGGCGGGCTGCAACGGTATTGAAGCCATGATCTGCCTGACTGCTGCAATCATTGCTTATCCGGCTACTTGGGTGCAACGCTTGTGGGGATTAGTGCTAGGCTATATCGCGATTCAAAGCTTAAACATAGTTAGAATTATTAGCCTTTTCTACCTTTTACAATGGAACAAGCAATGGTTTGAATGGGCGCATCTCTACATCTGGCAAGGCTTGATTTTCCTTGATGTATTGATTGTGTTTATTGTGTGGATTCGCTGGGTTGTTAAGCAAAATAAACAAGAGCCACAACAGCCTGTTTGGGATCATGGTTAGAGCCATCATCTACAAACTGCTGGTAAAGCCAAGCTTAAATCCGCGCATGTTTTTGCTCAGAACCCTACTATGGCTGCCTTTGTTGTTTTTGACTTGGTATCTGCTTTCATCTTGGCTTATTCGTCCAGCTCTCGAATTAGCAAAATTTCTACTCCCTTTAGGCTTACCACATCTAATTGAAAATATTACTATTGAGCAGCATTATTTGTTTATTAACACTTATCTAGGTGCCAATAGTAGAACTGAACTACCCCAAGGTTTTGCTCGGTTTGCTAGCAGTTTTTTCACTACTGGACAGCACTACCCTTTTTTATTCACATTTCCACTCGATAGCCTCAAGTATGCTTATGGCTTACCTATTTTAACTGCTTTGGTACTCGCTAGTCCGATAACGGCAAAACATAAATTAGTCACTTTCTGCTTAGGTTTTCTGTTAGTCAGCCTCATTGTGGTATGGGGGCTTTACTTCAATACTGTAAATCTATTAGCGCTTAATCTAAAGCCGGAGCTAACTACGCAAGCTAAAGTACTCTGGCCGCTACTCAATGAAAGCTATATGCAAACCTTGATTGCTTTCGGCTATCGCATCGGCTTTCTGATTTTCCCAGTCGTTTTGCCTATCATGTTGTGGGCACAGCTCAATCCACAAATTCCTCACCAGCTTATTCATGGTTCAACTTTTAGCACTCGTAAACAGGAATAGTTAGCAATAGTTACATTAGTAAAACGGCCATGACCTTAAAAACTATCGAAGCACTTCCTAGGTCTAAACCTTGCGTTGCCGCACTCCAAACCATAGCAAACCAATAATGGATACTAATAAACCTAATGGACCAAAGACTGGAATAGGTGTAGATGCATAGACGGTGACTAAAAACGTTGTATCTGTTGTCTCACCATCGGCGGTTGCACGAATAGTAATCGTTGAGGTGCCAGTTTGATTAAGCGCATAAGCTAAGCTTAGATTAGTTCCGCTAAGCGTAGGTGTAACTAGGGTGTTGTTACTATTGCCAAAAATACTTAAAGTGATCACATAACCTTCAGGATCAGTAAAAACCGAACTCAAATCTAGGACTGTGACTGGTGAGTTTTCTGTGACTACAACTGGTGCAATAGGATTAGCCACTATTGGAGGTGAGTCAGCAGCCTGCGCGACAGATACTTTGAATACAATTAACAATAAGATAGAAATTAAAAAACTGCGCTTCACTTGAAATAATCTACCAATTTACTGACTGAGTTAAGCACTAGTGCTTTTGCTTTAGATTGACCCATACAAAACCCTTATAGAAGATGTGAATGAGCATCTTCAACGATATCGTAAAACACGGCACTACGCTTAAGTTTATAGTTTGAAAAACCTGAAAAACCCTAGGTATTGACCTTTTGCCGGATACCTTGAAACACCTTGACCTTTTGCCCGATAGTGCAGTCTATGTGCAAATAGTACGCAAATAACCTGTCAAATTTCCTCATAAAGCGGATGTAACTCTGACTCAAACTAAATCGCCACAATTATTCAGTAGGCTATGCGCTATCCTATGAACGCGCTAACATAGCGCCCTTTCAAAACTGATGGTGTGCTTACCCCATGAATGCCTTGGAATGGCGTGTCGCCTTTTCACTCTCTGCTGTTTATGCCGTGCGGATGCTGGGTTTGTTTATGATTTTGCCGGTATTTGCCCTCTATGCACAGAGTTTACCCCAGTCAAGCGAGTTACTCGCAGGCATTGCTATTGGCATTTATGGCTTAACCCAAGCGCTCTTTCAAATTCCCTTAGGCCTTGCCTCTGACCGCATTGGCCGTAAGCCGGTGATTATTGGTGGGCTATTAGTATTTGCTTTAGGCAGCATTATCGCAGCCCTCTCTCATTCGATTGAGATGATTATTGTCGGGCGCACCTTGCAAGGCATGGGCGCTGTAGCAGCAGCGACGATGGCTTTAGCCGCAGATTTAACACGGGAAGAAAATCGTTCACGAGTGATGGCTTTTATCGGTATGACCATTGGCTTGTCCTTCATGGCGGCGATTATCTTAGGGCCGATTATTTATACCAAAGCAGGTATGTCCGGCATCTTCTGGTTCACTTTTGGCTTGGCGCTTTGTGGGATTTTGTTGGTGTTATTTGTGGTGCCGACTCCGCTGCATATTCGCGCGCATCGGGATGCGGGAATTATCAGTAACTACCTACTTAAAGCACTCAAAAATACCTCACTACTACGTATGAATGCCGGTGTATTCGCCCTGCATTTGATTATGACCGCTAATTTTTTAGTAGTCCCAACCCTGTTTACTCAAGAGCTGGGCTTGCCCACTTTAGATCATTGGAAAATCTATTTGCCAGTGTTTTTAGTCGCATTTCTGGGTTCAATTCCTTTGATTATTGTGGCTGAGAAGCGGCATAAAATTAAGCCGATGTTATTAGCCGCAATTGCTTTATTAGTCATCGCTGAGATTTTATTAGCCCTAGGTTACGCCGAGAAAAATTCGCTACTGATTGCCTTTGCCTTATTCTTTTTGGGCTTCAATTTTTTGGAGGCGATTCAGCCTTCCTTGGTAGCTAAATATTCAGCAGTGCAGACTAAAGGCACTGCGATGGGTATTTATAATAGCACGCAGTTTCTAGGTATTTTTGTGGGTGGTATATTGGGTGGTTGGGTGAATCAGCAGTGGCAGGCGGCTGGCGTGTTTTGGCTTAGTGCTTTAGTGGCTGGAGCTTGGTTAGTCACTACCTTGAAACTCCCTGCTCCCACCTTTTATACCAGTCGGGTGGTGCGCTTTACAGGCGCTGTTTCGGATTGGGAAGCTATGTACCAAGCCCTGCAACAAGTCCCTGGCATCTATGAAGTTGCGATTGTCGCCGAGGAGCAGGTCGCCTATCTGAAAGTCGATAAAAAACAACTAGACGAACAGGGGCTTCGTGCAATTTTGGAGGCAGCCGCGTAAAATTAGCCGTCATACCTCAAGAAAGGACAGAACATGGCACGCGGAGTTAATAAGGTGATTTTGGTCGGCACATTAGGGCGCGATCCAGAAACCAAATATATGCCCAGCGGCGGCGCAATTACCAATGTGAGCATCGCTACCAGTGAACAATGGAAAGATAAAACCTCAGGTGAGCGCCAAGAGCGGACTGAATGGCATCGAGTGGTTTTTTACAGTAAATTAGCCGAAATTGCCGGTCAATACTTACGCAAAGGCCAGCAAGTTTATGTCGAAGGTCGCTTACAAACGCGTAAATGGCAAGGTCAAGATGGCCAAGATCGCTACACCACCGAAATCATTGCCGATGTCATGCAAATGCTCGGCGGGCGGGCGGAAGGCGGCAGCACCGGTGAGTTTAATGCTCCACCACCTTCTGCACAGAGTGGTGCAAGTAATAGCGGTGGTACTCGCCCTTCTTCCCCTCCAGCGAACACCCATTCAGCGCCAGCAACTGGGAATAGCTTTGAAGATTTTGACGACGATATTCCATTTTAAGTCTTGAGCCAGCCGCAAACTTAGAGTTAATTTTTTATAAGCCCAGTTTAATGCTGGGCTTTTTATTGACATAAATAAGATTAGCCTCTTGATATCCCCCTGAGCCTTAACGCAAAAACCTTGTTAAAACCTCTTTAAATTCTGGCGTATTCGCCTGCCCTAACCATTCAAAGGCGACCATTTCGCGGCTGACAATTTCCGCACCATTTTGCCGCATCCGCTCTAAAGCTAAAGCCTTATCTTGTGGTTTGCGCGAGCCGACGGCTTCGTCTACCACAAACACTTGCAAGCCTTGAGCTAGCAAATCTAGTACGGTTTGCTGCACACACACATGTGCTTCCGTTCCGACTACAATCCACTGCTGCTTGCTTGCCTCAGGATGCTTCAACAAAACACCCTCAGTCACTGCTGAGAAGTTAATCTTTTCGATAATATTATTGGCAGAAAAGCGCGCGCGTAAATTTGCCTCCGTCAGACCTAAGCCTTGCGGATATTGTTCGGTAGCTAACACGGGTAATTTTAAAGTTTGCGCAACATCCACTAACCAAATTGCATTGGCTAAGACTGATTCACCTGTATGAATCGCAGGTAATAAGCGAGTTTGAATATCGACCACTAATAACACTGAATTTTCGGCTTGAATACGCATAGGCTCACCTCTTCTAGTTGCTAATAGCGTAGCGGGCAACGCTGGATTTGCCTAGTGCAGGATTAGGTTGATAGATATTCTAGGTTTATCTGGGTACACTCTCGCCCTAATAACTTAAAGCATCGAGTTTTACTGGCTCAGCCATAGCAGTAGAGGATGATATGGATTTCCAACAATATATCCGCAAAATCAGCGAACATCAGCAGCTTAGTCATACTGAAATGACGGAAGCGATGCGTATTATTATGACCGGCCAAGCGACACCTGCCCAAGTAGGTGCTTTTCTGCTCGGTTTGAGAATGCGCGGTGAAACCGTTGAGGAGATTACTGCCGCTGCCAGCGTAATGCGTGAATTAGCCACTACGGTGCAAGTAGAGCGTGAATACTTGGTAGATACTTGCGGTACGGGTGGCGATGCGTCAGGTACTTTTAATATTTCTACCGCAAGTGCTTTTGTAGCTTCTGCAGCCGGTGCACGCGTTGCAAAACATGGTAATCGCTCAGTGTCCAGCAAATCGGGCAGCGCTGATGTCCTAGAAGCGGCAGGCATCAATTTAGAATTAACCCCCGAACAAGTCGCACGCTGCATTAATGAAGTCGGTGTTGGCTTCCTATTCGCACAAAAGCATCATAATGCCATGAAGCATGCGATTGGCCCACGGCGTGAGTTAGGTGTGCGCACGGTGTTTAATCTACTTGGCCCGTTGACTAATCCAGCGGCAGCGCCTAATCAAGTCTTGGGCGTATTTGCCAGAGAATGGGTGCATCCAGTGGCGGAAGTTTTGCAAAAACTCGGTAGTCGGCATGTGTTAGTGGTGCATTCAGCTGATGGTTTAGATGAAATCAGCATTGCCGCACCTACTTATATTGCGGAATTGAAAGACGGCCTAGTGCGTGAATACACGCTCAATCCCGAAGACCTCGGCTTACCTACTGCCTCATTAGATGAATTAAAAGTCGCAACCGCTACAGATAGCTTAGCCATGATTCGCAAGGCTTTAAGTAATCAACCGAGTGCAGCCAGTGATATTGTGGCTTTAAATGCTGGTGCAGCGATTTATGTTGCAGGCTTAGCAGATAGCCATTTAGCAGGCGTAAAACAAGCACAAGCAGTGATGGCTGATGGCAGTGCTTTAGCCCGCTTGCAGCAGTTGGCTCAGTTCAGCCAACAATTTCAAAGCGCTTAATCGAGGAGTTATCGCATGAGCCAAGCCGATATTTTGCAAAAAATTCTTCAAACTAAGCAGCAGGAAATTCAAGAGCGCTCTGCGATTACCAGCCTTGCGCAACTTAAAGAGCAAGCTGCAAGTGCTAATCCAGTGCGTGGCTTTTTGCAATCCATGCAGAATAAGATCCAAGCCGGTCAAGCAGCAGTGATTGCGGAAATCAAAAAGGCTTCACCCAGTAAAGGGGTGATTCGTGCTGATTTTAATCCACCTGCGATTGCTCAAAGCTATGCTCAAGCCGGGGCTGCTTGTTTATCGGTATTGACTGATGCACAGTATTTTCAAGGCCATGAAGATTACCTAAAAGCTGCACGTGCTGCCTGTACGCTGCCGGTGATTCGGAAAGATTTTATCATTGATCCTTACCAAATTTACGAAGCGTGTGCGATCGGCGCTGATTGCATCTTGTTAATCGTTTCTGCTTTAAATGATCAGCGATTGCATGATTTATATGCAGTGGCGACTAATTTAGGCATGGATGTATTAATTGAAGTGCATGATCGTGACGAATTAATGCGTACCCTGCCCTTAAATGCGCCACTGATTGGGATTAATAATCGCAATCTGCGTACCTTTGCGACTTCTTTGAATACCACTTTAGATTTATTAGCTGATGTGCCCAGTAACACTTTGCTGGTCACCGAAAGCGGTATTCATACCCAAGCCGATGTAAAATTAATGCGCGATCACCAAGTGAATGCCTTTTTGGTGGGTGAAGCTTTTATGCGCGCGCCTGATCCGGGTGCTGAATTGGCTAAATTATTTTTTGACCCGGTTTAACACTAACCGCTTTACTAAACAATAACTCAAGGCTGCTAGCATGTTAACGCACCCACAATTTGACCCTGTCGCTCTTAGCATTGGCCCACTCAAAGTTCATTGGTATGGCCTGATGTATGTCATTGGCTTTTTGGGCTTTTTACTGATCGGCAAATACCGCGCCCGCAAACCGGGAAGCTTATTCAAGCCCGATCAAGTCGATGACATGATGTTCTGGGGAGCGATTGGGGTGGTGCTCGGTGGGCGTGTAGGCTACATGTTGTTTTATAATTTCAAATCCCTCCTTAGCGATCCACTCTCTTTCTTCCAAGTTTGGGATGGTGGCATGAGCTTTCATGGCGGCTTGATAGGTGTGACCATCGTCATGTTTGCTTTAGCGCGCAAGTGGAAAGTGAGCGTACTCAGCCTTGCTGATTTTGTAGCACCGCTGATTCCAATTGGTTTAGGTGCTGGGCGGATTGGTAACTTTATTAATGGCGAATTATGGGGACGACCCACCGATGTTTCTTGGGGGATGATCTTCCCACAAGTCGATTCCCTACCACGTCATCCGTCACAACTCTATCAGGCTTTCTTTGAAGGTTTTGTGCTATTTGTAGTGCTGTGGTGGTTCACGCGCAAACCCCGCCCTACGGGTGCTGTCGCAGGTTTATTTCTGGCTTTATACGGCTCATTCCGCTTCTTCACAGAATTCTTCCGCGAGCCGGATATTCAATTGAAGTATGTAGCCTTTGATTGGCTGACCCAAGGTCAGCTGCTGAGTATTCCGATGATTTTAGCGGGCTTAGGTTTGATTTGGTGGTCTTATAAGCATGCTGGTCAGCAACTGATTGCTAAAAGTTAGCTTTAGTAACCACTAGGGAAATAAATCATCGCTTGTTCATGATCTGTAATTGACTCATATTTGCTGCATAGCACAAATTATTAAAGACCACAGTCAAATCAGAGAGTTAAGCAGATCATGAACATCAGTAAAGTATTTGAGAAAATTTCTAATAGCTTTGAAACCATTGGTTACGCCCGCGCTGCTTACCAGTTGCTGAACATGAGCGATACACAATTACTGTCTTTAGGCTTATCTCGCCAAAAGATTCAGCAAGGCCGTGCTAGTTTACCTTGGACGATTGATGCCGTTACTATCCAAGCACCAACAACTGAAGCTAGTAAAACTTCAGCTAACCAAGCACATTTCCACGCGCAAACAGCAGCTTAACTCATTAGCCATCAACCGGCTGAGTTGGAGTCGCTAGGATCAGCTGATAAAAAGCTAGATCTAACCATTGCCCAAACTTAAAGCCAGCCTGTTGAATTGTCCCTGCATGCACAAAGCCTAAGTGCGCATGCAGGGCAATACTCGCTGCATTCTGGGCATCAATCCCACCAATCATTAAATGATAATTCTGAGCTTCTGCTGTTTGGATCAGTGCTTGTAATAAGCGCTTGCCTAGCCCTTGTCCGCGCGCGTCAGAATGCACATAAATTGAATGTTCTACACTGTATTTATACGCAGGCTGTGGACGGAAATGGCCATAGCTAGCAAAAGCTAATAATCGCCCGTCTTCCTCCAAACCTAATACCGGAAAATGCCCTATTTTTTTCGCGTCAAACCACTGCTGCATAAAACTAAGCGTTCTCATCTGATAATCATATAAAGCGGTTGAATGTAAGATAGCATGGTTGAAAATCTCCAGAATAGCTTCAGCATGCTGATCATAACGGCAGTGAATTAATTCGGGCATGGGTACTAATCCGATAAAAGGCGATGAAATGAGAAGATTTTAAACAAAACTGTCAAGAATTTCGCTTAGCATGTACTAAACTCTTCAAATGAATTGACAGAGGATGGCCTTCAGCCAGAACGTGAGGGTGGAGGAGGCTTCTACCAGAATAGACGTTGGAGGGTCATTCTCTGTCAGTTCCTCCCCTTAAGTATAGCTAAGAAGTTTTAGGTGGGTTGAAACAAGCCATTAAATCAGCTAACAAACGCGATACTTCCCCAGTCATTAAAGTAAATTCAATATCTTTACGTTCAGCATGCGATTGTGGATCTTGTTCATTCAGTTGCTCATCAAAGACATCTAAAAATTTCAGACGTTTGATTTGTAAGGTGTCAGTTAGCACAAAACTAATCCGCTGATCCCAAGTCAGCATTAACTTAGAAACTAACTTGCCGGTCGCCAAATTTGACTTTACTTCATCACTCAATAACTCGTGCTTTTTGAATACAGCTACACTTTGATCGTCACCTTGGCTACGCAGTTCACATTCTTCACCCAGCGCAAACTTAGGCGGCAAGACACCTTCAGTCAGCCAATGCGTCATTAAGAAGGTTGGGGTATTGCTCGTTTCTGGAGCGGCAATGGGGAGCGTATCAATACACTTACGTAAGAGTGCGGTTAGGCGCTCGGCTTGAATGGCAGAGGAAGTATTAACCACTAACCACTGCTCATTCGGATCAATCCAAGCATCAAGTTGGCGAGTACGAGTAAAGGCTTGTGGGAGCAATTCAAATTCGATTTGCTCGCGCATGTCTTTCCTTTCGCGACTGCTGAGTTTGCGATTTTCCCGCTCTTGCAAATCACTTACACGCTCATCCAGCTCTTCTTTCACTACCGAAGAAGGCAGCATTCGCTCTTGATGAGCCATAGTGACCCAGATATAGCCGTTTGCAGAATGCACCAAAGATTCAGAAGGCCTACCCAGAGGGGCAACCCAGCCGCTGCTTTCACGTTGATCTTTGAGACAGCCAATGAAAGATCGGGCTATTAATTGCTCATGCAAGGCTTCTGCCGTTAAGGGAAAAGCTTGCTGAAGCTTATACAGATAGAGATTTTTGAACCACATGTCTTTTTGCACTCACGCCGCTATCAAGGCGGCGATTATGCAGGAAAGCGCTGGTTCAAACAAACCCTACTGAACCGAACTGTGACCAAGGATTATTCACCCCAAACCAACGTGTCGCTAGCGTTCCATAGACAGCACGGAAATCAGTCGTCATATGGAGATTACCATCACCGTCTAAATCATTGAGACGCGGATTTTCTCCATATACACGGCCACCTGAAACACGTCCACCCATCACCAACTGCACAGAAGCAGTACCATGATCCGTACCGCCACCACGATTCTCTTGAACACGACGTCCGAACTCAGAATAAGTAACTACTAGAACATCATCCCAGCGCCCATGTTGTTTCATCGTATCGCCGAATGAATTTAAGGCAGCTGCTAATTCAAACAGCAGGTTATTGTGTACATTCAATTGATTAGCGTGGGTGTCATAACCACTATGTTCAACCTTGTAAACCGCCGTATCTACATCATTCAGAATCATCTGTGCGACTGATTCCAACTTCCGCCCCAGCACACTGGTAGAGAAGCCGCCCAAGCGTGGTGGATTCGCCATTTTCTCTTTCAATTGGCGACCTGCATCATGCAATTGATGTTGAACGTTCACTACATGCTTCAAGGCAGTGCTGCCTCGACTAATAGGCTGAATATCGGGGACTAAATCGACTTGGCTCAAGAAGACTTGTGGGCTTTGCATCGCAATCGTATGGCAATCTTTACCGGCCATTGGTCCTAAACCTTCACCTAAGATAATGCCATGTAAGCCTTGTTTATACTGAGGTAAAACTTGGGCCAACCAACCGATTTCAGAATGCTCGAAAGCACTGGTGGCTGTTTCCCAAATATCGCTAGAGCGGAAATGAGAGAGCACACCATGCGGATAGCCAACACCTTGGATCCAAGCTAGCTCACCCTGCTCCCACCAACGCCTTAAACTGGTCATGTACGGGTTAACCGACATGCCATTATCGAGTGGAAACTCTTTAAGCTTGTGCTCAGGAATACGCGCTGCTGAACGGTGTTTTGTATACAGTGAATAATCACGTTGCGGGATCAGGGTATTTAAACCATCATTGCCCCCAGCCAACTTAATTAAAACCACTGCCTTCCGACGTTTAGAACTGGAAACATTTTTTCCACTGGTCTCAGTTTTATTTTTTGTTTTAGTATCTGCTGCCCAGACCAGCTCCGGCAACAGTCCAGCTGCAGGCAAAGCGCCTGCTAACTTCAAAAAACCACGTCTATTCATAAAACCCCTCTAATCCTCTATTTTGTAACACAATGTCTACTTATTATTTTTTTATAAGACATTAAACAAATCATGCTACTTGGAAAGCCGGATCAAGCATTAGTGCATTCGCTAAGCGTCGATTCCCCGGAATTTCGGGTAGCTTATTGACGGGCGGTACCGCCAACATCCAAGCAAGCATTTCTTGCTGATCTTTCGGTGGTAAATGCAAGCCGGTTTCCACCCTACGATTTAAATTGCCTCGGGATACTTTGGATAAATAAGACGCACGTACTAATAGTGTTTGCGTACTAATCCAATGTTCTCCCCCTAACCAACCACGGACATTAGGTGGATCAAATAACTGCTGCCCCATTAAGCGACAGAGATTCACCATTTCTCCAGTACTTTCACGGGGATAATTTGCCATCCGTACCGTGCCAATCAATAACTCAACGGGTGATTTCACCAAAGTACCACGATTGTTCGCCTCCCAGAATTGCGGACTATTAAAGACCACACGTAATAGGGCTTTGATATCGTAATCAGCACGCCGGAATTGAGCAGCCCAAGATTGTACGGTCGTTTGATCAGGGCGATTACCGCTAACAAAATGCTGCCAAACCCGCTCGACTAAACGTTCAGACGTTCGCGGATGTTCGACCAGCATGTCGATCACTTCATCCCCAGTGAAAGCACGCGTTCGCCCTAACACAGTAACCGGGCTACCATCATGTTGACTGGAATCAAAAGCAAAATCACCACTAGAAGGATGAACTCCCCAACCTGTAAATACCTTCGCGACTGCTTTTACATCCGCTTGTCCGTATTCACTCGAACCCACCGTGAATAGCTCTAATAATTCACGGGCAAAGTTTTCGTTCGGGCGTCCCTTTACATTCTCATAACCATCCAAATAAACCAGCATGGCTGGATCACGTGCGACAGCCTTGAGTAAATTACGGAAATTACCTAAAGCATTTTGACGAAGCATCAAATTTTGCTTGTGTAGTAAATTCGGTTGTAAGGTTTTTTGAATCGAGGAGGGAAAATAGTTATGCCAAAACAGAGTCATGCGCTCAACAAATGGCGATGACGTTAAAAGCATCTGCTCAACCCACCAACCTTGTAAGCGTTTCCCCTCGTTTTGTGCAATAGACCAAGCGTCTTTACGACCCTCAGCGCTGTTATCACGCATCGGCTCTAGCTTGTGCCACGGTGTAAATGCAGGAGCAGGTCTAACTGGCGCAGCTGCTTGATTAAGGACGACTTCAACCGCCTTTTCTCGTGACAACCCTTCCAAGTTTTTTACACTTCCCCACTCCACACCTAGCCCTGTACGGGACACAAGATGACGAGCCTCACTGAATGTGAGTGTGTTCATAGGCAACCATCATCAGCAACAGTAGAAATTAAGCCCACTAAGAATAACACTATTCTTTTGCACGAAATTGTCTAAATATCGAACATTTTGTGCAAAATATAATCTTTTCTCTTATTTAAGCCACATTTTTTTAAAGTATGTATAAAAATCAATCTTTTTTTCTTCATCTATACGGCTTTAAGTCTAACTAAAGCCGTATATTCCCGTTAGTTTCAGCGACTAACGGATTAGCATCAAGTTAATTTCCACCACCTACGTTATTTTTAACTGCACTCGCTAGTTGGTGTACTGCCATCGCATAATAGTTACTATGATTATAGCGGGTAATAACGTAAAAGTTGTTGTAACCAATCCAAGGCTCTTTATAGCCGCCCTTCACAGTTGATAAAGCGACTAAATGCGTTCTGGAGGTATTACTCCAACGACCATTTTTTGGCATAACCCCGATTTGCGCCAATTGACCTGGAGAATATTTAACCTTGAAGCCATCAGGTACATTCGCATAATCATTCGAGGAGACATCAGCCGGCACCGCGACTTCTTGCCCTGAACGCCAACCATGCTGTGCGAAGTAATTAGCAATACTGCCAATTGCATCCACTGGATTCCACAGATCTTTTACACCATCACCATCAAAATCGACTGCATAACTGCGGAAGCTACTTGGCATAAATTGGCCATAGCCCATCGCACCTGCATAAGAACCTTTTGGCGCTAGTGGATCCATCCGCTCGGAGCGGCTCATCAGCATGTAATCGGCTAACTCATCAAAGAAGAACTGGCTACGGCGCTGATTAGTTAAAGCAGAAGTGGTTAGTGCATCAATGACCCGATGCTTACCTAAAATCCGTCCCCAACGCGTCTCTACACCCATGATGCCGACAATATAGGCAGGATCGACACCATACTGCTGCTGAGCACGCTGTAAATGTGCGCCATATTGTCCCCAGAATTGGCTACCTTTTTGAATATTGGCAGCCGTTACGAATTTAGAACGATAGTTATACCAACCTCCCGGGCTACTTGCTGATGCTGGGCTGGCCCATAAGCGAGCGACATCATCGCGATTCCGTACCTGAGAAAAAACCCCAAATAAATAATTGCGATTAAAGCCACGGGCTGACATTTGCTCGATAAAAGACAATAAACGTGGATCGCCTGCGAAATCACCGGTCAGTGAGCTTGCATAGTAGTTACCGACACCTTTACCACCATAAGTTATCGAAACTGGGCCTTGTTGGTTTTGCTCGGCAGGACGTTGACGAACCTGTTTACGTGGTTGAGCTTGAGCACTCTGTTGCTTTTGTGCTTGTTGGCGATCCCATTCTTGCTGGCGCATTTCGCGTAATTGCACTAAGCGTTGCTGTGCTGCCGATGCTTTTTTAGGTTGCTTGGTTTGGGCAGCTGGGTTAAGAGCAGGCACACGTCCTACGGTTTGCTGTTGCGTTGTGGGCTTAGGCTCACTTTTAAGAGCAGAAGTACTGGCTACTTCTGTTGTTTGCGGCGTAGCACTACAACCGCCTAAAACACCAAGGCAACTGGTCATCATCACACCACCCAACCATAACCGACCTGCTTTCATCCATTGCTCCTTCTGTTAATTCATTTAATTGCTGGATTCGCACTCTTCTGGGGAGTACTCAATAAAGCTTTAGTTAGTAAAATTCATAAAATTAGGCACTTCTTCAACAATGGGAGGCACTTGATTAGCCACTGCATCACCCACTGTCACTGGATCGGGTGAGCTAAAAGAGGGAAACCGCCAACCACCTGGCATATCACCCAAATCATGTGGCGAATTAATCATCTTGTCCCACAGATCTGAAGTTTGATCTGTGTAAAAGTCTGGCCAAATATAGCGAGTATCCCCCCAAGGCTTAGTTTCTTTTTTTACCTCAGGCGCAGGTGCTGGCTTAGGACCAGGCTTAGCGGGCTGACTGGGGTCATACGGGCTGGTATACAGATAACTTGGTGCGGGTACCGAACCAGCTGCTCCAGCATTAGGTAGTAGATAGCCATTGCTCATATTCGGATAAACACCGTAAGGGTAGGGCAAGCTTGAAGCGGGTTGCGGATAATAAGTCTGCACACCTTGGTAAGGATAACTAGGGTAAGCGTAGGGTACTGTTGGATAGTAAGTCGTTGGAGGCGTTATCTGGAAGGGATAAGCCATTGTGGTCGTTTGTGGGTAAATATAGTTACCCTGCGCCAACACAAGGTTGGCACTGCTTAGCAGCACTAAGCTAGCAATAAATTTATACATGATGGAGTACCTCACCAATGCCCTGCTGACAGGATAACAGTGGTAGGAGCAACCTAAGCGACTTCCTTATCACTATAACAGCCCAAAAATAACCAACTGAGGATAGTCTTGAGTCAGACCGCTACCAAGACTAGAGCTTTATATCCTGCCAACAATAGGCTAATTTGCCTGAATAGGAAATGACTAAATGCTGAACTGCGGCCATTTCAGCAAACTTTCATCACAACATCCCAGCTAGGCTAAGCGCCATCCTCAAAAAGAGATATTTCCGATACTTTTAGTCAAATATTGCCACGAATAAACCCAATAAATACCTACCACCTTGAATAACTAGAAATTTAGGGGTAGAAACTTTTACCACAATAGGGATATGCATCTTTGGGATAAACCAGCGTACTTTACCTGCTAGCACCAAGACGATACTCCAGCTGGCCCACAACACACAGCCTTCACTAACAGCTTTGAATCGTCTTCATCCCAAGATATGGAAAAAATTTTTGAGGACAACCTTATGGCACTCGACCAATCCGCCCGTTACAGCGATCTAAGCCTAAAAGAACAAGAACTCATGCAAGCAGGTAAGCACTTGTTGGTGGCTTACAAAATGAAACCGAAAACTGGGCATGGTTATTTAGAAGCAGCGGCGCATTTTGCGGCAGAATCTTCAACTGGCACCAATGTTGAAGTGTGCACCACCGACGATTTCACCAAGGGCGTGGATGCGCTGGTGTATTACATCGACGAAGCTACCGAAGATATGCGTATCGCTTATCCTTTGGACTTATTCGACCGTAATGTGACGGATGGACGCATGATGGTGGTGTCGCTGTTGACCTTGATTATTGGTAATAACCAAGGCATGGGCGATATTGAGCACGCCAAAATTCACGATTTTTATGTGCCCGAACGTGCGTTGCAATTGTTCGATGGCCCTTCCAAAGACATCTCAGATATGTGGCGTATTTTAGGTCGACCGCTCAAAGACGGTGGCTATATTGCAGGCACGATTATTAAACCTAAACTGGGTTTGCGTCCTGAGCCTTTCGCGCACGCAGCCTATCAGTTTTGGTTGGGTGGCGATTTTATTAAAAATGATGAGCCACAAGGCAATCAAGTCTTCGCACCGCTGAAAAAAGTCATGCCATTGGTGGCTGATGCAATGAAGCGGGCACAAGATGAAACCGGGCAGGCGAAATTATTCTCGGCGAATATTACTGCCGACGATCACTATGAAATGTGCGCACGTGCTGATTATATCCTCGAAACCTTTGGCCCCGATGCGGATAAAGTAGCTTTCCTCGTCGACGGTTTTGTCGGTGGCCCCGGTATGGTGACGACAGCGCGTCGCCAATACCCGAACCAGTATTTGCATTATCACCGTGCAGGTCACGGCATGATTACCTCGCCTTCCGCCAAGCGTGGTTATACCGCTTTCGTGTTAGCCAAATTGTCGCGTTTACAAGGTGCTTCAGGTATTCATGTTGGCACAATGGGCTATGGCAAAATGGAAGGTGAAAACGAGGATAAAAACATCGCGTATATGATTGAGCGCGACGAATGCCAAGGGCCAGTTTACTTCCAAAAATGGTATGGCATGAAGCCTACCACGCCGATTATTTCGGGTGGCATGAATGCCTTACGTTTACCCGGTTTCTTCGCCAACTTGGGTCACGGCAATGTGATTAATACTTCCGGTGGTGGCTCTTATGGTCATATTGATAGCCCAGCAGCGGGTGCGATTTCCTTGCGCCAAGCTTATGATTGTTGGAAATCGGGCTCAGATCCGATTGAATATGCTAAGAGTCATAAAGAATTTGCACGTGCCTTTGAATCCTTTCCTAGTGACGCGGATAAATTGTATCCGGACTGGCGCGAGAAATTGGGCGTGCATAAGTAATTAACTCTCATCCCCCATCCCCAACCCTTCCCCCGCAGGTGGGGAAGGGAGCAAAAATTCCCTCCCTCATTTTGGGGAGGGTTTAGGGTGGGGGTAAATCTTAGGATTTCCACCATGCCAGAAACTTCACAATACCGCATTCCCACCGAACCGTTTTACCAAGCCACTCACAATGAAGTCGAGCTTTACCAAGCCGCTTATAACGCGCGTTTACCCGTGATGCTCAAAGGCCCAACCGGCTGTGGTAAGTCGCGTTTTGTCGAATATATGGCGTGGAAATTGGATAGGCAACTGATCACTGTGGCCTGCAATGAGGATATGACCGCTTCGGATTTGGTCGGGCGCTATTTATTGGATGCGAATGGCACACGCTGGTTGGATGGCCCTTTGACCGCCGCTGCACGTATGGGCGCGATTTGTTATTTGGATGAGATTGTTGAGGCGCGGCAAGATACCACGGTCGTAATTCATCCTTTGACGGATCATCGCCGTACGTTGCCTTTGGATAAAAAAGGCGAGTTGGTGCAGGCGCATCCCGATTTTCAACTGGTGATTTCTTACAATCCGGGCTATCAAAGCCTAATGAAAGACTTAAAACAATCTACTAAACAACGCTTTGTCGCCTTCGATTTTGATTACCTGAGTGCCGAATTAGAAAGCGAAATTGTGGCGAAAGAAAGTGGTGTCGATGCTGAAATCGCCGCGAAACTGGTCAAGATCGCCCACACCGCCCGTAATCTCAAAGGGCATGGTTTGGATGAAGGTATTTCTACGCGCTTGCTGGTATATGCAGGGAATTTGATTAAAGGTGGGATTGCGCCGCGTGATGCCTGCCAGATGGCATTGGTGAGTCCGATTACCGATGATGCGGATATTCGGAGTACGTTGGGGCATGCAATTGAGATGATGATGTTTGTCTAATGGATGTTGAAATTTTCGCCCACTACCGCAGCCAACTAAGCTGCAATTTCAAGCAACTCGACGATGCTTTCGCAGGCTGCATGCAATACGCACTCAATGTTTTAAGCGAGCAAGGCGTACAGGAGTATTTAGACGGTGCGTCCTTGGTATGCAAAATCGGGCGCGGCTTCGATCCAGTGTTAACTTATCTCGAAGAAATGCCCGATATAGCCGTGCAATTGGGCGAGAGCGTTTTAAAACAAGTCAGCGATGCGGTCTGGCAAATCTCACGCAGCCCAAATGGTAAAGCGATTCCGATTTTTTTGCAGACTTTGCCAGAAGTGGCGCGACGTTTGGGTAGTGCGGAATTGCTCAGCCATTATATTGCGCTCCTGTTTGATTTAATGGAGCGCACCACGGGTTCGATTCACGGTTTCCATACCACCATTCCTAGCCCTGCTTTGCCTAAGCTTTTGGAGCAAATGCCTTATCTGATTAATCAACTCGCGTTGGGCGGTTTGAAGAATTGGATTGAGTACGGAATTCGTAATTATGGCAAGCATCCGCCACGCCAAGAGGAATATTTCAGCCTGCAATCCGCCGACAGCAAGGCGATGTTGCAGCATGAGCGTAAAGGTACGCTGTTTACGCATCACGAGCGCAAATTAAACCTCTACCTGCAAGCTTGTTGGGAAAACACCGCGCAGCTCGTGCCCTATTCGATAGATTTTCGCGAGCTGCGTGAGCAACAGCCTTATTTTGATAATTATGGAATGCGCGTGCCGGATGTGTTTGATGACGCGCAGGGTGTCGCAGGTTTGGATCGTTACCGCGCGGTGTTGGCGCACATGGCGGCGCACCAGCGTTGGTCGGGCAAGGTGATTGCGGATAATTTCAGCCCGCAACAGCGCATGGCGATTGAACGTTTGGAAGATAGCCGTGTGGAATATTTGGCGATGCAGGAATATGCCGGATTGCGGCGAATTTTTAGCGCTTTGCATCCCAAGCCTGATGAGCAAGCCTGCAATCCACCAAATGAATCCTGTTTGCGCCATCGGTTGGCGATGTTGTCCTATGCGATTTTGAATCCTGAGCATGGCTATCAAAACGCAGCGGTGAAGGAGTTCGCCGCGAAATTTCATACCCTAATGCCCAAGGCTAGCACGCAAGATATGGTCAGTTTGGCGCTAGCCTTTGTCGCGAAAACCCGCCTGCAATCCGACCAATTGCTGAATGTATATTTCACCGATACCGCGATTGCTTACCGTGATGATAATCGGCAGTTGTGGCAGTTTATTGAACAAAGTGACGACGAGGATTTCTTCGAGGAGACTCAGTGCGATGACACCGCACAAGAGGAGCACGCTCTCCCGCCACGCCATTATCCAGAGTGGGATTACGCGAGCCAAAGCTATCGACCCGATTGGGCGAGTGTGTATGAAAGTTTGCACCCGATGGGCAATCCGGCGCAGATTGATGCGCTATTAGCCAAGCACGCCGCACTTGCGAAAAAGCTTAAGCAAATCGTCGACTTACTCAAGCCGCAAAATTATACCCGCGTGCGTTATCAGGAAGATGGTAGCGAATTGGATTTGGATGTGGCGATTCGCTCCTTGATTGACTTCAAAAGTGGCGCGAATCCCGACCCGCGCATCAATATGAGCCACAAACACGATGGGCGGAATATTGCGGTGATGTTATTGCTGGATTTATCCGCGTCTATCAGCGAAACCCCACAAGGCTGCACCCAAAGTATTTTGGAGCTGAGCCAAGAAGCGGTGTCCTTATTGGCGTGGGCGATTGAGGCGTTAGGCGACCCGTTTGCGATTGCCGGATTTGCCTCCAACACGCGCCACGAAGTGCGCTATCAACACATTAAAGGCTTCGGCGAGCATTGGGATGATGCGGTGAAAGGCCGTTTGGCGGCACTGCAAGCAGGCTATTCCACACGCATGGGAGCAGCTTTGCGCCATGCAGGGCATTACTTAGCGCATCAAAACGCGGATAAGAAATTGCTACTAATTCTCACCGACGGCGAACCCTCCGATATTGATGTCGACGACCCACAATGGCTCACCCAAGACACCCGCCAAGCAGTAAAAGAGCTGGATAATCAAGGTATTTATAGCTATTGCATTAGCCTCGACCCGCAGGCGGATGAATATGTGCGTGATATTTTTGGCAAGCGTTATACAGTGATTGATAAGGTGCAGCGCTTACCGGAAAGGATGATGCAGGTGTTTATGGGGTTGACGCGATAGGCGTTTCGCCTGCTAATTTGACTAAACTTTGCACTAACGATTTAGATAAGCGATAGCCAATCTTTTGCAAGGCATTCAGTTCTGCGCTGACGCTCTGGATATAGCCGTGCTGTTTGGCTGCCAACAAAACTGCTCCAGTGCCAGCGATGGGAATGCCACGATGCTTTGCTAGCTCCCGACCGCGCCGCTCATCAATTAATAAAAAGCGTGCATTTAGCATTTCTGCCAAAGCAATCGCTTCCGATTCACCGGGGTCAAGCACTTGGTTTAAGTCGTTATACACCTCAGCCGAAAATTGATCTTTGCACGCGACTTTTAACCAGCCTGAATCCAGTGCTCGCTTTAGTGTTTGACTGCCTGCTCGTTTAGCATCAGGTTTTAGTTCTTGAGACACTGCTGGCGGAATCCAAATCTCAGCATAAAGTTGTTGCAGCAAGCTTAATTGCCCAATTTTGGCCAGTCCAATCAAGGGGCTAGCGTCGGCAATAACAATGCCTGTCAAAGCACATACTCCAACTCATCTTCCAGGTCATCGGCTGGATAGTCGACCGCGTTGATGCCACTTTTACCCAGTAGCTCAATAAATTCCTCTAAATCCATCCCTGCAAAACGCGCTGCTTGCGCCAAAGTGAGTTGCTGAGTTTGCACAAACAGCAGCGCTAAGGTGCGTTGAACCCCATATTTTAGAAGATTTTCATCAAAGGGAATGGTCAAAAGTGAAGGCTTACCGTGTTTGGTGATCACAGTCATTTGCCCGCGTTCAGCTTGGCGAAGTAGTTCGCCTGAATGGTTGCGCAAGTCGCGAGCACTAAATACTTCAACGGTTTGCATGAGTTCTTCCTCAAAATAGTTATGTACACAAAGTGTAGCACATTGATAACTATGGTAGGAATTTCGACAGGTTTGGTAAATGTTATACGGTGATTGATAAAGTGTAGCGGCTACCGGAACGATTGCCGCAGGTTTTTATGGTGTTGACGGGTTGATATAACCTAATTGTTAATATATGAAACAAGGACATTTTCCCGTTCTGTATTACCTAATATTTTATAAATGTACATTTCATAATCTAATGTAGTTAGAGGTACATCGATACCTGAAAAATTAAAAAACTCAACATTATCAATCCAATAAGGGTTGGAGACCCAAGTACTATCAACTAAATTTACAGGGTCACCCATTAAATCAATTGGCAATTGATTAACTTCAAACATGCCAAAAAATGAGCGAATTTTCTCTGATTCAGTATATATGTAATCTTTGACTAAATATGCATCGAGTTGATCAGCAATTTTCCTACCCGTTTCAGCACTTGTAATAATATCTAAATCATTTATATAAGGAATTATACCTCTTATATAGTGATTAGCACCTCCAGTAATAGCCCATTTTCCCTTTATACAATGGCTTTCCCAACCAACTTTCCCGCTCTTTCGTATAATCCCCCCAGCCGATTTCAGTTTGCTGAAGAAAACGCACCATACCCACAGCGCCCAAGCTTTGAGTTAAAGCCTGTAAACCAGCGCGGCGGATTTCATTGGGTGTCATAGTTTTCTTAATCATCTGTATTAAACTTCGCTAACGACTCTGGCAATAAACGCTCAACGCCCTCTTGCTTGCTCAACTTACGATCAAAAGTCCATAAAACCAAATTGGCTTGCTGGCTTTCTACTGCAACTATCGAATCTGCAAATCCGGCATTGCTTTGGCGAAAACGTGCTAAAGCTAATTCAAAGTGTTCTGTATGCTGTAACCCATAAGCAGGGTTTTTCGACAACACCTCTAGCGCCTCGATAATCTGTTGTTTGTCAAGGCCATAGGCTTGTTCCAGCACCCAAACAAACTCCACTTGCACCACTTGTGGAACGAAAACACGACCTGCTTTATTGATCAAAGCGCGTGCTTGTTCGGTCTGATCAGGCGATTCTTCATCATCGGTCAGTGCTCGAACCAAAACATTGGTGTCAATAGCGATCAAAGCTCAGCCCCTTTTTGCCGAATCGCCTCATCCATCTGCTCCAAAGTCACTTTCTTTTTAACTTTAATGCTACTAAACGAACTTTCGGGCGTATTTTGAGCTTGGCTACTTTTCCGTAGCTGATAGCGTGATTTGATAAATGCTATAAAATCAATAACCTGTTGTTGAGCATCAACAGGTAAAGATTCAAAATCTTTTAATACTGCATTTGGGATCATATGTTTTTACCTCATTAATATTAAGCCGCATTTGCCACACTCGACTCTTCCAAAAACGCCAACACAATATCCTGCGCCATCACACCTTGCGCCACTAAATCAGTACTAACTCCATGCTCAATTCCATCATACTCAATCACGACTTTGCCAGCTTGCAACACAATATAAATTAAATTTCCACGCACGCGCCGACCGCGATCCCAACCAACTTTCTTTTTGATCCATTTCTTCACCTCTTTAGCCTGCACATCAATCACAATCAAATCCATCGGCAACTTATTAATCACCAACTCACCGATAGGCTCGCTAAAAATCTCATCAAAGGATCATCCTTAATCTCCCAACCTTCTTTTATCAGAGTTTCTTTAACTATTTGATGGCATTCATCTTTTTTGGGCATAGCTTTTAAACTTTTATAAGCCGAGAAAACGATTATAACAAACCCCAACGCTTATAACGTTTGCAAACTCCCCATCCCCACAAATAAGCGCATTGGGTTATCCGGCATTGGCTCGAAAAACTCGAAATACTGATAAAACGCCAAAGCTTGCTCATCAATTGCATCTAAAATCAAACCATAGGCGGGCAAACCTTGTTGCGTCAATTGCACTGCATGCCTCAAGGCACCAATCAAGATTTTCGCGCCCAAACCTTTACCTTGATGTTGTTTGGCAATCGCTAAGCGTGCCAGCATCACTACTGGAATCGGATAAATAGTTAAGGACTGTTTAGTCGGAATACTGGCTCGACTTACGGTAGCACTTGCCAAACTGTAATATGCTGCAATCGGTAGCTTTTCTGCATCTCTTTCCTTCAGCAAAACCCAAGTGCTACTCAAGCCCAACTCAGCATGTTTGGCTGCAAAGCGACTTAAAAACTGATTCATTGCAGGCTTACCACAATCGAAATTTTTTACATCATGGCGAACTTTATCAAGGCATTCAATTTTCTGAATAAACGCCATTTAAAAGCCTTCATTATCCAAACGTTGCGCGGCTTTTAGAATGTGGGGGCTAGGTGCTTTGGTTTGTTTGCAGAGCAGCGCGAAACGATCAAATTGCGCATTGGCTAAGACAATTTCGGTTTCGCCTTTTAACACTTTGGGCGCATCTTGCTGAATCAAACGCACTAAGTATTCAGTAACGGTGCAACCCAAGGTGCTGGCAGCACGCTCAGCCAGTTGTTTAACCTGCTCATTCACCCGCATATCAATGCGTTGTAGCGATAAACTCATGGTGCTGTCCTAATATTGTGTGATTATGACTAGATTATAATGTACGGAAATAATTCGTACAAATTAAGATTGTATTTAACTTATTACAGGCAGAGCTTCACAAGCGTCTTTCAGCTAAAATACCCTTAATCTTTTCCCAAGCAATGCATGGCTATGAACCCAGAAGCACCTATTCCCCCTGCTCCCAATGAATGCTGTGAAAGTGGTTGTGATCCTTGTGTGTGGGATATTTATTACGAAGAGCTACGTAAGTGGCAAGAACAACAGAAGGCGAATAACGCGGATAGTGATGTAAAGGCTAACTAGATTTTGCTTTGAATGCCGCAACTCTTGGAAAGCGGCATTGATAAGTTGATCATAAAACTACCTCTCCTCCTAGTCAGGTAGATGGTTATGCAAAATAGAATTAAGCAGCTTGCACAACGATCATGCCACGAATGGAATCTTGCGCGTTTTCATAGTTTAAATACTCTTTCTTCAAGCCTGCAAAGCGTGATTGTAGCTCATCAGCGGAGCATTTTTCATAATCAATGCCTTGGCAATGTTGCGCAATGTATTGATCAGCGCTGGCTTCATTGGCGAACTCGACGGCTCGTCTCCATAGACTGCCTAATAGAACAAAATTTTTCATCATTAATCTCACATATTGTTTGGGCGTATAGCTTTTATAATTGTTGCGTCGCAACAATTAACTCTTAGGTTCATTTAACGCCCAAAAGTTGCTGCGATGCAACAAAAAATCAAATCAAGGACTTTGAGAGGTTATTCATTAGATGCTGTGAAGAATGCTTACAATGGTTATCAACGATTAACACTTAGAAAATTGAGCCTAAGCGCTCTGCCATCTATCCCTTCTGTCTAATGAGTCATGGCACGCTAGATTTGCTTTAATGGCTGTCGAGCCAATCACACAAGACTAACCATGCGCCCACTGTTCTTAAGTTCGGTTTTAGATCAAGAATTTCTCGCCACACTGCAAGGCAGCCATACACCTGTCATGCTCTGGGGGCCGCCCGGTGTGGGCAAGTCGCAGATTGTGGCGCAAGTGGGGCAGCGCCATAATGTGCCGGTGATTGATATTCGCTTATCGCAGATGGAGCCGAGCGACTTGCGTGGGATTCCGTTTCGCGAAGGTAATCTAGTCGAATGGGCAATTCCAGCGATGTTGCCCGAGGTACAGCGCCACGGTGCACAAGGCGTTTTATTTCTGGATGAAATCACCTCTGCTGTGCCGAGTGTGTCTGCTGCCGCCTATCAATTAATCCTAGATCGGCGTTTGGGTGATTATAGCGTGCCGGAGGGTTGGGCAATTTTTGCGGCGGGCAATCGGCAAGGTGATCGCGGCGTGACTTACACGATGCCTGCACCGCTTGCGAAGCGTTTCTCGCATTTTGAGGTTGATCTAAATCTGGATGATTGGGTGGCCTGGGCTTATCAGAACAAAATGGATGAACGCATTATTGGCTTCTTACGCTTTCGCCCTGAATTATTGTTTAAGTTTGATCCAGCACATAATCCTGTCGCTTTCCCCACACCGCGTTCATGGGAGTTTGCCCATCGGGCGCTACAAAAATTTAGTGATTCGCCACATTTATTACTCAATACCTTGCAAGCCTGTGTCGGCTCAGCCGCTGGAATTGAGCTAAAAGCTTTTGTCGATCATTTGCATCAAATGCCGGATTTGGACGCGATTTTGCGCGGCGAAACTGTCAAAACACCCAAAGAAGTTGATTTACAATATGCGGTTGCCTCAGCTTTGGTGGGGCGAGCGATTCACGCCAAGGGCAGCCCTGATGCGCTGCAAGTGTATGGGCATATTCTCAATTACGCCAAGGCCTTGCCCCTGCGCGAAATGGGCGTGATGTTGGTGTCGGATATGTTGCGCGCGGTGGGCGATCCGATTTTTGCTGCACTCGAATTTGCGCCATGGGCGGAAAGCATTGGCGATGTGATGCTATATGGCTGAATTAACGCCGCAGGAAATCGAAGCTAAGCTAGTCACTGCACGCATGCGGTTGATTTTGGATAGACCGTTTTTGGGTGCTTTGGTGCTGCGTTTGCCTTTACAAGCCGCCAATCCAGCATGGTGTGCCACCACCGGAACCGATGCGCGCAAGCTGTATTATAACCCCGCTTATATCGCCGAATTACGCGCCGATGAATTGCAATTTGTCTTGGCGCATGAGGCTTTGCATTGCGCCTTGGGGCATTTTGCGCGCCGCCAGCATCGGGTCAAACATCGCTGGGACTTAGCTTGTGATTATGCGTTGAATCCGATCTTGCTGGAGGAGGGTTTAAGCGCGCCACCGGGCATGCTGATGCTCAAGGAATATCGCGGCATGACGGCGGAGGAGATTTATCCCTGTATTGCCGACAATGATCATTCCGAAACTCTCGACCAGCATTTATACGACAAGGAAGATAATCCCAGCGAAGGCGGGCAAGATCAGTATAGTAATCCGCTCGATCAGCGTCAGCCACAAGAACAGGCGAATAAGCCGCAAAAAGCTGAACAGAGTCAGCCTAGCGAAGCGCCAGCCTCTTCAAGTTCTGAGCAAAATAAACCTGAATTTGACCCCGCCGCCAAGGGTGGCAAGCCACCGCCCCCCTTAAGCCAGCAAGAAGCCGAAGAGTTGGCGCTGCAATGGCAACAACGCTTAGCAGGTGCAGCACAACAAGCCGAGCAAGCAGGAAAATTAAGTGGCGTGATGAAACGCTTAGTGCAAGAGATGCTTAGTCCGCGCCTGCCGTGGCGTAATTTGTTAGCGCATTATATGACAGGCTTGGCGCGCGATGATTATAGCTATATCCGACCTTCGACACGGCGCGGCAATCCGGCGATTTTCCCTAGCCTGAAAAGCCAGCAAATTAATACCGTAGTGGCGCTCGACGTCAGCGGTTCGATTAGCGATACAGAACTGCAAGCCTGCCTCTCCGAAATCAACGTGATTAAGGGACAAGTGCGGGCGCGAATTACTTTGCTCGCCTGCGATGCGGAAATTGTAGAAGGTTTTCCGCTGCCATTTGAACCTTGGGAAGAAGTCACTTTGCCACAAGCATTAGCAGGTGGCGGCACGACTGACTTTCGCCCTGTGTTTGACTGGATGAATCAACAAGATCAGCAGCCGGATATTTTGATTTACTTCACCGATGCGGCAGGGATTTTTCCAAAACAGGCACCGAATTATTCGGTGTTGTGGTTGGTGAAGGGGAAACTGGATGTGCCTTGGGGGATTAGGGTGCAATTAAATTGAAGAGTGTTTAATAGTATGGCTCTGGTTCTGTATAATCTGTTGCACACAGCTCCCGTATAAAAATAGTTATTTTTCAAGGTAAAGCATGGATACGAAAAAACTGATACTCACTGCTAAAGAAATCTCTGAAATGGAAGGAGAAAAAAAGACTCACTTTCTTAATTCTAATGCTGTAAGAATAAACAAATCCTTAGGAGATGCGGTTGGTCTCAAAAACATAGGTGTTCATTTGATCTATGTTGAACCTGGGAAAGACACAACTGAGTATCATAAACATTTTCATGAAGAAGAATGTATCTATGTTTTATCCGGCAAAGGTGAGCTTATTATTGAAAACGACTCATATACTTTTGAAACAGGTGACTTTGTGGGTTTCCCAGCTAATACCGCTGCTCATTCACTGGCGAACACTGGAGATGAAACCTTAGTCTGCTTGGTTGTTGGTCAAAGACTGGAACAAGATGTAGGCATCTATCCAAATAAAAACAAAAAAATTTATCGTAATAATGGACTTTGGGAAGTTGTTAATTTAGAGCATATTTATGATCCACGCAAAAAAATCTAATACCGCAAGGCTGTTGGGATGCGCCTAGAGCGCTACTAAGCTATACAAAAAAGATAAGAGCATCGCTCAGTAATAATCCTACCACTTCACCCACACAGTATCCGAGTGATTAAAGTCATCACCTTTAAACAACAAAGGTTCACCCATGTAACGAGCCAAGGCATAGGAACAACAATCTCCGATATTTAAAGCTGCTTTGTGGCGACCTTTACCAAATTTACGCGATGCCTCGCGGGCTAACTGAGCTTGCTCTGGACTCAAACTAATAAGTTCAATTTGTAAGCGATGCAGTAACAAATCCAGCTCCCTCCCTCCCAGCTCACCTTTTCGCGCTTCAATCACAATGCTGCATTCTAAAAAGGAAAAACTACTCATTAAGCGTTTGGGGTCAGCTAAGATTGCGTGCACAATCGCTTCTGCCTCTGGTTCACACAATAAAATCGCCACAATAGCCGAGGTATCGATGACCATTAGCGATTCACCCCAAGCTCATCGTAACCCAAAATTTCATCAGCACTACGTTGATCTAAATCAGGCAAAGCACTACAACGCCGAGAAATAGCCATAATCTCCTCAAAGGCATTACTACTTAGTCGAGAGCCTTTCAAGCGCTCCAGTTTTTCTTCCAAAGCCTCAATAATCACCTGCGTTAAACTTTTACCCGTTAAAATGCCTACTTCTCGCGCTAACAACTCAGCTCGGTCGTTACGAATACTTAAAGCCATTATCACACTCCGTATGGAATAAAGAAAAAATTATATATTATATGCAAAGAGTGTAATCCACCTAGCTAACTTAATCCAGTATGCCCAGCACTGTTTATTTGTCCGCTAATAGCACATTAACTTGTTGCTCAATCGCTTTCACCAGTGGCTCCAAATGCTTGCGCATCACCGACCCTACTGCATCACTGCCGCTAAATACTGTATTCAAACTATCTTCGCCCAATTGCGCGAGCACGAGCAGATTTTGTAGATAACTATGCTGTTCGCAGGGTAATGCTTCTAACACAGTTAGTAAGTCAGCAGGCGTATCAATACCTTGGCAATAATTCACAGCACGCCGCAAAGCCTTATTAATTTCCACACCGCGCACTTCCGCAAAGGGTAAATTAAAGCGTTTTTGTATCGCCCGAAATAATGAAATCACCACCTCTTGATCGGTCGGTTTTTCCAGCGCTAATAACAAAGTTTGCAGCCATTTTTGACCATCAGCGCTCAAGGTATGATGTAGCGCATTGGCGAAGGGGTTATTCGCAGCAAGTGCAGTTTGCAAGGCGCAATCTATGCTTGCAGCTTGCGGATGTGCAGCAGCATTCAGCGGAATATGCTGGGCGTCAGCGTGTAAGATGCCGACATAAAAGGGATTTTTGCGCTTAGCACGACTCCACAATTGCTCACGCTCGGCGGGCGAAATCAGCTCAGCTTGTAGGCATAAACGCACCGTATCGACCACATCCAGTGCTACTTCTTCAAACGGCAAAAACTCTAATAAATAAGCAGCAAGCTCTTTGCCAAGTGAGCCATTGGCTACTGCTGACTTTTCCAATAAGCGCCGCGCAGTATCTGCCGAAGGATAAGCCCACCATGCGCGACTGGCGATGTCGTGACTCAAATCAGGGCTATGCACCACCGCGACAACGGCTTCAGGCTCACCCAAGAGCAGCATGTGTTCAAGGTTATTATGCGCATGCCCAGTGCGTGTCCAGCGCTGCAAAAACACCGGATAACCACCCGGCGAACCCGTGACTTTCAAGGACAGCCATTCGCGAATCCAACGCAGATAGTGCTCATCACGCACCGTTGGATTGAGCTTAATTTTCGCTTCGCCCTTCGCCGTCAATGCATGCAGTGTCATCATGCCTTCATTGATACGAATTGCCTGCACCGACTGTGCAAACAGAACATTGAGACGCAGATTGTCTTCGTGGGCGATTTGCATAGCTTAGCTTCAAGGTATTCGATGAAGCTACAAGATACCGGAAATGCCTAGTCGGGATATATCTCTTAAGTAGACTTAGGCTTAAACGTCAAAGCCACGCCATTAATACAATGACGCAGCCCTGTTGGTTGTGGACCATCATCAAAAATATGCCCCAAATGTCCGCCGCAATCAGCGCAATGCACTTCGGTGCGTTTCATAAAAAAGCCATTATCTTCTTTCGTACCTACCCCACCGTCGACGGCTTGATAAAAGCTCGGCCAGCCTGTACCGCTTTCAAATTTGGTGGAGTTGTCATACAAGGCGTTATCGCAGCCTGCGCAGTGGAAAATACCCGCACGCTTTTCTTGCAAAGACGGGCTGGTATTCGGGGATTCAGTGTCCTCTTCGCGCAACACAGCATATTGCGCGGAGCTTAATTGCACGCGCCATTGTTCCGGCGTTTTCTGGATTGGAAACTTGGTGGCTGTTTCTGAGCGGGCTTGGTTACTGAATAGGGGTAAGCTTGCCACCAGAGCTAATCCCAAGCTGAGGCGAAAAAATTGGCGGCGTGCTGGATTATCAGTAGTAGCCGTCGGTGTTGTTTTTAACATGGTACATATCCTAAACAAGCTAGTTGAGTAAAGTTAGACAGCAGCCAAGATTGCCGGAACAACAGATTAAAAATCATTCATATACTGCATCTCTAGGTCGCTTGTACTTATACGCTCAGCACTCCAGAATGGACGCATGATTCTTTACCCTAAAATGAAATAGGCATTCCGAACTATAATTTGCTTTAATGCCTTTATGCTGATTGATCAGCATGAGCTAAGGAGGAGAGCTTATGAGTTTAATGACGAAAACCAGCCTAGCCGCATTTATCAGTGTGGTGCTAGCAAGTCCGAGTCTGGTGAGTGCAGCCGATATGTTGCAAGAGTTAGGCAAAGGCGAAGGCAAGCTCAATATTGTGGCGTGGCCGGGTTATATTGAGCGCGGCGAAACTGATAAAAAGTTCGACTGGGTGACCAAGTTTGAGGAGAAATCCGGTTGCAAAGTCAGCGTTAAAACTGCGAATACTTCAGATGAAATGGTCGCTTTAATGAATGAAGGTGGCTTTGATTTAGTCACGGCTTCGGGCGATGCATCTTTGCGCTTAATCTCTGGCGAGCGCGTCCAGCCGATCAATACCCAATTAATTCCCAGTTGGTCGACCATCGACCAGCGCTTACAAGACGCACCTTGGCATACTGTCGGTGGCGTGCATTACGGCACGCCGTATATGTGGGGACCGAATGTGTTGATGTATAACTCGGACGTATTCAAAGAAGCGCCAAAAAGCTGGAAAGTGGTATTCGAGCCGATGGATTTGCCCGATGGCAAGCCGAATAAGGGGCGCGTCCAAGCTTACGATGGCCCGATTCATATTGCCGATGCGGCCAATTACCTGATGGCGCACAAGCCTGATCTCGGCATTAAAAGCCCTTACGAGTTGAATGAAGATCAATACAAAGCTGCGCTCGATTTGCTGCGCCAACAACGTACTTTGGTATCGCGCTATTGGCATGATGCCATGATTCAGATTGATGATTTCAAAAATGAAGGCGTGGTCGCTTCTGGTTCTTGGCCTTTCCAAGTGAACTTATTGCAAGGCGAAACCAAGCCGATTGCTTCCACGATTCCCGAAGAAGGTGTGACCGGTTGGGCGGATACGTCCATGTTGCACGCTAAAGCTGAGAATCCAAACTGCGCCTATCTGTGGATGGAGCATACCCTCTCATCGAATCTACAAAGTGATTTAGGTGTGTGGTTTGGCGCGAATCCAAGTGTGCCTGCGGCTTGTACTGATAAGCGCGGCATGTTGGATGAAGTGACTTGTAAGAAAAACGGCATGGAAGACTTTGAAAAGATCAAATTCTGGGTCACTCCGGCTGCAAAATGCGCCTCACAAACCGCCTGCGTACCGTATTACCGTTGGGTTTCTGATTACATTGCAGTGATTGGCGGTCGCTAATCCTGCACTGCAGCGAGCCTAAACTTTGTAGGCTCGCTCATTTTTTTACGACTAATCAGGAAGGCTATGAGTACGCCTAATGCTGTGTTATTCGAGCAAGTCTCGCGTTATTTCGATCAAGTAAAAGCTGTCGATGGTGTGGATTTAGCCATTCCAGAAGGCGAATTCTTTGCCATGTTGGGGCCTTCGGGATCGGGCAAAACTACCTGTTTACGGTTGATTGCAGGTTTTGAGCAGCCCAGCGCTGGGCATATTGAGATTTTTGGTGAGCGGGTTGATGGCGTGCCGCCTTATCGCCGCCAAGTGAATACCGTGTTCCAAGATTATGCTTTATTCCCCCACTTGAATATTCTCGACAATGTGGCCTATGGCCTAATGATTCGCGGCATGGATAAAAAATCGCGCTATCAAGTCGCTGAAGAGGCTTTGGATTTAGTGCAACTCAAAGGTTTTTCTGTGCGTAAGCCTGCGCAATTATCGGGTGGGCAGCGTCAGCGTGTGGCTTTAGCGCGGGCTTTGGTGAATAAGCCGAAAGTCTTGTTATTGGATGAGCCATTAGGTGCGTTGGATTTAAAGCTACGTGAGCAAATGCAAGAGGAGCTAAAAGCGCTGCAAAAGCAGCTGGGTATTACTTTCGTATTAGTCACGCACGACCAAGGCGAAGCACTCTCCATGGCGGATCGGATTGCGGTATTCAATCAAGGTAAAATTATCCAAGTTGATACACCACAAGCACTGTATCGCCGCCCCAATTCGCCGTTTGTGGCGAACTTTGTCGGCTCTTCTAATGTGTTGCCGCCAGAATTTGTGCAGAGTTTAGGCTTGCCCGCACAATGGGCGAGTTTGCGCCCTGAAGATATTCAACTGGTGGAGTCGGGCGGGCATAGCGCAACCTTGCTCAGCCGCAGTTATATGGGCAGTACTCATCGCGTGCAATTGGCGCTCAAAGACCAAATGCTACACGCTTTAGTGCCGCATCATCTTCAGTTACCACCAGAAAATAGCCGCGTGAATGTGGCATGGCAGCCTCGCGACTTACATTTAATGGAGTCGGCATGAATAGTGAGGTCGCTCCCATTCAGAGCCATTCTGGCTTGGCGCGCCTGTCGGATTATATCTGGAGTCATCCCAAGCAAGTCCTGGTTGCCATGCTTATCCTGCCAGTTTTGTGGCTGGGTGTGGTATATCTGGGGTCGTTAGCGACTTTATTGATTCAGAGTTTTTTCTCGATTGACGAGTTTTCGGGGCTAATTAAGCGTGATTGGACGCTGAAAACCTATCAAGAATTATTTGTTCCCGCCAATCTCGACATTATTCTGCGCACGGTGTTGATGTCGGCTCTGGTGACGCTTGCCTCGGCAATTATTGCCTTTCCAATTGCATATTATGCAGCGCGCTATGCCAAAGGTGTGTGGAAAGCTTTGTTTTATATTGGGATTATGCTGCCGCTCTGGTCGAGTTATTTAGTCAAAATCTATGCATGGAAATTGATACTGGCGCGTGAAGGCATTTTGAATTGGCTGCTCACTACTTTGCATTTAGACGGTTTATTGAATGTGTATTTAGCGCTGCCGGTGATCGGTGGTAGCTCTTTATCAGTAAGTTATACCGGTACGTTTTTGGTGTTCGTGTATGTCTGGCTGCCGTTTATGATTTTGCCTTTGCAGGCCGCACTGGAGCGCGTTCCCACGTCTTTATTGGAGGCATCTTCCGATTTGGGCGCGAGCACTTGGCAGACTTTCCACCATGTTTTATTGCCGCTGGCCTTGCCCGGTTTGATTGCGGGTTCGATTTTTACTTTTTCGCTGACTTTGGGCGATTACATTATTCCGCAGATCATAGGTTCGTCACGTTTATTCATTGGCCAAGCGGTGTATATGCAGCAAGGCACAGCGGGAAATATTCCACTGGCCGCAGCTTTTTCGGTGATACCTATCGTGATTATGGGGATTTATTTGTGGCTAGCGAAACGCGCGGGGGCTTTCAATGCGCTCTAAAGCACCTTGGGTGTTAAAACTAACAGCGGGTTTAGGTTTAACCTTTTTGCATCTACCGCTGTTATTAATCTTTGTTTATGCCTTTACCACCGAAGAGAAAAGTTATCAATGGCCGCCGCCGGGTTTCACTTTGAAATGGTTTGGCGTGGCGTGGGAACGTAGTGATGTATGGGAGGCATTGGGTTTATCACTCAAGGTAGCCTTGCTTTCCACCTTAATAGCCTTGGTATTGGGGACGCTATGTGCTGCTGCGGTCTCACGCACCCGTTTCTTCGGGCGGGAAACGATTTCCTTATTGGTAATTTTGCCGATTGCTTTGCCCGGCATTGTAACCGGCATTGCTTTGCGTTCTGCTTTCAATTTGGCAGAAATTCCCTTCTCGTTTTGGACGATCATTTTGGGGCATGCCACGTTTTGTATTGTAGTGGTTTATAACAATGCGGTGGCGCGCTTCCGACGTATTTCTGGTTCGCTAATTGAAGCGTCAATGGATTTGGGCGCGAATAGTTTTCAGACTTTTCGCTATGTGGTCTTGCCGAATATTGCTACCGCTTTACTGGCTGGCGGAATGTTGGCCTTTGCGCTCTCGTTTGATGAAGTCATTGTCACCACTTTTACCGCAGGGCAACAAAGCACGCTACCGATTTGGATGTTAGAAGAATTAGTACGCCCCCGCCAGCGCCCCGTCACCAATGTGGTGGCGGTGTTGGTGGTGTTAATGACCTTGCTGCCGATTATAGGCGCATATTACTTAACTCGAGACGGCGAGCACAGCGCTGGCCAAGGTAAATAAAGGAGCATAGATGGATACTCAAATGTTAATTGGTGGGAGATTTGAAACGGGCACCGAAGCCGAAGAAACCATTTTCAATCCTCGCACGGGCGCTAAGATTCTCGGTATTCCTGAAGCTTCGCCGGAGCAGATTAGCCGCGCCGTCTTGGCAGCCGATAAGGCTTATGCTGCTTGGTCACGCACGACACCCGCACAGCGCTCAGCCTATTTATTGAAAATAGCGGATCGCTTGGAAGCTGAAGCCGATGATTTCGCTGCTTTAGAAGCGCTAAATTGTGGTAAACCCGTCAATGCAGTGCGCAATGATGAATTGCCTGCGATTATTGATTGCTATCGCTTTTTTGCGGGTGCGGTGCGCTGCATGCCGGGCAATGCAGCGGGCGAATATTTAGCGGGGCACACCTCGATGATTCGGCGTGACCCGATTGGCTTGATCGCTTCGATTGCGCCGTGGAATTATCCTTTAATGATGATGGCGTGGAAACTCGCACCCGCCTTAGCGGGCGGCAATACGGTGGTATTTAAACCGTCCGAACAAACACCCTTGACCGCGCTCAAATTTGCCAAGCTATTAGCCGATATACTGCCGGAAGGGGTGGTAAATATCGTACTAGGGCGTGGCGATACCGTGGGTAATGCGCTGATCAATCACCCGAAAATCAATATGATTTCCATCACCGGCGACATTGCGACGGGTAAAAAAGTCATGCAGGCTGCTGTGAAATCGGTCAAGCGCACCCATTTAGAATTGGGTGGGAAAGCGCCGGTGATTGTATACGATGATGCGGATTTGGAAGCGGTGGTGAATGGCTTGCGCACTTTTGGTTTTTATAATGCCGGACAGGATTGCACCGCCGCTTGCCGTGTTTACGCAGGCGCGAAAATCTATGATCGCTTGGCAGCGGATTTGTCGTCTGCGGTGAGTGGGATTCGCTATAACCAAGCCGATGATGCGGAGAATGAAATGGGACCGCTAATTTCCACGCGCCAACGTAATCGTGTCGCCAGCTTTGTGGATCGAGCCGCAGAATTGAAACATATTGAAGTGACTACAGGCGGCAAAATGGCGGGTGAAAATGGTTTCTACTATGAGCCAACCGTGGTGGCAGGTGCTTTGCAAACTGATGAAATCGTGCAGCGCGAAGTCTTTGGCCCTGTGATTTCTCTGACACGCTTTACTGATACGGATGATGCAGTCAATTGGGCGAATGATTCAGATTATGGCTTGGCGTCTTCAGTGTGGACGAAAGATGTGAGCAAAGCGATGAGTACCGCCGCACGTTTACGCTATGGTTGTACTTGGATTAATACTCACTTCATGCTGGTGAGCGAAATGCCGCACGGTGGCTTGAAGCAATCGGGCTATGGTAAAGATATGTCGATGTATGCGCTGGAGGATTATACAACGGTCAGGCATGTGATGATTGCACATTAGGATTTGTACAAATTTACCTTCTATAACCACTATGCGACACTCTCTGACATAACTAGGCAGGGAGAAGAACTGTGTTAGATACTGCACTTGAAACCGGCAGCGACTTGCATAGCCACATGCAAGGATGGCGGCGTGATTTGCATAAGCATCCAGAAATCGCTTACGAAGAACATCGTACTAGCCAGAAAGTAGCTGAGTTGCTCAGGAATTTAGGGATAGAAGTCCATACTGGCTTTGGCAAAACCGGTATGGTCGGTGTACTCAAAGGTCAACAAGTAGCGGATCGGCATATTGCTTTGCGCGCAGATATGGACGCGCTCAAGCTCACGGAGTTAAATACCTTTGAGCATGTATCCTGCCATCAGGGGCAAATGCATGGCTGTGGGCATGATGGCCATACCGCCATGCTGCTCGGTGCTGCCGCTGCATTAGCGAAAAATCCAGAGTTCGCCGGCACGGTTTATTTTGTCTTTCAGCCTGCGGAAGAAGGTGAAAAAGGTGCGTTGCGCATGCTGGAAGATGGCTTATTTAAGCGTTTCCCGATTCAGGAAATTTACGGCATGCACAATTGGCCGGGCTTGCCTGCGGGTGAATTTGCAGTACATTCAGGCCCCGTCATGGCAGCCATTAATGGCTTTGACATTAGGATTCAAGGCACTGGCGGACACGGCGGCATGCCGGATAAAGTGAATGATCCGATTATTATTGCTGCCCAATTGATTAATGCCGTGCAAACGATTATTTCCCGCAATCTCTCGCCGATTCATAGTGGTGTGATTAGCATTACCCAAATTCAAGGTGGCAGTGGTGCGTATAACGTCATCCCCGAAACAGTGACGCTGCGCGGCGCAATTCGTACCTTTTACAAAGCGGATTTAGAGCTGATTTATGCGCGCTTGCGAACTTTGGTCGAGCACACCGCCGCCGCCTTTAATGCTCAAGCCTCGATTGAATTTCTTGAAGGTGCGAGCGCTACGGTCAATCATCCGGCACAAGCGGAAAAATGTTATGCGGTAGTTGAGCGCTTGGTAGGCGCGGATAAAGCGCACTGGAATCCCGAGCCCAGCATGGGCGCGGAAGATTTTGCGTACTTTTTATTAGAGCGCCCCGGTGCTTATATTTGGATTGGTAATGGTGATTTAAACAATAGCCATGCTTTGCACAGCCCTTATTATGATTTCAATGATGCAATCTTGCCTTTAGGGGCGGCTTACTGGGTTAAATTGGTACAAAGTTTAAGTCCGTTGGCTTAAAAGCTGCGAGAACTTAACCGTTTTCAAGGCATTAGAGTTAATGAAGCACGCCAGTTAGAGTGATACACTCGCTGGCTCACTGTAGGGAGACCTGCAATTTTTTGAATGACGGAGTTTGTAATGCTCAAAGTAGGTTTTGTCGGTTGGCGTGGCATGGTCGGTTCCGTGCTGATGGAGCGCATGCAGGCCGAAAACGATTTCCAAGGTTTTGAACCGGTATTTTTCACCACTTCCCAAGCAGGCCTAGCAGGCCCAGATGTTGGCATGGGCGCAAAGCCTTTGCTGAATGCGTCTGATCTTGAGGCTTTAAGCCAAATGGACATTATTGTCACCTGCCAAGGTGGCGATTATACGACCGAAGTGTATGAAAAATTACGTGCCCACTGGAATGGCTACTGGATTGATGCTGCTTCTACTTTGCGCATGAAAGATGATGCGATTATTGTCCTCGACCCCGTGAATCGCCACGTTATTGATGCAGGCTTAAAAACCGGCGTTAAAAACTATGTTGGCGGTAACTGCACTGTGTCCCTAATGTTGATGGCTTTAGGTGGTTTATTTGAAAAAGGCTTGGTGGAATGGATGTCGACCATGACTTATCAAGCCGCCAGTGGTGCTGGTGCAAAAAACATGCGCGAGTTACTCACTCAAATGGGCGAGTTAAATGGTGAAGTTCAAGATTTATTAGCTGATCCGCATTCCGCTATTTTAGAGATTGATCGCAAAGTCACGGCCAAATTAAATGATGGTAGTTTATCGACTGAAAACTTTGGCGCACCGTTAGCAGGCAGTTTAATTCCGTGGATTGATAAAGCGTGGGAAAACGGCCAAACCAAAGAAGAATGGAAAGGGATTGCCGAAACCAACAAAATCCTTGGTCTTAGTGGTGCGAAGATTATTCCTGTGGATGGTCAATGTGTGCGGATTGGTGCAATGCGCTGTCATTCTCAAGGCGTGACGATTAAATTGAAGCAGAATTTACCGCTCGCGGAAATTGAAGCCATCATTGCGAATCACAATGAATGGGTCAAACTGATTCCGAATGATAAAGCCTCCACTTTAGCGGGCTTAACGCCTGTACAAGCTTCTGGAACTTTAACTATTCCAGTCGGGCGCGTGCGGAAAATGAATATCGGCCCAGAATATATCACGGCCTTTACGGTAGGTGATCAATTACTCTGGGGTGCAGCTGAGCCAGTACGCCGCATGTTGAAGATTGCGCTGGATCATTTGAAAACAACTCAGCATTAATTTTCAAAGCTAAATTCACTAAAAAAAGGCATAAACTTTAATTTTATGCCTTTTCTTTTTCTAAACTCGCGCATTAATTTACCTGCTCTCAAAGATTGTTTAAGAACTCATTTTTGTTTACTGTGTTGAGGACTTAATTAGCCGTTGAATTTTTATGGACAAACGCCAGCTCAGTGAACGCGATATTTGCACTAAATTTATCGTCCCTGCTTTATTACAAGCAGGCTGGCAACAGCATCAATTCTTTGAAGAAGTGTTTACTGATGGGCGTGTGGTAGTACGCGGGCAATTAGCTAGCCGGATTAAGGATACGAATGCAGTGGGTGGACCAAGGCGGGCGGATTATGTGCTGTACGCTAAACCTAATTTGCCGATTGCGGTCATTGAAGCCAAACAAAACAAATACCCCCTAGGGCATGGCATGCAACAAGCCTTAGTTTATGCGGAAATGCTGGATGTGCCGTTTGCCTTTAGCTCTAATGGCGATGGTTTTCTGTTTCAAGATCGCAGTGGTTTGAGCCAGCCCTGTGTACAAGAATTAACTTTAGAGCAATTTCCCAAACTCGAACTACTTTGGGCTTTGTATCAACAGTGGAAAGGCATTCATACCCCAGAAGCTGCTAAACTCATTACCCAACCCTATCACAGCAGCACCCAAGGCAAAGCGCCACGCTATTATCAACGTATTGCGATTAATCGCACCCTTGAAGCCATTGCCAAAGGGCAACAGCGTTTATTATTAGTGATGGCAACAGGTACGGGCAAAACCTACACCGCGTTTCAAATTATTTGGCGCTTATGGAAAGCGAAAGCCAAAAAGCGTATTTTATTTTTAGCCGACCGTAATATTTTAGTCGATCAAACCAAGCAGCAAGATTTCGCACCGTTTGGCGAGTCTATGCATAAAATCGAAAATCGCGAAGCTAAGAAAAACTTCGATATTTATTTATCGCTGTATCAAGCAGTGACGGGTAAAGAAGAAGACAAACAAATCTATAAGCAATTCCCACGGGATTTTTTTGATCTAGTAGTCATTGATGAATGTCATCGCGGCAGTGCGGCGGAAGATTCTTCGTGGCGGGAAATTTTAGAGTATTTCAGCTCTGCCACTCAGTTAGGCTTAACCGCTACCCCTAAAGAAGTAAAACCGATTGATAGCGCACAGGGCGAGCGCATTATTAAAGACCCTGAGTTTAATATTAAATATTTTGGCGAGCCGATTTACACTTATTCGCTCAAGCAAGGCATTGAAGATGGTTTTCTCGCCCCCTATAAAGTGATTCGGATTGCCACCGATGTGGATGCTTTAGGTTACACACCCGAGCAAGGCAAAACCGATAAACACGGCAAGCTGCTTGAAAGCCGCCAATACACTACCACTGATTTTGACCGCACCTTAATCTTGCAACAGCGCACCGCCTTAGTCGCCAAACGGGTGTGGGAATATCTGAGCAAAACTGATCCGATGGCGAAAACCATTGTGTTTTGTGATGACCAAAATCACGCTGAGCGCATGCGTCAAGAGTTGGTCAAACTGATTCCCGCAGCGGCACATAATCGGCGCTATGTGATGCGGATTACCGGGGATGATAAAGAAGGCAAAGCTGAGTTATTTAATTTTATCGACAATGATCAACCCTACCCTGTCATTGCCACGACCTCCAAACTCATGACCACGGGTGTCGATGCCAAAACCTGCAAGCTGATTGTGCTTGATCAGAGCATTAACTCCATGACTGAGTTTAAGCAGATTGTCGGGCGCGGCACACGCTTGCGGGAAGATTATCACAAGCTATTTTTCACCATTATGGACTTTAAGGGCGCGACTCGCTTGTTCGCGGATAAGGATTTTGATGGCGAACCGGTGATTATTTACGAGCCAAAACCGGATGAGCCCGTGCTGCCATCAGAGCCGACTAGCACCGATGATGAGACTAAAGAACCACCCCCGCCCCCTTATGGTGGTGATAATACCGGCCCGCCCAAACCACCCCCAACGCGACGCGAACGCTATTATGTGGACGATGTAGCCGTCAAACTCGCCACAGAATTCACTCAATATTTAGATGCGAACGGCAAGCTCATTGCCACCGAATACCGCGTATTCTTACGCCAGCAATTACACGCCGAATTAAGTGCTAGTTTTGGTTCTTTAAATGAGTTTTTGCAGCGCTGGAAGGCGGCTGAGCGTAAACAAGCGATTGTGGATGAAATCAAAGCACGCGGCATTGAAGTGGAGCATTTGTATGCAGCGGTCGCGGATAGTGCGGAACTGGATGTTTTTGATCTACTCACACATATTGCTTTTGACCAAAAGCCCCTCACCCGCCGCGAACGTGCTAATCAGGTAAAAAAACGCGATTACTTCGGCAAATACAGCGCAGATGCTCAACAAGTATTGCAAGCCTTATTGGATAAATACGCGAGCAATGGAGTGTTAACCATTGAAAATCCAAATGTGTTAGAAATGCCGCCCTTTGATCAATTTGGCTCTAAAACTCAAATCCGCCGCAAGATTTTTGGCAGCCCTGAACAGTATCAACAGGCGATTCGGGAGCTGGAAGCTTTGCTGTATGAGGCGAGTTGAATCAAGCCCCCCCCTCCCAGCCTCTTTTGCAACAACTTCAAGAAACCCCTCCCAGCCTCCCCTTGTCAGGGGAGGAGCTATAGCGTCACCTTCTTATTCCTCCCTTGATAAGGGGAGGTTAGGTGGGGTTCTTGTCCGCCAAGTTTGCTATACTACACGCCCTGTTGATTAAAGGATGCCCCCCCCCATGAACCTCTCCTCCACCATAAAAACCATTCAAGACATTATGCGCAAAGATGCGGGAGTGGATGGAGATGCGCAGCGGATTGGGCAATTGGCATGGCTGTTGTTTTTGAAGGTGCTGGATCAGCGCGAGCAGGAATGGGCGGACGATGACGCGGCTTATGAATCCCCATTGCCCGCTAACTGTCGGTGGTGCAATTGGGCGGCTTATAAGCAAGATGCAGAAGGTAAATCCGCGCCGCAATTATCCGCCGAAGACACCCTCAAGCATATCAACGAGGTGTTATTCCCCACCTTAAAAGAACTCGACCCGCACAGTGACCCCTTGAGTGGGGTGATTAAGAGTGTGTTTGAAGACTCCAATAACTATATGAAATCCGGCACGCTGCTATTGGAAGTGATTGGTAAGTTGGAGGAAGGGATTGATTTTAGTGATTTAAAAGAGCGGCAGCAGCTGGGCGATATTTACGAGCAAATCCTCAATGATTTACGTAGTGCGGGTAATGCAGGCGAGTTTTATACCCCGCGTGCCTTGACACAGTTCATGGTGCAGCGGGTGAATCCGCGTTTGGAGCAGCGCGAAACCGTGCTAGACCCCGCCTGTGGCACAGGTGGCTTTTTGACCGCGACCATTGAGCATTTACGGGCGCAACTGCATACCCAATCGAGCATTGCGGATAAACAGGCGATTGAAGCAAGTGTGTTTGGGTTTGAGAAAAAACAATTACCGCATTTACTCTGCACCACTAATTTCTTATTGCATGGCATTGATGTGCCCAGCCAAATTATTCACACCAATACCCTCGCCAAAGCGTGGTCGGAATGGTCGGCAGCGGATAAACACGATTGCATTATTACTAATCCGCCGTTTGGGGGCACGGAAGAAGATGGGGTTGGCACTAGCTACCCCAGCACCACTCGCACCCGCGAAACGGCGGATATGTTTTTGGTATTGATCGTGGATAAATTATTAAAACACGGCGGGCGCGGTGCGATTGTATTGCCGGATGGCACGCTGTTTGGCGAAGGCGTGAAAGCCAAAGTCAAAGAAAAACTCCTCAGCGAATGCAATCTACACACCATCGTGCGCTTACCGAATGGCGTGTTTAATCCTTACACCGGCATTAAATCCAATCTGCTGTTTTTCACCAAAGGCCAGCCGACTGAAACCATTTGGTATTACGAGCATCCTTATCCAGCGGGCTATAAAAGCTACTCCAAAACTAAACCGATTCGCTTGGAAGAATTTGCGGCGGAAAACGCATGGTGGGGGAATGAAGCCAGCGGTTTTGCAGAGCGAGTGGAAAATGAGTATGCATGGAAGGTGGATTTTAAGGCGAAAAAAGCGGACGCCTTGAGCTGGGCGCAACCGCTTTGGCAACAGGCTGAGCACTGCGGCAATCAAGCCTCGGCGCTGGAAAGCCAAATCAAAAACCTGCGGGATGCGTTGAAAACGGTAGAACCTGCTGAGCGTGCGGCGCTGGAACAAGAGTTGGACACGCTACGCACGCAGGCGGAGCAATTACGCTTGCAGGAGCGCGATGAGAAAGCGGCAGCCGATCGGATTTATTACGCAATTTTCAATTTGGATTTGAAAAACCCCAATGCGCCAGAAGCGGAAAGCCATGATCCTGATGTGTTGCTGAAAAAGTATCAGCAGTTATTACGGGATATTGAGGGCTTACAGCGGCAGTTGAAAGCGGAGTTGGGCGCGGCTTTGAATGCCCCCCTCCTTAGTCCTCCCCCCGAAATGGGTGGAGGAGACGAACAAAGCCCTGCCCCCTATTCGGGGGAAGGGTTTGGGAAGGGGGATAGGCTATGAATCCTGCTCAGTTTCTGGCGCAGTTTGGGGCAATTGCGGATGCACCTAACGGCATTCAGCGGTTACGCGAGATGATTTTGCAATTAGCCGTGCAGGGGAAATTAGTTGCTCAGGATGCGAGTGATGAACCGGCTGCGGTGTTATTGGAGAAGATTCAGGCGGAGAAGGAGCGTTTGATTCGGGAGGGGACGATTAAGCGCCAAAAGCCTTTGCCTGCGATGACTGAGGCGGAAAAGCCGTTCGCTTTGCCGGAGGGTTGGGAGTGGGTTCGGTTGGGTGCAATTGGTTACGATTGGGGACAAATCACACCACGCAGTGAATTTACCTATATTGATGTATCCGCAATTAATAATCAGAAAGGCGTTATTGAATCACCATCAGTTGTGGAAGCTACTAACGCACCATCACGAGCAAGAAAGGTGGTAAAGCTCAATACTGTTATCTACTCAACTATTCGACCATACCTACTAAATGTGTGCGTGGTCGAGAAAGAATATACGCCTCAAGCCATAGCAAGCACAGCATTTGCAATTATTCATCCTTTCTCAGGAATTTTAAGTTCTTACATTAGAACCTATCTAAGAAGCCCAGTATTCATTCGTTATGTTGAAAGCATTCAAACGGGCGTTGCCTATCCAGCTATTAATGACAGGCAGTTCTTTAGTGGTTTGTTTCCTCTTGCACCTGAAAAAGAACAAACACGCATTATGCAAAAGGTCGACTCCCTGCTTTCCCTCTGCGACCAACTCGAAGCCCTACAAACCCAACGCGCTCAACTCCAAACCACCACCAATCAAGCGCTACTCGAACAACTCAGTAACGCACCAAGCCCACTCGATTTACAAAACGCTTGGCAACGTTTGCAAACGCATTTACCCAAACTATTCACCCAGCCCGAACACATTAAAGGCTTACGCGATGCAATTTTACAACTAGCCGTGCAAGGCAAATTAGTACCCCAAGATGCAAATGATGAACCTGCGGCGCTATTATTGGAAAAGATCAAAGCGGAGAAAGAACGCTTAGTTCAAGCAGGCAAAATTAAACGCCAAAAGCCTTTGCCCGCGATTACCGAGGCGGAAAAGCCGTTTGCTTTGCCGAAGGGTTGGGAGTGGGTGCGGTTGGGGGATTTAACAGAAGTAATAACAAGCGGCTCTCGCGATTGGGCAAAGTACTACTCTAATCAAGGAGCAATATTTGTTCGCATGGGGAATCTTTCACGCGGACACTATCAGATGCGACTAGATAATATCCAGTATATAAAGCCTCCTGAAGATGGTGAGGGGTCAAGAACTAAGCTTGAGGGTGACGATGTTCTAATTTCAATTACTGGGGATGTTGGAATGCTTGGTTTAGTGCCCAAGGACTTCGGAGAAGCTTATATTAATCAACACACATGCTTAGTACGTTTTGTTTCCTCATGCAGAAGCCGTTATTTTCCTGAGTTTTTTAGATCACCTTTAGCTACTTGGCAATTTAATGCTCCGCAGCGTGGAATTAAAAACAGCTTTCGCTTAAGTGATGTTGGAGAAATTCTAATACCCGTACCTCCAGAAAAAGCACATAAACGAATCATTAAAAAAATCGACTCCCTTATGATTTTATGCGACCAACTCGAATCCCATCTAAAATCCGCCCGCCACACCCAAGAGCAATTCGCACGGGCGGCTGTAGCACTGGAGTAAATTTTTGATTTTTTTAGTAAACCCCTCATTTAAGGGATACGCAGCCTACTCAAAAGCACCTATACTCATAACCAGAATAACGCCAAAAAATCCATTCCCACTCTATCAATGCGAGGTAGATATGTTATGAGTAAGCATCCCCTATTCTACTTGTTGTTTGCTAATGCGTTAGTGGTTGGCGCTGCTCAAGCCAATTGCGAAGTGTTCGAACACATTAATTATGACGGCGGGCGATTTTCTGTCTTACCCGGCCAAAGCATCCCCAGTGTTGGCCCGGCTTGGAATGATCGAATTTCCTCGGTTAAAGTCACCAATAGCTGTCGATTGATAGCCTTCCAGCACGATAATTACGAGGGTGATCAGCGCGTTTTTACCGCTAATACCAGCAGTGTCGGCAATCTTTGGAATGACCAAATCTCCTCGCTGCAATGCCAATGCCCTACGCCCCCCCAACCAGCTTGCTTGATGTATGAACATATCAATTTCACGGGCGCAGTTCTGCCGGTACGTGGCAAACTGAATTCAGTGGGACCGGCTTGGAATGACCGTGTATCCTCGGTGCGCGTGCCCAATAATTGCCAACTCACCGTCTATCAACATATTGATTATGATGGAGATAGCCGCACTTTTGGCGCTGGTGCGACCGCTTCGGTGGGCAATCTGTGGAATGACCAGATTTCATCGGCTGTTTGTAGCTGCCGATAAATACGAAAATAACTAAGCTACCTCAAGCATCAAAGCGAGGGTTTTGATGCTTATGAGCATCAGGTGCTAATCAAGCCAATTTCAAGCAAAGTTCAAATCCACCATCAACTGATCCGATAACTCTTCCAGTTTAGTTTGCACCTGCTCAGCACTGATGCCTTCTGGCAGGCTCAACGTTAAAGCCGCAAAAAATAACGTACCCCCTGACATCGGTGCTGGTCGCTGTTCGCTGAAAAGCTCTTCGATATTCACTTTTAAGCTAGCCAATTGTGTCGTCATATCGCGAATAATTCCGGGACGATCTAAACCGAGCACTTCAACTTTGAGTATTTCATTGGTTGCTGGCGTTTCAGTGGTTTCTGCAATCAGTACCTTCAGGCCACTATCTTGCAGAACATCTAAAGCCACTTTTAAGTTAGCGACACGCTCGCGTGGCAAAGACACTTGCAACAAGCCAGCAAATTGCCCGCCCAAATGCACCATGCGGCTTTCGGTCCAATTGCCTTGTTGCTGATTGAGGACTTCGGATAAAGATTTGACTAAACCCGGATGATCCGGCCCTAGCACGGTTAAGATTAAGGTGGTGTGCATAAATACTCCTTTCGCCATAAAGCTAGCTATTTTTTCGTTACCCTTCACTATCTTAGAGCTTTAGAGCGGTAATTGCACCGAATGAATGCCATTTTCAGAAATGGGTACGCTTGTATCTAACTGATAATAATCGCCCGCTTCAGCTGCGAAAATCTGTGCTGCTAACTTTAAGCCTTGAGGTTGGTCTAACGAGCCTGCGGCAATTGAAATGCGTGCGCTTTGTTCATCTTCAAAAAACAAACTGGAGCCACATTCTTGGCAAAAACCTTGGCGCAAACCTGACTGATAGCTATACCATTTCAAGCCACCCGCTTGCAGAAGTTGGAAATAGGTTTTGCGGGTAGCCGTAGCCGCGACAAAATGCCCGCTAAAGCGGCGACATTGCTCACAATGACAAGCAATCACCGGGCGCAACCCTCCATTCACTTGATAGCGCACCGCGCCACAGATACAGCCACCGGTAATTGGCTTTGAAGTCTCCGCCATTTCTATACTCCCACAGGTTGCGCTAAACACTCCGCTGTCAAGGTCGCTGAAATTAAACCGGCATCACCGACTAGGCCGGGCACATCAAGGCGTTCAATTTGCACTTCCGTTGCTAACACCTTGCCAGCCATTTGCTCGGCTTTAGCTGAAGCGGCTTGTCGTACTAAACGATCAGCTTCAGTCAAGGCTTGCGCGGCATCCATGAAGACTAAAGGCTCACCGCTATGCTGGTGCAGAGTAAAGCCACCCTGCTCGCGTAAACCAAGCGTGACCACCGCTTGCACGCGAATCAAACCTATCGCAGCACCAATCGCATTAGCCACTTCGCTACCTTGGGGAATAAAGGTTTCCACGCCTAAGCGCTGGCCGACTTCGCCATAAAAGACGGGCGCGGGGCCACCCACGGCAACCAAGGGAATCGTCGGGATTAAACTCACGCGCAAATGGTTCAGTTCAGGTTTTCCAGACGCTATCAAGCTGACTAAAGGATCATTCACAGCAAAGCTACAACCCGCTAAAGACTCCAGTAGAACATGCACGCTCTTAGCGACCATCACTTCAAAGATTTCTTGAGCAAAGGCTTGGCATTCGGCCTCCCGATTCGCTTCATTATAAGAAATCTTGCCATACGAACGGCCAATCATCAGGCAAGTTAGCTCTGCAACTTCTTTTGACCACTGCGACTGCCGACCTAAGACATGCGCTGCGTCACTGGGCGTAAAGCCCGCCAATTGCACTAGACCACGCTCGACAAAACGCAGCACCCGCCGCCGATCACTCACCGAATTAACCACTTGCGTCCAAGGTAGTGGTTCCTCACCAATTGCAGCGAGTAAGCTTTTTTCAGCCGCCGTTAAATCACTAGGATCATTCGACGAGTCAAAACCTTCGGGGCGCAGCAAAAATAAAGTGGCAATACCTAAACCCATGCCTTGTGCCAAGGCGTTTTGCAACGCTTGCTGCACACTCGGCCAACGCGCACCAATCAGAGAAACAGGTACGACTCGATGAGCTTGCAGCGAGACTTTGCCTAAAGCATCCACCGAAACTTCGCTATCGCCGCCTAAGCCAATGGTTTGCATATCAATTGCTTTGACCATAGTGCGATGCATGCCAACCATCGCGCCTTTCTCATTTAAAGCAGGCCAGCCGTTACGCACAATCGCCACATCGGTGGTTGTACCGCCAATATCGGAGATAATGAAGTCTTTTAAACCCGAAATGAAATTCGCACCAATCACACTCGCCGCAGGGCCCGAGAGGATCGTCTCAATCGGTTTTTCCATCACCGCTTGCGCACTAGCCAGTGAGCCATCCCCCTTCACCACCATTAATGGCGCTTGAATGCCTTGTGCTTGCAGGGCACTTTGCACCGCATTAATGAGCGCAACAATCATCGCAATAATCCGCGCATTAAAAGCAGCCGTCAGCGCGCGACGCGGGCCATTGAGCGCTTCAGATAAATCACAAGAGGCGGTTACTGGGCAGCCAGTTTGCTGCTGAATTAAAGTTTGGACGCGGCGCTCATGGCTAGAATTACGCACCGAATACACACCCGCCACTGCATAAGCATCGACTGTGCCTGCAAGAGTCTCTAACTCAGCCAACAAAGTTACTTCATCTAAGGGTGTCAATTCGCTGCCATCGTATTGATGCCCACCGGCAATTCGCACTACCTTAGCGGCGGGCAAAGCAGTTTTCAGCTCAGTGCGCTCTAGCATGGTGTCATCGAAGCCGAGCAAAATCACCGCAATCGCTGAGCCTTTGCCTTCGACTAAAGCATTAGTCGCTAGAGTAGTCGATAAAGACACTAACCCAATCTGCTGCGGGTCAATCTGCTCTCGACTTGCATCCAGCACTTTCTGTAAAGACTCCAGCACGCCTATCGACAAATCGCCACGGGTAGTGAGCGCCTTCGCCGACGCTAAAACTTTACGCTGATTGGTATCAATCACCACCGCATCGGTATAAGTACCGCCGGTATCAATGCCAATATTGAAAGCACTCATTTACGTCGCCGCCGCCGTTGATTGGAGTCATCTGCCGTCGGTTCTTTTTCAGCGGGTTTGGTCACTACCGAGAATAAATGCGGGAACGGATCAGACTTATGCGGAAAGGCCATCGCGCCCACAAAATAATCTTGGAATTTAGGCTCGACTGCGGTTTCAATTTTAGTAATTTGCCGCACGACTGCTTGAATGACCTCACGCGCATCTTGATTTAGTAAAGCGATCCGCGCCCCTGTACCTGCTGCATTCCCCGCCGAAGAAACTTTGTCCAAAGGGCAATCGGGAATCAGCCCGAGCACCATCGCATGCTTAACATCAATATGGCTACCGAAAGCACCTGCTAACCGAATGCGCTCAACCTGTTGGACTTGCATCTTATCCATCAATAAGCGTACGCCCGCATACAGCGCAGCTTTAGCTAATTGAATCTGGCGCACATCGTTTTGGGTGACGGAAATAACCCGCCCTGCTCCATCGTTATAAAGCACATACGACCAAGTGCGCACATTGGGAATAATCAAATCAGGATGCTGCTCAGCCAAGCTGCCATCAATCACGCCGTCAGTGCTAATCACACCTGCCAGATACATTTCTGCGATGACTTCAATAATGCCCGAGCCGCAAATCCCATTCACACCAATCTCTGCCGTTTCATCGGCAAAGCCTGCTTGATCTGACCAGAGTTCAGAACCGATCACGCGGAAACGGGCTTGTTTGGTAATGGGGTCAATCCGTACTCGCTCAATCGCGCCCGGAGCAGCGCGTTGCCCACTGCTAATCTGTGCACCTTCAAAAGCGGGGCCTGTCGGACTGGAACAAGCAAATAGCTGATCACGATTGCCAAGCACAATCTCAGCGTTTGTACCCACATCGACCAGTAAAGTGACCTCTTCTTGCAATTGCGGCTCTTCGGCCAACACCACCCCAGCGGCATCCGCACCGACATGCCCCGCGATACAAGGCAACACATACACCATGCCAGCGGGATGAATCTGCAAACCCATCTCTGAAGCTTTGATATTCACGGCTTCATCGGTAGCCAGCGCAAACGGAGCGCCCCCTAATTCAATCGGATTAATCCCAAGGAAAATATGGTGCATGATCGGATTACCCACCAGCACTATTTCCAAAATCTCTGCACGGCTAATGTTTTGCTGTTGGCAAAGATCACCGAGGATGGTGTTTAAACCCTCACGAATCACTTGGGTAAGCGCTTCTGCACCTTCAGGATGCATCATGATATAGGAAACACGGCTCATCAGATCTTCGCCGAAGCGAATCTGTGGATTCATCAAACTGCTCGAACCCAACACTGCACCGGTACGCAAATCGCATAAATGCGCAGCGACCGTGGTAGAACCCACATCAATCGCCACACCATACACCGTTTCGCGCAAGCCCGGCCAGACAGCTAGAATACGCTGATTTTGATAAACCGCCGCTGTCACCGCCCATTGACCTTGGCGCAAGGCCGCTTGTAAATCAGCCAATAAACTAAAGTCGTAACTTAAACCGGCAAGCTGCCACTCAAACTCCAAAGCCTCAATTAAGCGCTGCATATCGCCTTTCGGGTCATGCATATCGGCTTCAGTGACTTCGACATAGTGCAAACTCACGCTTGGATTGAGGACGATATCGCGCTGTTCGGCGGCTTTGCGCACAATTTGCTTATGCACTTGGCTATCGGGCGGCACATCGATCACCACATCGCCTTGCAGATAAGTATGGCAACTTAATCTGCGTCCAACCGCCATTAGCTTGCGCTCTTGGTTGTAGCGCATTTCGGTGGCCGTAAAATCATTTAAGTGTTCAAGGCTAGAGCTGATGCCATGCTTAGGAAAATTTCCTTCGGCACACACAATTTGGCAGCGCCCACATAAACCACGCCCGCCGCAGATGGAGTCAATATCGACGCCGAGCTGTTGGGCAGCCTGCAATAAAGGGGTGCCTAATGGAAATTCCCCGCGACGACCCGAGGGAAGAAAAACGACTTTAGCAGTACTCATAGAACTCCTTTACGCGCGACGTCTACGACGATTCTCACGTGAACCACCTTCACCTTCTGCGGAGGGCTCGCGGTATTTACGAATCCAATTCGCGCAATTCGGATCATGCCCCATCATCACATCCGCACCCAAGACGGCTTGCATCACTTCAGCATGCAGCGGGCTAGTGATCGCGGAAGTCATGCCAGCGCCCATCGCCATCGTTAAGAAAGCGCTGTTGATACCATTCCGATTTGGCAAACCAAAGCTCACATTGGAGGCGCCACAGGTCGTATTCACTTTTAGCTCTTCACGCAGACGACGCACTAAAGCCATCACTTGGCGACCAGAATCATTAATCGCCCCAATCGGCATCACTAGCGGATCGACCACCACGCGATCACGGGAAATACCATGATCGGCTGCACGCTCTACAATCTTTTTCGCGACGTTATAGCGCACATTGATATCTTGAGAAATCCCCGTTTCATCATTAGAAATCGCCACCACTGAAGCACCATACTTAGCTACCAGCGGTAAAACTCGCTCTAAACTTTCATCTTCACCCGTGACTGAATTCACCAAGGCACGCCCTTGATACACCGCTAAGCCTGCTTCGAGGGCTGCAATAATCGAGGAGTCGATGCAAAGTGGGACATTGGTAATTGACTGTACGAGTTGAATCACTTCCGCCAGAATTCGCGGCTCATCCGCTAAGGGAATACCTGCATTCACATCAAGCATTTGCGCACCGGCTTCAACCTGCGCCAACGCATCCGCTTGCACGCGGCTGTAATCGCCATTTTTCATTTCTTCGGCAAGGATTTTGCGGCCTGTCGGGTTGATGCGTTCGCCAATGATGACAAAAGGCTCATCAAAGCCAATACGCACTTCCTTAGTCGGTGAGCTAATAATGGTCACGGTCATACTGATGCTTCCTGTGGAGTAGTCGGTTGAAATTCTTGTGTTGCAGCAAATTCGCTAGATTCGTACATACCGGGATGCCAAGGGGTACGCCCTTCTAGTGCACCCGAGCGCTCGACAATTTCCGCGACATGGTGCTCTTGGCGATAAGCCATAATATGCACGCCCTGTACGCCTTGAATTTCGCGCGCTTCATTGATCATATCAATACAAATATTGAGGCCTTCCTGCTTTTGATTTTGTGCACCTTTTAAGCGATTAATAATGCTGTCGGGAATATGTACCCCCGCCACATTACTGCGTATCCATTCCGCCGTTTTCGCAGAGGCTAACGGGCCAACGCCGAGCAGAATAAACACTTGTTCATGTAAACCTAAATCGCGTACTTTCTGCATATAGGTTTTGAACATGCCGATATCAAAGCAATATTGGGTTTGCACAAACTGCGCGCCCGCCGCAATTTTCTTTGCTAAGCGCAAAGGGCGATAGTCAAAAGGCGGCGCGAACGGATTGGCTGCTCCTCCTAAAAAGACACGCGGTGGAAAGGTCAGCTTACGCCCACTTAAAAAGCGGCTTTCATCACGCATAGTACGAATCGTATTCAGCGCAGTCATGCTATCTAAATCAAATACGGGCTTGGCTTCGGGATGATCACCAGACTGCACACCATCCCCGCTGAGACAAAGGATATTGCAGACACCCATCGCCGCCGCGCCCAAAACATCACCTTGAATTGCAATCCGGTTACGATCACGGCAAGAAATCTGCATTACCATCGCATAACCTTTGCGCGTGAGTAATGAACACATGCCCACGCTCGACATATGGCAATGCGCACCCGAGCCATCAGTGGCATTCATCGCATCCACATAGCCATCAAATAGCTTGGCACGTGTGTAAACTTCTTCAGGATCAGCCGAATCAGGCGGGGCAATTTCAGTGGTGACCGCAAAATGGCCCGCACGTAACACGCGCTCTAAACGTCCGGGTGAGACATGATTGGGTAAAATGGCTAAGTTTTCTCCGGGCGTAGGCTCATCAGCATAGGAGAAAGCGGGCAGTTGGCTTCTTCTTAGAATTTCACTCATGGACGCAGCTCCGAGAGATTGACTACTGGCTATTCTGTTGGCTAGTTGCAAGCGCAAAATCGCTGCACTAGTGTGCTGAAAGCATGTTAGATTTGATTGATTGAACAGTCAATCAGTATTGTTTTATGAATGAACTACTAGGTATTAGACGGCCTTAGCAACCTGCTGTTACCTTACCTGCGCTTAAATATTTTTGATACATTATGCTTAAGATACACACAATCAGCTCTCACTTGAAAGGGATCGAGCTTTTTTGCTCAAAAATTTGATAGGTATAATGAGCGGATCTCTTTGGTAACTACCCTCCGAAAAGCCAAACTCATAATCATAAACATGAGTGCTACCAAACAACGAAGTACCTATTTGCAATGGCAGTCTAGCTAGCGATTCATCGTCCCTCTCCAAAGGAAACACAACTCGAAAACCACTAGCATACGGATAGTTAAAAATTTCGCTGACATCCTCACGGGCGAACATAGCTTGGACATATTTAAGCGTTGCACCGCATTTAATAAAGATTTTCATCATGTGATTTTGCGGTACACACCAGCCATCGACATAAATATAAAAGCGCCCCTCCTCTAAAGACAGGCGAATCCGATCTAAATGATGCTGAAAAGGCTCAAGGGGATGGTATACAAACCTATACCTCTTAGGTAGTTTCGTCAGCTTAAGCTTCGTTGGTGTGGTAACAGCCAACATATTACGCACATAAGGGTGTGTTTTTAGAGTGACTTTACTGCTCCGCCAAGGAAAAGGATCTGCATCCGGCTTTAAAAAGCGCTCTGAAATGGACCCATATTGAGTTGAAATGAAAAGCAAATTATCTACGTTAAGTTGCTCTGCCAATTCCTGGGCACGAATCAAATCTATATCTGAATCATTGTGCTTAAACAAAATATATTTCCAACGCAAGACTGCTTTAGGAAATAGTGCTCTAGCATCTCGTATAAACTCAATACATTGCTCGAAACTGCCATTAATTCTATATTGCCCATAACCCAACTGATCAGAGCCATCACAAGAGGCAATAATTTCGTCTAAACGGCAGCCCTGTAGTTTTTTCACTGCGTCAAAATTAGCGTTGGTTACCAGTAAAGTTTTTGCTTGGGGGAAAAATTCATTGATCAGATTACATAAACCCATAAAATCAGGATGATTCAAAGGTTCGCCTTAGCCACAAAATTCAAAAATATCTACGTCATAGGCCTCCCGAATTAAGCCTTCTAAAAAATTGCGTAGAATTTCCTGCGTTAATAACAGCGGATATCTACCCTCACGAAGTTGATTGACCCTAGAGCAACTCGGGCACAATAGAGAACAATGCAAACTAGGCTCTAGTTGAATTTTGTGAATGCGTTTATCTACCAAAGCATCTTCAATTTTGCCATTTGAAAAAATAGCACACTTCTCACAAGCTTCACCCCACGGAGCTAAATCCTGTGCGAAGCTCTCTCTAATTTTTGTATAGTGTTCATTGTTGAATAAAGCAGCAGGTGAAAAAATCGAATCCACTGTAATTTTTCCTAACAAGACTCGCTCGCCGTAATCGTCATCACAGCGAATATCACCATTTGATTTAATATATAGGTTTTTTAAAATATTACACTTCATAAACTCTGCTTATTCTATTTTTAAATGAACACTAGCAGAAAAAGAAAGCTGCCAACTGAATCTGCTTGAAGTAAGCCCTTCGCTCACCTTAGAGCGCAGCACATCAAGTCTACTCACAAAGCTAAGCATCAGGCTAAGGAACTATTTACCCAAAATTTTTTACTAATTTGGCGAAATGACTAAATGCTTTGCTTAGTAAATAGTACAAGACCATGTTCCACAGTTCGATCAGGGTTAATAAGCGTTTCAAGGTGTCGTCGGTACGAGCCCATAAGGTATAAGCGAGCACCGTTTTCAGATGAGGAAGCCCAGCATACCCGAGCCAACGCTGCTGTTTTTTTGTTGCTCACAGACGACCACTGCTCATCCCGTTCACGCACTAACTGGACTTCATACCGATCCACTAGGGCTTGAATCGGCAAGGGGTTGACGGCGGCGGGTGTGAGTTTTTTTTAAGTGAGCGATCACCGTGGTGGTGCTCACTCCCAGCACGCGGCTGGTATCCCGAACCCCGCTGCCGTTCAGTGCCATCGCCACAATTTGCTCAGGAACCTCTTGCTTATGGCCTTCATACCGATAATCCAGTTGGAAGCAACGCAGGCAATCACGACAACGATAACGCGCTTCGCCGCTTCGAGCATGACCGTGTTTGTCAATGAGCTCGCTATCACATTAGCGGCAGTGGACGAGAACCGTGGCCATGATAATTCCTCGGAGTGCAAAGCATGTCAGTGTAAGACCTTAGGCCATACAGCTCAACTCTTCTAAATCATGACCCTTTATCTCTGCTATAAATATAGACAGTAAATTTAATTTTAGGGAATTTTTTAATCAATGCTATTGCCCCCTTTATTTCACTTTCCTGATGAGCATCTAAAGAAACATCAATAACTCTATTCAATTGACCCGCAATATACGTAGGCGCATGACCTAATATATCCAAGGCTGCCACTGGATTTCTTTCTACATACCCAAACGAATTCATTCCCCCATCCACGCCAATCGGGTCACTCTGCACATATTGCCCTGTCTGCGGGTTGTAGTCACGATGGAAATTATAATGCAGCCCCGTTTCAGCATCGAAGGTCTGTCCGGGGAAACGCTGGTTATAATACAAGCTCAAACCATCCTTGTCGGGGTCTTCATTCGGTTTTGTTTCGCCAAATGGCTTGCTCTCCCACTGCCAAACCACTTTACCTGTGGTATCCGTGATCACTCGTGGGGTATCAATTTGATCTGCATAAATACGGTAAATGCTGCCGTTTTGGATCAGGGCAATGGGGGTAGAACCTAAGTAGACGGTTTCACTGGACTGTAAGCCCTTCGCACCGTGAACATATTCACCGATGATCTGATCGTTGTCCCAAGCATAGTAAGTCGTCGTTTGTCCGACCACTTTCTTCACTCGCTGTTCATCCGCGTTATAAGTGTAACTTGTTATGCCATCCACACTCGCTAAGCGGTTTTGAGCATTGTAGGTATAACTATGCTCTCCATCATTCAACAAATTGCCATTAGCATCTACAGTATGACTCATGCTGCCCATAGACACTAACCGATTGCTATCAGCTTGAATACCGTAAAACGTATTCAGGCCATTATCCGTCTTCACAGTACGATTACCATTCGCATCATATTGAAATACTTGAGATGCAGAATGGGTACTATAAGCCGCTAAACGCCCCAACACATCGTAACGAAAGCGCTTAGTTTTTGTACTATCACCACGGTCACTCCAGCTAGTAATATGACTAACTGCATCATAGGCCAAAGTCCGAGTGACATGACCGAGTGGAAAGCTTTTGAGTCTGCCCATTGCATCATAGGTTTTCCGATAGCTTGTACCATCTGACCACTGCCAACTCGTCACTTGCCCTATAGCATTATAAACAATGTGGCTTAAATGAATCTTTCCGTTCAGGCTGATGCTAAGCAATTTATCTTGCGCATAGGTATAACTAACGACCCTACCACTCGGTAAGGTTTCGCTTTGTAGCTTGCCATCAACGGTATAACGATAGCTATGAACTAACGATATATCCCCTATGCTTTGTACCTTACGAACGACATGACCCTCACTATCATAACCATAAGTCTTACTACCACTGCTATCCGTCAATTGACACAGTCTGCCAATCCCATTATGACAAGCATCATAGGTATATATCGCTGTGCTGCCATCTGACCAAGTCGTTTTGACCTTACGATTCAATAAATCATAGCTATGCACCACTTGATTACCATTCGCATCAGTACTCGACTTTAGATTCTCACTAATATCATAAGTTTGTGTCATATCACCACGGTCAGCACTTGTCTCACTAACCACATGATTCTGATCATCATATAAATAAGCAGTTTTAGTACCATTCGCTGCAACCACGAGTATACGGTTGCCATTGGCGTCATAAGCATACTGTGTTACACCACCTGCAGGGTCAGTACTCTTCACTAAGCGATTTTGGGCATCATATTCATAGGTCGTTACGCGACCTAAAGCATCTCTTGCACTAGTTTGATTACCAACTTTATCATAGCTATAAATGCTCGTATTACCTTCCGAATCAATCAGTTTAGTGAGTTGATTACGATTATTATATTCACGCTGATTGCGCCGAATAACTTGGCCAGTCATATCAGAAATGCTTTCAGACAGTTGGTTATTATTCGTATCGTAGGCATAAGTTGTTGTATTACCTTGGGAGTCTATAATGCTACTGATATTCCCAGCCGAATCATAGATAGTACGATCTATACTACCATCCGCATAAGTCACTTTCGTCTCACGACCAGCTCTGTCGTATTCATAGTGAGTAGCCTTCCCATTACTGGTGATGCTGATAAGACGTCCGCCCGCATCATAATGACTTTCAGTCACCACTCCATTGATGTCGCGTGACCGTAAAACACGCCCAGCTGCATCATATTTCAAAATTTTGCGAGTATGTCCTAAGGCATTAACAGTAGTTATATGATTACCATGCGCATCATAGGTCTTTGTGGATAGCGCTCCATTCTCAGCAACCTCCACTATAGGTTGACCAAGGCGATTATAAGCGATACTACTCTCACTCATTTCCAGACCACTTGCCTGAATATCAGACCGACTCTTCAATCGGCGCATCGCAGCTAGCTGAGAATTAATCTGAGTATTCGAAAGGCGGGCGGCAGGAACACTTGATGTCCCTTTTGTGGTATTAATTAGTCTACCATTAGCATCATACTCATATAAGGTAACTTTTCCTGCTTCAATGGTTTTGATTGGTTTACGAAAATCGGCATGCCATTCTGTTAAAATACTACGTACTTGAGCAGTACCTGCTGCGCTGGTAATAGACTCTGGCAAGCCATGCTGATTCCAAGTCATCAGCGTCACTAAACCGTTTCTATCTACACTCTTAATCAGATAAGCATTAGCATCATACTCGGTGGTTTCCACGGCCCCTGCACTATCAGTGCTGCGGGTGGCCCTTGCCAAACTTTGGATAATACGATGGGCATAGGTATCAGTAGTGGCATTGGCTACGTCAGTGACGCTGGTTTCTGCACCATTATAGGCAAAGGCACGGGCTTGTGTGCCTGCTGCTGATTCAGTGTGGGTGACTCGCCCTTCGTGGTCATAGGTATAACGGGCAACCACTGCACCGGTTGCGTCAGTGATACTGTCGAGTTTCCCATCGGTGTAAGTGTAGCTGTGGGTAGTGCCATCAGGGAGGGTTACTTGGGCAAGTTTACCCTCTGCGCTGTAGGCGTAAGTAGTTGTACCTACGGTAGTTTTTGCTTGGGTGAGTTTGCCATCGGTATAGGTGAAGGTCAGGCTGTGTCCGAAGGGGCTGGTGACTGTTTCCAAGTGCCCGGCGCTGGGCGAAGTCGAAGCGTAGTAGCTGAGGGTGATGGTTTGCCCTTGCGGGTTGGTGATACTGTCAAGTTTGCCTGCGAGGTTGTAGCTTTCTACGCTACCATCAGGCGTAGTGACCTTCCCGCCACGAGCGGTCGATTCTAGTTGGTAAGGTTCGCGGGTGGTGGTTATCCATTCACCCCCTTGTTCATAAAAGGTGACACGACTACCATCAGCACGAGTGAGAATATGGATAGGATAACGACTGTTACCGTCGCTGCCTTGCACGGGCAGACGAGCTACAGTTATGTCGTTGAGTTTAAGCTCGCACAATCCGGCGTTGAACACAGCATCAGCGATTTGCAGTTGACCGTTGTAGGCAGTGCCGCTGATTTGCTGCCAACCCGATTCGCAAGCCGCTTTAGCATCAGAGTATTCAGAGCTTTTTACGCCTTGCCATTCGGCAATAGAAATGCCGCCTGCGTTGAGGCTGCTGCCATAGTTGTGCTGCCACCCCCCTAATACCTTAGGGCTGACACCTGCGGAGGAAAATTGGCGAGATAAGGCCAGTTGACTGATGCTCATATCACTTTCGCCATACGCCATTCTTCCCGTGAAAACATCAACACTGTTAATAGACGCTCCATTGCCTGATATTTCTGGAGCAAGGTAATATCGGCTGGCATGCTTGGGTAAGTAGTTACTATCTGAGTTTAAACCATTATTATTGCTATCATTACAAGCAGTGTTAGCGAAAGCGGTTAACATCGCAATTATAAGTAGCCGATATGAAATCATGAACTAATCCTATGGGTAAGTGGATATTGGTTGTTATTTACTTTATCGCCATGCAAAAAAAAAAATCAACCAAAACTCACAAGCTACTACAATTTTATTAGTACTATTATACTCAAGTCATTGAATTAATTAACCAGACGATAAAAATAGAAAGGCTCCAAAGGAGCCTTTCTGCTAGTCACGATTTAAGATCAAATTTAGTTGACTTCGAGTTTTGCCAACATAGTGTGAGTGGCCAAGCTAATTTCTCACTTATTTTTGTCATAATACATTGATTTATAAAAACATTCGTATATTAAAATGTATGTCTATGTGCTTATTTATCCAACAAACTTATTCTCATTAGAATAATTAATAATTATTAAGGTTATAATAGATTAAACACCGATAGCAAGAGTAGCTAATTTCGTGCCCTACCGCACTTCACTGCATTGCTTACTTAAAGATTGCGAATGCGCTGCTCAGCCGCTCTAAGCCAAGCCGACTTACCTTTCAAACGCCAATCGAGCATCGGCTGTACAATCTGAATCGCACGCTCTTCAGGTTTGAGATTTTGCGTGCCTTCCCAAGCGACCACCCAGACGCAATCCATTTCGGGTTTGACTTCGCATTTGCCATTGGCACGCACGCCACCACAGGGGCCATTACGGATGGTTTTTGGGCAATTCATCGGGCAGGACATGCCGGTTGAACCTAAAGTACATTGCCCACAAGATTGCGAATCAAACAAGAAGCTTTTGGCCGGTTTTTCAATGAACATCAACGGCTTTTCGATTTTTTCAAGGCCGATTTTTTCTAAGCGCGGATAGAGCTTGACCAGCACATTTTCAATCTGGTGATAGAAGGCCTTCAGCGCACTGGAATGCCGAGCTGACCAACGACGCATCGCATACATAGCAATCTCCTCAAGCAGTGACTAGGCCGCCATTGCGTATGACTTTTTCTAAGACTGCTTCAGGGAATTGTGCTTCTAACAAAGCCACCTCGTCACGAGCAGCGACTTCTAAATCAGCACCAGCTTCCACTTCGCTAGTGACGCGATGCCATTCAGCGACATAGTCATCCGTGCCCGCCTTGCCTGCACGAATCGCTGCTTTATCAATCGCTTCTTGAAATCTTTCGTTGAGCAGTGCTTTACCTTTGATGCGGCCTTTTTTCAAAATGACCTGTGAGGGAATATCACGCCAGTAGACGACAACACGTTCTGCCATTGCTTTCACCTTTGCGCAATCCGCGCTAATTCTGTGGCTAATTCACCGTAGCCGGTTGGTACCAGCTTGAATTCTAATTGTAAATACTCTGCCGCCGCTTGCGCTTTTGCGAGCAGATCAGGATTTGAGGTTTGTGCCAGATACACTAAGCGGGTGTAGTGATTGAAGTACATCGGCAGCAGTTCGGGGTGCTTATCGAGCTGCATACCTTTAATGACCAAGCGTTCAAAATGTCTGGCGAGAAAATCCGTTAAATAAAAACTACCTAACTCAGCCTCGGCTAAGTCGGCAAAAGGCTGTTGTCCGGCAAAAAAGGCATAACAATGCGCACCGGGTAAGCGCTCGCCCCCTTCTTCTTCCAGCACTCGATCCAACAAACCACCGGTTCCACAATCCGCATAGGCAACAAAGATCTGCGCATACTGGTCACGATAGCGTTGAATTTCCGCCCTGATGCGCATCGGAATGCGCTCAGGACGATTATGTAAATCAGCTTCAAGGCATTTTAGTTTGAGGTGTTCCCAACCATTTAACAGCTTAAGCTGCTGAATTTCTCGGGCTAAGGCACCACAAGCCAAGACTAAAATGGGCTCTGCTTGAGCTGACATTTTTGGTAGGCTAACTTAGGCTGCTTGCCGCTGTTGAACCATCGCGACACCCGTGCTGGACGCTGAGGCAGCATCACGGCAATAAGCATCAGCACCCACGGCTTTACCAAACTCTTCATTGAGGGGTGCGCCACCAACCAGCACGATGTAATCTTCACGAATACCTTTTTCGACCAGCGCATCAATCACGACTTTCATATAAGGCATAGTGGTAGTTAACAGGGCTGACATCCCCAAAATATCGGGTTTGTGCTCTTCTAAAGCCGATAAATAGTCATCAACCGAATTATTAATCCCGAGATCAATCACCTCAAAACCGGCGCCTTCCATCATCATGGTAACAAGGTTTTTGCCGATGTCGTGAATGTCTCCCTTCACTGTACCGATGACCATTTTACCGATAGGTTTTGCGCCCGTTTCTGCCAACAGTGGACGTAAAATCGTCATTCCGCCTTTCATGGCATTGGCAGCCAATAGCACTTCGGGTACGAACAGAATGCCATCCCGGAAATCCACGCCCACAATCCGCATCCCTTCAACTAAAGCTTCGGTCAGGACTTTATCGGCACCCCAGCCACGCTCAAGCAGGATATTCACACCTTCTGCGATTTCATCTTTGAGACCGTCATACAAGTCATCATGCATCTGCGCGACTAACTCTTCGTCATCTAACTCAGAGAGGATCAGCTCATCACCATCATCGTATTCTTCTGCCATAACCTGTCTCCTTAATAATTTTTATCGGGGGATTCTGCTTTGCGCTTCGCCATAAACTCAAGCAAAGCCTCATCAACGGCTTCATCCATCGGCGGTAATTCGTACTCATTTAAGGTACGCTTCCACTGCGTATTGGCACGTTGTGCCATATCTTGGCCGCCTTCTTCAATCCACTGTTCAAAACTATTGCTATCTGACAGTGTAGACCGATAGAAGGCTGTTTCAAAATTACGCTGTGTATGCGCAGAGCCTAGGAAATGCTTACCAGGGCCTACTTCACGGAAGGCATCCATGGCTTGACCATTTTCGCTCATATCCACGCCACCGAGCAATACAGCCATCATATTAGCTTGGTCAGCATCCATCATGAACTTTTCATAGCCCATGACTAAACCGCCTTCTAGCCAACCCGCCGTATGCAGCATGAAATTCACACCGGCTAAAGCCGCCGTTTGTAGTGTATTCGCCGCTTCATAGGCGGCTTGCGCATCAGGTACTTTAGAGGCACATAAACCACCACCACTACGGAAGGGCACACCGAGACGCCGTGCTAAAGCGGCCACCGTATACATGACTAAACTAGGCTCAGCCCCACCAAAAGTAGGAGCACCCGATTGCATCGAAACTGCACTAGAGAACGTACCGAATACTACGGGAGCACCTGGGCGGACTAACTGCGCAAAGGCCATACCTGCTAAAGCTTCAGCCAAAATTTGCGTCGCTGTACCCGCCACTGTCACGGGTGACATCGCACCTGAAAGAATAAAGGGCGAAATCACTGTTGCTTGCATATTGCGCGCATAGACTTTGAGCGCACCCAACATGGTGTCGTCGTAAGTCATCGGCGAATTGGCATTGATAAGGCTGGTAGTAACGCAGTTATTGGTGGCAAACTCCTCACCGAACACAATTTTCGCCATATCGACGGTATCTTGTGCGCGCGTATGATGCGTCACCGAACCCATGAACGGCTTGTCACTGTATTTGAGATGACTATAAATCATATCAAAGTGACGCTTATTCACTGGCAAATCCACCGGCTCACACACCGTACCGCCCGAATGATGCAAGCCCGGACTCATATAAGCCAGCTTCACAAAATTGCGGAAATCTTCGATGGAGGCGTAGCGGCGACCTTTATCCAAATCGCGTACGAAGGGCGAACCATAAGCAGGCACTAGAACGGTGCGCTTACCGCCAATAATAGTGCTACGCTCGGGATTACGGGCGTGTTGGGTAAACTCTTTGGGAGCGGTGGCTTGAATGATCGACCGACACATGCCACGTGGGAAACGCACCCGCTCTCCGTCAATAGCAGCGCCTGCAGCTTGCAGTAGGCTGATTGCTTCAGGATCATCACGGAAATCAATACCGATCTCTTCAAGGAGGGTATCTGCGTTATGTTCGATCAGCGCCAGACTTTCTTCACCTAGCACTTCAAAATAGGGAATACGCCGTTCAATAAACGCTGATTGCTTGGCCTGGGATAGTTGACGCGCGGCGCGTTTACTATCACGACCGCCGCCTCGACGTGCTGGTCTTTCGCTCATGTTCAATACCACCCGACATCCTAGTTAATGTCTGGCATATTAAATATCGTTGACTGAACAGTCAATCAATAAAAGCACTCACCCTTAGCAACTGCTTTTAGAACCTCAGCATTCGCTTAAAAAGCTAAATAATACTGGTTTTATTTAAGCGTTTCGCATTAGAAACCGCACGTTTATGTACTGGCTTAATACCACTGGTAAGGATTTGTGTAGCAGCTTGCTCTAATTGCTCAACCGGCGATTTCGCAGGGCCTTTTGCAGCCCACGGAAACCACATGGAAAATAATAAACGCTGATTAATTTGCAGGGTTTGCATCATCATCGCGTTCCATGATTCATAGAAAGCTTCAACTTTCTCTGCACCCATTTGGTAAAATTCGCGTTGATCACGCGCGGATGGATTCGCACCAGCAAAAGCCATCCGAGTTAAACGATGCGCAATCACTTGCGGTGCTGCATAAGCGACTTCTGACGCTAAGGTGGGTAAAGATTTTGACGAGCTGGGCATGATACTTTCCTAGAAACACTCTAAATTGTTGCAGTGCAGCATAACAGACTCCATGCTTTTAATATACTTTAATACGCACGAATCGGAATAAAACGCTCAGGCTTGGCGCTTGGTTTAATGGGTGGTGCCCAAGCATGCCCATAAATAACTTCATAAGTGGCAGGATAAAGCCCATCCTCTAATTGATAGGCTTCATAAGCTTGATAAAAAGCTTGTAGGCGCTGCTTGCCGGTTAAGCCACGATTACGCCCTAAAGTAGCGTTATTTGCTCCAATAGCTTTTAAATCCTGCAATAAACCTTTTACTGCTGGATAAGTGACCGTAATGACCTCACGATCCATCACCGGATCACGGAATCCAGCGGCCAATAAGGTATCACCTACATCATGCATATCCACGAACTGGCTCGCATGGGTATAACCATCAATCTGCCCCCAACTATTACGTAGCTCATATAAAGTATCCGGACCGAACGTCGTGAAAGTAAACAAACCCTGAGGGCGCAACACCCGCACGCACTCTTGAAATACGGCCAGTAGATCATTACACCACTGTAACATCAGGTTAGAAATTAATAGCTCAGCACATTCATCTTGAAAGGGAAGCTGTTGTACATCCGCACAAATACCGCTGAGTTGTGAACTGTCTCCGGCGCTTTGCTGAGTGGTTTTTACCATCGACAAGGCTAAGTCCACACCAATCACTTCTGCTTGCGGATAGCGGTTTAATAAAGCTTGGCTAATCTTGCCAGTGCCACACCCTAAATCTAAAACACGCTGCGGATTCAAACGCACATAATCCAAACGCTCGACTAAGCGATCACCAATTTCACGCTGAATGAGAGCCGCATCATCATAAGTTTGCGCCGCGCGATCAAAACCAGAGCGAGTTTTAAAAGGATCGAGGAAATGAGCGAGTTCACTCGGGACTGATTTAGAGTGCATAAAGGAAATCTTCCACTATTGGCATAAATTCATCAGGGTGTGTCACAAAGGGCACATGAGCGGCTTTGTGCATCACTTGCACATTGTCATAATTTAAGGCTTGCAAACCCTCTGCCAAACGACTGGAAATCAACTTATCTAAACGCCCCAATATCCATAAACAAGGCTGCTCCACTTGCTGTTGGCGACAATCAGCGGTACGCAGAATGTCCAAACCATCCCGCAAAGCCGCTAAGCTCGCGGGATATTGCAGAATCTGCTCACGTAGAGTGTTCAAACTAGCGGGATCGCTACGCACCCCCATAAACTGCAAAGCAAAAAAGCGCCTGACTGTGGCTGCATAATCTTGTTCTAAATTATCCGCAAAGCCTTGTAGAACTTCAGTGCTCAAGGCATAAGGCCAATTATCGGCGACTACAAAGCGTGGTGTACTGGCAATCAACACTAAGCCCGCTACTTGAGTGGGTAAACGCTGAGCCAGTGCTTGCGCAATAATCCCACCTAATGACCAGCCCATTAGCACAGCACCTTCTGGAATATAAGGGATTAGCTGCTCGACCACTTCAGCTAAATTCCCCAACTTAAGTTCTACACTACGCCCATGCCCCGGTAAATCAATCCAAGCCACTTGCGCTTGTTGGCTTAAACGTTCACGAATTGGCTGCCATACAAGCTGGTTCATGCCCCAACCGTGCAAAGCCACAATAGGTCTGCCCTGCCCTTCAGTCATGGTAAAAAGCTGCGACAATTCTGTTCCTTTCACGTTATCATGTTGGCGCATTCTAACAAGCAATCAGAGATCACGCTGCTATGTCCTATGCCCTGCTGATTTTGGCTTATTTATTAGGCTCAGTTTCGACCGCCATCATTACCTGTAAATTAATGGGCTTACCCGATCCACGCACGGCAGGCTCGAACAATCCGGGTGCTACCAATGTATTACGGGTGGGTGGTAAGAAAGCCGCTGCTATTACCCTAGCAGGCGATATGCTTAAGGGCTTGATTCCCGTACTCATCGGGCATGTCCTAGGTTTGAGTTATGGTTGGCTATTTGCCATTGGATTTGCCGCCTTTTTAGGTCACTTGTATCCTATTTATTACCATTTTAAAGGTGGAAAAGGGGTAGCAACAGCTTTAGGTGTCTATTTTGGGATACATTTTTGGGCGGGTGTATGCATTGCTTTGATTTGGTTATTTATTGCTAAGGTACTAAAAATTTCGTCCTTAGCTGCTCTGCTTGCTACCCTACTTGCACCCTTGATTTTCTATTTCTTTACTTATAGCGGTAGTTTGGCTTTGGGGATGGTAGTAATGACTGCTTTAATTTGGTGGCGACATCAATCGAATATTAAAAATATACTGTCTGGCAAAGAAGGCCAAATAAAAATTAATAATCAAGACAATACTAACGACTAGTAAGTTTTTATACTATGGCTAACTTCCACACGCATATTACTTGGGCTGCTGCTGGCTCGGGTTTACTCTCAATTTTATGCCTACAGGTAGGCTTAGTCGGCCAGCAAGATGCGCTTATGCTGGCGCTGGTCGGTACCATCGGTGGGATTTTGCCAGATGTCGACCTCCAACACGCCTATCCCAGCCGAATTATGTTTTCGATGCTAGGCATCTTTGTGGCTTTTTTAATGGTATTTTCAGTTAAAAACGATATGTCTATCAGTGAGTTATGGCTGGTTGGGATTGGTGCGTTTGTAGCAATTCGGTTTGTGTTCTGGCAAGTTTTTCATAGATATACCACCCACCGTGGCTCTATTCATTCGATTCTTGCCGCTTTGTTTGCAAGTTTCAGCACGACAGCGGTGAGTTATCATGTTTTAGGTAAAAATGATTTCACGTCTTGGCTAATTGGGCTGTTTTTATTTCTAGGATTTATGCTGCACTTAGTACTGGATGAAATTTATAGTGTTGATTTCATGAACTATAAAATTAAACGCTCCTTCGGCACTGCTTTAAAATTACTGGATAGTTCAAAACCTGCTAAGTCTGTGTTTATGCTAGGGATGACTTTTATAATGTGGTTTGCGACTCCGAGTGAGCAGCGCTTCTGGGATACCTTCACTAGCCTACAAACTTATCAAATCATCCAAGGCCGCTTACTCCCTTAAAAACACCATAAATTCCTCTTATCGGCTTTTTCACTACAATGGGCAAGTTTTAGGTACAATTCCTCATCCTAGTTAGGATTAGACCACAACACCCGATTATAAAAATTAAATAACTACCAGTTGTTAAGAGGGGTTTACTTATGTTTCCAAAGATTCACCTGTTCAAAAAGCGCGATTATGCTTACTTATTAGTTGCAGCTTCAGTGATTGCTGGCGGGATTGCGATTGCAAATACCCAAACATCAAAAGCACCACTGCAAAACACTATGACTGCTTATGTCGTTAGCACTGATCAAGCAGGTAAAGAAGTTCTCCAGCCAGCCACTGAAGTAGAACCTGGCCAAACTGTAGAATATCAACTGACTTACGAAAATACGGGGGCCAACCCACTGAAAGATCTGATCGTCACAGGCCCCGTGCCACGTGTCACAGCTTATGTGGGTAAAAGCGCTTTTACTCAGGCCAAAGCGAATTTGCAAGTGAGTATTGATGGTGGCAAAACCTTCGAGACTGAGCCTGTCAAGCGCATGGTGAAAGATGCTAACGGTAAGAAAGTTGAAAAAATCATTCCACCAAGTGCTTACACTCACTTACGTTGGATGATGAAAGAGCCACTGAATGTAGGTGAAGTACAAAACTTTGCTTATCGCTCTATTGTAAAGTAATAACAAAAACAAACCCTTAAGCGTCATCAATTAATAAAAACAAGAGAGAGTCAACCTATGACCTTCAATAAAAGAAAACTAAGTCAAGTTTGCGCAACGGCACTCTTGGCTGGTGGTCTAGTCGTTAGTATTGCCCCAGCGGTCGCGGCTACTGCAGCGGGTACGCTCATTAAAAACTTAGCCACCGTAACTTATGAAGACTCTGCTGGGAATCAATACTCAGCTCAATCGAACGAAGCTGTGATTACTGTCAAGCAAGTTTATAAAGCTGAATTAAGCAGTGATAGCACTAAAACAGCGACTGCAGGCCAAATGGTTTATATCCAACACACCTTAACCAATAATGGTAACGGTGCTGATACCTATACCTTAACAGCGACTAATGATGCGGGCATTACGGATGATCTGAACTCGACTAGTGTTAAAGTTTATCGTGATCTGAACGGTAACGGTTTAGTCGATGCAGGCGAGCCGGAAGTCACCAATGTGACCCTAGCAGCGGGTGCTAGCGCTGAATTGGTGATTGCAGTAGCCATCCCAAGTAATGCCACGAGTGGCCAAGAATTGGGTGTGATCTTAACTGCAACCTCTGCGAATGGCACAGTCACTGACGCTACTAATGGAGCAGGCGGTGCTGACAGTACTCAGGGCACGAACCAAGACTTGATCACTGTCTCAGGTGATGCCGTACTGAACTACACTAAATCAGCTGTCTTAAATGCTGCAACTAACCAAATCACTTATACCTTAACCATTACCAACACGGGTAATCGTGCTGCGACTAATGTCAATATTTATGACGCGATCCCGACTGATAATAGTGGCGTGCCACTTACTTTAGTCAGTACTAGCGCCTCTGGCTTATTGACCGCGAATGGGGATACCTTGCCACTTGCTGCACCCAATACAAATAGCTTAAGTGAAGCTTCGCTAGGTATTGATCTCAATGATGATGGCGACCAAACTGATACCGCTTTAGCGGGTATTAGCGCCGTCGATGCTTCCATCGCGCCGAATCAAACGGTTAGCGTTAATATGGTTGTCAGCTATGACCCTGCTACCTTTAATAATAATGGAATTCCTGGCTCTGCAGGCGACATCATCAAAAATACTGCTTGGTTAAAAGCTGATTTAGATGGCAACCCTGTTACCTCTGAAGACCCCATCCCATCGAATCCAACACAAACGGTCTTACCACAGAAATATGGCGTCGATGCTAACGATACGGATGAGAACAACGGGCTTACTGACCCGAATAATGACGGTCAGGACGATGATGGTAATAATGACACTCAATTTGTTGCTCAAGCCCCGATCGGATCGTCCGTTCTATTCTATGTTGATGTCACCAACAATGGCTCAGGTACAGACACCTTTGAACTCTTAATTAATAAGGGTGATTTCCCTACAGGAACTACGTTTACCATCTGGAATGAGGCGGGCACCGTACAAATCACCGATACAAATAATATCGGCGGTGTCGATACCGGCCCCTTAGCGGCAGATGCAGTCAAGACCTTTATGGTCAAAGCGCAATTACCTTCCAATACCAGTGGTGACAATAATGGTAATGGTTACACTGCAAGCCTGGTAGCCACTTCAGCGAATGATCCAGCCTCTAGCCCAGCCACTAATGATATGTCGTTGAAGCTAGGTGAAATTACTGCTTCCGGGGTAGATTTAACCGATAGTGCTGATGGTGCTACGCCCAATGTGAACATTGATGATTTAGTGAATAAGTCACCTGCTACTCCAGCCTATACCATTAATAATGGTACGAAGGCGGGCGCACGCCCTGTCTTCCCTGGTATGGTGGGTGGGGAAGTCGAAATTCCATTCTATATTGATAATGACTCTGGCTCTGCAGATGCCTTCAAGCTGGCAGCTGGCGGCAGCGATGGCACTAGCTTAGGCGCACTACCAACCGGTTGGACAGTAGACTTCTATGCGACTGATACAGCGGGTAATCGTACAGGTAGCCCGATTACTACCACGCCCTCACTACCCGCAGGTACGACGGATAAAAAGTATATCGCTGTTGTTTCAATTCCAGCAGACCCTGCTTATGCAGCAGCGGATTATGGCACTGTCGACACTAACAATGATGGCGATGGCGATCAGTTAATTACTATCAGCCTGCAGTCTAGCATCACGGGTGCTAACGACATTATGATGGACGCAGTTGATGTTGTGCCCATGCGTTCAGTGGCGTTGACCCCTCCAGGTGCGGATCAAATCCAACCCGGTGGCTCCGTTGACTATACGCATACCTTAGATAATACAGGTAACACTGAGGAGACCTTTGAATTAACAGCAACTAACCCAGGTACTACACCGGGCTGGAATAATAATCTGTTAGTTGATACGAATGGGGATGGCACTCCAGACAAGCCTACTAGCCAATTAACACCGACCGATGTGATTTATGGTGTTGATAGCACAGGGACTGTCGTGCCTGTTACCTGGGCTGATACCGATAGCGATGGTAACCCAGAGGTGACTTTACCTCCGGGCGTCTCTATGCCTTTAACACCGGTAGTTTTTGCACCTAGCAATGCTTCCCCGGGCGAGGTCAATACTTTAACCATCCAAGCGGTGAACACTGACACAGCGGCTTCAGCTCCAGATGCTAATGTAGAAGACTCTTCAACCGTCATCTTAGGTCAAGTCCGCTTAGTCAAAACGGTGGCTTACGACGCACTGTGTGATGGCACACCCGATGGTGCTTTTGAAGCTAATCTTAGCAGTCAAGTCGCCCCTGACGAATGTGCGATTTGGCAAATGGTGGCTGAAAACCAAGGTGATACGAATGCGATGAACGTAGTGATTCGAGATAGTATCCCCGTTTACACCAGCTATGAATCTAACAGCTTGCAGTATGGCTTAGGGACTATTAGCGTGACGAATCCATTAACGCCACGTACAGACCCAATGGATAGCGATAATGCTGAGCAAGTCGGTGGCACTGTCTCCTTCTTTGTAGGCACAGGCGCAACAGCGACAGTAGGCGGTACTTTATTACCTGGCCAAACTGCAACCGTCCAGTTCAGAACTAAAGTTGACTAAGCTTAGGTCTTTATAGATCTAAACAATACACTCCCTCTACCTTTGGTGGAGGGAGTTTTATAAATAAAACAGCGCTGTGGTGGTTCCCACAAACACTACCTTGCAAGCACATAATTAGAAAAATAACCAAGAGAGGCATGCATGTTACGCATTCTCAGCGCATTGATGCTCTTCATGCTCATTAATGTATTATCTTATAGCCAAGCAGCCACGGCTCCGGGCACTAAGATTACGAACCAAGCAGAAGCGTCCTATGTTTACAAAACCAAGAACGGCACGCTTGTTAAAGCCAGCTCACTTTCTAATATAGCTAGCTTAGTGGTGGCACCTTTATTAGCGGTCGAACAAAACCAAGATCAGACCCAGCCTGCTACAGTAGGCAAGCCGGTCTCTTTTCCACATAAGATTACCAATGTTGGCAACCAAGCAGACTATTACCTGCTGAGTGTTGAAAACATGAAGGGCGACAATGGTGATCTGGAAAACTTAAAAATTTACTTGGATGAAAATGGCAATGGTCAAGTCGATCCCGGTGAGCGTGAACTCACTAAAACTGAGCGTTTAAAGCCTGGGGAAAGCATCCAAGTGGTCGTGGTAGGGACTGTACCTAGCACCAGTCAACCCGGTGATCAATTCACGGTTAAATTAACCACCACCTCTATGAATGATCCAAGGGTCAAGGATAGTGATATTGATACCGTCAATGTTAAACAAGGTGCGGTGATTCAACTCAATCAAACCGGAGATGTCGATTGCCAAGTCAGTCAAGCGCTCGGTGAGCGGAGTTATCACGAAATTAGCTTTAAAAATACGGGCGCTCAAGCCCCTGAAGAACGTAGCCTAAGCGTTGGTGGGGTTACGTATAAAGGTGTGCTCCTTGAAGAAAGCATTGCTACTGATTATTTTACCTTGCTCAAGCAGCCTGCTTTCTTCGTACAGCCTAGTCAAGGGCTGCTATTGGTTGCTAATGCTTTAGGCCAATGGAGTTTATACACTGCTTGGGATGGTAGCAGCCCGATTAGCAAAATCGGGGTATTAATGCCTGCGAGTTATTTGGGGATTAATCAAAGCGGCAAGCTTGGTTATACCTTGGCGGTTAGCAAATTACCCGTTGAACAAACAGTCATTAATCAACAAGCGACGATTGATATAAATGGTGATGGTACGAATGACTTTCAAGGTAATACTGTTTGCAATACCTTAATGGCTGATCCGATTATTAAAGACCGCGATGGTCAAGATATTGAAGGTAGAGTCTTTGATTCAGTGGCTTTATTGGGTGTCGCTAATGCTAAAGTTGATTTAATCACCGTAGAAGATAATGTGGTTGTCAAAACGGTTTACACAGATAGTAACGGTAATTTTAAATTCACTGGTTTGGAAGTGGGCGAATATTATATTAAAACCAGCCCCCCTGCACCTTATACCGCCCCTTCTACGCATGCGCCTACTGAATATGCAACAACTAAATATACTCAAGTGCGTCAAGCTTCCTATGGCCTAGCGGGTTATCAAGGTAGCAGTGCTAACTCTGGCTTGATTGCTGTCGTTGAATCAAGTACTAGCTATACCTTGGATATTCCGGTTGACCGACCCAATACCCCTAATACTGAGATTGCGATTCAAAAGCAGGCTTCGGTAACGACCGTCTCTATAGGTGAATTGGTTGCTTATACCGTTAAGATTCGTAATACCTCCAGCGAAGATTTATATAATACGATTATTCGCGACGTTTTACCGATGGGTTTTAAATATCTTACGGGTACAGCCAAACTAGGCAGTGAGTTTATTAGCGACCCACTCTTAACCAGTCAGAGCAACCGTCATCAGTTGGAGTTTCGGCTGGGTAATTTCCCTGCGGGTGCAGAACTTATTCTAAGCTATATGACACAAGCAACCGCCAGCGCCACCCAGAGCGATGGCATCAATACTGCCCAAGCTATTGGCTATGATGTCACCAATGCAACCGTACAATCTCCCGTGGCTAGTGCTCAAGTGCAATTGCAAAAAACAGGCGTACTCTCTGATCGTGCCATTTTATTCGGGCGTTTAGCCCTAGAAAAAGGCTGCCCAGTGGGTACACCTGAAGAGCAAGCTCAGGGCTATCCGCTAGCAGGCGTGCGTCTGTATATGGAAGATGGTACTTATGTGATCACTGACATTAACGGTCAGTATAGCTTGTATGGCTTGCAGCCCGGTGTGCATGTACTAAAAGTTGACCAGCATACCGTGCCTACTGGCCTTGACTTCCAAGTGGTCGATGTCGCCCAAGCGGGTGATCCTGATAGCCGCTTTGTGGATTTGATTCCGGGTGATTTCCATCGCGCTGACTTCACCGCTGGTTGCCCACAAGTCGAAACGCGCACCGTAGAAGAATGCGCTGAACCCGTGAAAAAACAAGTACAAGAATGCACACAAAAACCTGTGGTGACTACGACGACTGAAATGGCCACCCGCACGGTCAAAAACCCTGTACAAGCGATTCACTTTGACTCAGGCAAAGCGGTTATTCCACCAGAGTACTTGCAGAAGCTGAATAAAGTGGTGCAAATGACTAAGGATAAGCAAAATGTACGCTTCCAGTTTGTAGGTCACACCGATAATGAACGCCTGAAGCCTTCTACCAAAGAGCAGTTTGGAACTAACCAAGGTTTATCAGAAGCACGTGCGAAGGAAGTAGCTGATTATGTTCAACAAAATCTAGGACAAGCCATCAAGATCAGTGTTGCAGGTCGGGGCGAAACACAACCGATCGCTAGTAATGATCAGCCACAAGGCATGGCAAAAAACCGTCGGGTTGAATTAATCCTAAGCTATGAAGAGCCTGTACAAAAGCAGGTGAAACAACAGCAACTGCAACAGGAATGTAAAACTCGCGAAGTCGCTGACCCACGCTCTGCTGGTTGCACCACCCGCACGATAACAGTGGATAATCCAGCCCTGAAGACACTGCTTGCAAACAACAAAACGACTGCACAAGGCTGGAATAATGAGGTGCAAAATCTTGATCCGGCTAATACTGAAAACCTCCAGAACTTAGCGCGCTTTGCGGATAAGAACGGCGATATTTCTAATGGTTTGATGGAAGCCCATCGTCAGCAAGTGAAGAATCAACAAGAAAACTTCGCGACTGAACATGCGGCTGAAATTGAACAGCAAACCGCTGAGCCTGCCATTCCTAACCCCAAAGAAGTCGTCAAAACCTTGACTACGGAGCAAGGTCAAACTGGCACTTGGTTATGGCCTTTGAGCGATACCAGCTTAGATGGCCGTTTCATGGTAGTGATTCGCTCTGAAGTTGAACCAAGCCTGCTCGTCAATGGCAAGCCCGTTTCGAGTAGCCAACTCGGCGAGCAAATTGTGAATAAAAGTGCTCAAGCGCAAGTTTTAGCTTGGTATGGGGTTGATCTGCAAGAAGGTGTGAATGAACTCAAAGTCGTTGCTAAAGATAATTTTGGCAATGAGCGCACCTTGGCTGAAAAAACGGTTAAGCGCCCTTCTGCGGGTGTTGCAATCAAATTGAAAGTTGGCGGCACACTCACAGCGGATAGAGGGCGTTCAACTGTCCCCGTGCAAATCGACATCCTCGACTTGAATAACTATCCGGCCAAAGGTACTTACTTCCTGACGCTTGAAGCGAGCGATGGAACTTGGGCTGAACCCGATATTCAGGACAAGGTGCCAGGCCATCAAGTTAAAGTCACCAATGGTACACGCACTGTACATTTACGTAGTTCGGGTACTAGCGGCGAAGTCAAACTGCGCGTCTCCACCGGGACGCTGCAAAGCGAAACCGATGTTGCGCAAATTGCGGAAATGCGGCCACTGATTGCGGTAGGTTTATTGGATCTGCGGGCGCACACGGGCTATGCCAAAGGTTATAAAAGCTTAGGTTTGACCCAGTTGGATAATCAAGCTGAAGGCACTGAGTTTGACGGGCGTTCGGCTCTGTTCGTGAAAGGTAAGGTACGCGGTGATATGCATCTGACCATGGCGTATGACAGCGCTAAGGATAAAGAAGCTGAATTGCTACGCGATATTAATCCTGATGAATACTACCGCGTCTACGGTGACTCCTCCTTGCGTGGGTTTGAGGCTCAAAGCCGTAGCAAACTGTATGTGAAAGTTGAAAAAGACCGTAATAGTGCGATGTGGGGCGACTATATCACTGACAATGACGCTAACAGTGCCGATATTGCACGGGTTTCACGGACTTTAACCGGCTTTAATGGTGTGTATGACAATGGTGATACCCGTGTACAACTCTTCGCAGCACAACAAGATAATTTGCGTGGGTTTGAAGAGATTCCGGGGAATGGTACAGCGATGCACTACCAATTGCAGGGCCATCCGATTGTACGCAATTCAGATGTGGTTGAAATTATCACCCGTGATCGCGGCAATATCGGCCTAATTACCAAAACCGAAAAACTCACGCGCTTTATTGATTATTCCTTGGATGATGTCTCTGGCTATATCAGCTTCCATAAAGTGATTCCAACTTTAGATGAAGATCTGAACCCAGTGTCGATTCGTATCACCTACGATCGGGTTGAACAAGGCGATGATTATCTGGTAGCTGGCGTGCGCTTAATGCATCGCTTTACCGATGAATTGAGTGCAGGCGCAAGCTATACCAAAGATGATCACAGTACCGAAGGCTATGATGTAGTCGGTGCTTTTGCTCAATACAAAACAGCGGATACTGAATTCCAAGCGGGTGTTTCCAAAATGGAACATGCGGATGGTAGCGAGGGCGGTACCGCAGTGCGCTTACAAGCTAGCAAAAAATGGAATGAGAACTCACGTACTCAAATCACTGCGGTACAAGCGGATGAGGGTTATACCAATTCAACGGGTGGTGTTACTGCGGATCGGCGTGAATTGAAACTGACGCATGAGCAAAAGCTGACTGCTAACTTAGAAGCTAAGGCCGAGCTAACCCATAGCGAATCACTCAGCACCGAAGATCAACGTCAAACGGCTGAATTGAGTGCGACCACTAAGATAGACGATTGGAAATTGAAAGGCGGTATACGCAATATTCGCCAAGCGGATGCTAACGGTGAAGAGAATATCAATACCGCGATTGTTGGGGTGGAACGCAATATCAAAATCTTTGAACGCAATGGCAGCATAAAAGGTGAATATGAGCGTGAAATCGGTGGTGACTCTGATCGTCAACGTGCCAGCGTTGGTGCAGAACTGGAAGTTAATGACAAAACCAAAGCCTATATCCGCTACGAACAAGCTGATCGCTTATCCAGTGGTACTTTGGCAGGTGCAGTGGATACCAGCAATAGCTTAGTCGCTGGGGTTAAGACCCAAGTGTTACCGTCTACAGAGCTGTACTCTGAGTATCGCATCGAAGGCGATATCAGTGGCGAAGAGGTAGTCGCAGTCAATGGTGGTAAAGCTACTTTTGACCTTGAAAAAAATCTGGTGGTCACTCCAGGTATTGAGTTCATGAATTATGGTGCAGACTCCGAAAAGAGTGACAGCATCGCCGCCTCTGTCGGTTTAAGTGATACTCGTGATCCTGATGCGAAGAAGTTACTGCGGGTCGAAACTCGTCAGAGTGATGATGAGAAATACTATGGCGTCAGCGGTACTTATGTGCAGAAGCTGAATGAATCGACTACTGTCATGGCGCAAGATGATTTACGTCTGCAACAGTATGAAGATGGGCGTGAGGATGCGCTGCAAAACACCCTTACCTTAGCGGCAGCACATCGCCCAACGGGTGATGGCGACTACAATGCCTTGTATGCCTATAAGTGGGATAAGAATGATGCTGATAATACCAATACGCATATTCTCTCCACTCAGCAGCATTATCGTTACAGTGATCAAGTCGACTTATCGGGTCGAGTAGGTGCGAAACATCAGACGTTAAAAAGCGATAATAACGATAGCAGTTCAAATGCTGCTTTAGCTGATGGGCGCGTACTTTGGGATCTGAATGATCGCTTTAGTGTCGATGTACATGGCGGTGTGTTGACGGGTAGCAATGAAAGCACCGCCTATTCTTTGGGTGCTGGTGTTGCCTTCAATGTGATTGACAATGTACGCCTTGGTGCTGGTTATAACTTCTTAGGCTTTAGCGATAGTGATCTTGATTCTGAAGGCTTCAATGCTCAAGGTGGCTATGTCGGCTTACAAATGAAAGCGGATGAAGCTTTATTCGGTTGGTTGGCAGGTGATAAGCCTGAATGTGCACCCCAATACATGGCAGGGCGTGACCAATTAAGCGAACAAGCCAAACGTGCTGAAGATGATTGCAACAAAAACAATAATGATAAAAAGGCTGCGAATCATGAACAACAACCGACTGAATAAGATCAACCGTTTCGTTCTGCTTCTGCTAATGACGATAGTGCTCATTCCCTTGCAAACTTGGGCACTGACGGCTGCGAACACGATGATTCGCAACCAAGCGAGCGCGACGTTCAAAGACGAAACCGGCACAGCCTATAGTGTGACCTCCAATATGGTGGAAACGCTAGTACAGCAAGTGGCTGGTTTAGAATTGGTGCAAACGCAAACTAAATTGGCAAGCTCTGGGGCTAGCGTTGACTTCCCGCATGTGCTCACGAACACAGGGAATGGCGATGACAGCTTCACACTCGGCTCTGCGGAAATGACCGGTGATGCTTTCGACTTCACTACGGTAAAGTTCTATGCCGATGCCAATCAAGATGGCCAAGCAGATGATCTCAGCAGCCCGATTACGCAAACACCGGTATTAAAAGCCGGTGAGAGCTTCTCGTTTGTCGCTATTGCTGAAGTACCGGCTGGTTTAAGTGATGCTAGCGCAGGCAAATATACACTCACAGGCGCCAGTGTTTTCACTCCGACCACCAATGCCACCAATGTGGATACGGCTGAAGTGAATACCAGCGCAGTCTTGGATGTCACTAAATCAATGAGCGCGACTCAGGGTTTAGCGGGTAGTGGTAATTACACAGTCACTTTGCGCTATCACAATAGCAGCGAATTAGATGCGAGTAATGTGACGTTGATGGATGCCCTACCCACCGGTATGACCTATGTAGCCAATAGTGCGCGCTGGAGTGAAAGTGGTAACACGATTCTGAGTGATGCTAATCCAAGTGATGCTCAAGGCAGTGTGCAAACTCTGATTTATTGCGCTTATGACAGTAGCTGCACCGGGTTGCCAGAGGCAACGCAAGATGCGGATACCAATAGCACCAATCAAGTAACCGCCATCATTAACCAAGTGAGTGCCGGAGTCACGGGTGAATTGAGCTTTGAGGTTAAAATTTCCGCTAATCTACCCGCTTCTATCCTAACCAATACAGCCGAGTATTTGTTCAATGATGGCAGCACCACCACGCCAAGCTTCACGACTAATCCGGTTAAATTTGAAGTCTTGCAAGACCTAGGTGTAGTCACGAATGGGAGTGTGAGTAACAGTGCTGATGGAACGAATGAACCTATTGTGATTGCCAGCATTCCACAAGGCGGTACTGCAGTCTTCTATGACTATGTATGGAATACAGGCAATGGGGTTGATAGCTTTGATTTAAGCCTCATCAATAGCAGCTTCCCCGCAGGCACGGTCTTACATTTATTCCAAGCGGATGGAAATACTCCCCTATTAGATACCAATGGCAATGGCACACCGGATACCGGCAACTTAGATCCCAATACCAATGCACTCATCGTGATTAAGGCAACCTTGCCACCGAGTGCTACGGGCGCTACACCTTATTCGGTTAGTTTAAATGCGACTTCGTTTACCGATAACAGCCTGTCAAACCCAGCAATTAATACATTGAATGCGATTGGTGCTAATTCGGTCGACCTGACTAATCATGCTGCTTTAGGCCAGACAGGTGTTTTAGGTACGGGTGCAGGCCCTGAAGCGGCAGCGGTGACAACTAATAATGCGATGCCCGGTGAGAACTCACAGTTTATTCTCTATGTGAATAACACCAGTGCCGTAGCGGATAATTTTAATCTACAAGTCAGCACCGATAGTAGCTTTGCAAGCATAGTTCTCCCTGCGAATTGGCAAGTACGCTTTTTAGATGAGCAGGGTAAAACCATCACGAATACCGGCCCAATTGCGGCTGGGCAAAATAAGCGGGTCTTTGCTGAAGTGACTCTGCCTGCGAATGCCACGAGCAGTCTGGTTGACCTCTACTTTCGGGTAAGCTCGCCAGTCACTGGGGCGAGTGATCTTAAGCATGATGCCGTTGCAGTCGGTGCAGTCACAGATTTGGTTCTTTATCCTGACAATACCGGGCAAGTGTTACCGGGTGGCTCGATTGTTTATTCACATTGGTTGGCGAACCAAGGTAATGTGAGCAAAGTCAACATTAGTTTAAGCACTACGGATGAGCATCCTGGCTGGAGTTCGTTACTCTATGCGGATACCGATGGCGATGGCGTTCTCAGTGGTGGTGATCAGCGTTTAAGTACCGTACCAACGCTAGCCGCAGGCGATACACTTTTAATCTTCGCGAAAGTCTTGGCTGCTTCTGATATTCAGCTCGGCTTGGCAAATGTCACTACGGTTGTTGCTAAGTGGGATGCGGGTGCGGCTAGCACACAGGCTATTGATGTCACTACAACCAATAGCTCCGATGTATCTATCCGCAAGCAACAAGCCTTGGATGCCAACTGTGATGGGATCGAAGAAACCGCCTTTACGCATGCACTGTTCACCGCTGAACCCGGTCAATGTGTGATCTATCAATTGATTGCGACGAATACCGGCGATCTGCAAGTGCGCAATGTACGCATCCAAGACGCGACCCCTGCTTATACTAGCTTTAATACCACAGGTGGTTTACCGACAGTCAGTCAAGGCAGTCTGGCCACACCGATTAGCCAAGGGGATACGGGTGAGATTATTGCTAATCTAGGCCATTTGGAGGCAGGTACTCAGGGAATTTTAACCTTTGGAATTAAAATTGAATAAGCAATCGCAATCTTATACAACAAGAATGTGAGTGTTTTATACTTTACAAACAAGAACCTGTTAGCCTCATCCAGAATAGGTAGCTTTGATAGTATCTATCTAAATAGGGAGTTAAAACATGAGTAGCTCAGCATTAAAACACTATTTATCACCTGATGAATACTTAGTGGGTGAATCCGTTGCGCTACTTCGCCATGAGTATGTAGCAGGTCAAATCTATGCGATGGCTGGGGCAAGCGAGCGTCATAACCGAATCACGATTAATCTTGGTTTTCAGTTACGCGCTCGCGCCCGTGGTGGCAGTTGCGGGGTTTTCATGAGTGACATGAAACTACGTATTCAGCAAGGAAAGTGTTTTTACTACCCAGATGTTATGCTGGTGTGTGATAGTTTAGACAATCATGCCTATTTTAAAGAGCAACCCTGCTTAATAGCCGAAGTTTTATCGACCTCTACAGAAGCGACTGACCGTCGGGAAAAATGGTTGGCTTACCAACAGATTGCTAGTCTCCATTACTATCTAGTCGTAGCGACCGATCGACGCTCGGTGCAATACTATCAGCGTAATGCTAAGCAACAATGGGAATTACATTCCCTTGAAACGCATCAAGTACTTCAAGTGCGATGTGAATTTAATGGTGTTGCCTATCAAGCTAGTTTGTGCATGGATGATATTTATGAGGATATACACTGGTAGTGTTTTCTAAATATTACAAATTCGCATCTGGCCGTAAGCTATGAGGTTCAAGTGGAATAAAATAAAGCAGCTATTCAGGAGTAGTTTATCTGTTCCTGATTATCCTAGACGCACCTAGCCTGACTATGCTTATTAAATGAGCATAGTCATTTCCCGTTTCCTAGCATCATAATAAAAATTATAAGGTAGCCCGAGCAATGACTGCTATCCTAGCTCACAACATCTATGCAGTGACCCATCGCTATATCAATAAGCAGCTGCTTTCAAAACTTATATTCATTTTTCTGAGTTTAACTAGCAGCTATGCCTACGCCCTACCGGATCTAAGTCTGGGTCTGTTTGGACCAGGTATTCAAGACGGTACCGAACCTTTCAATGAAGATGGCAACTGTAGTAGTGTCACTGCAAAAGCAGCGGCTGGCGATGACTGTGGAGAAGCGAATAATCAAGTTCGTACTCAAGATAGCGTCATTTTTAACTGGTCGATCACCGCTAGCAATTATACGCCGGGGCAGACTAACCCTAAAAACGTCGTTTTAGAGCAAATCCTGCACCCCGGTCTTAATGCCAAGCTTGCCTTTGCGCGGATACCTGCACGCTGTCTACCTGCTGGGGGGGGAGGTACTAACCCAGCTTCTGCTATCACGACCGAAACCAATGGCGATATTAAACTGACCTGTAATTTAGGTGAGCTTACCGATGGGGGGCAAATCTCCTTTTCCACCTTAGCCAAAGTTTCCGGTCTATCATGGAATGGCTCTAGCTTTACCAGTACCCAGCGCCTGTACTCCAATGATGATGCGGGTAACCCTAATGCCAACAGCGATGTGCTTCCAACCGTAGGGCCGTTTGAGATTTCGGCGCGTCCGATGGCCGATCTCAGTAGCAGTAGTTTTCGTGGCTATTATCTGTATGGTGATCGTGATGTTGGCCAAGGCCCAGAGCCAGGCTATTACACTTGGGTGAATATGCGCCTTGCCTCACCCCATAAATCAGGCACCGAAGCGATTAAACAACCCTTTACTTATACTTTTGATCTGTCTGCTACCAAAGCCGCCGTGAATGGTGTCGATTACACCAATGCAGGCTTTGAATACCACATGGTTGATTGTTTCTATAATACAATTGGTTGGGGTGATAACTTATGGGGTCGTGAGGCTTATGGAGCAAGTAACCTCACTAGCTATCCTTTAGAGAGAAAAGTCATTGAATCGGGCACGTGTAATTTTAACCGTGCTAATCCAGCTAATATCTCTTCACCCTACACCATGTCGATTAGCGGCACCGATTTATCCGGTACACGCTACCCAACAAAAACGATTGGCGGCACGAGTTTATCGGCAGGCCCTTATTATTATATGGACATGCTGGCACGCTTTTTTATCCCAATGCGGGTGATTGATAATGCCGACGGGGTAATGGATGGGAACGGCAGTATTTATATCAAAAATATCCTTGGCAACTTCAGCCCAGAAGGTGTATCAGGCGTTCAAAACTTTAACGGCGTTGAAGAGCCGGGCTTTAATGGCAACCCCATGCCCGATGGCACGATTAGTAATAACATTGCTCAGCCTTATAATTACTATCTGACCACACAAGGCTCATGGGCACATTACGCCTTCCCACAAGATAACGATGGTGGGACTGGCTATAGCTATTTTGCACCGAATGATTCGCACTCCGGTCAAGGCTTATTGCCCCCCGGCAAAGCCTTTGCCAGTGTTTTACACTTTGGCAACAATGGCTCTAATAATCTATCCCATCCACAAGCCTGTAATGTATTTGACAATAGCACCTTGAAACTGGTTGATCGTAGTTCTTTTGGTGCAACTGCAGGGACTTATGCTTATGTAGGGACTTATAATGCCAGTGGCTTTGATGCTAATAATTATCTTGTCGAATATGGGCATATTGACCTCACAGGCGACGACCCGATTGATAAGAACGGCGATGGCGCCGCTGATTATAATAATCAAACAGGACGCTATGAGGGTAAATGGGATGTACAAGGCTTAGCACGTTGCAATGATAGCACCACCACGTGGAAGACCGATCCTACCCAAGTTGGCTCTGGTATAGATGATGTCAATATCATCCGAGTGCGCCTTAAAGATAGTGTGCAAGACACGGTAAAATTATCCAGTGCCCAATATATTCGCTTCGTAACGCCGTTAGCAGCCCGCAATAACTTTTATCAAGGCCCACATAATGGCGAGCTGATTCCAATGGGTACGGTGATGGCTACATTTGGTAGTGTGCGTACTGATGAATATTGGGGAGGCGTCTGGACACCTGACAATAGCCGTCCCTATCAACCCTCCCCTGAAACGGGCGTCTATGATGGTGATCGGGTTACTTTAGCTCGCACCACTACACGTTTAGATTCTGAAACCTTAATCCCCTTAGCCACACCGGGCAATACCAATAGCACCATTGCAGGCAATCAAGTGGTCTGGAAAGTGAATACGGCGATTCAAAGTTTATTGAGTACACCCCCTCAAGAAACCGGGGTAAAAATTATCGCCGAACTGCCTCCCGAGGTGAGTTATAACCAAACTTGTACGGCGGGTTATACCGATGCTAATGGGGTTGTGATTGGCACTGCTGCTGATTTGGTGGAATTCAATACTGATCGGAATGGCCTAACTAAAACAGGTTATACACGCTTAACTTGGAATTTAGGGACAGTGACTGCGGATGTTGCGATGGCACCTCGGGTGATCTGCACGGACAGTGACCCCTTGGCAAAAAACAATACCAGTGTTGTCGGTTATTTTGAAATTAAGGGTGATACGTTGATTTCTGCTTTAGCCCAACGCAGTGATACGCATACAATTACCCTAGAGCAAATTGGTAGTATTCAGGTCTCCAAAAAGGTCGATACGACGCTTGACAATCAAAACGATAGTCAAATCCACACCATTAGTTGGGCAAACTTTGCAGAGTCTTTTAGCATTGCAGCCCCTACTGTGATTGATGTCTTACCCTATAATGGGGATGCAACCGCAACCAATACTGAACGCAGCCCTGCTTCCAACTTTGTAGGCACGCTCACCCTACAGCAAGCCCCCACGATCACTTGGATGGATGGCTCAGTCCCCGGGGGAGCAGAGGCAAGTATGGGAACTTGGTATTATAGCAGTGACACTCCCAGCAGCATTAATTCCAACCCGGATCAAAACACCTCAAATTGGTGTTTAGAGAGTAGCTTTGGCAGTGGCGCTGCTGGCTGCCCCAACAGCTTTGCGAATGTCACTGCAATAAAGTTTGTCTCTAATTACGCCTTAGAAAAGGATGGGCTTCCACGCCAAGGGATGAAAGCAACCCTGACCTTGCAAGCCAGTAATAACAACCCTGGCAATCGCTATACAAACCGCTTTGCTTTTGATACCCCTTCCTTGCCAGCGGCTCAATTCCTGCGTTCTAATAATGAAACTGTGTATATTGCTAGTTATTCATTAGGCGATTATTTATTCAGCGACAATAATCATAATCAAAAGTTTGATGCGGGTCTGGATAAACCAGCCCCTGAGGGTGTCACTGTTAATCTACACAAAGCCGATGGTAGCCTCGTGAAAACGACGACCACTGGCTTACAAAAGCCCGGACGCTATTTGTTTAATTTGCTCGGCGCTGGTGATTACTACATAGAAATTCCAGCCAGTGAGTTTCAAACTGGGGGTAAACTAGAAGGCTGGGATATTGATCTCAACTCAGCACCCGCAAGCAATGATAGCAATGAACTCAATAATCAAGATGGTTATAAAACCAATACTCCCGCTAGCGTAGGTATTCGCTCCAACCTCATAACCCTCTCTGCTACCCCACCTTTACCCGGTCAAGTCCCTAAAGGTGATGAGCCGATTGGTGATAACACGGCTAGCCTGACAGATAGCACGGGCGATGACTTCTCAAACTACACCTTAGATCTGGGCTTAACACCGATTTATGATTATGGGGATGCTCCCGCGACTTATGGTGTTGCTGCGCATATTCAACAAGCAGCCTTAGCCCCGAAACTAGGCGTAGTCGCTCCCGATGCCGAGCCAAGCAGTGCTCATTCCCCGGATGCCAAAGGTGATGGGAATGATGAAACTAGCCTCTCGCAGTTCCCTGCTTGGGAAGTCGGGCGTAAATGCAGTGGCTTATTAGCTAACGGCCAGCAGGGCACAGTACAAATGACAGCGACTAGCTATTGCTTGACTGTAAAAGCGTCTAACCCAAGCAATAAGGCGGCGCAATTAATCGCTTGGATTGATTTTAATAATAATCAAGCCTTTGATGAGAGTAGCGAGCGTTCAGTCGCGGTCTTTAATAACAACCTAGCCGATGATACGACTCAAGGTAATCTACCCGCTAATAGCTCGAATCAAACCATCGTTTTACAATGGACGGGCGTGACTCCACCTACTAGCCCTAGTGTTTTCGTCCGTTTACGTGTCACCACCGACCCAGACTTTAAAACCAGTTCGCTGGCAACCAGCACCACGTTTGCGGCGGACGGTGAAGTTGAAGATTATCAATTTGACCTAAGCCTAGGTTATCCGGTCAGTGGTCGAGTTTATCAAGATCAGAATGTAAATGGTGTGAGTGATGCGAATGAGCCGGGTTTGGCTGATGTTCCTGTTGTCTTACTCAATACCACCAGCAATACCTGTGTCAGTGTGCAGACAGATGCGCAAGGTTATTATCAGTTTAATAATGTCCCCACCGGAACGTATCGCTTATATGAAGCGGCTAATGCAGCCACACCACCCGTCTGTGATCTTACTACAGCCCGTGATCCAAGCGATTATTTATCGTCAACTGCCAATGCTCTACCCAGCTTTACAGTCAATGCGATTGTCACGGATAAGAACTTTGGTGATGTCAAGCTGCCGAGTTTTACACTTGATAATCATCAAACGATTAACCCCGGTGCGAGCGTTGTACACCAACATATCTTCCAAGCTCAAACCACAGGTAGTGTAAGTTTTAGTGTGAAACAAGAAACAGCAACACCCACTAACCTCGCTTGGGGTATCACGCTTCACCAAGATATGAACTGTGATGGCCAACTGGATGGTGGTGATCAGACCTTGAACACCAGCTTGAATGTGAGTGCAGGGCAAAAGATCTGCATCTTAACCAAAGTCCTAGCACCTACCAATGTCAGCGGTGAAGCCAACCACAGCGTCGAGATCCAAAGCAGCTTTATCTTTGGTAATGGCAGTTTAATAGCTGCCCCCTATCTTCAGGTGCATACCGATCTTACGGATACCCTCGACGATACCTCCAGCGAACCCATTGATGGCAAAGGCAAGCTTGCTTTAGTTAAATCAGTCTGGAATGTGACACGGAATATTAAAGGTGAAGTTGCACTCCCCGGAGAAAAGCTGCGCTACAGTATTCGCTATGAAAATACGGGTAATGGCCTATTGAATGAACTCATCGTGCATGATGCTATCCCTGAGTTCACACAAATGGTAACTGGCTCACAACAGTGTGTGTCTACGCCAAGCGAGCTGAGTGCCTGCACACCGACACTGACGAATAAAAGTTTAAAGTGGGCTTTTACAGGCAAGCTCAAAGCAGGCTCAAGCGGTGAAGTCTCTTACGAAGTCATCGTTGACTAACCCACTTAGGCAAAAAAAAGCGAGCCTAGCTCGCTTTTTGTCTTAGAGGCTCAAAAACGAACCCTTTATTTTTTATTGGAAGGTTTTAAGCTGAGTTTACGCCGGGGAGGTTTTTCACCTGAACCACTGGTACTCATATTAGCTTTACCTTTATGACTACGTTTTGGCTTTTCATCACGAAAACTGCTGGGTTTACTCGGCTTGGCTTTATCACGCCCCGCAAAGTTTTCCTGTGGCTTAGCGGAACGCTCACTGCGTGTAGCAGCACTATGATGGGAGCTACGACTGGGATCACCCTGCTCTCGAGTGCCAGAACGATCATGAGAGCGCTCAGTACGTTCCCGACCGACCTCACGGGGAGCGCCACGCTCATAATGACTCGATTCAGAGCGTTCTGTATAAGTATTTGCTCTCTCTCTCGACTCAGCAGAACGAGGGCTAGTCGTTTCAGTAGATTGGCGACTAGGCCGCTCACGTCCACCCCCAGCTGCACGCTCACCTTCGCTATTACGAGCACGCCCACCACGATTATCTGCATAGGGCTTTCTCTCAGAGCGCTCATAGTCTCGTGGGCTGCCGCCAGTATCTATTGAGATATTCAGAGGTCGGCCACAGACACGCACGCCTTTTAAATGCTCAAAGGAGTCTTTCGGCATCCCTTCCGGCAAATCGAGTAAAGTGAAATGATCACGAATGCCAATATTGCCGATAAAATTACTATCTAAACCAATTTCATTGGCAATCGCACCGACGATGTTCTTTGGCTGCACTCCATGCTCGCGCCCGACTTCAATCCGATAACGACGCATGGGCATATCGCTAGTAGCTGCAAAGCGTTCACGCCGCTCACCACCACCATCACGCCCACCACGCTCACGTCCACCGCCATCTCTATCCCTACCCCCCTCTCTGCCGCCTCGGTCGCGATCAGAACGTTCAGCACCTCTACGTTCATTCTCAGGTGGTATGTCTTCAATCTCAGGCTGCAGTGGTTGCTCTCTTTGCACTAAAAAGGCTAAAGCAGCCGCTACATCTTCCATATCCAAGGCTTGCTCATTCTGGAACGACTCCATCAGCTCGCGGAAGAAATCTAATTCTTGAGATTCAATTGTTTCGCTAATTTGGCGCTTAAACTGATCAATACGACGATCGACAATTTCATTACGCGTGGGCAATTGCATCGGTTCAATACGCTGGCGAGTCGCTTGCTCAATCGCGTACAGCATGCGCTTTTCACGCGGGGCTACAAAGAGAATCGCTTCTCCTGTGCGCCCTGCCCGTCCTGTACGACCAATGCGGTGTACATAGGACTCGGTGTCATTCGGGATGTCATAATTGACCACATGGCTAATCCGTGGCACATCTAAACCACGTGCGGCGACGTCAGTGGCTACTACAATGTCCAACTTACCATCTTTTAAGCGCTCAATGGTGCGTTCACGCTGTTGCTGGTTCAAGTCACCATTTAAAGCTGCGGCTTCATAGCCACGTGCTTCTAATTTTTCCGCTAATTCTTCAGTAACAATTTTGGTACGCACGAAAATCAGCATCGCATCAAAATCAGTTACTTCCAGAATACGAGTGAGTGCATCCAATTTATGCAAACCGCGTACTTGCCAATAACGTTGCGTAATCGCCTCGACTGTGCTGGTTTTGGCAGCAATTTTAACTTCGACCGGATCATGCAGATGGCGCATAGCAATCCGACGAATGGGCGCTGGCATGGTGGCTGAGAATAAAGCAACTTGGCGCTCAGGCGGTGTATGACTGAGAATTTCATCGACATCATCAATGAAGCCCATACGCAACATTTCGTCAGCCTCATCCAGCACGACGGCTTTCAAGCGGCTTAAATCTAAAGTTCCGCGCCCTAAATGATCAAGTACCCGTCCCGGGGTGCCCACGACCACTTGCACACCACGCTCTAATTGGCGTAACTGCTGCCCCATGCTCTGACCACCATAAATGGGTAGCACATGAAATCCAGGTAAATAGCGTGCATAGGTCTGCATTGCTTCTGCTACTTGAATCGCTAGCTCGCGAGTCGGCGCCAAGACCAAGAGTTGAGGATAAGCTTGACTGCTATCAATACGACTTAATAAAGGCAAAGCAAAGGCAGCCGTTTTCCCTGTACCGGTTTGGGCTTGACCTAATAAGTCGTGACCTTCGAGCAATAAAGGGATGCTTTCGGCTTGAATCGGTGAAGGTGTCTCATAGCCAACTTCAACAATTGCTTTCAGAATAGGCGCAGATAACGCCATTTCATCGAAACGGAGTGGAACGGGAGGGGTTACATCATTTGTCATGGAGCTGCCTGTATGGAGTGCCAGTAGGTGCGTGGTTTAAACGGACTGGGTAAATCTAAAAAAGGTTGGTTATTTTACGCTGTTTAAGATTAGCATACAAGGCATAGGCTGACGAGTTGTTAAGGATTAGTTAATATCTGTACAGATGCTGTCTATTTATAATCGGATTTAGTTTAGAAAGCAGTTGACCTGTCCCCCCTTACTACCCTAGTGTAGTCATTCCTTGACAGCAAATTCCCGATGATTTTATGACATATTGTATTGGCATTTCTCTGAATGAAGGTCTGGTTTTGACCTCTGATTCGCGTACCAACGCAGGTATCGATCATGTCAGCACTTATAGTAAAATGAATATCTGCAAGACCACTCCCGATCGTTTCGTGGTCATCATGACGGCAGGTAACCTTGCCACCACTCAAAGTGTGGTCGAACAAGTACAACGCGATATTCGTGAGGATAGTAAAACCAATCTGAACACTTTGAACTATATGGGGGATATTGCTGATTATGTGGGCGACTTATTAGTCAACCGAATTCGCCGCTACACTGAGAGCTCAGGCTTTGTGCCGGATGCTTCTTTGATTTTAGCGGGGCAAATCCGTGGTGGGCGGGTGCGTGCGTTCCTGATTTATCCACAAGGCAACCACATTACAACCTCTGAAGAGACACCTTATTTGCAAATCGGTGAAAGCAAATACGGCAAACCTGTGCTAGATCGTTTCATTGATCTTAAGACGACCATGGACGATGCGGCCGTATGCTCGCTGATTTCCATGGACTCGACGATGAAAAGTAATGCCAGCGTAGGGCCACCGATTGAGGTTCTCATGTATCGGAAAGATGCTTTAGTGGTTGGACGCCATTATCGATTTGGTCCTGATCACCCGTATTTACTGCAAATTCGTCAGCAATGGGCGAGTCAGTTGTATAACGCTTTCCGCGCTATGCCACAGCTACCTTTAACGACTTAGCAGCTAGTAACTCCAAATCATAAAGGCAGGTCATTGACCTGCCTTCTTGCTTTTTAGCCTTAGGTTTTAATTGCGGCGCAAGTCCAGAGTATGTGGATACTCTGGATTCAACTTCGCTGGCTTCATCTTTACAGGCATACCCGGTTGACTGCCTTCTGGTAAGAAGGTACGGGTCGCAGAGGAGCTAAACATCTTTGGCTCAGGGATAGGCTGACGCTCTTGCATCACATCCATATCCGCACGGAAGCGCGAAATCCGCCGTCCTTCAGCCTCAAATGCATTCACCGGGAAGGTTTCATAGCTACGACCACCCGGATGCACCACATGATAAGCACAGCCGCCTATCGAACGATTATTCCAAGTATCGACGATATCAAACACCAACGGTGAATGAACCCCAATGGTTGGATGCAAGGCGGACGGTGGCTGCCAAGCGCGATAGCGAATCCCAGTCACATATTGACCATGTACATCGGTTTTGCGCAAAGGAATTTCCACACCATTACAGACCACGATATAGCGTGAATCGGTCAAACCTGTCACTTTAATCTGCAAACGCTCCATTGAGGAGTCTACAAAACGTGCCGTTCCAGTATTGCTCAGTTCCTCACCAAGGATATGCCAAGGCTCTAAAGCCGCGCGTAGTTCCATCTCAATGCCACGATATTGCACGCGTCCATAGACTGGGAAGCGGAACTCTTGGAAAGGCTCAAGCCACTTCGCATCGAAATCATAGCCTGCTAGCTGCAACTCTTCACAAACCTCTTTCATGTCCTGTTCGACATAAAACGGCAGCATAAAGCGATCATGTAGCTCCGTGCCCCAACGGACTAGCTTTTGCTTATAAGGCTCTTTCCAGAAACGTGATACTAAAGCGCGCACCAGCAGCATTTGCATAATCGACATACGCGCATGCGGCGGCATTTCAAAGGCACGTAGCTCTAATAAGCCCTGTCGCCCACTGAAAGAATCAGGCGAATACAGCTTATCAATGCAGAACTCAGAACGATGCGTATTACCCGTAATATCCACTAGTAGATTACGCAGCAAACGATCCACTAACCAAGGCTGATTACTTTCGCCATCCGGCATTTGTTGGAAAGCAATTTCCAGCTCATATAAACTTTCATTGCGTGCCTCATCTACCCGTGGTGCTTGGCTTGTGGGGCCAATAAACATCCCCGAGAATAAATAAGATAAGCCCGGATGATGCTGCCAGTAGGTCAATAAACTGCGCAATAAATCAGGCCGACGCAGGAAAGGGCTATCAATCGGTGTCGCTGCCCCCATCGTGACATGGTTGCCACCGCCCGTACCGGTATGGCGACCATCGAGCATGAACTTTTCAGTACCCAAACGTGATTCACGCGCTAGCTCATACAACACTTCAGTATTCGCGACTAAAGACGCCCAATCGGTAGCAGGATGAATATTCACCTCAATCACACCTGGATCAGGGGTGATCTTGAAGGATTTCAAGCGCGGATCAGAAGGCGGTTCATAGCCCTCCAGCATAATAGGCATTTTGAGCTTAGCCGCCGTTTGCTCCAAATGCGCAAGCAAATCTAAGTAATGCTCCAGATAATTCAGCGGTGGCAAAAAGACATGCAAGCGCCCTTGGCGCACTTCTATGCAGATGGCAGTACGCGGAATATCATACCAACTCGCGTAAAGTGGCTCTTTTTCCTTCGCTGGCTCAGTAGCACTAGCTGTTTTGGCTGCCTCCGCATGAAAATCAGCTAAAGCCTCACGCTCTTCAAACGGACAAGGTTGGTTTTCAACATCGCGCTCGGTTTCCGCCGTCCAAACCAAAGAATCCAGCGGCAAGCGGAAGCCCATCGGCGAATTACCGGGTATTAGATACATCTCCTCACGGCGGAAATACCAAGGTGTCCCCGTCCAGCGCTGTTGCTCATAACTCCAACTTAAGGGTAAAGCATAGCCAGTTGCGGTATCTAAACCGCGCTGCAAGCTTAAAACCAAATCATTGCGATGCTTGCTATCACGCAGGTTGAGCGTTAACCAATCCACATTCGGTGGCTGGTTGGACTCTTTCCATAAGTAGTACAAGCGGTCTTCATAACCGGCACGTACATAAGTACTAGAAATACCCAAACTATTACTTAACGCCTCGGCGAAGCGTTTAGCATCTGCTTCGGTGAGGCCATAATCTTTGCCATCTTCAGCGAGCCACTGTTGATCCAACCATACTGGCTTGCCATCAGGCCGCCAGAAACAACCTAAAGCCCAACGTGGGAACGGCTCACCCGGATACCATTTGCCTTGTCCATATTGCAGGGCGCTAGCAGGCGCGAATTGTGCTTGCATTTTCTTCAGCAAAATACCGGCAAGCGAACGCTTATGCTCACCTAAAGCCGCGGTATTCCACTGCGCCGAATCCATATCATCTACCGATACGAAAGTCGGCTCACCACCCATCGTCATGCGCACATCATTAGCTTGTAAATCGCTTTCGACTTGCTCACCTAAAGCTAAAATCTGCGCCCATTGCTCGTCAGTATAAGGTTTAGTAACCCGTGGATCTTCATGGATACGGCGGACACTATTCTCATAGGCAAAACTGACGTGGCAAACACCGGTAGCACCCTCCACAGGCGATGCTGAGGCTGGATCAGGTGTACAAGCTAATGGAATATGCCCTTCGCTCGCGAATAAACCAGAAGTCGGGTCAAGACCAATCCAACCTGCACCTGGAATATAGACTTCAGTCCAAGCATGTAAATCCGTGAAATCCGCTTCGGGGCCACTGGGGCCATCTAAGGATTTTTGGTCAGCGGTCAGTTGCACCAAATAACCGGAAACAAAGCGAGCTGCTAAGCCTAAATGTCGGAAGATCTGTACCAATAACCACGCAGTATCTCGGCAAGAGCCACGCCGAATCGTTAACGTTTCTTCGCAACTTTGCACACCCGGCTCCATACGAATGTTATAGCCGATATCTTTTTGCAAGCGTTGATTGAGATTAACCAAAAAATCATTAATTGCTAGCTTGTCGCAGCTGACAGAAGCAACCCAAGCTTTAAGTAGCTCACCCGATTCAGCTACTTCTAAATAAGGCTGTAACTCTTTCTTTAAACTGTCTTTATATTCAAACGGGTACTCGTTCGCATACTCTTCCACAAAGAAGTCGAAGGGATTAATCGACACCATATCGGCGATTAAATTGACTTCAATACTCAGCTCTTTGATGCGCTCTGGAAATACTAAGCGGGCTAAATAATTGCCGAATACATCTTGCTGCCAGTTAATAAAATAATTAGTTGCGCCAATCGTCAAAGAATAAGCATGAATCGGTGTACGTGAATGCGCTGCTGGGCGCAGGCGAATCACATGCGGAAAGACATTTACAAACTGGTCAAAGGTGTAGACCGTTTTATGATGAAGTGCAACTTGGATGCTCATGAAAGTCCTCGGTTAGCTCTGCGATTGCGATTGTGACTGATCGGTTTCTGGGTAAAACCAAGTGTGGGCTATTTCACCATGTAAGACGGTTAAATCAGCCTGTAAGCGATCCATAAACCAGTGAATTTGATCGACTGGAATAGCACTAATATCTTGTTGAGCAAACTGCTCAGCAATCCTTGAGCTAATAGCACGTACTATTTCTGGTTCTGGCAAACGTGCTAAATAAAAATTAACCGCCCTCAACGAATACAGCAAAGAACGGGGAAATTGTAGGTCTTGGCATAAAAACTCTAAAACATCACGTGCCACTACCCGTGAGTTCTTATGCCGCAGATACATTTGCTGCCCACCTAAGGCAGAAAGCAAGCTTGACCAAAGGATACTTTCATAGCGACGTAAAGCGTGGCTACGATCTTCGGCCAGCAATAAGGACGTCATCTCCAAAGTACGGCTGGTCATATCCGAGCGTTCGACGTGCTTACCAATCTGAATAAAATCAAAGGCATGATCACGGCTTAAATGACTTTCTAAAACGCCGCGAATCCGTTGGCAAGCGGCCATTACATCGCGCAATACCATTTGCCGACTATGGCGACTACTCAATGAAGGTAAAGCTGCTTGTAACTGCATATAAGTCTGATTGACCTGTTCCCAAATCTCTTCAGGCAGCAAATCTAAGGAAGTACGCACGTTTTCGCGTACATTCGCAAACGAGCCTAGCAAAGAAGAGGGGTTATCTCGGTTAGCAATCAGAAAACGCATGACGTTTTCTTCGCTCACTTCAGAATAAGTTTTCTTGTATTGCTCTTCTGCATTGAAAATAACCACCAAGGTGAACCAGTTAAACTCTAAAGTCTCTGGCAAATCCATCAGCAGCATCGTATGGGCACTGATCAAACGCGAGGTATTATCAGCGCGTTCTAAATAACGAGCCATCCAATAAACCCGCTCGGCAACACGTGATAGCATCATTGCACACCCCCGTCCCGAGCTTGGTCATCGACAATCCAAGTGTCTTTACTCCCGCCACCTTGTGAGGAATTCACGACCAAGGAACCCTCCACCATGGCTACTCGCGTTAAACCACCCGGGGTCACATAAATGTCTTTGCCACTGAGAATAAACGGGCGTAAATCTAAATGGCGCGGGGCAACCTTATCACCGCACCAAGTGGGATTAACTGATAGGCTCAAGGTGGGTTGGGCGATATAATTATTTGGATTTTCTTGAATCAAGATGCGGAACTCTTCCACTTTTTCTGGGGTAGAATGTGGCCCAACCAACATGCCATAACCACCGGACTCATTTGCAGGCTTCACCACCAATTCAGGCAAATGCTCTAAGACATAAGCGCGATCTTCGGGTCTGCGACACACCCACGTGGGTACATTCGGCAAGGAAGGCTCTTCGTTGAGGAAATAACGAATCATATCGGGTACATAGGCATAAATGACCTTATCATCCGCAACCCCGCAACCGGGTGCATTCGCTATCGCGACCTTACCTTCGCGCCAAGCACGCATAATCCCCGGAACACCCAACATAGAATCTTTACGGAAGACCTCAGGGTCGATAAAGTCATCATCAATCCGCCGATAAATCACATCCACCCTTTCAAGACCTTGGATGGTTTGCATATAGACGTAATTGTCTTTGCCTACCGTCAGATCAGCACCTTCTAATAAGACTAAACCGGCTTGTTGGGCTAAAGAGGCGTGTTCAAAATAAGCAGAGTTATAAATGCCTGGAGTTAGGAGTGCAATGGTAGGCTGCTCTAAATCGGGGCGCAGCGAAGCTAACATATTATAAAGCTGTTCAGGATAAGGGCTGACTGGGCTAATAGGCAGCAGATTAAAAATTTCAGGCAGCACTCGTTTGCTAATCCGCCGATTTTCTAGCATATAGGCAACGCCAGAAGGTACGCGCAGATTATCTTCAAGCACATACATTACACCATCATTGTGCCGCACTAAATCTGAGCCGCAAATATTCGCCCATACACCATGAGGAGGTGTCATACCCACGCAAGCTTCACGATAACCTTTGGACTGCATAACGACATCTTCAGGAATCACCCCGTCACGAATCGCGCGACGCTCGCTGTAAACATCCTGAATGAACATATTTAGTGCGCGAATACGCTGCTTTAGCCCTTTTTCGGTGCAACTCCATTCACTGCCTGAAATAGCGCGTGGAATAATATCAAACGGCCAAGCGCGATCAATATTGCCTGCATCACTATAAATCGTGAAAGTAATCCCCATCTCACGAATAACCCGTTCAGACTCTTCAACTCGATGACAAAAGTCAGCGCGGCTCAAGTGCTGCAAATACTCAACTAGCTTTCTGCTATGCGGCCGAATTTCCTGACAAGCAACCATGAGTTCGTCATGAAACGGCTGCGGGTTATAACGGCTCCACTCCTGATTCATACACAGCTTCCTTTTTTAATGTTATTAGATAACAAGCAATTTGTGTGCCTAGAAACTACTGCAAGCGTCTTATCAGCTAAGCTTATAAACAATAGTAGTAGTTCATTAGCACCTGTGGTAAAAGCTAGAGTTTATCAGCATATTGAGTTAATTGCTGTGGAAGTCCGCCGCTAAAACACATACTCTAAAGGTAACTCCCTCAATACTGGTCTTGAACCAGTCACCCACCACAGTTTTGATGAGGCAAGGTAATAAGCGCATGCATATGCGTAAATTAATAATAAAAAGGGAGTTAATGAAAATTACCCTGTCAAGCATGCACTGAGCTATTATATAGTTCGCATTCCAGACAAAAATTAGGAGGAGAAGTCACATGACTCAAAGAGTAGCTTATGTTACTGGAGGTATGGGTGGTATTGGTACGTCTATTTGCCAAACCTTGTCTAAAGCAGGCTTTACAGTGGTTGCGGGCTGTGGCCCTAATTCGCCGCGTAAAGATCGTTGGCTCGGAGAACAGAAGGAACTGGGTTTCGAATTCCATGCTTCCGAAGGTAATGTCTCTGACTGGGACAGCACCAAAGCTGCTTTCGACAAAGTTAAATCCGACCTCGGCACCATTGGTGTTCTCGTCAACAATGCGGGCATCACTAAAGATGGCATGTTCCGCAAAATGACCCTCGAAAATTGGCAAGCGGTCATTGATACCAACCTCAACTCTCTATTCTATGTCACCAAACAAGTGGTCGATGACATGGCTGATCAAGGTTGGGGGCGGATTATCAATATTTCTTCAGTGAATGGTCAAAAAGGCCAAGCAGGCCAAACCAACTATTCAACGGCTAAAGCGGGTATGCATGGTTTCACCATGGCTTTAGCCCAAGAACTGGCAAGCAAAGGCGTGACCGTGAATACAGTGTCTCCCGGCTATATCGCAACGGATATGGTGCGTGCCATTCGTGAAGATGTCTTAGAGAAAATTGTTGCCACGATTCCAGTCAAGCGTTTAGGTACTCCAGAAGAAATCGCTTCTATTGTAAGCTGGTTAGCTTCAGATAATGCTGGCTTTACAACTGGCGCGAACTTCGCCTGTAACGGCGGCAACCATATGAGCTAAGTGTAAGATTTAAGCTTACTATTTAAAGGCCGCTGCATTTAAGTAGCGGCTTTTTTATTTCTGCTAATGCGATTGCTCAATCGGTTGCCATCCAAATTGGTAAGACCACTTTAAGATTTGCCAATTAGGTAATGAGTACAGTAGGATGCGATTAGATCGTTGCAATAACGAGACAAAGCACCATTTTTATCGATTCTAGACAGTAAGGCTTGGAGTGGAGGAGACCCTATGCAAGGATTGTTGTCGCTATCGTCTGTCATTGACAAACTCAGTTATTGGGTAGGTCGTACCGTAATGTGGTTGGTTTTGCTGATGGTCTTGATCAGTGCTGGCAATGCCATTATTCGTAAGCTATTTAATGCCAGCTCCAATGCCTACTTGGAAGCACAATGGTATTTATTTGCTGCCGTTTTTCTCTTGGGTGCTTCTTACACCATGCTACAGCAAGGGCATGTGAAGATTGATGTCATCATTTCTCGCTTTTCCAGACCGACTCAAGTCAAGATTGAGATATTTGGCATTATCTTTTTTTTGTTTCCTTTGGTTTATTTTGTCATCACTGAAATTTTTCCGATTTTAACTCAAGCCTATAACAGCCGTGAAATGTCAGAAAATGCCGGTGGACTAATCCGCTGGCCGGTCTATGCACTCGTACCTATCGGTTTCTTGCTATTAGGCTTACAGGGTATTTCTGAGTTGATCAAGCGTATTGGCTTCCTCAAGGGTGTATGTCTAGACCCCGGAGAGACAAAAGACACGAACCTTGAAGCCGACTTAGCTGAACATATCCAACAACAGCAACTGGCTCAAGCACAAAAATAGTTCTGCGATCGCTTTATGCACGCACCTCAGTAATCACCACAGTTGAGGATAACGATGATAGAATTTTTAGTTGCCAACTTCGCCCCTATTATGTTCTTCGGGCTGATTGTATTTCTACTGATGGGCTATTCCTTAGCCTTTTCCTTGGGAGCTTGTGGGCTATTTTTTGGCTGGCTAGCAGTCTGGGCAGGTGTTCCCGGCATGGAGTCTCTGCTGAACGCACTCCCTTTGCGTATCATCGGCATTCTTAAAAATGATACTTTACTAGCCATTCCGTTCTTTACGTTTATGGGACTGATCTTGGAACGATCAGGTATGGCGGAAGACTTATTGGAAACGATTGGGCAGGTGTTTGGAGCCGTCAGAGGTGGCTTGGTATTTGCAGTCATTTTCGTAGGTTCTTTGCTCGCGGCTACCACAGGTGTAGTGGCTGCCTCGGTCATTTCCATGGGTTTGATTTCCTTACCCATCATGTTGCGCTATGGGTATGACCGTGGTCTTGCCAGTGGAGCAATTGTGGCATCGGGAACCTTAGCGCAAATTGTGCCTCCCTCCTTAGTTTTGATCGTCATTGCTGATCAAGTAGGCCGGAGTGTAGGTGATCTTTATCGCGGTGCGCTCTTTCCTGCGTTAATGTTGATTGGCTTATATATTATTTGGATTGTGATTGTCACTTTAATCAAACCCAAAGCGGCTCCCGCCTTGCCGGTTGAAGCCCGGATCTTCCGCGATGAGCAGGGGCATTCGGGTTATGCCTCACTCTGGATATTGATTGCCGTATCTACTTTAGCTGCGATTCTCTATGCCAAAACTCAGCTCAGTGGACAGTCTTTGGATAATGTGGTGGTCTTATCCATGGCGATGGGCATTGGCATAGCCTTTGGGCTAGCACTCCTGAATCGGGCTTTGGGCTTCTTAACTCAGGGTAGAATCAGCTTATTATCAAAAATGGCCCAACAAGTGACCTTTGTATTAATCCCGCCGTTGGCGCTGATTTTCTTAGTCTTGGGCACTATTTTCTTGGGTTGGGCGACGCCCACTGAGGGCGGTGCTATGGGTGCTGTAGGCGCTTTGGTACTAGCGCTGGCACGTCGCCGGATGGGCTTAGAGCAACTCAAACAAGCGATGGAATCTACTCTGAAGCTATCCAGTTTTGTGCTGTTTATCTTGATTGGTGCAACCGTTTTTAGCTTGAGTTTCCAAGGAGTCGATGGCCCTGAATGGATTCACAGCATGTTTAGCATGATCCCTGGTGGTGTTCTTGGCTTCCTGATTTTTGTTAACATTTTAGTGTTCATCTTAGGCTTTTTCTTAGACTTCTTTGAAATCTCGTTTATTGTTATTCCTTTACTGATGCCAGTCGCAGCGGCCTTAAATATTGACCTCGTGTGGCTAGGCGTCATGCTAGCCATGAACCTACAGGCTTCATTCTTAACGCCGCCCGTTGGTTTCTCGTTATTCTACTATCGCAGTGTTGCCCCAGTGAAAGCCTATCTCGACCGTGTTACCCGTAAAGAGATTGCTCCCGTGGCTACCACAGAAATTTATCGAGGCGTGATTCCCTTTATTGTCATTCAAGTCATTATGATCGGAATGATCATTGCGTTCCCACAGTTAGTAACTGGTAACTTAGACAAGAAAGTAGATGTTGATTTGAACACGATTGAGATTAATGTACCCTCTGGCTATGGTACAGGTGCATACTCAAATGAACCGCCTAAAACGGAAGAAGACCCTATGATGAAGTCGCTTAAAGAAAATAACTAAACCCTTGATTCTGGGTAGTTAATTCATTTGTTTTAAATTGATTGAGTGGTGAGGAGAAAATAATGGAAAGACGTCAGTTTATTCAACACGCCGGACTAGCAGGTATTTTAGCTGCAGGCATCGCTCCTGCGGTACGCGCAGAAAGTCCCGCCATTCGTTGGCGTTTAGCATCTAGTTTCCCGAAAGCGCTGGATACTATCTATGGCGCTGCAGAAACATTCTCAGCCAAAGTCAAAGAAATGTCGGGCGGAAAATTTGAAATTTCTGTCCATCCGGGTGGCGAACTCATGCCTCCATTCGGAGTTGTAGATGGTGTACAGCAAGGAACGGTAGAGTGTGCGCATACCGCGCCCTATTATTTCTTTGGTAAAGATGAAACCTTTGCGATGGATTGCGCCATCCCCTTTGGTATGAACTCACGCCAAATGAATGCTTGGTATTATGATGGGAACGGTTTGAGCTTATTCCGTGAGTTTTACAAAACCTACAATATCGTTAATTTTCCGATGGGGAATACGGGCGCACAAATGGGCGGCTGGTATCGTAAAGACATCAACACGCTGGAGGATATTAAAGGCCTGAAAATGCGGATTGGTGGTTTTGGTGGCAAAGTACTAGAGCGGATTGGTGGTGTACCCCAAAATATTCCAGGTGGTGAAATTTATCAAGCACTCGAAAAAGGTACTATTGATGCGACCGAATGGGTTGGCCCGTATGACGATCAGAAGCTGGGCTTTCAAAAAGTCGCCAAAAATTATATGTACCCCGCTTGGTGGGAAGGTGGCCCACAATTAGTGCTGTATGTCAACAGCAAGGCTTTTGAAGGTTTATCTGCTGAGAATAAAGCTATCATTCAAGCAGCATCCACCTATGCTCATGTGGAGATGCAAGCAAGATATGACTCACGCAACCCCAAAGCGATCAAAGAACTGATTGCCGAAGGCGTGAAGCTGCAACAAATGCCGAAAGATATTATGGATGCGGCATTCAAGGCTTCTGAAGAATTGTATGCTGAATTATCGGAGAAAAATGCCAACTGGAAGAAAATTTACGCTGACTTTTCAACGGTTCGTCGGGATATGAATCAATGGTTCAGGGTGACTGAGTTTGGCTTCGATAGTTATATGCAATCACAGAAGCTATAACCACCTCGATGCCATCAACTGGCAAACAACTGCTACCCTATTCGGGGTAGCAGTCCACTAAACCATAGATTTACTCAAGGACAGTCACTTTCTTCATCACGACAGGCTCAACAGGAGCATCGCCAGCCCCGTTTTGCTCACCCGTTTTCACGGCTGCAATCGCATCGACCACTTCCATTCCTTCAGTGACTTTGCCAAAGACGGCATAGCCCCAGCCTTGTGGGGTCTCACTTTTGAAGTTTAAGAAATCATTATCGACAAGATTAATGAAAAACTGTGAGCTGGCCGAATCTGGATCTGGCGTACGCGCCATTGCGATGGTGCCGCGCGTGTTTTTTAAGCCATTGTTGGCTTCATTTTTAATCGAAGCTTTTTTGGCTTTTTCGCTCAAATCAGCCGTCATACCACCGCCTTGAACCATGAAACCCGCAATCACCCGATGAAAAATCGTCTCTTTATAGAAATCTTCTTTCACATAACCTAGAAAGTTCTCTACAGTTTTTGGTGCTTTTTCTGCATCCAATTCAACGGTGATATTGCCTTTAGTGGTTTCAATTAGAACTTTAGGATTAGCCGCTTGTGCGGTTGCAGACAAGCCTAATACTGCAGCGAGTACAAAACCTAATAAGGTTTTTTTCATGGCAAATGCCCTCTTTTGTTAGCTTATTTTTAAAAGATGCGCATCATAACTTATCTTTATGAAGTGCACCATTACCAGCAATTGAGCTATGGTACTCTAGTTCAACCGACAAGTTGGCCTTTAAATCCGAGGATACCTGCACCACGAGTGGGTGAGACTTCAGTAATACCTTTAATGTGTCGACTCTCTGCAATCAAACTTTGAATTAGCGGCATCAAAATAATTTCAATCGCTGTCTTCATTTGTGGGCCAGGCACTACCATCTGATCGCGACGTGTCATAAAAGAGTTCGGAATGAGCTGAAGCAGCTTAGGTAGATCAAAGCGCTTAGCAATCTTTTGGAAATGAATAACTACATAGCACTCTTCCAGTGTAGGTACACCCTCAAATTGGAAAGGATTGGAAGTATCCACCATGGGCATCATCTGAAAGTTAATATGCGTCCGACCAAACTGTGGAGTGATATACTTCACATAATCCACCATTCAATCCAAAACGACTTGCCGAACCTCTTCCTCTGACAAACCTTGGCGCAAATCGCGATCAATCCGCCGCATCATTTCCAAATTAATACTCGGCACTGCGCCTATCAATAAATCCGGGTAACTGGAAATATCAATGTCTTCGTCAATTACACCACCATGCAAGCCGCGATACAAAAGCAGATCATTATCTGCATCCATCTCTTGCCAAGGAGTAAAGGTACCTGGTTCCAAACCCACTTCATTGGCAAATTCATCTGAGTGCAAATAGTAACGAAATAGCCCAGTACCGGTCGCAGCGTACTGAAAAAACAATGATTCTAATTTATCGAAGTGATTTCCTTCGGGGCCAAAATGGCTCAGCTTTCGGCCTTCAGCACGCGCTTTTAAGACCTCAGTGCGCATCGCTTTGCGATCATAGCGATGAAAGCCACCACCAGAAACATACACCGCTTTAATGCGTTCACGATAAAAAATATGCTGTAAAGACCGAGTAATATTCGTGGTGCTGTGATCGGAAGCACCTGTGATCGCTACAATAGGATATTCTGCTGACATAAAAGCGCATCTCCGCAAAGCAATGTCCGTACACTAATCATAACAAGACACAGCGTCTATATCTCAGAAGCAGCTGAATTTGCTAGATTTATTCTTTTGGAGATATTCAGAGAAATAGACCTAAATTAACTTACTAGATCAAATAGATAGAGAAGCCAGCTATTAAATTTAAGAGCCGACCTCTAAAAAAATTGTTAGTTAAGATCAATCCACCAATTTCACAGGCGAAACAATCATCCCATCTTCATCCGAATACACATACTCGCCTTGTGTAAAGGTTACATCATGAAAATGCACTGGCTCACCTTTCACCCCAAAACCACGTTTAACGCTTTTTAAGGGAATCGTGCCGAGCGCTTTCACGCCAATATCCATCTGCCCAATATCCACGGAATCGCGAATCAAGCCGTAAACAATGACGCCATTCCAGCCATTTTTTGCGGCTTTTTCTGCCAGCATATCGCCGAGTAAGGCGCAGCGGGTAGAACCACCACCATCGACGACCAACACTTTGCCTTTGCCATCCATTGCCACAAATTCACGCACTAAGGAATTGTCTTCATGAATTTTGAGGGTAACGATTTCGCCGCTGAATTTATTGCGACCACCAAAATTATGAAAGCCCGGTTGCACGACTTGTAGTGCTTTATCTTCGTGTGCGTCTAATAAATCTGCTGTTTTGAAATCTGTCATGAGAATCTCCTAGAAAAGGATAACCCCCATCCCCAGCCCTTCCCCCACAAGGGGTGAAGGGAGCAATAAAAATATAATCTTTTATCCCCTCCCCCCTTGCGGGGGAGGGTTAGGGTGGGGGAACAAACAATACTTATTAATGGAATTGCTCTTCTTCAGTAGAACCACTTAACGCTTTTACGCTAGAAGAACCACCTTGGATAACGGTTGTTACGTCATCGAAGTAACCCGCGCCCACTTCTTGCTGATGCGATACGAAGGTGTAACCTTTATCGCGCGCAGCAAATTCTGGCTCTTGAACCATATTTACATAATGCTTCATGCCTTCGCCGCGTGCATAATTGTGCGCGAATTGGAAGGTGTTGAACCAGTTAATATGGATACCTGCCAAAGTGATGAACTGGTATTTGTAACCTAAAGCAGACAATTCGTCTTGGAATTTAGCGATAGTCGCGTCGTCCAGATTCTTCTTCCAGTTGAAAGAAGGTGAGCAATTGTAAGACAGCAATTTGCCTGGACAAGCAGCTTGCACGGCTTGAGCGAATTCACGCGCAAAGCCTAAATCTGGTGTACCTGTCTCACACCATACCAAGTCAGCATACGGTGCATAAGCGATACCACGGCTGATGGCTTGCTCTAAACCGTTTTTCACACGGTAGAAACCTTCTTGAGTACGCTCGCCTGTTAAGAAGGTTTTATCGTTCGCATCATGATCAGAAGTCAGAAGATTTGCTGCTTCAGCATCAGTACGTGCCAGAACGATAGTCGGAACGCCCATCACATCAGCCGCGAAACGTGCGGCAATTAACTTCTCAACCGCTTCACCAGTCGGAACTAAGACTTTACCGCCCATGTGGCCGCATTTTTTTACCGCTGCCAATTGGTCTTCAAAGTGCACGCCCGCCGCACCCGCAGCGATCATGTTCTTCATTAATTCAAACGCATTCAGCACGCCACCGAAGCCTGCTTCCGCGTCAGCTACGATGGGTAAGAAGTAATCAACGAATTCCTTGTCGCCAGGATTAATACCACGTGACCATTGAATTTCATCAGCACGTTTGAAGGTATTATTGATACGGCGCACCATCGTTGGTACTGAATCATAAGCGTACAAAGATTGGTCAGGATACATGGTTTCAGAGGTATTACCGTCTGCCGCAACCTGCCAGCCTGATAAGTAAACGGCTTCTAAACCCGCTTTAGCCTGTTGCATGGCTTGACCAGCAGTGATAGCACCGAATGCATTCACATAGCCTTTCTTAGCTTCGCCATTAACTTTCTTCCACAACTTCTCAGCGCCTTGTTGCGCTAAGGTGTATTCAGGCTGCATTGAGCCACGTAAGCGTACAACGTCAGCCGCGCTATAACCACGCTTTACATTTTTCCAGCGTGGATTGGTTGCCCAATCTTTTTCTAAAGCGGCGATCTGCTCTTGACGAGATAAAGTCATGGTAAAAGTCCTCGGAGTCAATCAATTAAAACTTTTTGTGCTATAGCCCTGCATAACACTATGTTTCGATAGTACGTGACAGCAAACTATGTCGACAATCAATAATATTTAATGCTAATCATTGCATTTTTTAATAGTTAATTATCTTGTTAAAAAATCAATTTGATTTTCATAATACTTTGATTATTAAGCTTTTTTATTTATTGTCAATAGTCAAAATAATGCGATGCAGCAATTTCAAAAATAAAAAAATGTCGGACACTTTAGACGATGCTAATGAACTTAACTGAAATAAATTGCCTGTAACAAGGCAAACTTGTAGCCCTTCAATAAAGCAAAAAAAAGCCGTTATTAGAATAACGGCCTTATAAGTATTTGATCTTAAAAGAAATTAACAAATAGCTAAAATTAAGCTACCTCTAAACCCAAGGTGCTTAAAGTATTTTTACGCACTGAACTGAGTAGCTCAGGATTGGCAATCAGAGACTGACCGTATGAAGGGATCAGGCTCTTCATATGCTCTTGCCATTCAGGCGTCGCCAATCTTTCTTTGAAGCACTTTTCTACCACTTGTACCATCGCTGGAACCGCTATCGACGCTCCCGGAGATGCACCCAATAAAGCAGCTAAGCTACCATCAGCGGCTGCGACTACTTCAGTACCAAACTCCAGTTTGCCACCCAGTTTGGGGTCACTTTTAATGATCTGCACCCGTTGACCAGCAATTAATAACTCCCAATCTTCGTCCTGTGCATTCGGGTAATATTGGCGTAAAGCTTCTAAACGCGACTTTTCAGTCTGCAGCACCTCAGAAACCAAATAGCGAATCAGGTCAAAGCTGGTCAAACCGACTTTAACCATCGGCAATAAGTTCTTTGGACGCAACGACAACATCACGTCAAAAATAGAGCCTTGTTTCAAGAACTTAGTTGAGAAGCCTGCGAAAGGCCCAAACAATAAAGCATGCTGGCCGTCAATGACTCGCGTATCCAAATGAGGTACAGACATGGGTGGAGCGCCAATTGAGGCTTTTCCATACACTTTGGCTAAGTGTTGATTAACTACGGCTGGATTCTTACAGGCCAGCCATTGACCACTAACCGGAAAACCACCATAGCCATCCCCTTCTGGGATTTTAGACATTTGCAATAAAGGTAAAGCACCGCCACCCGCACCAAGGAAAACGAAATCACTGGTATAGGTTATTTCACCTTCCGGTTTTTTTAAACTGACCTGCCACTTGCCATCATCTAGGCGCTCAATACCTTTGACTTTATGCTTAAGCAGTAACTCGAAATCGCCTTTAGTTTTTAAGGCTTGTATTAAATAACGGCATAAAGCACCAAAATTCACATCTGAACCGTATTTCACTCGTGTAGCAGCTACGGCTTGTTCAGGGTCGCGCCCGTCCATCACTAGAGGCATCCACTCTCTCAATACTGCCTTGTCTTCGCTATATTCCATATCTTGGAAGAGATGATGGCTCTTCAAGGCAGCAAAACGGTTACGCAAATAGCTGACATTATCCTCGCCCCAAACAAAGCTAATGTGCGGAGTTGGATTAATGAAATTGCTTGGCTCAGGCAAAACACCTTCTTTCACCAAAGATGACCAAAACTGTAGGGTATTTTCAAAAGAAGCATTGATCGCGAAGGCTTTATCCGCATTCACGCTGCCATCGGCATTTTGTTGGGTATAGTTTAATTCGCAGTAAGCTGCATGCCCCGTACCTGCATTATTCCAACCACTGGTACTTTCCTGAGCAACATCATCCAATTGCTCAACCATACAAAGCCGCAGAGAAGGATCAAGCTGTTTTAGCAAGACTCCAAGGGTGGCACTCATTATCCCGGCTCCGACAAGTAATACATCTACGTGTAATACATCTACGTGATTAGTGGTCATGACGCTCCTTACACCTGAGTCTTACGAAAGGGTAGATAATAAATTGGCTGCTCAGCAATTTCTACCCGTTAAGCGATTATTTTTAGCAGCATTGTCGACAATCGCGCTGCAACAATGATTCAACAGCTGATATTTTGCTGCAAAGCAGCATATACAGAAGTATCCTTTTAAATTCAATTATTTTTATGAATTTGGCTGGATAAGCTCCAAAACCGGGCTAGTCATAAAATTGCGATATTGTCGACATTTGGGGCTAAGGGCTTATTGGCTCTTTAATTTATGCTGACTGTAAATTAGGGGTAATGTGCATATCAACATGAATATCCGCATAGGGACAGGTTAGTGAACCCTTATCGTCACGCTCAATCAAACCTAACTCGACTAACACCTGGGCATCTGCATGAACGCGCTTCACATCCCGTTGTAGATACCGCGCCAGTTCACGAACACCCACTGTACCCGTCACTTGTAATGCGTTGATAATCGCCCAGCGGCGTTCACTCAGTCGGGAAAAAAAGATGCCGGGTGACTCAAAATTTAGAAACTCACCTTGGTATCCGCCGCGCTGTGCAGATTTTCCCGCTGCACGCAGTGCCGCTTTCCAGTCAGGTTGCAGTGTGATGGTTAATGTACGTTTTTCCATTGGTCCACCTCTAGCAAAAAATCTTCGATTAATATTTCTATATCTTTGAAAACATAGGGATACTCAACATCAGCCCAATGTTTGTGGTCGCCCTTGCCGCGTTCATTGTCAAAGCCAACAACCCGTTTGCCATCAACAATATACACAAGGCGATATTTGTAATGGTGTGTTGTCGGCGGGATAGGCGTGGGAACATACCAGACCACCATCTCAATAATGTCACCATTGGGTGCAATGTCTTTGAATTGTGTAATCAACTCTGCCTTCATGTTGGCTATTGTGCCAACATGAAGATTCAGAAAACAAGTAAATTATTTGCTGCATCAAGCATGGCACTTCCCGCGCATCAGTGCGACACACCCTTTTTATTTTTCGATATTTGAATCTGGCGCAATAGCACATGATGAAAGCATTTTTATTCGGTTTTTAAATAGGGTGATGCTAAAAAGCTAACGAGAACGAGGGTGTAGGAAAACCTAAGTGTTCTCGGTGAAATATCAAAAGTGGCGTGATGTACGTAAATATTTGAACACTTTTCATTGAAAACTCCTCAAAGATTTACGTGGAATTGCATGTTTTTTTATTTTTCGTTCAATTTCCAAAAATTGAAAAAGTGGTTTGGAGGTTTTTCTACAGCCTCAACGCAAAGTTCAGCGGGCTGAGCGATAGCGAAGCTCCGCTGGAACGTTAAGTTAGGCTTTGTTGTTAATTTTTCGGGTTTAACAAGCTCACTCCCGCCTATGCGCTGTGTGGAGTGTAAGTATCGAGATGGCTAGCCAGTTCGATAATTTTATCCTCCCATTCTGCCAAACCTTCCAGAGCTTTGAGTGCAGAACCACGGATAACAGGAAGATGATCTCCTGGAAAATCATATTCAGATAACAGCTCGCGCATTTCTATTTCCATCAGTACTAAAGCCTCTTCATCATCCATCAAATCACAGTGATTCAAATAGCAAATGATATAGGGAATGCCGCTCTGATTTGCCAGTTGAACCTGTTCACGGGTTTGCGGTGTTAATCCATGGGTTACTGAAACAACTAGGATTACCCCGTTTATCAACGTACCACTCGTGAGCATAGCATTCACATCACTCCCCTGTGCAGGGCAGTCCAAGTGTACATAGTGACACGACGGTGTATCGTACTCTACTCGAGAGGCGTGGAGTGTAATACCACCTAATTGTTCTTCTGACGGATTAGCAATGTCCTCGTAAGAACGTGCTTGACCACCATAAGTCCTGGCAAGTACATTGGAAAGGGCAGTGGTGAGTGTGCTTTTACCGTGACCTGCGTGACCGATGGTAGCGATGTGAATAGTCGGTTTTGTACGTTCAAATGCTTGTTGCGATGTCATATTTTCGCTCCTACTGATTGGAATTTTATCCATCACTTAAGATGAAGGGTAAGTTTTGTCTGCTTAAGCCCAACACACTGTTGGTTAAGGCAGTAGTATATTTGTTGGGCTTCCTAACGTCAGACCAGTCTAAAAGGTTTAACTATTGGCTAGATTGCATTCATGTATGCCTAACAGTTTATTAGGCAGCATCCCAAAATATCGGAATAGGCTGCCTGTGCTCAATCGGTGAACACATGCCAGCTATCCGGTTTGTCGAGAATTCCGCATAGTCTGAAAAAACGAAGCTGTCTCTGCTCTCTGGCAAGATTCTGTATAGCTTGGGATTAGCATAGAGAATACATCCACACTTTAATGACACTGATGATCAATAAATATACAGCAACTAGCTCAAACCTCACAAGTGCTCATTCTCTGGCATTATGCCCACAGCAGTTGGCATAAAAAACCCTCATGCCCCAAACCAGCAAGCCAGCTAATACGGCATTAGGATTTTTTGCTGATTTGTTAATGCACTAGCCTCTTGTTGTTTGCCATAATCAGCGTCCATCCTCTGTTACCGAAGTTTTAAGCGAATGTTGAAACTCAAATACCTTTTACCTTCTGTATGCCTGTTGAGCTTTAGTGCCCCTGTGCTAGCAATCACCCAATACATCGGCATTAACACCAATGAAGCAGTGCACTTTGATGCAAGCTTGCCATTTGCGGATGTATTCCGTACGGCTGAACCCTTCCGTGAAAATAAAGAATTCACCAAAGGCAATATCAGCTATGACGCGAATGGCTGGGTGAGTAATCTTAATGGTGGACAAGCGGGCACTTGGTTTTTACGTTGGATACCCGCTGCCGCCTTACCACAAGGCAATTACACGGTCAGCTACGAAGGCTCAGGTAAGCTTAGCTATCAAGAAAGTGCTATCCCTGTTTCCCAAGCACTTGGGCGGGATGTGATTAGTTTAAAACCGAATGCCGACGGTGAAATCTCCGCAGGTTTAGTGATTGAACAATCTGACCCGAAAAATCCGATTCGTAATATTCGCGTCACTATGCCGGGTGGGATTTGTGAAAATAATCCGTATCAGCGCGTGAATAGTGGCGGCCAATGTGGTGGCGGCCAATACCTAGCCTTCGCCGATGCAGGCACTAAAACTTTATTTAATCCTGACTACCTCAATTTTATGAAGCAGTTCCGCACCCTACGCTTTATGAATATGTCAGGTATCACTCGCAATGAATTGCAATCATGGTCTCGACGTCCGCATTTAGAGGAAGCCACTTGGGGTGGGCGTGAAGGTGAGCGCGGAGTGCCTTTAGAAGTCATGGTACAGCTCGCCAATACTTTAAACACTAATGCTTGGTTCAATTTACCGCATCGTGCTGATGACGATTTTGTGCGCCAATACGCTCAATATGTGCGCGACAACCTACGCCCAAATCTTAAAGCTTATGTCGAATATACCAATGAAGCTTGGAATAGTGTGTTCTCACAAGCTCAATATGTAATCAAAATGGGGCAGCAAGCACGCTTAGATTCAGTGCCCTTAAATGCGGGTCTCAAATATTATGGCCAACGTAGTAAAGAAGTCTTCGCTATTTGGGAGCAAGTATTCGGCAATCGCCAGCGCTTAGTGCGGGTTTTAAGTGGCTGGGCAGGCAATCCAGCAACCACACCAGTGATTTTAAAAGCTGCTGAGGTGTACAAATCAACTGACCTGTTTGCCATCGCCCCCTATTTCTATGCCGATCAAAACTCGTTGATGCGCGCTAGCAGTGTGGATGATGTTTTCTCACTCGTGAATAGCAATCAAACCTACTCGATTAAGCAAACACTGCGTCTTCTTGACCAACATATGATGCTGATGGAGCCGTATGGCGTTAGCTTAGGTGCTTATGAAGGCGGCCAGCACTTAGTACACTATGGAACTAAATCCAAGAAAGATCATCCTAATCCGATCTTAATTGAGGCTAACCGCGACCCGCGCATGGAAGCGGCTTATATTGAATTACTTGATGGCTTCCGCAAAGCAGGCGGGAAAATCTTTATGGCGTTCTCCTCGCCACGCGCGAATGCATTTTATGGCTGTTGGGGCATTAAGGAATATATTACGCAGCCCAGCTCTCAAACACCTAAATTTAGGGCTTTAACGCGGTTTTAAGCATAGGTTAGGCTAGCTGACATAAAAATACCCATATTCTGATACGGATTATAAGTAATGCCTAACTACTCTTCGCCTGAATCACAGCCCATTCAAACTTGGGACTATTCGCTGAACAATGAGAGTGTCTCAGCACTGCAACAGCAGTTGCCGCAGACTGATATGCTCTCAGCACCCTTCTTGATTGCTAATGTGGGCGCACCCTTTGTGATTGGTTTGGCAGTCGGCTTTTTCGCCAAAAAAGTCTTAAAAATAGCTTTATTCTTAGCCGGTGGAGCTATCGTGCTGTTATTTGTGAGCGAATATTATGGCGTCGCTAAAGTGTCAGATGCACAACTACAATCTGCAGCCGATGCCGCAACGGGTATGGCGAAACAATCAAGTGGTTTCTTAATGGATCGCTTATCGCAAATCACCAGTAAAGGTGTGAGTGCAGTTGCTGGCTTCGCGGTCGGTTTGAAATTCGGCTAGTTAAAAGCTTACGAGCGCCGCCTTAGCCAACCTGTTAAGCTGAGGCGTTCTTGTTCGGTAGGCAAGACTTCATGCTCGAAATCCTCGCTTAAAAACAGCACTAACTTACCCGCTTCAGGCGCAATATCAATAAACTGATCATTGACATAAAATCTTAGCTCTCCGCCATCTTGGGGTTGCCAAGCTTGATTCAAATACAGAATCACGGTCACTAACCGCGCTGAGCCACCACGAAAATTATCAATATGTTTGCGATAAAACCCACCTTGTGGATACAGCGCAAAATGCATTTCCGCCTCAACCAATCCCAGAAACAACTCTTGATTTAAGCTTAAACGCAAGTCTGCTAGCCAAGTTAAAAAAACGTTGGCTGCCCCCAGTTCATGATCATCTAGCCACAGAATCGCATCACGACGAATTTGGTCGTGGATCGCTTTATTACTGCCCTGCCCCACACTAGCTTGAGTAAAATGACCTGCCGCATATTTTTCTAAGGCTTGGGCGCGCAGCTTGGCGATTTCGTCTGCAGTTAAAAATTCAGGAATGACAATCCAGCCTTGGGTGGCTAGAGCATCAATAATCTCCGCTTTGTTCTTAAGCACAAACTTCCTCTACAGCCTCTTCTTTATTTATCTTTTCACTATTTTCTTTCACTTCTAAGCGAATTCGACGCATCGCAGGCAATAAACTTAAAAATATCCTCAACAAATGTGGATCAAGGTGCCGACCAGCCATTTCCTGCATTAGACTCAGCGCATCTTCTTCTGACATGGCTTTTTTGTAGACCCGCTCATGCACTAAAGCATCATAAATATCCACTATGGTAGTGATGCGTGCACTGACTGGAATTTTTTCACCGACTAAACCACTCGGATAACCTGTACCATCCCAACGCTCGTGGTGATTCAAAGCAATGTCTGCGGCCATATTCAACACGGTAATCTTAGTACCACGCAGCATACTCGCACCAATTTCAGTATGCTTTTTCATGACGTGGAACTCTTCATCATTGAGCACACCACTTTTACACAAAATTCGATCTGGGATGCCGATTTTACCAATATCATGCATGGGGGCAGCGACACGAATCGTATCAATTTCCTCAAGGCTCCAACCTAAAGCTTTCGCCATCACAGCTGCATATAAACCAATTCGACGCACATGCTCCCCTGTTTCCTCGTCGCGCAAACTAGTAAGGCTAACCAATTTAATGGCTATTTCTTCTTCACGTTTACGAATCTCTAAAGTACGGCGTTGCACTTCAGACTCGAGCATTTCTTGAGTTAGCAAACTATTGCGCACTTGTTGGAGACGAGAAAGATCTTGAGTATATTTCTCTCCCAATTGTTGTAAGAGCAAAACTTCTTGCCCATCTAGCCACATAACACTCGCCTCAAGCGGTAACTCATGTTGTAGCTCGTCAATTTCAATCCATATTCCTGAAGATAAAGGCTCAGATTGCTTTGCCTGCCAATGCTGCTCCGCGTCCTCCATAAAACAACTCAAATAAGGAAAAGCTTCAGCTAGATTGTAACTTCCCGCATTAGATTGCCTAGCTAGGAAAAATATCAACCAATCAGGCATGGCCGAACAGGGTTTAAACTGATCGTTTTGCTCACGAATAAAAGCAGTAAGATTGATATTGCGATAAATGCTAGAAAGAAAATTGTCCATGTCTTAAGCCTCTGGTTTTTTTGGAACTAATTGCCTTGCTAGCACCATAAACATTTCCTCCACGCCTTGATCTAATTTTGCACTAGTTTCAATCACGGGATAACCCAGTTGTGCCAAGGTGCGAATATGTTCACGGTTAATAACCCATTGTTCTTTTAGGTCACACTTATTCAAGGCAAATACTGCAGCAACTTCTCCCAACTCTGTTTTTATGCGTTCATGGAGGGCTAAGGCTACGTTAAAAGAATTTTGCCGAGTTCCGTCAATTACCACAATATAACCAGACAAACCACGCAAATGAGCTGAGCGGATATTAGTAAAATCGTCTTCACCGGCAATATCCCAAACCATCAGGTTTAACTCTGTTTTACCCACAGTGATTTGCTTTTTATCTATTTTAACGCCAACCGTTGTCAAATATTTTTCGCTGAAAAGCTTATTGACATAACGCTGAATTAAACTAGTTTTTCCAACCGAAAATGCCCCTAACAAACATATTTTTTTCTGTAACACAATGACACCTATTCGTTATGGCTCTTATGTTTCAAAATAAATCCACTTGATAATGGATACTACGCTCGTCTCGACGCCCAATATCAGGCATAGGGACAGCGATGACCACGGCTGGCGCGCCTTTTTCAAGCAAATAATCATGCATGGCTACAGCACGTTCCTTAGCTAAACGCTCATTGATGACTTCGTTACCAGTCTCATCAGCAGCTCCACTGATCGATACTTGTGGCATTTTTCCAGCCAAACGTGCGGTCTTTAATAAATCTAAAATTAAGGGTATAACTTGCTGAGCATGCGCTTCTGCATGGCTAATAAGGCTACTGCCGGAGTCAAATTTAAAATGTAGAGCTTCTATTTGCATGGACAGATTATGTAAATGCTCAGCTATTTTTTCAGCTGCTGAATCTGCTACTTGGAGTTCAGTTTGATCTAAAGACTCAATGCCTGCAATTAATGGCCACGCTTGTTCTAATTTCTGCTGCCAAAGCAGATCTGCTTTACCAGTTACTTTTAAAGTTTTAGCCTCTAAAAATAAATCTACTTCTGTAGGAGCCTGCAAAATTTGCTTAGCCCGAGCTAATACAAAGTCAGGCTCCAGCGATAAATAAGGTTTCGTGGCAATTTTTAAAGATGAATCAAACGATTGCATTGACTGAATCAGCGTTACAGGTTCACGCGCTTGTGGATCTTTGAGTAATTCATAGTGATACCCCTCTTTAGTTTTATCAAAACCAACCACTACCAAGCCAGGTTCAGCACGCAGTACGGCTAAAGCTTGTTGAGCTAAGACTTGCTGCTGGTAATATTGATAAGACCACCAACCCCCTGCCCCCATAAAAATAAGCAAGGCAGCAATCGCTAACCAAGGAAACTTCTTTTTATAGCGCAGTTGTGTTTTTAAGCAGCCCTCCAATAAAGGCAAACTATTTTTAAATGGCTGGGTATCACCTTGGAAGACTTTTAAGAAAAAAAAACTTTGCCGGTGAATTTGCTCATTCACCTCCGCCAAAGTGGTATTTAATTCAGCGGGTGGGCTGCCACGTACCACTGCCGCCACGATAGCATAAGGCCCTTGATTAAAAAAAACAGTGAGTTCATCAAGATGTAGATTTTTTAAGCTAGTCTCACTGGTGACATGGAATGAATCGCGCACAAAATCTTGAATTGCGGTCATCATACTCGAAATTAACTCAGGTTCTTTGGTAATCGCTTGCGGCGAAACCGCATGCTGCAGCAATAAACCCGACTCACGATGAATTAAAAACACTTGTTCAACTTGATAAACTAGGGTTTTTAATAAAACCACCTCTGAATAACTCCGCCCAGTACGCCAAGCATCAAAACGCCATATTAAAGAACGTACCGATAAACTTTGCTCTAATAAATAATTGAAGGCTTCTAGGGCTTGTTGTAGAACCTCTTGAATCGAGCGACGAATCGCTGGCCCCATGACTGGATACAGGGCATTTGCTAACCGACTCGGGTTACTTTCTACCGAACGACTGACCGCAGTTTCAATCGTAGATGACAAAGCTTCAGATAAAGAATTATCTTGTTGAGCGCGTAGGGTTAACGCTTCAGAAATGACTTCAGCGACATGCAGGCTATAGCGCTCACGATCCAAGAGTTGCTGGCGCAGATCACTTAAAGTTTGATAATCCGCACCTAAGAGTAAGACACGTAACTGCTCTAAAGCATCTAAAGGCTCAGAGGCTTGCTTAGAAACATCCATGGGCGGTATTTGATGGATAGCTGTTTCGCTACCCAGCTGCTCGGTGGAAAACATAAACTTTCACTTGCGCTTAATTAAAGAGCTTCAATTTTTTCTACATCAAACAATTGCTTAGCCATCCCGTTCAGAATACCAGCCACTGCCTTACGGTCAGCTTTCTCGTGGCGCAATTGTTCAGCGGTATCATTGAGTTGCACGATTAAGTCTTTGCGCCAAGCATCCATCTGCTGATCTAACTTAGCGACTTCATGAGTCATCCGCTCATTTAATTCGGCATGCATACTGCTACCGCGTTTCGCTAGCTCATCCAGCATACGCTTATGCTGCTCTAAGCGCTGGCGTACATGCTGTACATCATCCTGACGAGTTTTAGCTTCCTCACTGAGTAAATCATTAATCAGGCTCAGTTCATGCTGCAAATTATCTAATTTTTTTTGCTTATCTTCGGCCAAAGTATTGATCGAAACACGCACAAAGCGTTCTAAGCTAGCGTGCTTCCGATCAAGATCACGGATTTGCTCACCGAACAAAATAGTGCGAATCATGTCCAAATTTTTATCCGGTACAGCATCTCGACGCATTGTGCTAAATAATAAATCAGTAGAATTAACAGCGTCAGTTGTGTTTTCTGGAGCTAAAGTATCTGGGGTTTGCATATTTATTGTGCTCATTGTAGTAAATGACCAGAAAATCAAACGGGTGCAATGGTTTTACTGGTGCAGTTGATTAGGTTTGTTGTTATTTATATTCATCACACCTAGTGAAATCGTAACAGCTTGCTTTTTAATTACACAATACTTTCAGATAGATGGAATAGATTAAAGCTTTTTAACAATTACCTTTACCCACAGGCATAGGCAAACAAGCATGCTATAGTCTGCGCGCTGCAAATTAAGGATAGCCATAATGCTTCAAAAGGATCCTCTCGCTTGGTTCAATCAGCCGCTGTATAGTCAACCACTCAAAACGGTGTTGGTAGGCTTAATTGCTTTGCTCTGCATCTTGCCTATCAAGCAACTCCAAGACTTAATAGCTAAGCAGTTTCAGCAAGAGCAGCTTACTGCTGATCAATTTAAGCAAACTTGGGGCAAGCGCCAGCAGCTGATTGGGCCGTTATTAGTGATTCCCTATACTGACCATCTCACTAGTGTGGACACGCTTACTGAGGGTGGTGGTGAATCGAAAGTACTCAGTAAGGATGTTTACAACGATTACACCGCTGTTATTTTGCCTACTTTACTTGAGGTACGTGCTGACCTCAGCGAGCCGTTTTTAGATAAAAATGCTCTAAAAACATCTGCGTATAAAGCCAATCTCAGCCTAAGTGGGCGTTTCGATTATGCTTATTTGCTAGGAGAGAGTGACGCAGAGCGCACGATCCATTGGAATCAAGCTTATTTAGCCTTAAGCATCAGCGATACCCGTGCTCTGCTTAAATCTACTGCGATGCAATGGAATAGTGAAAAGCTGTTTTTGCAACCTGGCAGTCAACTAACGCAACTCCCTAATGAGGGTGTTCATATACCCTTAGAAAAATTAGATGCTAAAGACAGCATCCACGCATTTAAAATTGATTTGGTACTACATGGCAGTGAGCAATTCCTAGTGGTTCCTGTTGGCGAGCATACTACCGCTCGGATTTCCTCCAGCTGGGAACAAGCAGACTTTCAACATAGCCTAACTCCACTAAAAGCCGACCAGAATAAGCTAGGCTTTAATGCGAGCTGGGAAGTTGCTAACCTAGCCCGTCATTATCCACAAAAATGGCTACTAGAAGATAAAACCAATTACACTTTAAGCAGCATCAATCTGGGTGTCGATTTAAGTGAACCTAAAAGCATTAGTCATCAGCTACAAAGTCTGCTGAACTATGCATTCTGGATAGTACTGCTTAGCCTATTGATTTTATTTAGCTTTGAGCTGATGAACCAGCAGCTTGTACATTTGCTTCAATACGTAGCTTTCACTGTTCCAGTGCTACTCTTTTTTGCCTTGATGCTCAGCTTAAGCCACGAATTACCCTTAAAGACAAGCTATTTAATGGCTACTATTAGTTGTTTATTAATAATTCTTATTCATAGCAGCCTGATTTTTAAGTCAATTTTCCAAGGCCTGCTCATCACTGCACTGATTAGTGGAATGTATTATCTTTTATATTTGGTACTGAAGGCGGATAGTCAGCTAGGCTTAGCAGCGGGGGGATATGCAGTTATTTTGGGAGCTTTAGGTTTGACTGTAGCTTGGTTCTTAGTGCCTGATACAGCTAGAAGCCTCCGCTCTGACAACTTGCCAGAGCAGGAGGAAAACACACACATTTGAGAGAGAGAAACCTATTAAGCGCCTTTCGGTTGAGCAAAAGCCCCGGCTGGATGATCATTAGGATCCATCGCGCCAGTCATAATAGCTACCCCTTCAGACATCGTATGTGTGTCCGGCTTGATCACTGCATGCCGCTTGCCTAAGCGGTGCACATGAATTCGATCCGATACTTCCCATACATGCGGCATGTTGTGGCTGATTAATACTACTGGCATTCCACGATCACGCACATCTTTGATCAAATCCAGTACGCGACGTGACTCTTTTACACCTAAGGCGGCTGTTGGTTCGTCCATAATGACCACCTTGCTACCGAAAGCAGCCGCACGTGCGACCGCGACCGCTTGACGCTGACCACCTGACAGTGTTTCCACCGGCTGGTTAATGGTTTGAATCGTCAACAGGCCTAACTCAGACAATTTATCCCGAGCAATGCGCTGCATTTCCTTGTGATCCAGCATGTGGAACCATTTGCCTAAGAATCCGGCCTTTTTCAGTTCCCTGCCTAAAAACAAGTTATCCGCAATATTCAGCGAAGGCGAAACTGCTAAGTTTTGGTAAACCGTTTCAATTCCAGCACTACGTCCGTCCATAGGGTTTTTGAAATGAGTCAGCTTGCCATCCAAATACACTTCACCGATATCCGGTGGAGCAGCGCCGGTTAAGGCTTTAATCAGTGAGGATTTACCTGCACCGTTATCACCAATCACCGCTAAGACTTCACCCGGATACAAATCAAAATCTGAATGATCCAGCGCAGTCACTCGGCCATAGCGCTTGACTAAATTCCGCCCCATTAGGATGGGTTGAAGTTGGTTTGCTTCAGCCATGTTTATACCCTCCGAATCCACTGGTCAGTGGCTACTGCTAAGATAATTAACAGACCGATGGCAAATTGTTGCCAGAGCACATCTACACCTGCAAGTGCCAAGCCATTCTGAAAAATGCCGACGACCAGCGCACCAATCAAGGTTCCAAAGATCGCACCACGCCCACCAAATAAGCTAGTACCACCAATTACTACTGCTGTAATACTGTCGAGATTCGCCGTCTGACCGGCTTGCGGACTCACCGAGCCGACCCGACCGATTAGGGTCCAAGCCGCTAGCGCACAAATCACCCCGGCTACGATATACACCGAGAGCAAGACCTTATTGGTATCGATACCCGCTAACTGCGCTGCTTGTGGGTCATCCCCCGTTGCATACACATGCCGTCCCCACGGAGTGTGATTCAGCGCATACCACATTCCAATAAACAAGAGGATTAAAGTAATCGTCCCCAGCGTGAAGCGCGCTCCCCAGATTTCAAAGGAGATTCCCATGAATTGTAAGAGCGAAGCTTGTTCAGCAATATCTTGCGAACGAATCGTTTCACTTTGTGAATACCATAAGTTAATCGCAAAAAAGATACTCCAAGTGCCCAAGGTCGTAATGAAAGGCGGTAAGCGTAGGCGCGTAATCAAGAAGCCATTAATAGCTCCACAGAGTGCACCCACCACAAAACCGAGCATAATCGCCATGCCAGAAGGCAAACCCATCTCGATGGCAGTTCGCCCCATCACCACCGAACACAGCACCATCACCGCACCGACCGACAGATCAATACCTGCGGTGAGCACTACCAAGGTTTGTGCAACCCCAATAATGCCGATAATGGTGACCTGTTGTAACACCAGCGATAAGTTGAAAGGAGCGAGAAATTTCTCGCCCACAATCAAATAGAAGGCCAGAATTGCCAACAGCAAAACAAATATCGGTGCCGCTGTTGGATAATTATGTAGGAAACGCTGTAAGCGCTCCCCCAAGCTTAGCTTTTCAACCTCAAACGAGGCCACCGTGCCACCAGCTTTGGCAGCAACCGCTTCAAAATCATCTGTTGCCATCCCTGACCCTCCTCAGATCATTAACAAAGGCTCGCTAATTAGCAGCTTAGCCCCAGCACTTTTTCAAGCCTTCTTCCGAAGTGATTGAAGTCGCGCCCGCAGCAGGTTTGTCAGTGATAAGCTCAACACCGGTATTCACGAAGTCTAAGCCATCCGTATTTTTAGGCTTGGTACCTGATTTAGCGAACTCAGCCACTGCTTCGACACCTTTAGAAGCCATTAACAACGGGAACTGCATGGAAGTTGCACCAATCACGCTATCCTTGACGTTTTTCACGCCAGGGCAACCGCCATCAACCGATACGATCAATACATCTTTTTCCTTACCAACGGCTTTCAGCGCTTCATAAGCACCGGCTGCAGCTGGCTCGTTAATCGTGTAAACAACATTGACGCCGGAATCTTTCTGCATCAGGTTTTCCATGGCTTTACGACCACCTTCTTCAGAGCCTTGAGTCACGTCATTACCAACGATACGCTTGTCGTCTTCGTCACCCATTTTCTTCGCATCTTTCAGATCAATACCGAAACCTTTTAAGAAGCCTTGGTCACGCGCAACATCGACAGAGATTTGATTCGCATTCAAATCTAATAGAGCAATTTTCGCGTCTTTAGCCTTATCGCCTAAAGTTGCGGCAGCCCATTGACCAATCAGCTCACCTGCTTTGAAGTTATCCGTCGCAAAAGTTGCATCAGCCGCATTCGCGGGATCTAAAGGGGTATCTAAAGCAATCACTAAAATACCCGCTTTACGCGCTTTCTCGATAGCAGGAACAATCGCTTTAGAGTCATTTGGGGTGATCAGAATGCCTTTCGCGCCTGCAGAGATTAAATTTTCAATCGCTTGCACTTGCGAGTCATTGTCACCATCTACTTTGCCCGCGAAGCTTTGCAGCGTCATGCCGAGTTCTTTAGCTTTAGCTTCAGCACCTTCTTTCATTTTCACGAAGAACGGATTGGTATTAGTTTTAGTCACTAAACCAACAATACCGTCAGCATGACTGACTGCTGGAACTAACAGGCTTAAAGATAAAGCGAAAGCAATAGAAGTTTTCTTAAACATGATAAATCTCCTCCAAATGTATCAAAAACCAGAATGGTTCATTAGTGGCGGCGCTTTCACTTCTGCTCGCTACTCACGCTGCTTGATAAAAATCTTAATCCGCTCTGTTAGCTCTGTCAATAAATAATTCAATTTGATTTATTAATAGATGCGGACTACTCTTAGTACTTACTAACGGCGTTGGGCAGCTTATAATCAGCGTTTTTCTAAAAAGCCAAAGCTACTGTCAGAGGAGAATTTTGTGAAACTGAAACAAACCAGTGGAGGCAGCAATTTATCTGGTATTGCCCAGTACAATGAACGCTTAATTCTGCAGCTGATTCGCCGCTCTGGCAGCTTGACTAAAGCAGAGATTTCTCGCCTCACCCAACTCAGTGCACAAACTGCTTCAGTCATTATCAATCGCCTGCTAGATGATGAACTCCTCTACAAACAAGAACGCCGTTATGAAATAGGTAAAGTCGGACAGCCAGCGGTACCTATCGCCTTGAATCCTGATGGCGCTTATTCAATCGGGGTAAAAATCGGCCGTCGTGGTGTCGATCTAGTGCTGATTAATTTCACGGGCGTGATTTTGCAGCGGATTAGCCACATCTACGATTACCCTGATCCCGATTTTATCTTCCCTGCGATTGAAACGGGCATTAAAGACTTAATTGCTACGCTCAGCAGTATACAGCATAAGCGTCTGTTGGGCATTGGCATTGCAGTTCCCTATAGTTTGGGTGGCTGGCAGCAAGAGGCGGATATTCCCCATTCGATTACTGAACACTGGAATACTTTAGATATTAAAGAAGCTGTGCAAGCTAAGCAGCCCTACCCCGTCTGGCTAGTCAATGATGCAACGGCGGCTTGTATCGCCTCGCTAGAGTTTGGTAATCCAGAGCGCTTCAATAATTATCTGCATATTTTTGTCGGTACCTTCATCGGTGGTGGCATTATTATGAATCGCACTCTGTATTTGGGCAGTTTCAATAATGCCGGTGCAATTGGCTCTATGCCGCTGCCTAGTAGTTACGCACAAGGTGAAGCTAATGGTCCGACGGTACAATTAATCAACTGTGCCTCACGCTATTTATTAAATAACCACTTTAAGACTCAGCAACTCGATCCTAATTTAGAAGTTGAATGGCTCGCTAACGATGAAGCCGCTAATAGCTCACTTAGCCGGGATATTTTCCAAGCCTGGGTACAACAAGCTGCTGCTGCCATTGCTTATGCGGTAGTTGCTGCGGCCAGCTTAATTGATTTTGAAGGCGTGATTATTGATGGCTTATTGCCAGCGCGTTTAACCAAGCAATTAACTGGCGCAGTACAAACTGAAATGGAAAAATTAGATATTGAAGGTTTGATTTTACCCAAGCTTTGCGCAGGCACGATTGGTAATGATGCACGCGCTTTAGGTGGAGCTTTCCTGCCGTTTTATACTAATTTTGCGCCCGACCGAAGTATTCTCATTAGCAGTGAGGATAATATTTTCCAAGCTTTTTAGCGCCTGCTAAGAGCGGTTTTTTTGTTATGCTTGCTCTTTTTTAAGCCTACTAATTCCAAAAGTGACTGAAATTTGGCTCATCCTCCACGGCGAAAGCACTGCAAATGCAGGTGCAGCAACGCATGATCCCAACTCAATTCCTTTGATGAGGAACTGATGCAACAGTTTCACCCAGCGCCACCGATTCCGAAGGCTTGTATTATACCCATTCAACTTAGCTAGCTTAATGCGCTAACTGGATGGATGCCGGTAAAGCGGAGGCTAGCGTTCTGATCATCACTTGGCGCTTCTTAGCTTGATAACGTGCATGCAGCCAAGCAGGTAGGCTTAGGCCGCTTAAGAAAATCACTAACCAAACCCATTTCTGATTATCGCTTAAAGCCCAATCACCCCAACGGAACGGGATATAGCAATACAAAACGACCAAATGCACAGCAAATACTTGCAAGGAATGCTGGCCTAAAAAGGCTAGCCAACGCCCAAAAGCTTGGAGCGGCTTAAAAATGCTATAGCATTGATGCAGCTTAATTAAACCCGCCATCACGTAAACAAAAGCTAAGAAATTTAATAAACGCAACCAGCCCAGATTGTCGCGAGCAATATGCGGATATTCAATCAACCATTGCCCACCATAAAAACTTGCTGGTTTTAAATAGCCATGCCTCAATAAGAACAGCCCAAGAATTAAACCTAAAGCAGCGCAAAAGAGTGGTTTATTAATAGGAGTCGTTGCACCTTGTTGATTAAAACGTACCAAGCCCGCCACCATCCCGAACACGAAAATCAATTGCCAAGCCATATAATCAAACGCCCCCATACGCACTAAAATGGTATTAGGTAAGGTTTGAAGTAATAAATGCCAGCCACCTTGGTGCGAAAAGCCCCAGAGCATAGTGCTAGTGACTAAAACCAGTGCAATACCTGCTGCTTTGAAATGCAACATAACGCGCAAAGCCAGTGGTGCACACAGCATTAAAATCACATACATGGGTAGAATATCGAGCATCGGCGGTTGGTACATCAGTACCATGCCGGATAAGAGTGCACGGATCGGCTCAACTTGCATTTCAGTGGCGAAACTTTTCCAATCTGCATTGGAGATAACCGTGAGCACGGTGAAAACAAAGACTGCCAATAATACCGCGAGGTGATAAAAATAAATAACGCCTGCCCGCTGCCAAACTTTTTGCTCTAAAACCCAACCACCGCTACTTTGATAACGGCTATAGACTAAAGCGACCAGCATCCCTGACAAAAATACAAAGCCTTCGGCAGCACTGACATAGCCTGCAAACTCATATAAGCTTTGAAAAATGGGCTCGCCAAAATGATCAGCAGCCATAATTAGCAGCATAATACCGCGCAAAATATCTAAAGAAAGATCACGTTTCATAGCTAGTGTAGCGTTGTTATTTCAAGGTTATTTCAATACTGTTTGGGTGGCTGTCAGCCGGTTTAAAGCACACTATACCCCCAAATGATGCAGTGCACAAAAGTATCTGTTGTATAGGTTTTACAAGTCCTTTACAATCCACACCACCTGATCTTTGGCTCATAAATTAACCGACATTCACCACTTCAAACTTCCAATCAAAGATGAAAATTTTTTCAAAACTGTGGTTTGTTGCTCAAGCCTTAATCGTGCTTAGCCTGCTGTTAACAAGGTCCCTATTTGCCGAGGAAGGCTGCTATTCTGCTGTACAAAAGCTGGCTGCACAAACTGCACAAAGCCCTTATGTACAAACCCCCATGCTGCAAGTTGATACAGGGCGAATCACCTATGACCATTACCAACGTATCCGGTTCCGTGGCGAGCAGACTTACTGGCGTAAAGAAAACTTACCTTTCCAGTTAGAATTTATGCATCCGGGTATGCACTTTATTCGCCCAGTGCAGCTGTATAGTTGGGAAAATGGCCAAGCCTCAGCTATTACCTTTTCCAGTAACTATTTCGATTACCGCGAAGTTAAAGATCTGAATATTGAACAAGACGAACCGCGTATGGGTTTTACGGGGTTTCGCATTCTCTCCAAACTCGGGCGTACTAACCCAACTAGCGTGATGAATGAGACCCTAGTATTTCAAGGTGCGAGTTATTTTCGCGGCTTAGGTCAAGATCAAACTTATGGCTTATCGGCACGTGGTTTAGCGATTAATACGTCAATGGAAGGCAAAGAAGAGTTCCCTGACTACACTCAATTTTGGATTGAAAAACCGACCAAAAATGCTGAAGAACTCGTATTTTGTGCTTTACTAGATAGCGCTTCGTTAACGGCTGCGAGTCGATTTGTCTTAAAACCCGGCAAAGCCACTGATATTGAAATCGAAACCAAAACTTATCCACGTGCGGGCAGCACCGCGGCAGAAATTGGTGTAGCCCCCTTAACCAGCATGTTTTTTCACGGCGAAAACTCGACCCAGCATTACGGTGACTATCGCCCTGAAGTCCATGATTCTGATGGCTTACTCATTCAACAAGGCAAACATTGGCAATGGCAGCCTTTGGCTGAAGTGCCTTATTTCAATTTACAGACCACCCCAGTCGCTGAACTTTCAGGGTTTGGTTTAATGCAGCGCGATCGCGAGTTTGAACACTATCAAGATTTGGAAGCTAATTATCATCAGCGCCCCAGTGTTTGGGTTGAGCCATTGAATGACTGGGGTAAAGGGGCGATTCGTTTACTGCGCTTACATACCGAATCAGACATTGTGGATAATATGGTGGCCTACTGGACTGTACCGAATGGCAGCGTCCCACAAGATTTAAAATATCGCCTGTCATGGCGCTCCGAAAACCCTGCGCAGCATCAATTAGGGAAAGTGGTCGCTACACGCGCTACGAATCGTGCGGTGGATGGTTTGCCGGGGCATCAAGGGCGGATTCGCTTCATTATCGACTTTAATCAGCTACCTAAATTCAAAGGCTCACTCAAAGCTATCGTCAGTGTTGATGGCTCTGCTGATACCAAGCCTGTCGTCATTCAAGCCAACCCGCCTATTAAAGGCTGGCGAGTGATTGCACAGATTTATCCAAAAACTTGTGAAAAACCGATTTTTTTTAGCCTTCAGTTGACGGATGGACGCAACCCTCTGACAGAAATGTGGTCATATCCAATTCCTAGAGATTTGTGCACTGCACAGTAACTCTAAAACTGTAAGACTGGCATGAAAATTGCCGAATTAATCATTGTAGTCCCGGTAACAACAGCACATAAAGACGAAGGAAAACAAATGAGTTTCTCGAACAAACTAGCGACTTCTCCAATGCAAGCTGCTAAAGATCCTTGGGCTTTAGCCCGCAGACGCGCACGTGCCTATTTAAGTTTGCAGCGTGTGCCAGAGGCAACTTGTGAGCAAATTCTGCAACAAGCGGCTCAACAACTCCCAGCTAAACCACCTAAAGACGAGGCTGAGCAGATTCAAACCTTTTTGCAAAGCGCACAGAAAGCTACGCAACTGACTTTAGGCTGCCATTATTCAGAGCATTTGACGAGTGCCAATAATGCGCGTTTTGCCAATTGGACAGCGCGCAAAACGGGGCCTTTGGTTGAGCGTAGCAGTATTAAAGTAGCACCCCTGCAAGCGATTTCTTTACGCTTAAATCCAGTGCGGCAAGCAGCAAGTCGGATGTAGCCTATCCTGAATGGATAAACTCACCCAGTCAAACACTTGGCGCAGCGCTGCAAAATGGCGACGCAGTTTCTTTTTTACGGCGATTATCTGCATAACCGCGTTAGCTAGTTATTGGTTGGGAGTCAACCTCCCAACCGAATTGCCGATGCTTTGGCAAGCGTTAGTCATCGCCCCGTTTAGCCTGCTATTTTTCTGGCTCACTTTGGGTTTTATGACGGCGGTGACCGGTCTGTGGGTGATGATGCGCGGTGATCCCTACCGAATTATTCCCCATCCTAGCTCACCTCTGCCCGATTTAAATACTAAGCAAACCACAGCCATCTTATTGCCGATTTACAATGAAGAAATCGCCTATGTGTGTGCTGGCTTAAAAAGCATTTACCAGTCCCTTGAACAAACTGGGCAATTGGAACATTTCGAATTTTATATCTTGTCTGATTCAGATGATGCCAGTAATTGGCTACGTGAAGAGTCAGCTTGGTCAGCACTTTGCCGTGAACTAGAGGCCACTGAACGTATACATTATCGTCGCCGTAAACATCGGACCAAAAAGAAAAGCGGTAATGTCATGGACTTTTGTCGACGCTGGGGCAAACGCCATCCGTATATGATTGTTTTAGATGCGGATAGCCTGATGACGGGCGAAGCACTAGTGCATATGGTGGATGCAATGGAACGCAATCCACAAGTCGGCCTGATCCAAACACCGCTTTACACCATCGGCCTCGATACACTGTATGCACGCGGTCAACAGTTTGTGAACCGTTTATACGGCCCCGTCTTTTTCGCTGGTTTGCATTATTGGTGGCTCGGCGATAGTCAATATTGGGGGCACAATGTGATCTTGCGCACCCGTGCTTTTATGGAACATTGCCATTTACCAAAGCTCAGTGATCGGGGGGTGTTAAGTGGCGAAATTCTCAGCCATGACTTTGTGGAAGCTGCGCTCTTGAATCGTGCTGGTTGGGAAACTTGGCTCGCGCATGATTTAGAAGGTAGTTTTGAACGCCCACCACCGACCTTAACCGATGCTCTCAAACGTGATCGGCGCTGGTGTCAGGGGAATCTACAACATTGGTTGGTGATCTGGTCATACGGCATTTCACATTTACATCGTTTCCTGCTCTTAGGCGGGATTATGTCTTATGTAGGCTCATTGATCTGGCTGGCTTGGCTGCTGATTTTGACTGCTATCGCCTTGATTTACCCCAATTTAACCCTGATTCCACTCACTCAAGATAATAGTGCGTTGCTAGGTTTGACGGTTATCTTGCTGTTCTTCTATAAAACCTTTGGCCTAATCCAAGCCTTGCGCAAGCGTACTGTCAAACTATTCGGTGGCAGTTTAGCGCTAGCACGTTCGGTAGTTGTAGAAACTCTATTCTCTATGCTGACTGCCCCAGTGCGCATGATGTATTACAGCAAATTTGTGGTGCAGATCTTGCGAGGCAAGCGTGCTAATTGGGGTACGCAGCAGCGTACTGGCGGTGGCTTAAGTTGGCAGGATGCTGCGCGTGAATATGCTTGGATCACTGCCATTGGTACTGTCTGGAGTGCTGTGCTATTGATGGTTAATCCGATGGCTTTCTGGTGGATGTCACCGGTCTTGGCTGGCCTTGTGCTGTCGATTCCATTAACGGTCTTGACTAGCATGCAAACTAAGTTAAGCAGCGCATTGTTTCGCACCCCGGATGAAACCGCCCCCGCTGCGATTTTGCAGTCTTTCGAGCAAAATTATATCGAAATGCAACTGCATCCGAGCCTGTCAACACGCGACTTATTTATTCGGGTGGTGGTTGACCCGCTCGCGCTGCGCCAACATATGACCTATATTCCGCATCGCTCCAATGTGCCTGCATCCACCCGCATGCATCGCAAGCAATGGCTGGATTTGTTACTAAAACGCGGCCCCACCGCGATTAGTAATCAAGAACGCTTAATTATCCTTGAAGATGCCGGCATGCTTTGCCAATTACATACGCAAGTCTGGCAACTACCCGAAGAGAAATTTAATCGGATGTGGATGGCTAAACTGTAACTGTAAGTAGGCGAATTTGCCCTTGGCGGGTATCCAACTCAATACGCTGCCCTGAACTCAGCTCTGCAAATTGTGCGGAGCTGACGACTAGATAAGGAATGCCATACTCACGCGCTACAATCGCGGAATGCGCTAAGCGGCTGCCTTGTAAAACAATAATGCCCGTTAGTTGGGGAATTAGCTGCACCCAGCGATTATTAAAATAAGGGCTCACTAAAATACAAGTTGCAGGCAAATCTACAAGCTGCGCATTAACTTGCTGTACCCGCAAGATCGTACCTGTCACAACCCTAGCAGCTGCCAATGATTTAAACTCAGAGCCTTCTGTAGTCAAAGCATAATCATAAAGCGCCCATTGAGCCGCTGCATGCTGGCGCGCTAAAGCTTGGCTAAAGGCTTGCTGCTGATACTCTGCCCATTGGCAAAACACTAATTCTTTTTTACCAACTAAATCCTGCTTGAGCTTATTTAATTCCCGCAAAAAAGCTTGGCGCAGTTGCAAATTCAATGGAGCGGTATCTGCTAGATTTAAAGAGTCCGCCGAATTTAACCAAGACAATTCATAAGCATGCATCGGTGGTGGAACTTCTCTGCCCTGCCCACTTTGCAAGATAGTTTGAATCAACCAAGCGCTAAAGAGAGTGGATAGCTGCGGATAACTAAACACTGATCTTGAAGCTAGGCTAGCTAAAAGTTGTTCTGCTTTCGCTTTAAACTCTCCAGCCCGAAAGCCACGCCAAAAACCGCCCATTACACTAGGCGCATAAAATCGTTGCTCTAAATCAGCATCCACCAGCACTGTGCCATCAGGCTGATAAGCTAAAAAATCCACCTGTGCTGCTTTACAGCCCGAGCGCTGCAAACTCGGTATCGCGTCTTGATAGAGTTGCACTAATAAACTAAAGGATAACGGCGAAAGCTTGCCCAGACTCTCAGACAAAGCGGTGAATTGCCAATTCGCATTAGACCGAGTTAACTCTTTAGGTGCAGGTAATAGAGCGCCAATCGCATGGGTTTGCGCCCGCACCTGCAACACCACCAAACACTGCTCAGTCATTGAATACGCCCATTCGCAGTCCACTGAAAATGGAAAAGCAGCACTTAATTGTTGAGCCAGTTCGCGTAGCTGATTTTCTAAAAATTTAAAGTTATCGACTAGAGGCCAAGGGCTAGAATGAGCATTATCTAAACTAAGCAAGGCAGACTGGGCTTGCCCCACGACTACCTGTTGCACGCCAGCGTCTGAATATTCCACATAAGCATATTCAGAAAAGAAGCTCCAAGGCATAAACAGCACGCCACCTAACTCATGCTGGATGTATTCTTGCAGCATTAAAATGGGCGTTTGTTCTAATCCTAAGCTATCCAACAACCGTTGGTTTTCAGCCCATGCACTTTCAATCGTAGTTACTACTGCTTCGCGGCTTACCGCTGCTGAACTCCAAAAATGTCCGGCTAATGAATGGCCTGATCCATCTTCTGTTTTATTTGCACTGCGGACTATAAACAGCGTTTGAGCTGGGAAACTAGCTAAGAACTCAGCAATAGGGGTTGTTAGGCTAGTTAACAATAAACTGCGCGGGGTAAATAAACCCGCCTGAGCAGCTTCAACTAAATGCAGGTATTTAGCGGGTAACTCAGTTGATGAGGCCACGTAAATGTTGCCCAGTTTCATCATATAAGCCTGCTACCTTGCCGCCTTGTTGCTCAATCAACCAAATTAGATTTAAGCCTTGAAAGCAACCACCGTATTCTTTACAGACCACTAACACAGGCTTCGTTTTGGAAATGGTTAATAGCGGTTGCAAATCAGTAGTGGCCGCAGTTTCATACGGCAGTTGCACAAGATTGGGCAGCTTCATCGCGGAACTACCCGCTGGATCAACTTGTACTTTATAGGCATCCATCGTCAATGCTTCTTTCCTGCTCGGCTGACTCGGAGCCTTCACTTTAAAATCAGCGCTGCCCACTACGGGTAAGCCTTGTTGATTCCAAGCCGCCAAGCCGCCCTGCAAAAAGGCTACTTGCTCAAAACCTGCATGCTTTAAAAATTGCGCACCCATATAACCACGCAAGCCCGAATGGCAGAGCACCACAATCATCCGATCTTTGGGCAAATCTTTGGGCACTAAGTCATGGACTAAATCGCCATAGCGAAACACCGCATCATGGCGAATACTAAACTTGCTTAGCTCCATGCCTTCCCGAATATCCAATATATATAAATCCTTGCCGCGCGTTTTTAGCAAGTTTTGCAAAGCTTTAGGGGTGAAAGATTGAATCGTTTGGTACTGAACAACGGGCAAATGCTTAGCGGCGCGGGTCAGGCGGGCTTCGTTCTCCATTTCGTATACTGTTTTTAGTTTCCAATCACGCACCCACGTATCTTTTTCACGCTGAACGACGGTTTCAATCGGCAGTAATTCGCCTTTGATGGGTTCAGTGGTGGTTGCTGCTAATAAAGGGCTAATTGCAAACCCACTTAAAATTAACAGACCGATCAAAATAGGTATAAAAACGATTTTGCGTTTTAAGATCGGTGCATGCTGAGATAAAAACTGCCGTGCTGCTACCCAAGCACCCGCTAAGAATACCGAGGCAATCCCAATCATCTGCAAAATAGTTTGCCACAAAGAAGCAATCATATCAGGCGGTGGAATCGCAAACGCAGGTGAAGCACATAATAATAAAGGTAGCAGGAGCAAAACTTTACGCGGCATGATTTATCCTTATAAGTAGAGCAGCAATAAAGTCATTGACCGCTCTGAGCGCTTAGCGTTCCCTAAAAAAGGTAAGACTCAGAGCAGTCAATGGGAGCGCGCATTAAAACTAATCTAGCCATAAAGGAAAACGAGGAAGGCGATTAAAAAAGCTAAATTCATGACCAAATCACTATTTAGCTTGTTGGCAAGCTGCTGCAGACGAAATTGGCCGGAATAAAGATAACAACTCCGACTTACGGCTAATTTGCAACTTTTGATAGGCTCGCTTGCGATAAGTAACGATACTTGACTCAGCCACTGCTAACAGGCGCGCCATGCTTTTAGTGGTATGGCCTTGCAAAATAAACTCGCAAACCTGCGCCTCCCGCTCTGACAAAGCAGCGGTACGCAAACGTGCCGGATTCGTCTGCTTAAGTTCGAGCTTAAAATGACGCAATAATAAAGCACTAATGACCGCCGTATTTTGCTCCAACAATTGCAGTTCACGAGGCGAAAAACTAGCTGACTGACCTGCATGATACAAATTAATGTAAAACAGCTCTTGGCTAGCCTCATCACGCACTGCAATCGCAAATTTACCGCTTAGCTCTGGGCGATTGAAGAAGCGCCGACGATAAACCGGCGTTAAAGAGCCACGCAGTAATAATTCACAGGCAGGGCGGCGCGGATGGTTGAGTAGCTCTTCCGCCAGCTTGGCGAGCAAAGCATCTTGCTGGTAGTTGCCATCAATATATTGAGCGGCGAGTTGTAAACCTAAATCGGGACTAGCCACATTGTGCGCCAAACGGCAGCTAGCCGTTTGCTGATCAGCTGAAAATACAAACACCATATATTGCCCAATAGCAGCCAAGCTCCCTACCCACTGAAAAAAACGTGGATAGAAACGTTCTGAACCCAAAGCTTCAATACAAGCGGCGATGGCAAGGGAAGCTTGCAAGGGATTCTGGTTTTCAACCTGCACAACAGACTGATTCGACAGAGCTGACTACCTCATTGAGAGATTAGGAATTAAGCAACGCACCCTCATTTTAAAACTAAATTTAACTTATGACTTGTCCTAGTTTTATAGGGACAGAAGAATCTTAGCAAAGCCCTAAGCTAACACTCAACTATTAAGCTTGGAGGAGCTAGCCTAATGTACAGCCCAGACAGCACACCGCGCCCTTCGGTGTATTACGACTATCAAATTTACCCGTTTCAAACGCCACCTGAATTACGTAGTGAAACTAGGCGCTATCCCGTTGTAATCGTTGGTGCAGGGCCGATTGGTTTAGTCGCTGCACTAGAATTAGCGCGTTATGGCATGTCAGTAGTGGTGATTAGCGCCGAAGTGCAAGTCTCCCACGGCAGTCGGGCGATTGTCTTCACACGGCGCTCGATGGAAATTTTGCAGCAGGTTGGTATTAGCGAACGTATGCTCGAAAAGGCTTATCCGTGGCGTTCGGGCAATTCGATTTATCGCGGGCAGCGCGTGTTTCGCCTCGAAGCGCCTTATGATGAGGATGATCGTTTTCAACCTTTGAATAATCTTCAGCAGCAATATGTTGAGCAGTATCTAGTCGAACAAGCACAGCAAAATCCATTAATTGAATTGCGTTGGGGCAGTAAAGTGCTGGGCGTGCAAAGCTTTACAGATCATGCTGAATTACAGATTGATACCCCCGCAGGTGAATACAACTTGAGCTGCGATTGGTTAATTGCAGCAGATGGCGCAAAGTCAACGATTCGCCAAGAGTTGGGGTTACGCATGGAAGGTGCATCTTATCGCGGGCGCTTTGTGATTGCGGATATTAAAATTGATATTCCGTGGCCGACTGAGCGCTTGGCCTATTTTGATCCTGAGTGGAATCGCGGCAATACCATTCTCATGCACCGCCAACCCGAAGGCATTTGGCGCTTGGATTATCAACTGCCACCGAATGAAACACCGGAACAAGCACTGGCGCCGGAATCTTTAAATGCGCGCATTCAAGCCCAACTGGATATGGTCGGCATCACAGCACCTTGGGAGCTGGATTGGTGTTCGGTGTATTCAGCGCGTGCGATGACTTTGCCAGATTATATTCACCAGCGCATTATTTTCACCGGCGATGCGGCGCATATGCTGCCGATTTTCGGGGTACGTGGCGCGAATACGGGCTTCCAAGATGCACAGAATTTAGCGTGGAAGTTGGCGATGTTATTGAAGGGAATTGGTACGCCCGAATTGCTCGCGACTTATACCAGCGAGCGTGTAATCGCAGCCCAAGAAATCATTGCCGAAGCCAGCAAAAGCACCCGCTTTATGGCTCCACCGGATCGCGGCTTTCGCCTGCTACGTGATGCCGTTTTATCGCTGTCATTGACGCAAGCATTTGTGCGTCCACTGTTCCATTGGCGTACTTCACGCCCACATGATTATCACGAGAGCATTCTGAATGCCGCTAATGATGATAATGCGAAATTTACCGCTGGCCCCGCGCATGGCATGCCACTGCAAAATATTCGCTTGGGCGAAAACGATTATTTATTTGATCATTTGGGCGCGGCCTTTCATTTGCTGTATTTCACTGATCAAGCAGTGCCTGAGTCAATTTTGCAGCAAGTAGCAGACTTAGAGGAACAAGGTATTCCTATCCAAGTGTTAAGTATTGGCAGTGGACAAAATTTGGTTGATAGCGCTGAACATTTTGCCAAGCGTTACGATGCACAATCTGGCACAGCTTATTTAGTACGCCCTGATCAGCATGTTTGTGCGCGTTGGAAAAATGTTACTGCGGAACAAGTCAAAGCAGCGGCCTATCAAGCTTTAGGGCAAGGAGTGGGTGTATGAGCCAATTAACTTTAAACGAATTGGAAGCTGTTTATGATGCGTTGGCGGAGGCGCTTAATCAAGTCGGTACAGAGAAAGAAAGTTTGTTTTTAACCAAACTCGCCTTACTGCTAGCTAATCAATTAGGTGATCAAGCGCAAGTTGAGCAGGCCATTACCACTGCTTCGCGTGATCTTTAGCTGACTTCACACAGCCTAAGAACTTGGGTATGACTGTATTCAAGTTCTTCCTCTTTCAGCTTCCTGCCATTATCCTCAAACTATGCTAGCAATTAGTTTTTATTGTCTTGGGGAGACATTTTTATGAGCTTTCAAATTCGAGCCGTCGATACGCTTAATCAGCAACAGATCACTGAACTCAGTCAAGTGCTGATTGCTTGTGTGGAAGCCGGTGCTTCGGTCAGTTTTATGCTGCCTTTATCCGAAGCGAAAGCTGCTGCTTATTGGCAAGCAGTGAATCAGAGCTTGAGCCAAGGCGAGCGCTTAGTCTTGCTTGCCGAATCAGACTCCGGCGAAGTTCTTGGTTCAGTGCAAATTGTGTTAGCCCAACCGGAAAACCAACCGCATCGAGGCGATTTAAGCAAAATGTTGGTACATCCCAAAGTTCGCCGCCAAGGCTTGGCAGCACAATTATTAGCGGCTGCCGAAGCAAGCGCCAAAGCCCAAGGTAAAACTCTACTTGTATTGGATACGGCCAATCCTGAAGCGGAACGTGTATATAAGCGCGGTGCTTGGCAACGTTGTGGAACCATCCCCGATTATGCGCTCTGGCCAGCCGGTGGACTATGTGCAACTACCTTTTTTTATAAACAGATCTGACCGATGAATAGTGAGCGTGATCTATTCTTAGCGCTGTGGCAGAGATACTCACCAGTATTCGTGTACTCTTGCGTCCTCAGCACCAACCCTCGACACGAATTGCTTAGTTGGTATTGATTCATAGGCTGTTTGTTTACATATATCAGTGCAAGCACAGCTAGATACATTATGATTAAACTTAGAACCCTTCGATTGTAACCTTTGGCACTCTCAAGGAGGCTATTATGTTCACTTACAAAAATATCCTTGTTCCTGTCGACTTCTCACCCGTCAGTCACCGCAGCATTAATCGTGCTCAAGAGCTAGCAGCGCATTATCAAGCACAATTAACGATCTTGCATATCATTGAAGATATACCTTTGGGTGTTGCTGCCTTTGGCGATGTCGGTGCTGTTTATATGTCGCCAGATACGCAAGGTATGCTTAAAGAAGCGGCTGAAAAGCAATTAACTGAGCTTGCCCAGCAAATGCAGTTAGGTTCAGAGGTAAAGCTAAAAGTAATTGATGGCTATGCGAATACCAGCATCAATGCTTATGCGGAAGAGCATCATATTGACCTTATTGTGATCGGACATAGCGCCAAATCAGGTTTTCTCGGCCTGCTCATGGGGTCGACTGCAGAAACTGTCACTAAACACGCTAAATGCGATGTGCTCATCATGCGTATTCCCAAGGAAGAGGCACCGGCGACTACGAGTAATTAGCAGAGCTTTGCCTTAGGAGATAAGCAGGTGCTAGAACGCAGTGTGATTAACTGCTTCGTTTGAGGAGAGAAATGCTTATGACCCAAACTACAAAAATTTACCTACCTGAATCAGAGATGCCAACGCATTGGTATAATGTCGCGGCAGATTTACCTACTCCACCAGCACCTTACTGTGCACCGGATGGAACACCCGTTCCACCCGAAGCAATGCTGGCGATTTTCCCCGAAGAAATTTTAAAGCAGGAAATGAGTGCGGAACGTTGGATTCCGATCCCCGAACCGGTGCGCGAAGCCTTAACCATGTGGCGGCCTTCGCCTTTGTATCGCGCGCACCGCTTAGAGAAAATGCTCGGCACGCCTGCAAAGATTTATTACAAAAACGAAGCGGTTAGCCCAGCCGGTTCACACAAGCCAAATAGCGCCGTGCCCCAAGCTTATTACAATCGTGAAGCAGGTATTCGTCGCCTGACAACCGAAACGGGTGCTGGTCAATGGGGTAGCTCGCTGGCCTTAGCAGGGCAAATGTTCGGCATTGATGTGCGCATTTACATGGTGAAAATCAGCTACGAGCAAAAGCCTTATCGGCGCTCGATGATGACTACCTGGGGCGCAGAAGTATTCGCCAGCCCCACTGATATGACGAATGCGGGGCGCAATATTTTAGCAGCTGACCCCAACTCGAATGGATCATTAGGCATTGCGATCTCTGAAGCCGCGCTGATACCAACTATGCGCTCGGCTCCGTATTAAATCATGTGCTCTTACATCAAACCATTATTGGCTTGGAGGCGAAAAAGCAGCTGGCAATGGTCGGTGATTATCCTGATATGATATTCGCACCTTGTGGTGGTGGCTCGAATTTCGGTGGTATTGCTTTTCCTTTCTATGCGGATAATGCAGCGGGTAAGCAAGTACGTTTAGTGGCTGTTGAGCCTTCATCTTGCCCAAGCTTAACTAAAGGTGTGTACACCTATGACTTCGGCGATACAGCGGGTTTAACCCCCATGATGAAAATGTATACCTTGGGGCATAATTTCATGCCTCCGGGGATTCATGCGGGTGGGTTGCGTTATCACGGTGCGTCAGCGCTAGTAAGTCAGATGTATAACGAAAAATTGATTGAGGCAACTTCAGTTGGCCAATTAGAAACTTTCGCAGCAGGTGTACTATTCGCCAAGAGTGAAGGCATTGTGCCAGCGCCAGAATCTTGCCACGCGATTGCCGCAGTAATTCGCGAAGCCAAAGAATGCGCGAAAACCGGCGAGCCTAAAACCTTGCTATTTAACTTATCCGGTCACGGCCATTTTGATATGACTTCGTATGATCGTTATTTAAAAGGTGAGTTGACTGATTTCGATTATCCAGAAGAAGCAATTAAAGCTTCGTTGGCAGATTTGCCAGGCTTTGCGCAAGTAAAATAAGTGTTAAAACAAGAAGCCCTAGCTCCTAGGGCTTCAAGCTCTACCCAACTTCAATCTGTATTAACAGCCTGTACCAAAATTTCTACCGGACTACTGCTTAGCTTTTTCATATAGAAATGGCCTTCGCTAGAAAACATCAAACCTTTGCCTTTAAAACTAGGTAATTGGCTTTGAAATTTCACCTCTGCTTTCGCTGGCAACTCATAACGTTGAATTAAACGCACATGCTTAACGATATTCAAATCCTCAGTTTCGACCTCTAAAGGCAAATCGAACCAAGTCGGTTTTAAGCTGGCTTGTTCAGTTTTAATTTGAATTTGCGTTTGCAACCACTGCTTAATAGCATCCTGCTGCTCTACAAACTCTTGGCGAGTTAACTGCCCATCTTGATTCTGGTCAAACTGCATAAAATCAGCTGCATTTAAACCAATATCCATGCCTAACTGCTGATCGTTAACGCGCAATTGAATCAGATCATTGTGCCCCGCATGCGCATAAGCCTGCACACTGAATAGAGCACTTAAGCTGATTACTAAGCGGAGGCAGTGCTTAGACTGCCTAATTGCATTGAATAGCTTAGGCATTTGCTTAGGGCCGCCCTGCCCCTAAGAAATCACTGTCCACCACCTTGCCGTAGACGCAACTTGGAATGAAAGGATAACTATCGGTCAGGAAATAATGGTAACTGCCATTAGGATACTCTGGCGTGACCCCGAAGCGGCCATTACATTCATCCAAATCACCTGAGCCTTTGGCATATTCCCAGTCTTGGATGAAAGTACCATCATAAGCGCCACCCGGACCACTCGGGCGAGTGCCTGATTTTAAACGATAGCTACCTTTGACGCGTTTAATGGCGCTCGTTGCATTGGTGGTAGTCGTATAGCCCCAACGCCCATAAATCGGGAAACCATCAGCGGCATAGCCCATTAGCACCATCTTCTTGCCTTTATCGCCGATTTTATTGATTAAGCTTTCTGGCAAGCCGTGATAGTGATAATTGCCATTCGGTTGCACATGCCCATTATTGCAATCTGAGCCTAGCCATGACCATTGATACGCACCTTTGGCTATGCCTGCGGTCACTGCTTCATAGCGCCAATCACAGGAAGCTGAATTGTTGTAGCACTCAGCAGTATTCCGATCAAACGTCACGCCATCGGTCGTAAAGCCGAACATTTTTACAGCGGTACTGGTGGTTTGCTTCGTCGGTGTTGTGGGAATATCCAGCATATAAAGCTGCTGCGAAGCCACATTTGGATTACCCGCATTTGGGAAGGTGCCAATAGCATGTTTCGGAATAGCACTGATGGTATAACGTTTCGTGCTGCCCAAATTGACTACATTCACTGACGATACTAAGCCGGATTTAGATAAATCTTGATCGCATTTCCAGCCGGTTTTTTTGGAAAAATCACCTAATAAAGTCGGATCGCTAGCGGTATTAAACGGTGACCAAACCTCGACATTGATCTGATCTGTTTTCGTGCCTGAACTATCGGTGGCGGTGACTTTGAAACTTAAAGTAGTGCTAGTCGTGACGCTTGGGGAGGTAAACGATGCTGTGCTGGTTTTTGCATTTTTCAGGGCTACCTTGGTTCCTGCAGTTTGTACCCATTGATAAGTAGCGGATTGGTTGTTGACTATAGCGCTCATACTCACCTTAGTCTTTTGCGGAACCACTTGATCATAACCCGCATTGACTGTGAGTGTGGTACTGGTTGCTTTAGTCGTAGTTTCATCGGCTGACAGGCTGCCATAACTCGCTAAGACGCATAGGCTGCTCACTAAAAGAACGTTTAATTTCATGATTATTTGACTCCTCTTTCTGCTTGAAATTTGATCTTAAACTTCAATAGAGGAGGAAGTATGGAGAAACTACGAGAAAGCTTAGGAGATTGATCTAACAGAGGAACTTTATTAAAAATTCCCCTTAAAAACCGCAAACCACTTATTTTTTAAGTTGAAGGTGTATACATCAGGATAGCACTCGGCCATTTATAACTGACATACACTATTCCTGTCAGTACATAAGCTAAAGCCGTCCATTTGAGAGTTTGCAATGCGAGCTTCGGCTCTAAAACATAGTGAGAATAAATCAATGTAACCATGATTAGTAAACTCGAACTAAATAAAAATCCTGCTGCTACATCAGTCGGCCAATGTGCCCCTAAATAAAGCCGCGACAAACCCACCATGCCTATCATCAATGATAAAACCAGCACAATCAGTACACGTGCCCAAGTTTTGGATACACCCCGTAAAGTGAACCAAATCAACCACATTCCAAGCAAAGTGCTGAAAGTCGTATGCCCACTGGGGAAAGAAAAGACGCTGACACCTTTGCTGTATAAATCGCTTTCTGGTCGACCGGCTTGAATTAAAGGCTTGATACTGGAGACAAAAACACCAGCAGCTGCCATCGTGGTTAAGACCGACACAATCAGCGGCCATTGGCGTTGATACAAAAGCACTACACACATAGTCGCTACGGTAATCGTCACCACCAGCCAATTGCCCAATAAAGTAGCCATTAACATAGGTATATCGGTAGTCGAGTTACGCAAAGAGCGAATAGCTTCACTCAAACTAAGGTCAAAGCCGATATAACCTGTGGTTGCCATGCGAGCTATGAGTATAAAAACGCCGATTAAAGCCAGTGCTAAACAAGCTATTAATAAATATTGATAGGGTCGGGCAGTCACTATTTAATCCATTAAAATCTTTAACGCATTAAACTTAGCATAAAATAGCTTCAGCGAACTAATATAGATAGTGAAAAACTAGTTAGGGGCTTAGAGAGAATCTACACGGCTATTGAAACACTTTAATTCTCTAGTCATAATGGTCATTATGACTAACTATAGAGCTTGCTATGACTGCTACCACTATCTCAATTGCTGAAGCTAAAAGCCATATTTCTGAGCTTATTGCCAAAAGCCAGCATTCGCGAAAGCGCTTTATTTTGACTCGTCGGGACAAACCTGTGGCTGCTATTGTGAGTTTAGAAGATTTGCAATGGTTGGAACAACAGGAAGAGCGTCAAGGGCTTGCCGCTATTGCCGGTCAATGGCAAGGCTTTGATGAAGTAGCCACACAGCTTGAGGATTTAGGTGCTTTAAGAAGTCAAGGTGGGATGGGACGCGATGTATCTCTTTGATACCGATATTTTGACCAATATTGTAAAACCGCGCCCTTCTGCAAACGTATTAGCTCGTTTACAACATATACCTCAAGAACAGCAATTTGTCTCGACTATTACGATTTCTGAAATTGTCTATTGCGCAATGAAGAGTCAACGGCCTGACTATCATCTAAATATGTTAGAAAATGTCTTGTTGCCTGCTGTAAATATTATTGGTTTTGATGCTAAAGCAGCTTATATCTGTGGGCGACTACGAGCAGAATTGGAAAAATTGGGTACTTCCTTAGCTTTAGCTGATTTGGAAATTGCTGGTATAGCTATTGCTAACGACTTTATTCTAGTTACCCACAATTTGAGATATTTTGGACGAATTGAACTCTTGAAATGTGAGAGTTGGATATAAAGTTGCTCTTTGTAAACAACCTTATTTATGGATTAATTACTCACTAATATAAGAGTGAATACTTTTAATCTGATAATTCCATTCTCCACCTTCGTCAAATACAGTGAAATACTCACCTACTTTAATGGGGAGATTTCCCAAAGTCATTTCATCCCCTTGGTCTTTACTATGACCACCGTAAAATATCTTTGCTCTAGAGTATGAAAATAATTTCTCAAAAAAGAAAGGGATATATGTTGCTCCCATATCCCAATGACCATACCATCCACCTTTTACCAAATAACCCAGCTCATCAAGACCACAAATTATGATAGCCTTGTGTCCTTTTTCATCACCCACATACTCTGCCAGTAATCTTACTATTTTCATCATACTACTCCTGAACCTAATTGGTTATTAGATTGAATCATTCAAGCTCCAATCTCTTAAAAGCTTGGTTAAACCACTAAAGTTCCTTACTTGCTGCTCACGAGGACTAGTAACATGGAAATATGCCCAACATTCAGATAAGCAATCCCCCCAATTTTTGTTCTCAGGCAAATAACCATCAAAACCCTCGGATGGTTGGCAGTTTTTTGTATTGATTACTAAAGAGTTAAGTAGCGGCCATCCTTGCTCTTGGCAAAAATTACCTACACAACCAGCATAGAAACCGGCCATGTTATGACTCAAACCAAATAGGTTTTCCAACTCAAAATAAGGCACAGCTCTTTTATCTTGAGCGGCTTTAATTAAATATCGGACAATCAAAGAAAAAACAACAGGATTATAATATGCAGGCACAATCAACCTCTAAATAAGGAAGTTATTAACGAATCATGATGGTATTATTTTTATACAGCATCATATTGATTCCGAGTTTTTAAGGGTGTTTGTCAACTCAACAAAAGCTGAGGACACAACTATTATATTATACGATCATTTTAAAATCAATAAAAAGCCCCGCAATGCGAGGCTTCTTCTTAATCAAGTTTTAAAGCACTAGCTTAAGCTGCTTTATCCGCTGCTTTCACATACTCTGGCATTTGATCAAAGTTCAAGTAACGGTAAATATCGCTCGCCATGCTGTCGATGGTTTTTGCATATTCCATATACTCTGCGACGGTGGGTAATTTACCCATAATAGCTGCCACCGATGCTAACTCAGCGGAAGCTAAGTAAACATTTGAGCCAGTGCCTAAACGATTCGGGAAGTTGCGGGTTGAGGTCGAAACGGCAGTGCTACCCGGAGCGATCCGTGCTTGGTTACCCATGCACAATGAGCAGCCCGGCATCTCAGTCCGTGCACCTGCGCGACCATAGATGTTGTAGAAGCCCTCTTCCATCAACTGATGCTCATCCATTTTCGTCGGTGGAGCAATCCACAAGCGAGTTGGTATCCCATCAACCTTGTTCAGCAGCTTGCCCGCAGCGCGGAAGTGACCAATATTAGTCATACAAGAACCGATGAAGACTTCTTGAATAGCATCGCCTTGAACAGTAGACAGCAAACGTGCATCGTCTGGATCATTCGGAGCGCAAAGAATCGGCTCTTTAATTTCAGACATATCGATTTCGATGACTTCAGCGTATTCAGCATCCGCATCTGGGCGCATCAGGCTTGGGTTAGCTAACCACTCTTCCATGCCTTTGATACGACGATTGATGGTACGGACATCACCATAGCCTTCAGACAGCATCCACTTCAGCATCACGATATTCGAGCGTAAGTATTCAGCCACTGACTCTTCAGACATGGTGATAGTACAACCCGCTGCTGAACGCTCAGCCGATGCATCCGACAATTCAAACGCTTGCTCAACCGTTAAGTCGTCCAAACCTTCGATTTCCACGATACGACCATTGAATACGTTCTTCTTACCTTTCTTTTCAACGGTCAACAGACCCGCTTGAATCGCATAGTAAGGAATCGCATGCACTAAATCGCGTAAGGTAATACCAGGTTGGCGCGTACCTTTGAAGCGAACTAACACCGACTCAGGCATATCCAAAGGCATCACCCCAGTCGCAGCAGCGAACGCCACTAGACCAGAACCCGCTGGGAAAGAAATGCCAATCGGGAAACGAGTATGTGAGTCACCACCGGTACCGACGGTATCGGGCAATAACATACGGTTTAACCAAGAGTGGATAACGCCATCGCCCGGACGCAGTGAAACACCGCCGCGTGTCATGATGAAATCTGGCAGAGTGTGATGCGTCACCACATCCACTGGTTTTGGATAAGCTGCGGTATGGCAGAAGGACTGCATCACTAAATCCGCTGAGAATCCTAAGCAAGCTAAGTCTTTCAGCTCGTCGCGGGTCATCGGGCCAGTGGTATCTTGTGAGCCAACCGTCGTCATCTTCGGTTCGCAATAAGCACCCGGACGCACACCTGCTAAACCACAAGCTTTGCCGACCATCTTCTGCGCTAAGGTATAACCTTTGCCTGTTTCAGCTGGCTGCTCTGGGGTTTTGAATAAAGTTGATTGGCCTAAACCTAAAGATTCACGCGCTTTATTGGTTAAACCGCGACCCACGATTAAGTTGATCCGGCCACCGGCACGCACTTCATCCATCAACACAGGCGTTTTCAGGCTGAACGTAGAAATGACCTCATCAGTATCATGACGCTTTACTACACCCTCGTAAGGGTAAACATCAATCACATCACCCATTTCCATTTTGGAAACGTCCATCTCGACAGGCAGAGCGCCCGCATCTTCCATCGTATTGAAGAAAATGGGAGCGATCTTGCTACCAAAACAATAGCCACCAGTACGCTTGTTTGGAATCCCCGGCATATCATCGCCGAAGAACCACAGCACAGAATTAGTCGCTGATTTACGTGAAGAACCCGTACCGACTACGTCACCAACATAAGCAACCGGGAAGCCTTTCGCTTTCACAGCTTCAATTTGCTTCAAGGGGCCAACTGACCCATTGTTGGCTGGCTCAATGCCATCACGTGCCATTTTCAGCATTGCATTGGCATGCAATGGAATATCAGGACGTGACCACGCGTCGGGGGCTGGAGATAAGTCGTCAGTGTTGGTTTCACCCGGAACTTTAAACACCGTGACGGTGATTTTCTTAGCCAATTCAGGACGTGAAGTAAACCACTCGCCTGCTGCCCAAGAATCCATGACTTTCTGTGCTGATGCATTGCCTGCTTTTGCTTTATCAGCAACATCATGGAAAGCATCAAACATTAATAAAGTATGTGATAAAGCCATAGCTGCTGCATCAGCAGTTGCCGAATGATCTAAAGCAGCAATTAAAGGTTGTACGTTGTAACCGCCGAGCATCATACCCAAGAGTTCAACAGCACGAACCTGACTGACTAGCTTAGATTGAACTTTGCCAGTCACCACATCGGCTAGGAAAGCAGCTTTCACATAAGCCGCTTCATCAACACCAGCGGGTATACGATTCTCTAGCAGGTCAACCAAAAAGGCTTCTTCGCCTGCTGGAGGGTTCTTTAACAGCTCAACTAAAGCTGCGGTCTGTGCAGCGTCCAACGCTTTAGGTGGTACACCCTCAGCAGCACGCTCTTGCACATGGTTACGATAAGTTTCCAACATGAGACATTATCTCCTCAAACACAATTCTTTGAATTACCGTTTAGCAACCGGCACATAATCACGGCGCTCTGAGCCAACATACAGCTGACGTGGGCGACCGATACGTGACTCTTCATCCCCCATCATTTCATTCCACTGAGAAATCCAGCCCACCGTCCGTGCTAAGGCGAACATAACGGTAAACATGGCAACTGGAATCCCCATGCTCAGGAAAATAACGCCTGAGTAGAAATCAACGTTTGGATATAAGCCACGCTCTTTGAAGAACTCATCACTCAACGCGATTTGCTCTAATTCACGTGCAATATCAAATAATTTCTGATTTGGATTGCCGGGTGGCAATTTATCCAGAATTTCATTAGCTAACTTACGGATAATTTTGGCGCGTGGGTCATAGTTTTTATAAACACGATGACCAAAGCCCATTAAACGGAAACGATCATTCTTATCTTTAGCGCGATCGACCCAATGTGACAACGGTTGACCGGATTTCTCGATCTCACGCAGCATATTGATCACAGCTTCGTTCGCACCACCATGCGCAGGCCCCCACAGAGAAGCAATACCTGCTGCAGTCGCTGCATAAGGATTGGCTTCCGAGCTACCCGCTAAACGCACGGTCGAAGTTGAAGCATTTTGCTCATGATCGGCATGCAGAATTAAAATGACATCTAAAGCCTTAGCCATCAGAGCATCAATTTCATAATCTTCAGTGGGAACTGCAAACATCATCCGTAAGAAGTTTTCTGAATAACCCAGTTTGTTCAATGGATACATGAAAGGCAGGCCGCGTGAGTAGCGGAAACTCCATGCAGCGATGGTTGGCATTTTCGCGATTAAGCGATGCGCACAACGTTCACGTTGAACAGGATCATGAACATTTAAGTCTTCATGATAGAAGGCAGATAAAGCACCGACCACCCCGACCATTGTTGCCATCGGATGCGCATCACGACGGAAACCACGATAGAAGAATTGCATTTGATCATGCAGCATCGAATGACGCGTAATAACAAATTCAAACTCTTCTTTCTGTGTTTGGGTGGGTAACTCACCTTTTAGCAGCAAATAGCACACTTCTAAGAAAGTGCTATGTTCGGCTAATTGCTCGATAGGGTAGCCACGATACAGCAGCTCACCCTTGTCACCATCAAGATAAGTAATCGCACTAGAACAACTTGCCGTCGCCAGATAACCTGGGTCATAAGTGAACATGTTCAGCTCTTTAGTGAGCTTGCGAATATCTATGGTTTTGGTGCCCATAGTTGGACTCAATACATCCAGCTCGACTTGCTTACCCGTCAAGTTGTCAGTCAGTGTAACGGTATGTTTGGTCATCATGGTACTCCAAGTATCTGGTGGGTCGGGATTATTTGCTCAGAGCGGCAGCAATACCTTTACCCAGCTCAGCTGGAGATTTCACGGTATATACGCCGGCAGCTTCGAGGGCTGCAAACTTCTCATTTGCAGTGCCCTTGCCGCCTGCAATAATCGCGCCAGCATGACCCATACGTTTACCTTTGGGTGCAGTAACACCGGCGATATACGCAGCAACGGGTTTAGTCACATAGTCTTTAATAAAGGCTGCAGCTTCTTCTTCAGCAGAACCACCAATTTCACCACACATCAGGATGGCTTCAGTTTGTGGATCAGCTTGGAACAATTTCAGTGCGTCAATAAAGCTTGTGCCCGGAATTGGGTCGCCACCAATACCGATACAAGTACTTTGGCCCCATTCATTGGTTTGTTTGACTGCTTCATAAGTCAAAGTACCTGAACGAGATACGATACCAATCTTACCTGGCTTATGAATATGACCTGGCATGATGCCGATTTTGCACTCACCCGGAGTAATCACACCTGGGCAATTCGGGCCAACTAAACGCACACCTAAGCTATCCACGATCATTTTCGCTTCGAGCATATCCAGCGCGGGAATGCCTTCAGTGATACACACGATCAGTTTTACACCGGATTCTGCGGCTTCAATGATTGAGTCTTTACAGAAAGGCGCCGGAACATAGATAACCGTTGCATCTGCTTGAGTCGCATCCACTGCATCACGCATCGTGTTGAATACGGGTAAACCTAAGTGCGTAGTGCCGCCTTTACCTGGAGACGTACCACCGACCATTTTAGTGCCGTAAGCAATCGCTTGCTCAGAGTGGAAAGTACCTTGCTTACCGGTGAAGCCTTGGCATAAAACTTTAGTATCTTTATTAATCAGAACGCTCATGCAGCACCTCCAACAGCAGCAACGATTTTACGAGCAGCATCGCCAAGATCATTGGCAGCAATCACCGACAAACCACTGTTATTCAGTAGTTCCGCACCCTTTTCAGCATTATTCCCTTCTAAGCGCACCACAACTGGAACAGTCACATTCACTTGTTGTACCGCTTGAATGATACCTTCAGCGATCAGATCGCAACGCACGATGCCACCGAAGATATTCACTAGAATGCCTTTCACAGCACTGTCAGACAGGATGATTTTGAAAGCAGCCGCCACACGCTCTGCCGTAGCACCACCGCCAACGTCAAGGAAGTTAGCCGGTTGGCCGCCCGACAACTTGATAATGTCCATCGTTGCCATTGCAAGGCCAGCGCCATTCACTAAGCAGCCAATATTGCCTTCAAGGGCGACATAGTTTAGATCCCATTCGGATGCTTCGATTTCACGCGCATCTTCTTGAGACTTGTCGCGCATCGCGACTAATTCTGGTTGGCGATACAGTGCATTGCTATCGATGTTAACTTTGCCATCTAAGCACAGCAGATTGCCTTCTTTGGTCACTACCAATGGATTGACTTCAACCAGAGCAAAATCTTTTTCTTTGAACATTTTGCCTAAGCCGACCAACAGCTTAGTGAATTGATTGATTTGATCACCTTTTAAGCCTAAACCAAACGCTAATTCGCGTGCTTGGTAAGGCATAACACCACAAATGGGATCAATGGGAGTTTTCAGGATTTTTTCAGGAGTCTCGTGTGCAACTTTCTCGATTTCCATGCCGCCTTCAGTCGAGGCCATGATCACCACACGACGACTAGCACGATCAAGGACTGCACCTAAATACAGTTCGCGATCAATGTTGCAAGTCTCTTCAACTAAAATGGTATTAATCGGTTGGCCGTGAGCATCCGTTTGGAAAGTAACCAAATTGGTGCCGAGTAACGAGCCTGCAAATTTGCCTGCATCAGCGGGGTTATCAAATAACTTAACACCACCTGCTTTGCCACGGCCGCCCGCATGAACCTGCGCCTTGACTACGACTTTAGGAGTGCTTAGGGATTTAGCGGCTTCTTCAGCCTCGGCAGCAGTAGTGGCTATCTTGCTGTTTGGCACAGGCAGGCCATATTGGCGAAATACTGCCTTGGCTTGATACTCGTGTAAATTCATCCTGATTTCCTTTAGTTGCTAACCCACTTTTAGTAGTAGGTCTTGTTCGCACAAACGCCACGACTCCTGCAAGCAAGCCGTGGCGTATCGTGTTATTAGTATGAGCAATTAACGCTTACGGTTAACTGCGTGCAATGCGCGTCCATCGACAGACAACATAGCTTCATGCACGGACTCAGACAGCGTCGGGTGACCAAAGACCATCCGTGCTACATCTTCTGCTGAGCTTTCACATTCCATTGCAATCACAGCTTGACCAATCAGCTCAGAAACCATTGGTCCTACCATATGCACACCAAGGAGGCGGTCAGTTTTAGCATCCGCTAAGACTTTCACTAAGCCATGGTCTTGGCTCATGGCCTTAGCACGACCATTCGCCGCGAACGAGAAGCTACCGGTGCGATACTCAACACCCGCCGCTTTCAATTCAGCCTCAGTTTTACCCACCCAAGCAATTTCTGGGTGAGTATAAATAATCCAAGGGATATTGTTGTAATCCAGATGTGGCTTCTGACCCACGATCTGCTCAGCAACAATCACGCCTTCTTCTGATGCTTTATGCGCTAACATCGGCCCTTGAACACAGTCACCGATGGCATACACATTCGGCAGATTGGTTTTCAAATGACCATCCACCGCTACCCGGCCACGCTCATCAATTTTCAAACCAAGGGCTGGATCAGCGATATCACGCGTATTCGCTCTACGGCCAACTGCCACGATGAGGCGGTCTACTTCAATTTCCTGCTCGCCGTTTTTGTCGTTATAAGTCACGGTTAAACCGTTCTCACCGACGTCCACTGCAGCAACTTTAGAGCTTAAACGAATATCTAAATTCTGCTTTTTGAACTGAAGCGCAGCTGCTTTAGCCACGTCACGATCTGCGACTGCCAAGAAATCATCTAAGGCTTCTAAGACCACCACTTCCGAACCTAAGCGACGCCAGACACTGCCCATTTCTAAACCGATGACACCTGCACCGATTACACCTAAACGCTTCGGAATAGTTTCCCAATCCAAAGCACCGGTCGAATCGACGATGCGCTCATCCAACCATTTAGCAATAGGCAACTCGATAGAAGTTGAGCCAGTCGCAATAATGATATTTTTGCCCGCATGAGTCGTGACTGCACCATCATGTCCAGTCACCTGAACTTGATTGTCAGCCAGCAATTTGCCACGGCCTTGCAACCAAGTAACACCATTGGCTTGGAACAATTGAGCAATACCACCTGTCAATTGCTGAACGATCTTATCTTTGCGTGCCACCATTTGTGCAACGTCAATTTTTAGACCGTCTACTGTAATGCCATGATCAGCATTGTAGTGTTCAATTTCTTCATAGCGCTCTGAGCTTTCTAAGAGTGCTTTGGAAGGAATACAACCTACATTCAAACAAGTACCACCTAAAGCAGGTTTACCTTGCTTATTAATCCACTCTTCGACGCAAGCAGTTTTTAAACCTAATTGCGCACAACGGATAGCAGCAACATAACCGCCGGGGCCACCACCAATGACTACAACATCAAAATCACTCATGCCTTAGCCTCACACATCCAGTACGATACGAACTGGATTTTCGACCAATTCTTTAATGGTTTTGAGGAAAGTGACTGCGCCTTGACCGTCAACAATCCGATGATCATAAGACAGAGCCACATACATCATGGGGCGAATAACGATTTCATCATTGACAACGACAGGACGTTTTTGAGTCGCATGCATCCCCAAAATCGCGCTTTGAGGAGGGTTAAGAATTGGGGTTGACATTAACGACCCAAAAACGCCCCCGTTGGTAATCGTGAAGGTGCCACCTGACAAATCAGCCATATCTAACTTGCCTGCTTTCGCTTTCTTCGCAAAATTAACAATGCTAGCTTCGATATCAGCCAGACCTAAATGCTCTGCACTACGTAATACCGGAACCACTAAGCCACGCTCAGAGGAAACGGCAATACCTACGTCACAGTAATTGTGATACACAACATCATTGCCATCAATGAAGGCATTGATTTCAGGGAAGCGTTGTAAAGCAATCGTGGCTGCTTTGACGAAAATCGACATAAAGCCTAAACGAGAACCATGTTTCTTCTCGAATGCATCTTTATATTCATTACGAATATCCATGATCGGCTGCATATCAATTTCATTGAAAGTGGTCAGCATCGCTGTGGATTGTTTCGCTTCTAATAAGCGCTCAGCGATACGGGCACGCAAGCGGGTCATCGGTACACGATTTTCACCACGCTCGCCGGCTGGCACGACTGGCGCTTTAGGTGCAACCGGTGCTGGAGCAGCGGCAGCAGGTACTGGAGTAGCAGGTTTAGCAGCAGATACGTCTTCTTTGAGAATACGGCCATCTTTGCCCGAACCATTAACATCAGAACGATTCACACCGGCTTCATCCATCGCCTTACGGGCAGCAGGGCCTGCTTTTGCATCGGTAGCAACAGCAGCGGGGGCAGCTTCAGGAGCGGCAGCCACTGGAGCAGGAGCAGAGGGGGCAGCAGCAGCGCCAGCCTCAATTTTGCCTAAGAGCTGACCACTAGTTACAGTAGAACCTTCGGGTTGGCTAATTTCAGCCAGGACGCCTGCTACAGCAGCAGGAACCTCTAGCACAACCTTGTCGGTTTCGACTTCAACCAGAACTTCGTCTAGTTTAACCGCATCACCTACTTTTTTATGCCAGGTAACAACGGTCGCATCAGCAACAGACTCAGGCAATACCGGGGTTAAAATTTCACTACTCATCCTGTCCTCATCCTCTATCGGTTCGTTTGGCGGTTATGTGGTTTTGATAAACCATCTGGTAATGATAGTGACTGTTTTTAGAGTATTCTGTCCATGAATTAGCAAACATGTTCACGGTGATGTAGTGTCATAGAGAAATCCATGATTAGACTCGATGACTGACTCCTAAAACCAGCCCTCACAAGAAGATTGTCGACATTATACGCCCGAATGTACCACTGTCAAATCAAACAGGCTTTTATTGTCGACAAAACAACAGGATTTGCTAAAAAGCAGCAGGATTGGAAAACGCTTAGAATGAAAAGAAGATTAAGCGGGCGACAAGCAGACTACTCTCTACTTTTAGTGGTAGAGAGTAAGTTTGTTGGTTGGAGATTTTGTTTAAAACTTCACAAGTTTAGCTGGCGAAGTTGTTAACCAAAAATACCTTTCAACATAAAAAAGAAAAGTATGGATAGTATAGCGCCTGCTGGCAAAGTGACAACCCACGACATAAAAATATTACCGACTATCCGCATATCAATGGCGGCAATCCCACGTGCGAAGCCAACACCTAAGATAGCCCCCACTAAAGTATGCGTGGTCGAAATCGGCAAACCCGTATAAGAAGCGACTACCACAGTTGAAGCCGTAGCGAATTCAGCAGCAAAACCACGAGTCGGCGTTAGCTCGGTAATTTTCTTGCCTACTGTCATCATTACCTGATAACCAAAAGTAGCCAATCCCAATACAATTCCAATCGCTCCCACTAAGAGCACCCAACTGGGTACAGCTGATTTTGCAGCTAATTGACCGCCTTCATTTACCATACTGATAATGGCCGACATCGGGCCTACTGCATTGGCAACATCGTTTGACCCATGCGCAAAAGCCATCGCTGAGGCCGTGAAAATCATTAATACGCCGAAGATTTTCTCTACGTTGGCGAAATGGAAAGTTTTATCCGCTTGTTCATCAAACTTAACACGCCGAATCAGCATAGCGCCCAGAATCGCTACCAGTAAACCAACACTGATGGCGATCAGAATCTCTAGGCCGGTTGGAATATTCAAACCTACGTGCGCTAACCCCTTTTTGACTGTGACTAGCGATAAAATAAAACCGACTGCAAATAAATAATAAGGCCCATAGCGTCGTGCATTTTGCAGCGGCTCTTTAGTATCCAACACTAATTTATGAATGCTGGTAAACACTAAGAAAGCCAATACACCGGCAATAAACGGAGAGAACACCCAACTAGTGGCAATCGTTCCGACCGCTCCCCAACTTACCGCATCAGTGCCCACACCCACCGCAGCAAAACCGACGATTGCACCGACAATACTATGCGTAGTAGAAACTGGCCAACCTTGGAAAGACGCAATCGTCAACCAAATCCCCGCAGATAATAAAGAAGCCAACATCCCCCACACTAAATACTCAGGATGCGCATCGAAGGCCTCAACCGAGACAATGCCACTGCGAATCGTATTGGTCACTTCACCGCCTGCCAAATAAGCGCCAGAAAATTCAAATATTGCTGCAATAATCAGGGCTTGTTTAATCGTTATCGCACGGGAGCCGACCGAAGTGGCCATTGCATTCGCCACATCATTAGCACCAATCCCCCAAGCCATGAAAATTCCGAACGCACCTGCTAAGAAGATATAGACTGTATTTACATCGCTAAACCATTCCATCGCTTTAACTCCTTAGCGTGCCAGCATTAATTGCAGTCGAGTTCCGACACGCTGTGCATCATCTGCCACCCTCCCCGTCCACTCAATCAAGCGGTAGGTAAACATCACATCCGTAGCACGCAGGCTATCTTCTAAATCAAATAAGATATTGCGCAGATCAACTTGCTTGCGGTCGGTGGTTTGCTCAATACGACCTAGTTTTTTGATCATGTCCTCGACACGCTCAACCTCGAGGCCACGGAAGCCCGTTTCGACTAAGGACTCCAATTCATTAATGACCAGCAGAGCTTGCTCAACCGCTTTTACGGTTTGCGCGGTATAAGCCAAAAATAAGGCCTGCATATTTTCAGGCAGCTGCATTTTGCGCCCAACGACTAAACCAGCTATATCCTTAGCTTGATTAATCACTGCATCTTGCATCATCAAAACATCAAGCAGATCACGCCGATCCACTGGCATGAACAAGCCTTTTGGTAAGTGATGGCGCAAAGCATGCTTCATATCATCCGCATCGTGCTCAGCTTGCACAATCGACTGCTGCTCGACCTTAACCTGCTCAAGATTGCCTGCATTCATCGCTTCCACTAAAGGAATCAGATGTTGCACACCAGCACATACCTTCTGCATATGCTCTTGCAAAGGACGAATTGGAGAATGGCCGAATAAGCCTGCCATATAATTGGATATAGCCATAAGAAATCACCCTAGGGTTTGTAGGATTAGTGACGGGCGATTATGACGATTGTGAAATTTTTATGAAAGATTTATTACAAACTAAAGATTTATTACAAACTAACGTACGGCGAACTCAGTAGCAGTAAAAACTACTACTGAGTCAAGCAGACTTAAACAGAAGCGATGCGTTCAATCGCTTTTTCGAGATTTGACATGCTCGTCGCAAAAGACATACGAATATAACCCGGAGCACCAAAGGCAGAACCTGGCACCATGGCTACGCCAACCTTATCCAGTAAATAACTAGATAGTGCAGTATCATCGGCTAAACCTAAACGCTGAATCATCCCTTCCACATTTGGGAAACTATAAAAAGTGCCTGCGGCTGCTAAGCAATCCACACCCTCGATTTTATTCAAACTAGAGCAGACAAACTGATGACGCTTTTCAAAAGCATCCACCATCGTGCGAATGAAGGATTGATCGCCCGTTAAAGCGACCATCGCTGCATACTGAGAAATCGAACTTGGATTAGAAGTACATTGTGATTGCACATCTGCCATCGCTTTAACTAAAGGAGCAGGCCCTGCTGCATAGCCGATCCGCCAGCCAGTCATTGCATAGGCTTTAGAAACACCATTCAACACCATCGTGCGTTCATATAAATCTGGGCAAGCACTCAAGATATTCACAAACTGTTGATCACCAAACAAGGTGTGCTCGTACATATCATCGGTCGCAATTAGCACGTGTGGATGCTTGCGCAGCACTTCACCCAAAGCCTTTAACTCATCCGTGGTATAAGCCATGCCGGTTGGGTTGGACGGACTATTGATCACCAATATTTTAGTTTTAGGCGTAATCGCTGCTTCTAATTTAGCGGCTGTTAGCTTGAGATGCTCTTCCTGAGTGGTCGGCACAATCACGGGTGTACCATCCGCTAGCAACACCATATCAGGATAAGAAACCCAGTAAGGTGCTGGAATAATCACCTCATCCCCTGCTCCGATAAACGCTTGGCAGAGATTGTAGAAACTTTGCTTACCGCCTGAAGAGACAATGATTTGATTCGGCTTATAATCTAAAGCGTTTTCATTGTTGAACTTATTAATAATCGCTTGCTTGAGTTCAGGCGTACCGTCAACTGCCGTATAGCGCGTCTTACCGGTATGAATCGCTTCAATCCCTGCTTCTTGAATATGCTGAGGGGTATCGAAATCGGGTTCACCAACGCTCAGGCTAATAATGTCGCGGCCTTGTGCTTTCAATTGGGCAGCTAAGGCACTCATCGCCAGAGTGGGTGAAGGTTTAATGCGCCCGATGCGCTCTGCAAGCTGAATGTTCACTTTTTATAAATCAACCATTTACATTATTTTCAAACAACAAGGTAAGCGAGCAACTGCTTACCATCCCTTTGTATGCCACGCGGTTGCTTATGTTAGCCGCTCACAAGCTAGAAAAATAGCAAGCTTCTATACTTTCTCTGCTACTAAATTTTATCTATGCACAGCTTTAGTGTTTAAGTTTAGCCAAAGCTCATCGGATTTTTTGCTTCCCAGCTATTAAATGCTAGGCTGTGATCAAGCTTGGCTCCTCTCTAAAGAAGACTGCAATTAAATCACAGGCTTAATGACCTGCATCAAGATAGTTGTGATTTAAAAGACTTAGGATAGTTTCATTCGAAACAATCTTTACTTGAGGATCAAGCAATGAACAAAGCATTAGTTGCAGGTTTAGCGTTAGCCACCGCAGTCAGTACCCAAGCTTTCGCTTATGAACAAGGTGATATGGTGGTACGTGTTGGTGCTGCTATGGTGCACCCTGCAGGTGATGGCGCTTTAAATGGTGCTTTAGATGTAGGTAACAACACTCAATTGGGTTTAGATGGCACCTACATGCTGAATAATCAATTAGGGATTGGCGTGTTAGCAGCAACCCCGTTTAAGCATGACATTACTTTAAACGGCAAAAACATCGGCTCAACCAAGCACTTACCGCCAACTGTCACGCTGCAATATCATTTCAATACGAATACCCAGTTCCATCCTTATGTGGGTGCAGGTGTGAACTACACCCAATTTTTCACTGAGCGCTCTAGCTTAGGCAACTTGGAATTAGCCCATTCGTTTGGCCCGGCGATTGAAGCAGGCTTCGATTATGAGTTGAGCAAAAATTGGGGTGCAAATTTAGGTATTTGGTATGCCGACATTGACACTAAAGCGAAACTCAACGGTGCAAAACTAGATACCGTTAAAATTGACCCTGTCGTTTATATGATCGGTGCTTCTTACAAGTTCTGATAGCTCCTAGCTGTTTTCCATTCCGCAGTACATTGCCTGTCTGTCATGGGGATGGTTCGACTAGCCAGCATTCCGTGTTCGCTGGCTAGTCGATTTTTTAAATCCCCAGCACCCATAAAACGAACAATAACCGTACAAAATCGCCGTTTATCCGCTTAAAACCTTAAATTCATGCTAAAATCTCTGCATTATTTGGAGGTTTGCATGAGTGCTGCTAATCAATTTAGTCTGAATACCGATTACCAACCTGCAGGCGATCAGCCTCAAGCGATTGCTTCCTTATTGGATGGTTTGAATCAAGGCTTAGTCAATCAAACCCTTTTGGGGGTCACTGGCTCTGGCAAAACGTTTACGATGGCAAATATCATCGAAAAAACGCAACGCCCCGCCATTATCCTCGCACACAATAAAACCCTTGCTGCCCAGTTATATGGCGAGTTTAAAGAATTTTTCCCGCAAAATGCAGTGGAGTATTTCGTCTCCTATTACGACTACTACCAGCCAGAAGCTTATGTCCCCTCCAAAGATATTTATATCGAGAAGGACGCTTCGATCAATGATCACGTCGAGCAAATGCGTTTATCCGCCACCCGCAATTTGTTCGAGCGCAAAGATGTTGTCATCGTTGCTACCGTCTCAGCGATTTATGGTTTGGGAGACCCCGAATCCTATTTAAAAATGCTGCTGATTCTGGTGCGGGGTGACAAGATTGATCAACGTACCTTACTGCGCCGCATGGCTGAATTGCAATACACGCGCAATGATATTGACTTGCAGCGTGGTACTTTTCGCGTGCGTGGCGATGTGATTGATATTCACCCTGCAGACTCGGATAAAGAAGCGATTCGCATTGAGCTATTTGATAATGAAATCGAAAATCTCAGTTACTTTGACCCGCTAACCGGCGAAGTCTTGCGACGGGTACCGCGCTTAACGATTTATCCAAAAACCCACTATGTCACCCCGCGTGAAGTGCTACTGGCAGCGATTGATAAAATTAAAGATGAGCTGCGTGAGCGCTTAGCCGTGTTACGCAATGAAAACCGTCTCGTAGAAGCCCAACGCCTCGAACAACGCACGATGTATGACATGGAAATGATCATGGAAACCGGCTATTGCTCAGGGATCGAAAACTACTCGCGCTATTTATCCAAACGTGCACCCGGCGAAGCTCCACCTTGTTTATTCGATTATTTGCCCAAAAATGCTTTGGTGTTTGTGGATGAATCACATGTGACGATTCCACAATTTGGTGGCATGTATAAAGGTGACCGCTCACGCAAAACCACACTGGTTGAATATGGCTTCCGCTTGCCTTCAGCACTCGATAATCGCCCGCTCAAATTTGAAGAGTTCGAGCGCTTAATCCCGCAAGCCATTCACGTATCTGCCACCCCCGGCGCTTATGAGCTGGAGCATTCAGATAATGTAGCTGAGCAGCTAGTACGCCCGACCGGTCTGATTGATCCGATGGTGGAAGTACGCCCGGTGCTTTCGCAAGTGGATGATGTGATGTCAGAAATCACCCTACGTGCGCAGAAAGATGAGCGCGTGTTAGTCACAACCTTGACCAAACGGATGGCTGAAGATTTAACCGATTATCTAATGGAGCATGATATTCGTGTGCGCTATTTGCATTCGGATATTGATACGGTGGAGCGTGTAGAAATTATTCGCGATCTGCGTAAAGGCGAATTCGATGTCCTAGTCGGGATTAATTTATTACGGGAAGGCTTGGACATTCCCGAAGTCTCGCTAGTGGCTATTTTAGATGCAGATAAAGAAGGCTTCTTGCGCTCCGAACGCTCACTAATTCAGACTATGGGGCGGGCAGCACGGAACTCTGAAGGTAAAGCCATTCTCTACGGCGACAGAATTACCGATTCAATGCGTAAAGCTATCGACGAAACCAGTCGTCGCCGCCAAAAGCAGATTGAATTTAATGCTGAACACGGCATCACCCCGCAAACGATTCGTAAGCGTATCGCCGATGTGATGGAAGGCGCATATGGCAATGCCAAGCGCAATGATAAAAAAGGTAAAGGCCATAAAATTGCTGAGGAAGGTGCTGATTATCGCACCATGAGTCCGGCTCAAGCGGTGAAAACCCTTAAGCAACTTGAGGAAAAAATGTTTGCACTAGCGAAAAATCTGGAATTTGAAAAAGCGGCAGCGGTACGTGATGAGATCTCTAAAGTACGAGCGCAGGTGTTTGGCTTGGATTAATCCCACAATGCCCCATTTAAATGAAGAGAAGCAGTTAGTAACCTGCTAGCTGCCTCTATTTAAAAATCAGTGACTCTTATAACTGAGTTTATCCATGATGGCATACAGCACCCCTGAAATGACAAAGGTTAGATGAATCCCCACCATCCACATTAAATCACGATCAGTCAGATCTTTCACATCCATGAAACCTTTCAGCAGCTCAATCCCTGAAATCGCCACAATCGAGCCAATCAGCTTGATTTTGAGGTCGGTAAAACCAATCTGCCCCATCCAATCAGGACGATCCGTATGCCCATGTAAATCTTCCATTTTAGAGACGAAATTCTCATAGCCACTAAAAATGATGATGATCAGCAGATTCATAATCAAAGAAATATCAACAATCGACAAAACGCCCACTATAATTTCATTACCATCAGCAACCAAAATAGTTGAGGCTAACTCCCACAGTTGCTTCATTGCCTTAAATAACAACAAAACCATACTAGCCACTAAGGCTAAATAAATAGGTGCGCTCAACCAACGACTAACAAATAAGAAATGTTCAAAAGCACTTTCCAGCTTTTTCACTTTTCAGACTCCAGCTATCAATAAAGGGCGCTGAGTATAGCGAACTAAGGCTTAAAAGTTTAAATTCCCCTAGGCATTTTTCTGAACATGCGCACCTAAACAGGTTATGATGACTCACAAAAAATTACTCTCACAGGATAAGGCATGCCACAACAGCTACCACCACTGAATGCTTTGCGCGCTTTTGAAGCCGTTGCCCGCCACCAAAGCTTCACTAAAGCAGCTGAAGAGCTTTTTGTGACGCGTGCTGCGATTAGCCATCAAATTAAGCATCTTGAGGAGTTCCTAGGTGTAGAGCTAGTAGAACGGCATAATCGCTCTATTACCTTAACCAAAGCTGGCGAAGAGGCTTTACCTAAGCTACGTGAAGGCTTTAATACGCTCGCGGATGCAGTACATATCATGCGCTCGCAAAAGGGCAATGAGAGCTTGAGCGTGTGGATGGCGCCCTCGTTTGCTTCCAAATGGTTAGTGCCACGCCTGCATACTTTTTCGCAGCAGCATCCTGATATTGATATGCGCATTAGTGGCGAAGCTAAACTAGTCGATGCGACTGAACAGCACGGCGCTTTAGATGAGTTATTTCGCGCACATGAAATTGATGTAATGATTCGCTTTGGTCAGGGCCATTACCCCAGCTGCTTAGTAGAAAAGTTATTTTCTGTCGAAGCAGTGCCCTTATGCAAACCCTCGTTACTCACTGACAGCGAACATCCTTTGCGTGAACCCAGCGATTTACGTTTCCATACCCTCTTACATGATGATACGCCGTATATAGGCCGACCTAGTTGGGAACGTTGGTTAGAACTGGCTAAAGTAGAGGGCGTCGACTTTAAACGCGGCTTGCATTTCAATCATGTTTCTCTGGCGATGGAAGCAGCCTTGGATGGTCAAGGCGTGCTCTTAAGTATGGATGCTTTAGCGCGGCATGATATTGAAGCAGGACGCTTATGTATTCCCTTTCCACTCAGTATGCCGCTGGAACATGCTTATCATGTGATTCGTCCTAAATCCGCAACCACTAATCAACGTGCAGCCTCTGCCTTTATTGCTTGGGTGTTGGCTGAGGCTGAAGAGCAAGAAGAGAGTCGGCTAGCTTAACCACTGCCTGCTTGATTTCTGCATGAACAACCTGCCCCAGTTCAAGCTTTAATTGACTCGCTGCTTTAAGGGTTAACTGCGCCAATAACAACTCATTGCCTATTGGTACCTGAGCCAGAAGCTCTAGAAATAACACTAATTCCCGTAGCGGGTAATCGTCGTCACTAGCTACTTGCCTCGATTGAAATAGTACAAACTGAGCAGTACGCTAAATGCAAAGAACACCATTAAGGCGGCTAGGCTATGAGCGGCTTGATAATTCAGCGCCTCGACATGATTGTAAAGTTGTACTGAAACTACCCGTGTTTCCCCAGAAATATTACCACCCATCATCAGCACCACCCCAAATTCACCCACCGTATGCGCAAATCCTAAGACAATCGCAGTCAGAAAACCTTGTTTAGATAAGGGCAAAGCGACGCTAAAAAACACATCAAGAGGCCGTGCACCTAAAGTAGCTGCAGCTTCTAACAAACGCTTATCCAAGCTACTAAAGGCGGCCTGAATCGGCTGCACTACAAAGGGTAAAGAATACAACACTGAAGCGACTAATAAACCAGTAAAGCTAAACGGTAAAGTCTCTAAACCGATAGCTTGCATCGCCTGCCCTGCCCAACCTTTCGGCCCTAAGAACACTAACAAATAGAAACCTAAAACGGTTGGTGGCAATACTAAAGGTAAAGCTACTAGAGCATTCAAAGGCGATTTCCACCAGCGTTGGGTATGCGCTAAATGCCAAGCTAATGGAGTAGAAATTATTAATAGAATGAGTGTGGTTAAACCCGCTAGCTTTAGCGTTAAACTGATCGCAATCCAGTCTTCTGTACTAAGCATTAATTCGCTTTCGGCAAACCATAACCCGATTCAGTAATTAGCTTTTGAGCCTCTGTAGTTTTGAGAAAATCTAAAAAAGCGTTAGCTGCTTTATTATTTTTACCTTTATTTAGCAGCACTGCATCTTGCTGAATCGGTTGGTATAAATCTTCGGGCACTTGCCACATAGAACCCGCTGTTAACTGACCATCTTGCTGTATTTGCGACCAAGCGACCAAGCCTAATTCTGCATTGCCCGTAGCAACAAAATCATAAGTTTGGCTAATATTTTCGCCTTGGACTTGTTTAGCTGCCAAGCTTGCACTTAAACCCAATTTATCCAAAACTTCCAGCGCTGCCACACCATAAGGAGCAGTGTTTGGATTAGCGATTGCAATATATTTGAACTCATTCTTTTTCAAAACTTCGCCCTTATCATCCACATAATCCTTCGCGCTGCTCCACAAAACTAATTTGCCCAAAGCATAGGTAAATTGGCTAGCCACCACGGCTAATTGTGCATCAACGAGCTTTTTTGGGGTTTTGCTATCAGCGGAAAGGAACACCTCAAACGGTGCGCCATTTTCAATTTGAGCATAGAGCTTACCTGTTGCTCCCGTCGAAACCTTTAAATCATGCCCACTACTGGCTTTAAAAACAGGCGCTAAAATCTCTAACGGTTTAGAGAAATTGGAAGCTACTGCGACGTGGACTTCATCAGCATTGAGGGCAGCAGCATAGGCATGGCTAATCAAAACAAGGCTGATTAATCGCTTTTTCATGACCTACATTCCTTTAATTCTTAATTTGTTTAACTGCTTCTAGTTTGAGCGCTACCCGTACTTGCCGCTCACTATAAGCCGACAACTCTTTACGCGACACAGAGTGGCTATCAATCGGTGTGAGGAAATGCACTTCAATCAGGATTTTTGGCTCTGCCAAAATGGCCCAAAGATTTTGCGCTAAACTTTGCGGATTAAGATAAGGCACTAAAGGATGCGTTTGGCCTTGTGTAGTTAGATAATGAATAGCCACTGGCTGAATCGGTGCGCTGGCATTGACCGCAGCGGCAAATAAACGCGCATGAAACGGGAGAATATTAATATTGTCAGTCGTGGTGCCTTCAGGAAACATCAAAACCCGTTCTCGATGCTGTAAACGAGCTTCAATTTTTTCGCTCGCCCCTTTTGCGCCATCACGTTTGCCACGCTCAATGAATAAAGTCCCAGCCTTATCCGCTAGCCAGCCAATAATCGGCCAATCTTTCACTTCGCTTTTCGACAAGAAGGTGATTTCAGTCTGACCACCCAAGAGCGCAATATCCAACCAAGACACATGATTGGATGCTAACAAACTACCGACTGGAGCAGGATCACCATAAGCCGTGACCTGCCCGCCGACAATCCGCACTATCCGCCCTAGCCACCAGCGTTTAAGGCGTTGGTAGCTAGGATCAGTGGAAGGACGGCGCAAGATGCCTGCACAGAGAGTCGTAATAAGAACGCCGACTAAGACATGAAAACCTAGAATGATAAATCGAAATAAACGCCTTAGTAGTCTCACCGGAATCTCATCACCTTACATTAAGCAGCCGCATCTGCTCCTAATTTAGGGCGGTTAGTGTGACGTACATCCTTACCTTCCACCAAATAAATTACGTATTCGCAGATATTTTTGCTGTGATCGCCAATCCGTTCTAACGAGCGTGCACACCATAAAACATTCAGGCTATCCCGAATTGTGCGCGGATCTTCCATCATATGCGTCAACAGCTGGCGCGATAATACATCAAACTCAGCATCAATTTGCATATCACTTTCGGCAATTTGCATCGCAGTCACGGCATCCATGCGCGCCATTGCATCCAAGGTACGGCGCAGCATTTCACGCACATGGTCACCCAAATGCTTTAAAGCAGTATGCAGTGAAGTGGCTAAACCTTCGGTTGAAATGGCATGGCGAGCAATTTTTTCCGCTTCATCACCAATCCGCTCTAAATCAGTGACCGACTTAATAATGCTAATCACGAGACGCAAATCACCCGCTGCCGGTTGGCGACGCGCAATAATTTGCGTACAAGCATCATCAATTTCAACCTCTAAGCGATTGACCCGATAGTCCGAGTAGGCAACTTCTTCGCCTAATTGACTATTATTTTCCATCAACGCACGTAAGGCTTTACCTAACTGCTCTTCAACCAAACCACCCATCTGTAAAGACTGGTTACGCAAATTTTCCAACTCTTGGTTGTACTGATGCGAAGTATGCTGACCGATGTCCATCGGAAAACTCCTTATATTTTATAAATTTGGACTAACCAAAACGCCCTGTAATATAGTTTTCTGTCAAACGATGTTGAGGATTCGTAAAGACAGTGTTCGTTTTATTCACTTCCACCAAATAGCCTAAGTGGAAATACGCAGTCCGTTGCGAAATCCGCGCAGCTTGTTGCATCGAGTGAGTAACGATACAGATCGTAAAGCTCTGGCGAAGTTCATCAATCAGTTCTTCAATCGTTGCAGTCGCAATCGGGTCAAGCGCTGAAGTCGGCTCATCCATTAGAATTACTTCTGGACTAACTGCAATGGCCCGCGCAATACACAAACGCTGCTGCTGCCCACCTGACAAGCCTGTGCCGGGTGACTGCAAACGATCCTTCACTTCATTGAATAGGCCGGCTTTCTTCAAACTCTCTTCTACAATGTCATCCAACTCGCTGCGATTGCTGGTCAAACCATGAATCCGTGGGCCATAGGCCACATTGTCATAGATTGATTTCGGGAAAGGATTCGGCTTTTGGAACACCATCCCAACCCGTGCGCGTAACAACACGGGATCTTGTTCTTTGGCATAGATATCTTCGCCATCTAATAAGAGCTGGCCCGTGACTTTACAACCATCAATCGTGTCATTCATGCGATTCAAGCAGCGTAAGAAGGTCGACTTACCACAACCGGAAGGGCCGATCATGGCAATCACTTCATGCTTGCCAATATCCAAATCCACCCCAAAAATCGCCTGCTTGGCTTGGTTGTAAAATACATCGACATCACGCGTGTAGAATTTAGGGTCATCTAAGAACGGCACACCCACGGGTTGAGTGGCCAGCTTCAGCTCTTCAACGATGGTCTGAATATCAAGCGGTTGATCTTTAGAGCTCGCTGCTGAGGCATCCTTTGGAGTCGGAAGTGTCATAGTATTGTTTGTCAAAGCTACAGTGTTCATAGGCTTACCAGCGTCTCTCAAATCTTTTACGTAACAGAACTGCCAGCAAGTTCATCATCACTAGGAAGAATAACAGGACAAGAATGGCAGCGGAGGTTTTTTCAGTAAAGGCACGTTCTGGGCTATCTGACCACAGATAAATTTGTACCGGTAAAATCGCCGCAGGATCAGTGATACCGTGGGGAACATCCACAATGAAAGCCACCATCCCGATCATCAGGAGCGGAGCGGTTTCACCTAGCGCATGCGCCATGCCGATAATCGTGCCGGTCAAAATACCGGGCATCGCTAACGGCAACGTATGATGGAACACGGTTTGCACCCGTGACGCACCCATGCCATAAGCTGCTTGGCGAATTGAAGGGGGTACTGATTTTAAGGCAGCACGGCTAGCAATAATAATCGTAGGTAAGGTAATCAAGGTGAGCACCAAACCGCCCACTAGCGGGGTCGAGCGCGGCACTCCAAAGAATTGGATAAAGACGGCTAAGCCTAACAAACCAAATACAATCGACGGCACAGCTGCGAGGTTATTAATATTGACTTCGATGAAATCTACCAAGGAGTTGTTCTTGGGTGCGAATTCTTCTAAATAAATCGCTGCTGCCACGCCAATCGGGAAGGCTAAGGTCATCGTCACCAACATGGTATAGAAGGAGCCCATTAAGGCGCTCAAAATACCGGCTTGTTCTGGCTCACGCGAATCACCTGAAGTGAAGAATGGCACATTGAAGCGGCGCTCAATTTCGTTTTTAGCTTCTAAATCATCAATCCAAGCTAATTGGAAATCCTTAATGCGGCGATCGGCTTCCGGTTGATTGCGATCAATATTGCCCTTCATATAGGTGTCAATATCGTCATCTGCCATCACCCAAAGCGTTTGCTGAGTACCAATTAACTTAGGATTTTCCATGACTTGTTTTTGCAGATCATAAGCAGCACTTGAACTCACCAGTTTTTTCAGGGCAATCTTTTGCTTGCGCTCCGTGACACCGGGGAAGCGTGCATTTAAAGCATTCATCACTACCGTTTCATAGCTAGCTGCACGCAACTTCTCTTGAGGAGCAGCTGCATCTACGCCTAAAGCGTCAGCACTCAAATTCACCTCTAGTTTCATGTAAGTTTGAGTGAAGGCGGGGAAACCTTGCATAAAAATAGTGGTTAAGAGAATAGCCAAGAAGGACAAACTCAGCACAATCGAGGCCAAGCCATAGAAGCGGAAGCGTTTTTCACGCGCATAACGCTTAGCCAGACCGGCACGCACTAATTCAGTTTTATTACTCATGTTCCGGCTCCCGTTTAATCGTACTGCTCGCGGTATTTGCGCACAATCCGCAAGGCCACGATGTTCAAAATCAAAGTGAGTACGAATAAGGTTAAACCCAAGGCAAAAGCTGCTAAGGTTTTCGGGCTATCGAACTCTTGATCACCGGTCAACAGCGTAACGATTTGTACGGTAACCGTGGTCACTGCTTCCAAAGGATTCGCCGTCAGATTCGCGGATAAGCCAGCAGCCATCACCACGATCATGGTTTCACCAATCGCCCGTGAAGCCGCTAACAGGAAAGCCCCCACAATACCGGGTAAAGCAGCCGGCAGAATGACTTGCTTAATGGTTTCAGAACGAGTTGCACCCATGCCATACGAGCCATCACGCATCGCTTGTGGGACAGCATTAATCACGTCATCCGAAAGTGAAGACATGAAAGGAATAATCATCACGCCCATGACTAAACCAGCGGCTAAAGCACTCTCAGAAGCCACCGTTAAACCTATTGCTTCGCCGATATTACGAATGAACGGAGCTACGGTTAAAGCGGCAAAGAAACCATAGACAACCGTTGGAATCCCTGCCAAAACTTCTAAACCCGGCTTGACCCAAGCACGTACGCGCTTACTGGCATATTCAGACAAATAAATCGCTGACATCAAACCGACGGGGACCGCAATCGCTAAGGCAATGACGGAGATCAGCAGCGTACCGGCAAATAAAGGAATCATCCCGAAGCTACCCGAGCCACCGACTTGGTCACTACGAATCGCCGTTTGTGGACTCCAATGCGTGCCAAATAAAAACTCAGTAATGGGAATCGCCTGGAAGAAACGCATCGACTCAAACAACACCGACAGCACAATCCCCAAAGTTGTCACAATCGCAATCGAAGCACAGAGCATCATTAAACCCACAATGACTTTCTCTACCTGATTACGGGCGCGGAATTTTGGAGCAATCTTGCGTAATGCCCAGAAGATACCGAAACCTGCTAAGGCAAACACCAACACGGCTTTCATGATGCTGCTATTGGCTTGCAAGTCCATATAACGACGCGCTGCTGCTTGTTGCGCAGGCTCAGCCGTGGCATCAATGCTGCCTGCTTTCGCCATACTTTCCACACGATTCATGAATAAATTAATCGTGGTCTCATCGGCGCTTTGAATTTCAGCAGGCAAGCTAGAAACAACATTCTGGCTAATCAAGGTAGGGCTGAAGAATGACCATAGCATCAAGGCAACCAAGGAAGGTAATAAACACCAAACCACTACCAAATGACCATAATAGCCCGGTAATGAATGCAGTTTATTAGCCCCACGATTACCCTCTGATACGGCCAAAGCTCGCTTACGCCCAAAGAAGTAGCTGAAAGCAGCTAACACCAGCAGTAAAAGCAAGATGATTGACGTATTCATACGTGTGTGTACCACAGCAGGGAAAGAGGTTTTGCAGTAGGCAGCAAAGTCACGTAGACAAGCGAATGCTGCTGCACGCGGATCATACTGAGACTTTATGACAACTTTATGACAAAGTTACCCAAGCAGTCTCACAAAAAATGGGAGATAGCAAGCTATCTCCCTAGTGTTAACCTTAAAGCTAACTTGTTGTTAACTATTAAGTGTTAGTTAGAGAGACTCAAGAACCTTTAAACTCTTAGCGCCGCTACCATTAGCAGTACGCTCCGCTTCTGGCATGGGGATCATACCTTTTTCTGCTAAATAACCCGTGTCCCCCCAAGCAGCATCGCTCGTCAGTTCAGTGACGAACTCTTCGATACCTTTCACAGTACCCACATGCTCTTTCTTCACATAAATGTACAGAGGACGTGAAACAGAATATTTGCCAGCAGCGATATTGTCGAAAGTGATATCCACGCCTTCAATCGGTGAGCCTTTCACTTTGTCAGTATTTTGATCTAAGAAACTGAAACCAAAAATACCGACCGCTTTCGGGTTAGCTTGCAGCTTTTGGACGATCAGATTGTCATTCTCGCCTGCTTCGATGTACTTGCCATCTTCACGCATGCTATTGCAGATAGCTTTGAATTTATCGCTCTCTTCTTTTTCCAGCTTTTTAATCGCTGGGAAGCTTTTGCAACCTTCGTGCATAACTAACTCAACAAAAGCATCGCGCGTACCTGAAGTAGGTGGTGGACCTAATACTTCGATCGGTGCATCCGGTAACTCAGCATTGATTTCCTTCCAAGTTTTGTAAGGGTTAGGAATCAACTTCAGATTGCCAGTGACTGCATCCATATTACCGCCAGTAGTCTCTGGAACTTCTTTCGCCAGTGCTAAGAACAAGTCACGGCGAGTGAACTTATAAGTATCCGCCGCTTTAGCATTGGCAATTGCGATACCGTCGTAGCCAACTTTGATTTCAACAGGGCTAACGCCGTTCTTTTTGCAATCCGCCAATTCACTTTCTTTAATCCGGCGCGATGCACCCGTCATATCAGCAGTTTCAACGCCAGCACCTTCGCAGAACAGTTTCATACCACCGCCAGTACCGGTTGATTCCACTTTAGGTGCTGGATTGCCCGTTTTCTTCGCATAAGTTTCAGCAACCGCTGTTGCGAAAGGATAAACCGTTGAAGAACCAACGATTGAGATATTGTCACGAGCTTGAGCAGCACTAGTAGCAACCAGCAAGCCCGCTGCGATAGCCATAGACAGTTTTTTCATTTCAGCGTTCTCCGTTCATTAAGCCTTTAGATGCTGCGCAGTGTAGAGCCTGAATATGACAGTGCTATGACAAACTGTCATTTTCAGAATTTATTTATTTGCCAATAAATTAGGCTATAAAATCCTTCAAGAACAATGACATATAATATTCATTTAAGCGTCATTGGCTTGCAGCAATCCACATTTACACTCGCTTTTATGTTGTTATTCTTGCTTGAGTGAATGTTTAGACTATGTCATGTGCTTCTAACTCCCCCCTTTTTCAACTGAGCACGCATTTGGCAGTGGTCACTGAAACTTGGCCGCCCGAAATTAATGGAGTTGCTCACACGATTAGCCAGCTAGTCAAGCAGTTACAAGCACGCAAAGATTACCGGATCACCTTGATTCGCCCTCGGCAAAGCCAAGCTGAAACCGCTCTTCGCACAGAAAACTTTCAAGAATTATTAGTGAGTGGGTTTCGTCTACCGTTTTATCAGCAAGTGCGCTTAGGCTATCCACACTACTTAGGCTTAAAGCGTGCCTGGCAAAAGACTCGGCCTGATTTAGTCCAAATTGTCACCGAAGGCCCTTTAGGCTATGCGGCGCTCAAAGCAGCACTTAGTTTAGACATACCCGTGATTAGTGACTTTCATACTCACTTCGATCAATACAGTCATTATTATCGCCTAGCCAAACTCAACTCACTGGCAGAACGCTATTTGCGATCCTTGCACAATCAAACCCTCTTAACTCTAGTTCCTACACAAGAGCTGCGTCGCCAGCTAGCTGCCAAAGGCTACCAACGCTTAGCCGTGGTAGAGCGTGGCATTGATAAAACGTTATTTAACCCACAACGCCGTAGTGATGAATTACGGGCGCAGCTAGGCATTCACCCCGAACAATTACTAGTTACTCTCGTGTCACGCATGGCACAGGAAAAGAATCTGGATTTAGCTTTTGCAGCATTTCGAGCTATTCAAAACCTTATGCCTGACGCACGCTTTTTGGTCGTAGGTGATGGCCCAGACCGCGCACGCCTACAAGCACAGCATCCAGACTGCTTATTCGTCGGCATGCAAACCAAAGAAGCATTAGCCACGCATTATGCCAGTGGTGATCTCTTTATCTATCCAAGCACTAGCGAAACCTTTGGCAATGTCGTGATTGAGGCGATGGCAAGCGGTTTGCCGGTAGTGACCTTTGATTATGCAGCCGCACACCAACACATTCGCCATCAAGAAAATGGCTGGAGCGTGCTTCTACATGACAAAGAAGCGTTTATCCAAGCAGCCGTCCAACTCGCATTGGATCCTCAATTACGCCAGCGCTTAGGCCAACAAGCCAGCCTCAGCACCCAACACCTAAGCTGGCAAGGCGTCACCAACCGTTTACATCAAACCATTCAAACCCTACTTCAGGAGCTCAAACATGAAACTGCTTCATCAATTGAATGCGCGTGAGATTCCGCTGTGTGTCCTCCTTAACCGCATCAATCGTTTGCGCCCAGTTAGCCGTTTTTTCGCAGGCATTAGCCGCTTAGGTAATGGCATCTTCTGGTACGCACTGATGCTCATGCTGCCACTCATTTATGGTTGGCCTGCTATTTATGTATCGCTACACATGGCGGTTGTCGGTTTAGTCGGCTTAATCATTTACAAGGCTTTAAAAGGCTCGACTTTACGTGTGCGCCCCTACCATTACAGCAATGCTATTTTTCAAAATGTAGCCGCGCTGGATCAGTTCAGTTTTCCCTCTGGGCATACCTTACATGCAGTCGGTTTTAGCTTAGTGCTCCTGCATTACTATCCAGAATGGGCTTATTTAGTTATTCCCTTTGCAATCTTGACCGCACTCTCACGCATTGTGCTGGGTTTGCATTATCCCAGCGATGTACTGATGGGTGCGTTGATGGGGACTTGCCTTGCGTTCAGAAGCTTTTTAGCACTGGCTTAGCATTAATAACTTAAAGAGGAGAGCATGATGGAACGACTACGCCCAGTGACTTTAGAAGGCAAACTGATTCGTTTAGAACCGTTAACCAAGTGGCATGCACCTGATTTATTAAAAGCCGCCCGCGATGAATCCATTTGGAAATATATGTTCTATGGCAATTTAGCTGAACCCCAGTATATGAACCAATTTATCAGCAAAGCCATTAGCCTGCGCGATGCGGGGACTGATTTACCGTTTGCGGTCATTCATAAATCGACGGATCGAGCAATTGGCTGCACACGTTTTCGGGATATCTGCCTCAAACATTTCAAACTAGAAATCGGTGGCACTTGGTATGCGAGTGAGCATCAACGCAGCGGTGTGAATTTAGAAAGCAAATACCTGTTAATGCGCCATGCGTTTGAAACCTTTGGTATTTTGCGCGTGCAATTCAAAACAGATATTCGCAACCTGCGCTCGCGCCAATCCTTAGAAAAAATGGGCGCTGTCCCCGAAGGCATCTTAAGGCGCAGCGCGATTATGCCGGATGGGGTGATCCGTGATACCTTGATTTGTAGCATTCTCGATACGGAATGGGACACGGTAAAACAAGGTTTAGAGCGCCGCATGGAATGCTATCATTATGACTATCCTCCAGATTACCGCAATAGCTTGCCAAACTGGGTTAGCCCAAACTCAGCAAGCACCTAGCTGCCCCTGCTTGATAGGTTGGCAACCCCAGCCGATTTCAACAGCGGCGAATATTCTGGATTGTAATTGCCCACAGGATAAGCTTGGCTGTCATCAATCCTGGTACGGGTATTGCCTGCTCGATACGTGAAACTAGCCGGATCATCCAACTCCACCGCACGCTTTGCTGATAACGCGCAGCGGCTGCCAGTGCTTCTTGTGGTGGTGGTGGGTAAAGAAAAACACCTTGGATATTGCCATTAGCTTGCAGATGTTTGCCCTTAGCAGTCAGCTCGCGCATTAAGCGCTGGCGCAAAGCTGGTGCTTGTTGGAAAGCGGATGCATTTAGCTTACCCAATGGCAGCCAATCCGCACTATAACCCTGCGCTTGGCGAAGCTCTTGCGCCAACCAAGTTTCAATCGAGTATTCGAGCTGGAAATTACCGATGCGTGGCTCCGCACCTGCTTGCGGATTGTTATTGCCTAGACCTGCTTTATACACCGCATTCGTATGGCAATATTGGCAAGTATTCTGCGCTCCACGCGAGGTTTCGGTATAGCACTGTGCCGGAATTTGCGGATACGGATTACTAAAACGTAAGGGGCTGATCACTGAGCCTTGCAAGCCAATACCCGTACCCTGTTGAGTTGGGCTGATAGATTCGCTTTGATCATGACAAGCACTCAGCAACACAGCGCTGCTTGCTAACAGGCAAATAACTAATTTCATCGGAGAATTTCCATAAAAAAGGCCAATGACTTGCATCACTGGCCTCAAAGAGAAGAACACTCGAACTTTTATTATGCAATGAAAAACAAACTGCTTATTTAATCGCAGGCAAGCCGCTGATATAGCCCACATTGGCATCGAATTTGTCGATCTTCGCTAAGGCAGCATCTACCACCGCATTCGTGCCGGTATCCCAGTCGCCATGATGTTGGCTATTGCTCATGATATAAGCATGACCGTTTAAGTCTTCCAGCACTTGCAAGCCGGTATTCTCACCACCGGCAACCGCACTCAAAATCCGCGTCAATTTCTTGGTATCAACGTTATACGCCCAGACGAAATTATTCACATGCATCCCAGAGTCTTCACCGATGAATAAGGTACGCATCTTTTCAGCGAAGAAAATATTATCGGTATTCGCGATTTTGTCTGGATTAGCGGTATTACCTAAAGCATCTGCCGTGCTGATCGGTTCACCCAATAAAGCAGACTCAACATACATATTGCTGGCGACGTAAGCTGAGTTGATAGCATTGCCTGCGCTATCCTTTTGACCTGATTTCAGATCAGCTGAATAGGTAGCACCAGCTGAGTTTTTCGCTAATTTAATATCATTCGCTGGCTCACCGGTAGTGTCGGTCATGCTGTCACGAATCGCTGACATTGCTACATATAAGCGCTTTTCTTTCTCATTGACAGCAATCCCTTCCATTTTGGTGAACTCAGTGGTTGCACCTTTGAGGGCTGCATAACGACGAGTTTCTAAGAAAGCAGCGGCTTGATCTTGACCCGCACGCACCATTAAACACTCATCCGCTGTCGAGCCAGAGCGCACCCGCTTATAGCCTGTTGGGCAAACTTCGCCAGTCGGTGCCACGGCATCAAAAATCGCACTGAAGCTAGCGGCATCCGCTAAAGCTTTAATTTCAGCATCCGTGCCATGCCCTAAATTCACCCAGGTTAAATTAGCCTTGCCACCGGCATCAGCGCTGGTTTGTGTCCATTTAGCGGCATAGATCGTGCCTGCCGATAAATCACCTGACTTATCTGCGACGAACATCGCCATTAAACCGTGTGTGCCATCATCGCCGAAGTAAGCGGTTTTGCCATCTGGCATGACTTTAGACATTTCCCAAGTACCACGCCCCATTGCATAGTGCTTAACTACTTTATTCGTACCGTCCGCATTCACAGTAACCTCTGGAATAATGCCATGATGATACGGATTCGCGGTTTGCTCAGACTTATAATAAATTTCGTTTAAAGCCTTTAAACCTGCGGTAGTCGTGGTGTAATTGCTAGCTAACGGATTGTATTGCAGATCGTAATCTTCTTCCGAGCCTAAATGCGTATTCCACGGTGTTTGCGAACCAAAGCAGGGAATCCATAAGCCATGCACACTAGCAAAATCAAGCGGGCGTTGTGATTTAATGCTTAACTTGCCATCAGCGGCTTGCGTCAAACCGGTCAATAACATGCTCATCGGCATCCGCGTATACCAACCCTCTTTGCTATACGCGGTGCTGCCATCGGATAATAACCAGTCATATTCTAAGTGGTTCACCAAGAATAAATTCCCACCCACCTTTAATAAGCTATTAGCGTCAGGTGTTTCCGCGATGACTGGTTGCCCCATTGGGTCTTTAATCGCTTCCATTTTGTAATTATACAATTGGCCTGCCGCATGGGCATTGCCACCGACCTTATCTTTGACGCCGAATAATTTGTTATAAGTCAGTGGATATTGCGTCGTAGTTCCATCCGTATAAGTCACGGTAGCGACCGAACTGCTATGCGTTTTCGCCATCGCATCAGCGGTGGCTGGTGCTGGCGTACTACTGAACTCAATAGATTTGAAAGTTTTAGTTGAGCCACTATTACCATTGTCATCACAGGCCGATAAAGCGGCAGCGACTGCTAAGCTTAGCATTGAAAATTTCAGCGATTGCATCACAGATTCCCTATTCCATTTTATATCGTTAGATGCAGGTACTCTAAGCAGAAAGCTTTGCAGTTTTATGAAATCACTATGTCACTTGGATGAATTTACCTATAGCGCTTAATTTACAAATAGTTTTATTTTTTGCTAAATAAGGACACTCAGAAACTAATCAAGTTATGATTGGTCTATGCTGTAACTAATTCTTATTTTTTATCCATACCGCACAACAACATAGTACGACTAAACCCAAATAACATAATGGCGCATAAAAAGCTTTATCTCCCCCAAAAAGTTTGTGCTACTTGCCAACGGCCCTTCAGCTGGCGTAAAAAGTGGGAAGCTTGTTGGGACGAGGTAAAATACTGCTCGGAACGGTGTCGCCGCACATCGGTCAAACAAGCACCCAGCGCTTAAGATCATTTGCTTTAGCGATTAACGCAAGTTATAAGGTTAGTTATGACGACCACACCTCAAACACCCGAGCCCGAAAATATTATTGTCCAAGATACTGCTAGCGTACCGGCTGGCCGTATCGCCCGTCTCGCTTGCCTTGGCTCGCTAGCTACAGGTGTTGCGGGTGGTATGCTCGCGGAAGGTGCTCGCCAATTAGCCAGCGGTCATCGCCCTTCGATGGGTGAATTGCTGATGACACCGGCCAATGCTAAACGGGTTACAGAAGAACTAGCACGCTTGCGGGGGGCTGCGATGAAAGTCGGCCAACTGCTATCCATGGACGCTGGTGATTTACTGCCCGCAGAACTTGCCGAAATTCTCGGTCGCTTACGCGCCGATGCTAAACCAATGCCAATGTTGCAACTGGCGAAAGTCTTAGACGAAAACTGGGGTAAGTATTGGAAAAATAAATTTCAGCAATTTAGTTTTCAGCCCCTAGCTGCGGCTTCTATTGGTCAAGTACATGAAGCTCATACTAAAGATGGTCGGCATGTAGCACTTAAAATTCAATATCCGGGGGTGCGTGAAAGCATTGGCAGCGATGTGGATAATGTCGCCACGCTGTTGCGTATTTCCAGCTTAATTCCGAAAGGCATTGATTACCAACCCTTGCTCGAAGAAGCCAAACGCCAGCTACATCAAGAAGCTGATTACATGCGTGAAGCTGAGTATATGCGCCAATATCAAGCACTGATTGCTGATAGCCCGCACTATACCCTGCCCACTGTTTATGAAGATTTAACCACTGAAAATATCCTAGCGATGCAATTTTTGGGTGGTGTGCCGATTGAAACGATTTCTTATGCCTCGCAAGCAGAACGTGATCAAGTGATGACTTGGTTGCTAAATTTGCTGTTCCGGGAAATCTTTGAATTCCGCTTAATTCAAACTGACCCTAATTTCGCTAACTATCGCTACGATCAACAGCGCCAACAACTGATCCTGCTCGATTTTGGCGCGACCCGTGAATACCCCGAAAAGATTGCCGAAGGTTATCGGCAACTGATGCAAGGAGCGATGGAACATGATCGCGCCAAGATGGATGCAGCTGCTGCGCAAATTGGCTTCTTCCAAGAATATATTCGCCCCGAACAACGTGAAGCGGTGTTAGATCTCTTCAACCAAGCTTGTGAGCCGTTACGCTGGCAAGGTGCTTATGACTTTGGCTCATCTAGCTTAGCAGGCCGGATTCGTGACGCCGGTTTAGAGTTGAGCATGGAAAAGGACTATTGGCATACGCCTCCCGCTGATGCTTTGTTTTTACACCGCAAACTCGGTGGCTTGTACTTATTAGCGGCAAAATTGCGTGCTAAAGTGGATGTGCGTAGTTTGTTTCTGCCTTATCTAAATTAGATATCCAAATAGTTCGCCATGTTCGGGAGTTCGGATTTAGGCTCAAGGGGTTTATCCTCCTTCCGGTATAGCGCTAAAAAGGCATAGCGACCCGGTAAATGTTGGATTTTAAGTTTAGCTCCTGAACGCTCCGCTAGCTGTTCGAGGTTCTGTAAGATTTTTGGTTCAGGGTGGACATTAAACCAAGTCAACCAAGTTAATAAGGAAGATCTAAACCAAGCAGGCAGCGCGGCTTGATCAGAAAAATCTACAATATGTAAACAGCCCTGTGGCTTAAGTAGTGTCAGTGCATGTTCCAGCACAGCAGGCCAAGCCGGAATCATCGAGAGCACATAAGAAAAAATAATATGATCCAGCGGCTCATCTAAACCTAACTCCTTCCAACTCACTTGCTCCGCTAAACCTTGGCGTAATTGAATAGATTGGCGGTATTGAGTACCTTGCAGATTTTTCTTAGCCATCTCCAACATCATGGCTGAAGCATCCACCCCATGGAGGCGTGCGGTTGGATAACGATAAGCCAATTTCAATAAATTACGCGCTGTACCACAACCGATTTCCAATACCGTATCATCAGCTTGAATCGGCAAGTCCTTTAATAAAGTATCGCGCCCAAACAAATAATATTTTCTTGAAAAGTCATAAACATAGCGCTGATAACGGTATTGCCGATCCATACGAACGGCAGCATCTAAACTTGTCATGCTCAAGCAGCCAAGCGATACAAATGAAAGCCACCATAAATCGCTGAACGATCTTGCTTAAAACAATCAACAGACTCAGTTGCTGCATAAACAAAGCACTTCAATAACTCAGCTGGCAGCGCTTTTTCCAAAGGTGAAGTAGCCGCCGCCGTTCGGAAAATGACTCGAGTACCTGGCTTAGCAACCCGGACAATTTCTGTCCATAATTCAGTGAGTACACTATCACTCATCCAATCTTGTGCATCTAACAACACAAAACGGTCATAGCTTTGATTCGGCTGCGTTTTTAGATAATCAATGATTGAACCAAACTGCGTTTCTACCTTGTGAAGTTGCTCTTTGATTAACTGATAATTTTCAGCCTTTAAATAATCGGGAATCGCTTGACGCTTAGTGTGATCGTAACTATGGCCAAAAGCCTGCCAAGCAAAGTAATTATCTTCAATCGGGAAATCACAAGCTAAACGCTTCACGCGCTCACGGTATTGCTTAAGCAAATTACCTTCGGCCTTCATCGATTCATATTGCTGAGGTGGAATCCCCAAGCTAAACACTGACATGGGTAATTTACCCAAGATTTTAACCAAACTATTATCAAAAAACGGTGCAATGTGCCGATTGAAGATAAGATTCTGTTCATAGCGGCTTTTTGCACTCAGAATTAAATGCGGCTTGCAATTCATAAACTTACCAAGCCAGTGTAAGAAGCGCATGAAATAACCAAAGCGCGTTTGCTTATATAAACCTTTAGCAAACATTTGAATGCGTTTACTACCGAATAAATTTTTCCCTGACCAAAATTTATCTAAGTCAGTAGCGATATGTGCTTGGATATAGACTTGATAACGCTCTAAATTACTCAATTTATCCGCATAACCAAAGAAATTATAAAAAGTTGCATGATCAGGCAGATAATTGAGTGCTGCTAACTTAAGACGAGTTAAGGCTAAATGATAAGGATTTAAATCAATCGCGGTAATATGCGCAGGCTGTGCTGTTAAATAATTGAGTACATTACAACCACCGGAAGCAATCGTCAGTAAACGACTATCCTCAGTGAGCTGTAGTGCTTGCAGGTCGACTCGTGGATCTTCCCAAATTTGATTGTAAATAAAACTATCATACCAAGTGCTAAATAAACGTTGTTGCATCCCCATCATTGAGGTCGGTGCATGCTGGTGTACTGCCTCACGCAGAACCACTGAACTGGCCATGTAAAGCCCCTCCATTTTATAAATATTCCAGTAGTTTGTAGCTTGGCTATGACTCCAACATGACAGACTGATGATGATTTAATTACATCGTTATCACTAAATCTGAAACACCCAGAAAAGTTCTTCGCTAAACTATGCGCTCCTAAGGAGATGCCTAGATGCTCATCGTACTCAAAGAATATGGACGTTTATGGTGGCGACAACGCTTATGGCTAAGCATTGTGCTGCTAGCGATTACCGCTGCTGTCAGCATTGAGCTGTTGATTCCGCTGATTTTTAAGAATATGGCGAATGCCTTCGCTCAACCTGTTAGCGAAGCAACTGCACAGATTTTAATGCAAAACCTCCTGTATCTCGCCCTCGCCTTTATTATGGAATGGTTTATTTGGCGCAGCTTGGAGTTTGGCATTGTGCCGCTTGAAGCAGGTGGGATGCGCTATTTAGATTCCTTCTGTTTTGAGGTCTTGCTCAAACAACCTTATCGTTTTTTTGAGAATAATTTTGCAGGTAGCTTAGTCAAACAGGCTTCACGCTTTACTCGTTCCTTTGAAAGCCTGACTGACTGGTTAGTATTTCAGCTGTATAGCAAAGTGCTCGCCACAGGCATTGCCTTAGTTTTATTTTTCCAACAAGACCCCTTACTGGCGGGTTATTTTGTTATTTTTATAATCCTGTTTGTCGCGTGGAATTTAGGATTTTCTTTATGGAAACTAAAATACGATGAACGTGTGGCTGAATGGGATTCAAAACTAGGTGGTTTATACTCAGATAATATCAGCAACATCGCAGTTTTAAAGGGTTTCGCGCTCGAAGCCCATGAAAAAGAACATGTGCGCTCGACCGCTACCACTTTATATAAAAAGCGCCGTTTTGCATGGATTTTGATGTTTATTTCTTTTGCGGTGCAAGCAATTCTCACCTCATCCATTGAATTCATTTTAGTCTACAGCATGATTCAAGACTGGAAACAAGGTCAGTTTGAAGTGGGGCAATATGTACTTTTTCAAACCATTCTTTTAGTGTTATTACGCCATTTATGGGAGTTTGGGCAAAGCTTCCGCTCTTTATTTAGCTCTATCGCTGATGCGCGTGAAATGGCAACTATCATTCAAAATAAGCAATTAGAACAAGACTCTTTAGGTGCTGAAACCCATATCATTCAACATGGCCAAATTGAATTTAAAAATATTCATTTCGACTATCGGCAAACCCAAACAGATAGTGATCAAATCAGCGGTGGTTTATTTGAGGACTTCAATCTAAACATTAAAGCTGGTGAGAAAATAGCGCTCGTTGGGCATTCTGGTTCAGGAAAAACTTCCATTACTAAGCTGCTGTTTCGCTTTGTCGAGCCTCAACAAGGTGAATTGCTCATTGATGGCCTGCCTACACAAAGCTTCAGTTTAAACTCTTTACGCAGCCAAATCGCCTTAGTACCTCAACAGCCCGAACTGTTTCACCGGAGTATTAAAGACAATATTTTACTGGGCAAACAAGTCAGCCAAGACGAGCTTGAGCGCGTAGCACGCCAAGCCCAAGCTTTAGATTTCATTGAAAACTTGCCAGAAAAATTTAATACCTTAGTCGGCGAGCGTGGTGTGAAACTTTCCGGCGGAGAGAAACAACGGATTGCGATTGCCCGTGCCTTACTCCAGCAAGCACCGATTGTGGTGCTAGATGAAGCCACCAGCGCGCTTGACTCACTGACTGAACAACAAATTCAAACGGCTATTTTCGAATTAATTGCCGATAAAACCGCTATTGTGATTGCGCATCGTTTATCCACTATTTTACGTATGGATCGGATTGTGGTGCTCGCTAATGGCAGCATTCTCGAGCAAGGCACGCATGCTGAATTGCTGGCTAAGCAAGGCCATTATTACCGGATGTGGCAACACCAAAGTGGGGAGTTTTTGAATTTGGATTGAATTTTTAAGCAAAAAACTCAAGATTTTAAGCCAACAAATGCACCTGCACCCCAAGCTGCGTACAAACCTGCGCCAGCTTAGGTTTAGTCAACTCATCCATAAATAAGGCGGTCAGTTGAGACACATGCCCTACTCGAACGGGAGCCGAGCGCTCCAATTTGCTTTTATCTGTCACTAAGAAACGCTCGCGAGCATTATTTAGAATCGCTTGGGTAACCCGCACCTCGCGATAATCAAAATCAAGCAAGGCTCCCTCTTCATCCAAGGCTGAAGCACCAATTACTGCATAATCAAGCTTGAATTGCTTCACGAAATCAGCAGTGGCCTCACCGATAACCCCCCTATCCGCATGCCGCACGACTCCACCCGCAATAATGACTTCAAAACTGGAGTTCTGAATCAAAATATTGGCAACGTTCAAATTATTGGTAATGATCATTAAATTCTGATGGCCAAGTAAGGCTTGGGCTACCGCTTCGGTCGTAGTACCGATATTGATAAAGAGCGAACTATTATTCGGAATCTGTGCCGCACATAATTGCCCGATTTGGCGTTTTTCTTCTGATGCCATATTGCGGCGCTGTTCATAGCCAACATTCGATACACCTGATGGCAATAAAGCACCACCATGTACCCGCGCAAGCAGGCCTGCTTCGCACAATTCGTTTAAATCTTTGCGAATGGTTTGTGGTGTTACCTCGAAAGTATTGACTAACTCATCCACCAATACACGCTCAGCACTGCGCGCCAAAGCCATGATTTGTTGTTGTCGCAAAGAAAGCTGCATGGTTCTCTCCTTTCGAGGGCAGATGCATAAAATATAGCGAAATAACGAAAAAAAATCTTGCAAAAACGAAACTATCCAAAGATACTTTAAAAAGAACTCATCGCACTATAAAACAACCACAGGATAGTATCGATGCTAAATTCATCATCCACTGAAGTTTACGATATGGTCGTCATTGGCGGCGGTATCAATGGCTGTGGCATTGCACGCGACGCGGTAGGACGCGGTTTGAAAGTCCTGCTCGCCGAGCAAGCTGATTTAGCACAAGGCACTTCCTCCGCAAGCACCAAGTTAATTCACGGCGGCCTGCGCTATCTCGAATATTACGAATTTCGTTTAGTTCGCGAAGCGCTGTCCGAGCGTGAAGTTCTATTAAAAAATGCACCCCATATTATTTGGCCACTGCGTTTTATTCTGCCGAATAATAAAGAAGTACGCCCTGCTTGGTTGGTGCGTATGGGTCTATTTCTCTACGATCATATTGGTGGCCGCAAACTCTTGCCTGCCACTGAAACCTTAAAATTACACAACCATCCCGATCTCAGTGCTCCACTCAAGGACAATTTCGATGTGGCGTTTGAGTATTCAGATTGCTGGGTCGATGATGCGCGTTTGGTAGTATTAAATGCCATAGATGCGGCCAAACGTGGGGCAGATATTCGGGTGCAAACCCGTTGCACAGCCGCTCAGCGCCAAAATGGCATCTGGCAAGTACAACTCGAAAATACCCAAACGAAACAAAACGAAACTATTCAAGCGCGTATCTTAGTGAATGCGACAGGCCCTTGGATTGATCATTTGCTGCATGAAACTCAACACTTAGCCAACGATAAACACAATGTACGCTTGGTACGCGGCAGCCATATTATCGTGCCGAAACTATATGAGCATGAGCGCGCTTATTTCTTCCAAAATACGGATGGGCGCATTATGTTTTCCATTCCGTATGAGCAAGACTTTACTTTGCTGGGTACAACGGATGCTGATCACCAAGGTGATTTAGCGCAGGTGCAGATTACCGAGCAAGAAACGCAGTATTTATGTGATTCCGCCAGTTTGTACTTTAAGCAGCCGATCAAGCGTAAATCTGTGGTTTGGACTTATGCGGGTGTGCGCCCTTTATATGATGATGGTGCACCGAAAGCACAGGCGGCCACGCGCGAATATGTATTGCGGGTTGATGATCAAGACGGGCAAGCGCCCTTATTGAATGTATTCGGTGGCAAGATCACGACTTATCGACGTTTGGCAGAAGATGCTTTGCATAAGCTCAAAGCGTGGATGCCTAATGCGAGTGGCGAATGGACGAAACAAGCGTCTTTGCCCGGTGGTGAGTTCGCGCTGGAAGATCGCCCCAAAGTAATTGAGCAATTGCAGAAAGATTATCCGTTTGTGGATAAAGCTTGGGCAACTAGCTTAATCAGTCGGTATGGCAAACGTGCTTGGGATTTGCTCGGAGATGCGCAAAGTTTAGGCGATCTGGGTCAGGCGTTTGGTGCTACTTTAACGGAACGTGAAGCGCATTTTTTGCGGGTTAACGAATGGGCTTTGGATGCGGAATCGATACTTTGGCGGCGGAGTAAGCTGGGCTTACACATGACGCCCGAGCAGCGCGACGCATTCACAGCGTGGTTGCAATAACCGCGATACCATGCAGGAGGAGGGAGAAAATTTATGAGTTTGACACTCGAACAAGTGTCCAAAGTGGAAAGTGGTAAGACTTACATCTATTCCACTGATTTTACTTTAGAAGCAGGCAGTCTCAATGTATTGCTCGGCCCTACTTTGTCCGGCAAAACCTCCTTAATGCGTTTAATGGCGGGACTCGATGTGCCCACTAGCGGACGGGTGTTATGGAAAGGCCAAGATGTCACCGGTAAACCCGTGCAAGAACGCAATATTGCGATGGTCTACCAACAGTTCATTAATTACCCTGCTATGTCGGTCTACGACAATATTGCTTCTCCCCTGAAAATTCGCGGCCTCAAACGTGCCGAGATTGATAAGCGCGTGCAAGAAGCCGCTGACCTCCTCAAACTCACCCCCATGCTGCAACGCAAACCCTTAGAACTATCGGGCGGGCAACAACAACGCTGTGCGTTGGCGCGGGCTTTGGTGAAGGATGCAGATTTGGTTTTGCTGGATGAGCCACTCGCCAATCTCGATTACAAACTGCGCGAAGAATTACGCGAAGAATTGCCGCGTATTTTTACGGCCTCGGGCGCGGTGTTTGTCTATGCTACGACTGAACCCACCGAGGCTTTATTACTCGGCGGCAATACGGCAAGCCTTTGGGAAGGACGCATTACTCAATTCGCGCCCACTTTAGCAGTTTATCGCCACCCGAATACCATGACCACAGCACGCGTGTTTTCCGACCCACCCATGAATTTCTTGCGGCTCACTAAGCAAGGTAATCAATTAAAGTTTGATACGGGAGTGAGCACTCCTGCAATGGGTGTGTTAGCGGATTTGCCGGATGCGGCGTATAGCTTAGGTTTCCGTCCTAATCATTTAACGCTGGAGCGCACTAGTGCCGATGCTTTGAGTTTCCAAGTGACCGTGGCAGTGGTCGAAATCAGCGGCTCAGAAAGCTTTGTGCATGTAAAACATGGCGAGCAGCGTTGGGTGGCGTTGGTCGGTGGGATTCATGAGCCTGCGCCCAATACCGTGTTCACCGTCTATGTCGATCCCAAGCATCTGTATGTGTTTGCGGCGGACGGTTCATTGGTCAGCACATCCGCGCTCGCAAAGGCAGCCTAAGGAGTTAGTATGGCAGAAATTTACCTGAAAAAACTGGCACATAGCTACCTCCCGAATCCGCAAAAACCGGAAGATTATGCGCTAAAAGAAATTGATCAAGTCTGGGAAGATGGCAAAGCCTATGCCCTACTCGGCTCGTCTGGCTGCGGCAAATCGACCCTGTTAAATATCATTTCTGGCCTACTCACACCAAGCCAAGGCCAAGTGTTATTCGATGGCAAAGATGTCACGCACTTGCCCACCGAACAGCGCCAGATCGCGCAAGTGTTCCAGTTTCCGGTGGTCTACGACACCATGACGGTCTATGACAATCTCGCCTTCCCGCTGCGCAATCGCAAGCAAGACGAAGCCACCATTAAAGCGCGTGTCACCGAAATTGCGGGCATGTTGGAATTGAGCGCTGATCTCAAGAAAAAAGCGCGTGGTTTAACCGCTGATGCTAAGCAAAAAATCTCCTTAGGACGCGGCTTAGTGCGTCAAGATGTAGCTGCCATCTTATTTGATGAGCCACTCACGGTGATTGACCCGCATCTAAAATGGCTGCTGCGTATGCAACTGAAAGAACTGCATCAGCGTCTGAATCGCACCATGATTTATGTCACCCACGACCAAACCGAAGCGCTGACTTTTGCCGACCAAGTGGTGGTGATGTATGACGGTTATGTGGTGCAAATCGGCACGCCGCAGGAATTATTCGAGCGCCCTGAACATACTTTCGTGGGTTATTTTATTGGTAGTCCGGGGATGAATTTATTACCTGTGAAACTCGATGGCTCTATTGCACATATTGATGGAACCAGCATTCCGTTAAATACGGACTATCAGCCAAAATCCGGCGCTAAACTCGAATTAGGCATTCGCCCTGAATTTACCCAATTAAGTCCGACTGCCTCAGCGAATAGTTTACCCGTAACGATTAAACGCATTGAAGATATAGGACGGCACAAAATCGCCCGTGCCGAGTATCAAGGTAAAGAAATTAATGTAGTGGTTCCCGAAGATCAATCGGTATCCAAAGATTATAAATACTTAACACTTGATCCGAATAATATCCATGTTTACGCCGATGGCTGGCGCTTAAAGCAGGAGGCCGCAGCATGAATAAAACTTGGAACAATAAAGCGTGGTGGATGGTTTTACCCGTCGTGTTATTGGTAGCATTCAGCGCAGTAATTCCACTCATGACCGTAGTGAATTACTCGGTACAGGATACCTTTGGCAATAATCAATTCTTCTGGGCGGGTTTACAATGGTTTGAAGAAATTGTGAATTCCGAGCGTTTTCATGATGCATTGGGTCGGCAGTTTCTATTTAGTGCGATTATTTTAGCGATTGAAATTCCACTGGGTATTTTCGTAGCGATGAATATGCCGAATAAAGGCTGGACGGCTTCTTTATGCCTAGTCTTAATGTCCCTGCCCTTATTAATTCCTTGGAATGTGGTTGGTACGATTTGGCAAATTTTCGGGCGTGTGGATATTGGTTTATTAGGTGCGACGGCTGAAAAACTAGGAATTGATTATAATTATACACGTGATATTGGTGATGCATGGTTTACCGTGGTGATTATGGATGTTTGGCATTGGACATCGCTAGTGGCCTTGTTATGCTATGCCGGATTGCAATCCATTCCACAGGCCTATTATCAAGCAGCACGGATTGATGGTGCGAGTAAATGGGCAATTTTCCGCTATATCCAATTACCCAAAATGCGCGGAGTATTATTAATCGCGGTGCTATTGCGCTTTATGGATAGCTTTATGATTTATACCGAGCCATTTGTAGTCACAGGTGGTGGTCCAGGTAATGCAACGACTTTCTTATCCATTGACTTAGTAAAAATGGCGATTGGGCAATTTGATTTAGGCCCCGCTGCGGCATTCTCGCTAGTTTACTTCTTAATCATTCTGTTATTAAGCTGGGTATTCTATACCGTGATGACTAACCTTGATAAGCAGGAGCGCTAAGCATGAATGCCACGATTGCAACGCCGAATACCGCTCCAAAGCGCTCATTCATTACTCGCCAAGGCGTGGTAATGACGCTGTATCTGCTGTTTTTACTGCTACCGATTTATTGGTTACTCAATATGAGTTTAAAAACCAATGAAGAAATACTCTCGACCTTTAGTTTATGGCCGCGTGATTTCACCTTAGAGAATTATAAAACCATTTTTACCGACCCCAGTTGGTATTCCGGTTATATTAATTCGATTATTTATGTGGTGATGAATACAGTGATTTCAATTACCGTGGCCTTACCTGCGGCTTATGCGTTCTCGCGTTATCGGTTTTTGGGTGATACCCACTTATTCTTTTGGTTGTTGACCAATCGTATGGCGCCACCTGCGGTCTTTGCGCTACCCTTTTTCCAACTTTATAGCTCGGTCGGTTTATTCGATACGCATTTAGGGGTGGCTTTAGCGCACTGTTTATTTAATGTGCCACTCGCAGTCTGGATTTTAGAAGGTTTTATGTCCGGCGTACCAAAGGAAATTGACGAAACTGCTTATATTGATGGCTATAGTTTTGGACGCTTCTTCACGCGCATCTTCATGCCTTTAATTGCTTCGGGTATTGGGGTTACGGCTTTCTTCTGCTTTATGTTTTCGTGGGTCGAATTATTACTAGCACGTACTTTAACTTCAGTCGCAGCTAAACCCATCGCCGCCACCATGACGCGAACGGTTTCAGCATCGGGTATGGATTGGGGTGTTTTAGCCGCCGCCGGGATATTAACGATTATTCCAGGTGCATTAGTGATTTGGTTCGTGCGTAATTACATTGCCAAGGGTTTTGCCTTGGGTCGCGTTTAAAGGAGGTCGAGATGGATTTAACGTGGATGGCTTGGACTTGGCAAACTGCTTTGTTTTTTAGCCTGATTATCTTGACCTTAGCTGGGATGGGTATTTGGAGTGTGAAATCGCCGCAAGCACCACGTGTAGGGATTTTGCAAATTGAAACCACCCCTGGGGATCGGCTGTTTATTTCCCTATTAGGTAGTGCTTTTATTTGCTTGGGCTGGTTAGCGATATTTGGCCCGCCTTTGTGGGGAGCCGTGTTAGTGTGTTTAGTTTATGCCTTTGCGGTATTTCGCTGGGTATAAGTTTTTTAATTCAGGAGGAGAGTTTATGAAACTCAAACGTCTAACGTTTGCCATTACTACCGCTATGTTATTTAGTTATGGTCAATTGAGCTTGGCTGATAGCGCTGCTGCACAGAAGTGGATTGATAGTGAATTCCAACCATCTGCTTTATCCAAAGAAGATCAAGTCAAAGAAATGGAGTGGTTTATTAAGGCCGCTGAGCCATTTAAAGGCACTGAAATTAATGTCGTGTCTGAAACCATTGCCACCCATGAATATGAAGCAAAAACTCTTGCTAAAGCCTTTACTGAAATCACTGGGATTAAAGTCACTCACGATTTGATTGGTGAGGGTGATGTGGTTGAAAAGCTGCAAACTCAAATGCAATCCGGCAAAAATATTTATGATGCTTTCGTCAATGACTCGGATTTGATTGGTACGCATTGGCGCTATCAACAAGTGCGTAATTTAAGCGATTGGATGGAAGGTGAAGGTAAAGATGTCACCAATCCGGGCTTGGATTTAAAAGACTTTATTGGTTTAAGCTTCACGACTGGCCCTGATAAAAAGATGTATCAGTTGCCTGATCAGCAATTCGCCAACCTGTATTGGTTCCGCCAAGACTGGTTTAGTGATGAGAAAAACAAGGCTGATTTCAAGGCGAAATACGGCTATGACTTGGGTGTGCCAGTGAACTGGTCGGCGTACGAAGATATCGCTGAGTTCTTTACCGGACGCGAAATTGATGGCAAAAAAGTCTATGGTCACATGGACTATGGTAAGAAAGACCCGTCTTTAGGCTGGCGCTTCACCGATGCGTGGATGTCGATGGCGGGCATGGGCGACAAGGGCGAGCCGAATGGTTTACCCGTGGACGAATGGGGTATTCGGGTTAATGAAAAATCCCAGCCCGTCGGTTCCTGTATGGCACGCGGTGGTGCGACCAATGACCCATCAGCTGTCTATGCGATCACTAAGTATGTCGATTGGTTGAAGAAATACGCACCTCCAGCGGCGGCGGGTATGGTGTTCGGCGAGGCTGGCCCCGTTCCGGCACAAGGTGAAATTGCTCAGCAAATGTTCTGGTATACCGCTTTCACTGCCGATATGGTTAAAGAAGGCATGCCAGTGGTGAATGCGGATGGCACACCGAAATGGCGCATGGCACCTTCTCCACATGGTGCGTATTGGGAAGAAGGCATGAAAATCGGTTATCAAGACGCGGGTTCTTGGACACTGATGAAATCAACACCGACTGATCGCGCCAAAGCTGCTTGGTTATATGCGCAATTCGTCACCTCCAAAACCGTGGATGTGAAGAAATCGCATGTCGGTTTAACCTTCATTCGTGAATCCACCATCAATGATAAGAGCTTTACTGAGCGTGCGCCAAAATTGGGCGGTCTGGTTGAGTTCTATCGTTCACCGGCTCGTGTTCAGTGGTCGCCAACGGGTACTAACGTGCCGGACTATCCAAAATTGGCGCAATTGTGGTGGCAAAATATCGGTGATGCCTCTTCTGGCGAAAAGACCCCACAACAAGCTTTGGATGCACTGTGTGAAGCCCAAGAAAAAGTGTTGGAGCGCTTAGAAAAGAGTGGTGTGCAAGGTGAGTTGGGCCCGAAAATGAACGAGCCTAAAGATCCGAAAGAATGGCTCGATGCCCCTGGCGCACCGAAGGCTAAGTTAGAAAACGAGAAGCCAAAACCAGAAACGATCAACTATGATGAGTTGGTAAAATCTTGGAGCAAGAGCTAAATTAAGCTCTAACCCCACCCCAGCCCTCCCCTTATCAAGGGAGGGAGCAAGAAGCGTTGTACTCCTCCCCTGCTAAGGGGAGGCTGGGAGGGGTTCTTTCATCAACACAAGGAATCCGCAATGGCCTATTTAATCGCAATTGATCAAGGCACCACGTCCACACGGAGTATGGTGTTTAATGAAAAACTGCAAGTCATTGCGATAGCCCAACAAGAATTTCCGCAACATTTCCCGCATTCCGGTTGGGTGGAGCATGATCCTGAAGATTTATTGCAAACCACTCTGACCACACTCAAAGACGTACTCGCCAAAGCCAAACTTGAAGCCTCCGACATTACTGCGATTGGCATTACCAACCAGCGCGAAACCGTGGTGGTTTGGGATAAAGACACAGGCAAAGCGATTTATAATGCGATTGTTTGGCAAGATCGGCGCACGGCAGATTATTGCCAAGAACTGAAAAACAATGGCAGCGAACAACTCATCCAACAAAAAACGGGGCTACGCGCTGACCCGTATTTTAGTGGCACAGAAGTTCGTTGGATTTTGAATCATGTCGATGGAGCGCGTGATAAAGCTGAAGCAGGCCAATTGCGTATGGGCACGGTCGATACTTGGCTGATTTGGCATTTAACCGGTGGCAAAGTGCATGCAACCGATGCGACTAATGCAGGTCGCACCATGCTATTTAATATTCACACCGGAGAATGGGATCAGGAGCTATTGAAGCTGCTGGAAATCCCCGAAAGTTTATTACCAGAAGTGAAAGATTGTGCCGCTGATTTTGGCATGACTGACCCTAGTATTTTGGGTGCAGCGATTCCCATTTCAGGTGTTGCAGGTGATCAACATGCCGCCGTTGTGGGGCAAGCTTGCTTCCAAGCAGGCATGATGAAATCGACTTATGGCACAGGCTGTTTTGCGCTCCTCAATACTGGAACCCATGCGGTTAATTCTAATAATAACCTACTCACCACCATCGCTTATCAGCTCAATGGACAGCGCACTTATGCCTTGGAAGGCTCAATTTTTATTGCGGGAGCGGCGGTGCAATGGCTACGTGATGGTTTAAAAATCATTCAAAAAGCTGGCGATACCCAGGCCCTAGCTGAAGCCGCTGACCCTAATCAAACGGTGTATTTAGTACCTGCTTTTGTGGGTTTAGGCGCACCTTATTGGGATCCTGACGCACGTGGAGCTTTATATGGTTTGACGCGCAATACTGGGCCTGCCGAAATATCCAAAGCCACTTTAGAAAGTATTGGCTACCAAACTTGCGATTTATTAGAGGCTATGCGTGCTGATAGCGCAGGCTTGAAAGAAGCCAAAACCGTGTTGCGTGTGGATGGTGGCATGACCTCATCGGAATGGGCAATGCAATTTTTGGCGGATATTTTGAATAGCCAAGTGGATCGACCTAAAGTGTTGGAATCGACCGCCACGGGTGCTGCTTATTTGGCGGGCTTGCAACAAGGTGTCTGCCCTAGCCCTGAGCAATTTGCTAAAGAGTGGGCTTTGGATAAACGCTTCGAGCCGACTATGGATAAAAAGACTCGCGAGCAGAAATATGCGGGTTGGTTGGATGCGGTAAGGCGCACGCGCTCACACTTTTAAACAACTAACTCCTTAAGTGACATACTCAGTTTGATCCAAATTTCCTTGCGCAGCTTTGCTAGGCTGTTCTGGTTCTCCCAACTGAGCCACCACCAACAAGGCTCCCCTAAAGTCCTGCATTGCATTCCTCAGGCTTGAGTTGCAATTGCGCCAAAGCATACTCATAAATATCGGGTTCTGGCTTTTTCTTCGGCACGATACCACCCGCTGTAATGCAATCAAACCAATTCAACGCATCCTTGCTCAAAGTGACTTGCAATAAGAAGGAGCCGGGCATCGCGCCCGGCAAGTATCGACTATTCCAGATTTTTCAAACCGTTATTGTGAGCTTAATGGTTTCGGTTGTATTGGCTTTCGTTCAAGTTTTGACATTTCCGAGGTCAGGATCAGTATAAAACCACTCAATGACAGCTTAGTGACATGAGTTTTTTTATTTTTATTAATGCATGGTACGTCGTTGCAGAGCGCTTTGAATAAAATGGCGCTGATAGCGCATGTCCAATCCCAAGGCTCATTTGAGAAAAAAAGCGTCATGAAAAGATCATATAAGCTTCACATTATCTGGAGAGTTGTAATCAATATGAAATATTTGCCATGCTAGGATGCGCCCTAACCATTAAGGGTAGAAGGTGATGAAAAAACAGATTCTTTGTGTCGAGGATGAAGCTGCTATTCGGCAAATGATCCGCTTTAGCCTAGAGCGAGAAGGCTATGCGGTGATGGAGGCAGAAAACGCTTATGTAGCGCGTGAATTAGTGGCCAATCAAACCCCAGACCTCATGCTCATTGATTGGATGCTACCGGATATTTCTGGCCCGGAGCTGATTCGTCGTTTTCGTAAAGATGAAGTCACCCGCGATATTCCGATTGTGATGCTCACAGCACGCTCTGAAGAAGAAGATATGATTCAAGGCCTTGAAGTAGGCGCTGATGACTATCTCTCTAAACCCGTGTCCTTAAAAACTTTAACCGCAAGGATTAAAGCGTTGTTGCGCCGTTCAGAAGGTTTTAGTGCACGCAAAGTACTCAATGTAGGCCCGATTAATCTTGATCTCGACGCTCATCAGCTCACCATCAATAGCCAGCCTATTCACCTTGGCATTACTGAATATAAGCTGTTGGAATTCTTTATGAAGCATCCGGGCAGAGTTTATTCCCGTGCCCAGCTCCTAGATTTTATCTGGGGTCAAAACACTTATATCGAGGAACGCACGGTAGATGTGCATATTTTGCGCCTACGCAAAGCGCTAAAACTGCAAGAAGCGGATAATTGCATTCATACCGTGCGTGGTGCTGGTTATCGCTTTGCTGAGGAAGCCTTGAATGGTCTATGACTATTGGCAGGTGGAAATCCGCCGCCTAATAGCTGTCGTCATTCTTGGCCTTATCGTCGGCTATGCAACCGGCTATTGGTTGCTCAGCTTTTTGTTCGTGAGTGTCGCTTATATTGCTTGGATACTGTTTAAACTTCGGCAATTACAAAACTGGTTGGTACAAGGCCAGCCGCCTGAATCGATGCCCGATAGTGATGGCGCTTGGGAACAAATCACTTATCTGATTCATCGCAGCAAGCAAAAAAGCAAATCCCGCAAGAAAAAGCAGCGTGAAACTTTAGACCGTCTAAACAATGTGATGGCGGCTCTGCCAGATGCGACTATTCTGATCAATCAAGACTTTATTATTCAATGGTCGAATCCCGCCGCTTCGCGCTTATTAGGCATTCAAACTGAAGTCGACTGGGGTAATCGGTTAGATAACTTGATTCGCTCACCTGAATTATATGCACTCTTGCGCTCTGGCGAAGCAGGCGAAGAAATCCGCCTCAGCTCACCGATTGATGACAGTGTTATCCTGCAAGCACATCTAGTGCCGGTACAAAAGAACCTGTATCTATTTAATGTGCGTGATATTAGCCAAGGCGTGCATTTGCAGCAGACGCGCAAAGCCTTTTTTGCGAATGCTTCACACGAATTACGCACCCCACTGACGGTGCTCGCCGGTTATTTAGAACTATTTGAAGATGATGCCGAGCTACCTGAACATTTTATCCCTGCGGTGCAACAGGCGCGTGCGCAAGCGGATCGCATGCAGCGTATTATCAGTGACATGCTATCCTTATCTAAGCTGGAAAATGATGAACAGCGGCGGATGGTTGAAACAGAAATTAATGTCCCTGAGCTATTAGACGATGTCTCGGTTTCTTTAGGTGATACCTTGGCGGCTGATTCACATACCTTAAGTCTCAATGTCGATCCAAACTTGCATTTACTCGGTCACGAACCCGATTTACTCAGCGTCATTACCAATTTAACGGATAATGCCATCCGCCATACACCAGCGGATACGCATATTCAAATTGATTGGCAGCAGCGCGCGAATGGCCAAGCCTGTTTAATCGTTGAAGATAATGGCCCCGGTATTCCAGCCCAGCATATTGGGCATTTAACCGAACGCTTTTATCGGGTGGATAAAGGCCGGGCGCGTGATAAAGGCGGTACGGGTTTAGGCTTAGCGATTGTTAAACACGTGATGATTAATCATGGTGGCAGTTTAGAGATTAGCAGCAAGCCCGGTTGTACCCGCTTTACCGCTTGTTTCCCCAGTGCGCAGGTGCTACGAAAATAGCCCCGTATTTACAAAGTGCGCTGATATACTGTAGGTATGACTAACCCCTCCAAGTTCTGGACAGCCCTCCCCAGTGCACTCTTTCGCGAGTTAATGCAGGGCGAAATTACCATGCGCGCAATGGGTTTGGTCTATACCACACTCCTATCCATTACGCCCTTGTTAGCTTTAAGCTTTTCGGTACTCAAAGGTTTTGGCGTACATAATCAATTAGAACCTTTGCTCTTACAGTTTATGGCTCCATTAGGGACTAAAGCTGAAGAAGTCACCAAACAAGTGCTCGGCTTTGTGGATAATATTCAAGTCGGTGCTTTAGGCGTAGTCGGTTTAGTCACCCTACTTTATACCGTCTTAATGATGATGCAACAGATTGAAAATGCCTTTAACTATCTGTGGCAACTCCCCACTAATCGCTCATTACATAAGCAATTTAGTAAATATATCAGTGTCATTATGGTGGCACCGATTTTGTTATTTACCATGTTTGGTTTAGTGAGTTCCTTAAGTCATACCGCATTGGTAGAACGTATTTCCAGTCACTCTAGCTGGGCGATTGTGATTCAATTTATACCCGTGCTGCTGGTGATTGCTGTTTTCACCTTTGTGTATATTTTCATCCCCAATACTCCTGTTAAATTCTTACCTGCTTTAGGGGCTGGGGTTGTTGCTGGCATTGCTTGGCAAACAGGCGGCTGGGTGTTTGCTTCTTTTGTCGTGAGCTCAGGGCAACAAACAGCGATTTACTCAGTATTTGCAGGCTTATTTCTCTTTATGTTTTGGATGTATATCGGCTGGATCATTGTGCTCTTAGGCGCACGCTTAACCTATTACTTCCAATACCCCGAAGCAGTTTTCCAAATAGGTCGACCCGATAATTTGAGCCTAGAAAGCCGTGAATTACTTTCAGCCGCGGTATTACGCGAGATCGGCTTAGGCTTTACCCAAGGCCAGCCGCCGATGACTTTGGAAGAATTAAGAGCACGTATTCCTATCTCGCGCTTATTGATTCAAAAAACCCTAGAAGACTTAATTCACTATGGGATTCTTAGCCAAGAAAGGAGCAAGCAACCGCGTTATTTGCTACGCGTTTCACCGGATTTACTCACCGTGAATTATATCCGGCATTGCTTATGGCAAGGTGATGCACAACAGCAAAAACAAGCCGAACAGATTCGCCAAGCCACCGGTTTGGGTGAGCAAGGCTTGGAGCGTTTGCATCAAAACCCTGAGCTAACCATTAAACAATTGCTGGAACGCCAACTGATAAACCCGCAAAACCAAGATGCTGGTGATTGATTTCACCAGCGTTTCATGCTTCATTGCTGTTTCAAGCTTTTAATAAAAACGCACCCATCACACACAGTTCGCAGCGACTAAAGGAAACCAACGATGACCGCTAAACTCACCCTTGATGAACTCAAACAAGCTTATGCCGCAGGCAAAATAGATACGGTTCTCGTCTGCCAAGTCGATATGCAAGGGCGTTTAATGGGGAAACGCTTTCATGCTGATTTTTTTTTGAAGAGTGCGGTTGAGGAAACGCATTCTTGCAACTATCTGCTAGCCACCGATATGGATATGCATACCGTCGATGGCTATGCAGCCACTAGTTGGCGCGCAGGCTATGGCGATTATGTCATGAAGCCCGACTTGAGCACTTTGCGCCCGCTGCCGTGGTTAGAGGGTACAGCCTTAGTGCTTTGCGATGTACTTGATCATCATACCCATGAGCCTGTGCCGCACTCACCGCGCGCGATCTTAAAAAAGCAAATTGCCCGCCTTGCAGCACTCGGTATGAAACCGATGATGGCGACTGAATTAGAGTTCTTTCTGTTCAATCAGACCTACTCAGATGTACACGAAGCAGGCTATCAGAATTTGAAATTAGCCAGTGCTTATAACGAGGACTATCACATCCTGCAGACTACCAAAGAAGAAGAGGTGATTCGCGCGATTCGTAATGGTTTGTTTGGTGCGGGGATTCCGGTTGAATGCTCTAAAGGCGAAGCTTCAGCGGGGCAAGAAGAAGTGAATGTGAAATATGCCGAGGCACTAACCACGGCGGATTATCATTCAATCGTAAAGAATGCCTGCAAAGAAATCGCTTGGAGCAAAGGCAAAGCGGTTACTTTCATGGCGAAATGGGATTACAGCGCGGCGGGTAGCTCCTCACATATTCACCAATCGCTCTGGAGTTTAGATGATAAAACACCCCTCTTCTTTGATGAAAATGCACAATATGGCATGTCGGAGTTAATGCGCCATTATTTGGCGGGTCTACTCGCGCATGCGGATGAAGTCACTTATTTCCTTGCACCCTGGATTAATTCTTACAAACGCTTCCAAGCGGGTACTTTTGCACCGACCAAAGCTATTTGGAGTCGGGATAATCGCACGGCAGGCTATCGCTTATGTGGTGAAAGTAGCAAAGCAGTGCGAATTGAATGCCGCGTCGGTGGGGCTGATCTGAATCCTTATTTGGCCTTAGCTGCGCAAATTGCCGCTGGCTTGGATGGCATCGAACGTAAGCTGGAATTGGAAGCTGAATTCACCGGCAATGCTTATGGGGCTGCGAATATTCGTGAAATCCCCACCACCCTGCGTGCTGCTTTAGAAAAACTGGATAATTCCGCGATGTTGCGTGCGGCGATGGGTGATGCGGTGATTGATCACTACTTACATACTGGGCGTTGGGAGCAATTTGAATATGATCGGCGCGTGACCAATTGGGAACTGGCGCGCGGCTTTGAGAGGGCTTAAGGATGCAAATGATTCAATGTATTTCACCGATTGATGGCAGTGTCTATGCAGAACGCCCTGTTGCTAGCGCGGAACAGATTCAAACTTGCTTTGCTAATAGCCGAACCGCTCAACAAACTTGGAAGCGTTTAAGTATTCAAGAACGTGCTAAGTATTGCCATGCAGCAGTCGATGCGATGCTCGCAATGAAAGAGCGCATTGTTGAAGAGCTGGCTTGGCAAATGGGACGACCGATCAGCGTCGGTGCTGGAGAAATGCGCGGCTTTGAAGAACGTGCACGCTACATGATAGGGGTAGCTGAAGCTGCCTTGGCTGACTTAGTGCCTAGCCCCAAAACTGGCTTTGAGCGGCGGATAGTCCGCGAGCCTTTGGGCGTAGTCTTGACGATTGCGCCATGGAATTATCCCTTCCTGACCACGGTCAATTCAGTGATTCCCGCACTAATGGCGGGTAATGCCGTGGTACTCAAACATGCGGCGAATACCCTGCTGGTGGCGGAACGGTTTCAAGATGCTTTCGATGCAGCCAGTTTACCGCAAGGCGTGTTTCAGCATTTAGTGCTCGATCATGCGCAAACTGCCCAGATTATTCAGGCTGGTTTAGCTGATACCGTTTGCTTCACTGGCTCAGTGGCAGGCGGCAAGGCGATGGAAGCCGCCGCCAGCGGGCGCTTTATTCCAGTCGGTTTAGAGTTAGGTGGCAAAGACCCTGCTTATGTGCGTGCGGATGCGAATCTAGCGCATGCGATTGAGAATTTAGCCGATGGAGCTTTCTTTAATTCCGGGCAATCTTGCTGTGGGATTGAGCGCATTTATGCACATGCAAGCGTGTATAACGAGGTGGTAGCAGGCATCGCCAAGCTTGGTAGCTTATACAAATTAGGCAATCCACTGGACCCCAAAACCAATCTTGGCCCAATGATTAAACCGGCTTCCGCTGATTTTGTACGTGAGCAAATCCATCAAGCCATCGCAGCCGGTGCGGTAGCGCATGTTGATACTTCTGAATTTGAGCTGGATCAGCCCGGTTCGGCTTATTTGTCGCCGCAAGTGTTATCGAATGTAGATCATTCGATGTCAGTGATGGTTGAGGAAAGCTTTGGGCCAGTGGTGGGGATTATGCAAGTGCAGGATGATGCCGAAGCGATTCGCCTGATGAATGATTCGCCCTATGGTTTGACCGCAGCGATTTGGACTGAAGATGTTGAAGCTGCTGAACGCATTGCGGCTGAATTACAAACCGGCACGGTGTTTATGAATCGCTGTGATTATCTTGACCCCGCTTTGGCTTGGACTGGAGTGAAAGATACCGGGCGCGGCTGTACTTTATCAGCGCTGGGTTATGAGGCTTTGACCCGCCCGAAAAGTTTACATTTCCGCTTAAATACACACTAACAAGAATGACTTAAGGATCAGAACATGAGTTCGAGTAGTTATGATTACATCATTGTGGGGGCTGGCTCAGCGGGCTGTGTCGTTGCGAATCGCTTGAGCGCTGACCCCAAGGTTTCCGTCTGCTTGATTGAAGCGGGTGGCAGTGACAAAAGCCTGTGGGTGAAGATTCCAGCGGGGATTTTTGGTTTGTATGGCAATAAGAAATATGACTATACCTTCAAAGGCGTACCCCAAAAGCATTTGAATAATCGCGTGATTACCGTCAATCGCGGCAAGGGTCTGGGTGGCTCAAGCACGATTAATAGCATGGTGTATATTCGCGGTAATAAAAACGATTATGACGGCTGGGCTGCTTTAGGTTGTGCAGGTTGGTCTTATCAAGATGTCTTGCCCGTGTTCAAAGATATAGAGCGCAATCTAGTCGGGCAAAGCGCGGAGTATCATGGCTTTAAGGGTGAGCTGAATGTCACCCATCCGCAGGATATAAATCAGCTAGCACGGACTTTTGTGAAGGCGGGCGCAGCCGCGAATTTGCCTGAGAATACTGATTTTAATGCGGAATCGCAGTTGGGCTTAGGGATTTATAATGTTAAACAAAATCGTGGGGTGCGTGTCAGCAGCTATACCGCTTTTGTTGAACCGATTCTGCAACGCCCGAATTTAACGGTGTTGACGCATACCGAAGTTTTTAAGCTGCAAATTGAGCAAAATCGTGTCACGGGTGTCGAGATTGAGCGCGCTGGCGTGCGGAGTGTCCTGCAATGTAAGCGTGAAGTGATTTTAACTGCAGGTACGATTGCTTCGCCGCGTATTTTGTTAGCTTCCGGGATTGGCAATCAAGCTGAGCTGCAAGCTTTAGGGCTTGAATGCAAGCAGCATGTGCCCGGCGTGGGTGAAAACCTGCAAGATCATGTCGATAGCATGGTGACTGTACGTTCGCCGAAGGCGGTCTCGATAGGGATTTCTTGGGCGACGCTGCTTCCGCATATTCTTCCAGCACCCTTCCATTATTGGCTACAAAGGAAAGGTTGGTGGACAACCAACTATGTGGAAGCGGGTGGATTTGCCAAAACTAAATACGCCGAAGCTGCTCCTGCTGGGAGCGCTGAGGCTGATCCTGATCTGCAATTCCATTTCACGCCGATTTTCCGTAGCTATCGCGGGCGTAAATTAGAAATGGGGCATGGCTATTCCCTATTTACTTGTGTATTGCGCCCGCAAAGTACCGGTACGGTGAAATTAGCTAATGATGGAACCTTTAAAAACGTGCTAATCGACCATAATTTCTTCTCAGCGGAACAGGATCAGAAGCTATTAGTGGAAGCAGTAAAAAAAGCGCGTGAAGTGTTGGCCTCGCCTGAATTTGATAGCGTGCGTGGCGAAGAGATGGCACCAACGCCAAGCATACAAACCGACGAGCAAATTCTGGCTTATCTGCGTGAAACTGCCAGTACAGTGTATCATCCGGTCGGGACTTGTAAGATGGGAGTGGATGCGCTGGCAGTGGTGAATCCGCACGATTTGAAAGTCAAAGGGATGCAGAATCTGCGGGTGATGGATGCCTCGATTATGCCGAAATTGATCAGTGGCAATACTTCAGCGCCGAGCATGATGATTGGCGAAAAAGGGGCGCGGATGATTTTGGCAGAAGCGTTGTAATGCAAGCGATGGCTTTGATCATTATTGATATGCAGCAGTGTATGAGCAAGGCTGCTATCAGTGAGCGCAATAATCCACAGGCCGAAACTCAGATGCAAAGCTTGCTAGCTGCTTGGCGGCAAGCGAATTGGCCGATTATTCATGTGCGGCATATTTCACGCGAGCCGAAGTCAGGCTTTTACCCTAATCAGGCAGGAGCTGGATTTCAGGCTGAGTTTATCCCGCTGGAACACGAGCATATTGTTGAAAAAAATCGACCGGATGCTTTTTGTAATACCGGCTTAGAACGTTGGTTGCATCTGCGCGATTTACGTAAGCTTGCGATTGTTGGAGTGAGCACGAATAACTCGGTGGAAGCGACTGCACGGTCGGCAGGGAATCTGGGCTTTAATACTTGGGTAGTGGCGGATGCTTGCTTTACTTTTCCTAAGGCTGATTACACTGGGCTAGTACGTAGCGCTGAAGAAGTACATGCGATGTCGCTGGCTAATTTGGCGGGTGAATATGCTGAAATTACTGATGCCGCACAGTTATTACAACTCGTTCCCAAGTAAACACTTACCGGATACTTATTCCGCCTATTTGCAGCAGGCTTGGTGAGCTGCCAAGCTTAAGTAGCTTTGAGGCTTTAACAGGAGAGTCGGCATGTTGGATTGGAAACAAGTTCTGCGTTTAAGTGAAACAGGCAATTTGCCGCCGGATCGAGTGGTGAAAAAAACCGATCAGGAATGGAAAGCGCAGCTAAGCTCTGAGCAATATTTAGTGACTCGCCAGCACGGTACGGAACGCCCATTTAGTTCAGCAATGTGCAGTTTATTTGAGCCAGGTTTATATGCTTGTGTCTGCTGCGGAAGTTTGCTGTTTGATGCTAGCCAGAAATTTGAATCGGGCACGGGTTGGCCGTCCTTCACGCAGCCTTTGCAAGACAATGCGATTGCTTATCACGCGGATCGTTCGTATGGCATGGTGCGGGTGGAGACTTTATGTAATACCTGTGAAGCGCATTTAGGGCATGTGTTCCCGGATGGCCCGGCGCCGAGTGGCTTGCGCTATTGTATGAATGCGGTGGCTTTGGAAAAAGTGAAGGGTGAGCAAGATGAGTAAAGCGTTAGAAACCGCAACCTTCGGCGGCGGCTGCTTTTGGTGTACCGAAGCGGTTTTCCAACAGTTGCGCGGGGTGGAAAGTGTAATCAGTGGCTATAGTGGCGGGCAAATGCTCAACCCTGATTATCGGAGCGTGTGTAATGGCACGACTGGGCATGCGGAGGTGATTCAAATCCAATTTGACCCTGCCCAGATTAGCTATGCTGATTTGCTGCGGATTCATTTGGCAACGCATGACCCGACCACGTTGAATCGTCAAGGTGCCGATCGGGGTACTCAATATCGCAGTGTGATTTTCACGCATAGTGCCGAACAACAAGCGATGGCTCAAGCGGTCGTCCAAGAAATGCAGGCGAATTTTGGTGAACCGATTGTGACTCAGGTAGTAGCGGCGGAAACTTTTTATGCTGCTGAGGATTATCATCAAAACTATTACCGCTCGAATCCGAGCGCGGGTTATTGCCAAGCGGTGATTAATCCGAAGTTGAGTAAAGCGCGGGCTTTGTTTAAGCAATACCTTGCTTGACGCTGAACTCCAGCCTGTTTAAACTCTGCTGACAAACTGTTCTATTTAGCTAGTGTTTTGAGTTATTTTTATGCAATGCTTAAATTTTTCTCATGCAAACTTTTTATACAGCACATTTCCTGCTAAGGGTCTCTGTAAGTGCTTGATTAAAAAGGCTGGCTGGACACGAAGGGTTTGAACGCTGCCCCGTTTGAGAGGGGATTAAGACTAACAGCGTAACCCCCCTTTTGGCTTTTCAGCCAGTGTTTGAACGCTGCCCCGTTTGAGAGGGGATTAAGACGGAATCTACTTATCACAACGGTACGTTCTACCTGTGTTTGAACGCTGCCCCGTTTGAGAGGGGATTAAGACTGCAACCATCGGGTCGCTTAACCCCTTGAACCCTTGTTTGAACGCTGCCCCGTTTGAGAGGGGATTAAGACTTTTAACCTGTTAGAGTCAACTAACAGGAAACGTTTGAACGCTGCCCCGTTTGAGAGGGGATTAAGACTCTGTTGCAATTCTCACGGACTGCAATTCTTTACTGTTTGAACGCTGCCCCGTTTGAGAGGGGATTAAGACTCCGGCGAAGTTTTCCACGGTTTATGCCACGGTGTTTGAACGCTGCCCCGTTTGAGAGGGGATTAAGACAGTGCTACTTGTTCCGTTCTTTGAAAATTTACCAGTTTGAACGCTGCCCCGTTTGAGAGGGGATTAAGACGTATTTTTATACTACTAAAACCTAGAGTTTGGTTTGAACGCTGCCCCGTTTGAGAGGGGATTAAGACACGGCATTAACGCCGCCAGCTACTAGTTTGTCGGTTTGAACGCTGCCCCGTTTGAGAGGGGATTAAGACAGTGCTATCCCGTGGCACTTTCGGTTTAAACACGTTTGAACGCTGCCCCGTTTGAGAGGGGATTAAGACGATGGTGAAGTTGATACCATGTGAATTTAGATTGCGTTTGAACGCTGCCCCGTTTGAGAGGGGATTAAGACTTTCCCCTAGTGGACTTAGCTTGTTATGTTTAGTTTGAACGCTGCCCCGTTTGAGAGGGGATTAAGACGCATCAAGAACTGCGGATACGAGAGGGTCTTGTGTTTGAACGCTGCCCCGTTTGAGAGGGGATTAAGACTCTGTTCAACAGAAAATCTTGTCTTAATAGCCGTTTGAACGCTGCCCCGTTTGAGAGGGGATTAAGACACCTTGTCCGCACGTTTCCAGTAAACTATATTCGTTTGAACGCTGCCCCGTTTGAGAGGGGATTAAGACTGTGCCTCTGATTGGAACTTGTTACCTTCAACTGAGTTTGAACGCTGCCCCGTTTGAGAGGGGATTAAGAATAGAATTTTTAAGTTTTAGTACATGCAATTAAAACTCAGTCAAAAAAGGTAAGTGGGGTTTAAGTTTATTTTGCAGTGTGGCAGTAATGCGGCAAAAAGGAGAATCGAACTAAAAAGCGTGTTTAGCATGTCCTAGTTCATGTCCCTGTTTTGCGTAGATATCCATGCACGAAGATGGACAAGTGTAGACACAAAAAAGCCCTGAAACCGTTAGGATTCAAGGCTTTATGGATGTACTAGACTAAGCTAGATTTTTAATTGGTGCATATACCCTGTTTCACGAGCTCTTTAACTGCTTTCGCTAGCCCATTAATTTCTTTTAAGGGTATATCAGGATAGTCGCCAAAGGTATAAATAGCCGGTTTCTTTTCAGGTGGCTTGAGGTAACGCATCCGCCAGACTTTGCGCCCATTCGGAAGCACATCCACATAGACATTCTCACCGATAGGGATTCGGTAAGGCTTTGCTTCAGGCTTGGCACTTTTCAGTTTCACATCTGAGACACTCACCGCCATAGGTATATGCTCCACAGTTCATATACCTGTTTATATACCTGTTTTGTTTAGATGGTCATAGATAAATTAGACTACCCTAGACACAAAAAAGCCCTGAAACCGTTAGGATTCAAGGCTTTATGGATGTACTAGACTAAGCTAGATTTTCAATTGGTGCCGACGGCGAGACTCGAACTCGCACGACCTAGGGTCACTACCACCTCAAGGTAGCGTGTCTACCAATTCCACCACGACGGCAATTGGGTTGAAACCTTAAGGTTTCTTTGTCTCAGTTGTAGCTGCACCGCTTGCTGGTGCTGGAGCGGCTTCAGTAGCCGGTGCTACTGGAACTTCAGCTTGCACCGCCGGAGTTGCTGACGCTGCTGGTGCTGTTCCAGTAGCTGGTACTTCAGCTGCTGGAGCACTTTGCCCCGGAACAACAGGTACTTCGCTATTAGTAGGGGTTGCTGGCACAGCAGGCGCTACTTTCGGTGCTACGGTACTGGTTGGCACACTGTCCATGATACTGCCACTAGCAGTGGTCGTACGATGTGAAACAATCCAAGCTAAAGCGATACAGTTAATGAAAAATACTGTTGCTAAAATCCCAGTTGTCCGACTCAAAAAGTTGCCAGAACCCCGTGAACCGAATACAGTGCCCGATGCACCACTACCAAAGGCTGCCCCTGCATCTGCACCTTTCCCGTGCTGCATTAAAATCAGCGCGATCATCGCAACAGAAACAACAATTTGTACAATTAGTAAAATATTATAAAGCATCTTTAACTTCTAAATAAACCATCAGTCTCGCTGATTTTGCCCAGCCTGACAAATCGCCAAAAATTCTTGAGCATCCAACGAAGCGCCGCCAATCAAGCCACCATCAATGTCTTGCATGGCAAATAGCTCGGCAGCATTCGAACCTTTGACGCTGCCGCCGTATAAAATCTGTACTTTCGCTGCGACTGCTACATCTAAGGCGGCTAGACGCTGGCGAATAAAGGCATGAACTGCTTGTGCTTGTTCAGGCGAAGCTGTTTTACCTGTACCAATTGCCCAAACTGGCTCATACGCAATAACTGCATCATTCAAAGCGTGCACACCTTCGAGTTCGAGCACTGCGTCTAACTGCCGCGCTACCACTGCTTCGGTCGTACCTGCTTCACGCTCAGCTAAGGACTCGCCCAAACATAAAATCGGAATCAAACCCTGCTTACGCGCTGCTGCAAATTTTCGCGCTGTATCTGCATCCTGCTCACCGAAAATAGCACGGCGTTCAGAATGGCCTACAATCACATATTTACAACACGCTTCTAGCAACATAGGTGCAGAAACTTCGCCCGTATAAGCACCGCTATCTTGCTCGCTCACATCCTGCGCACCTAAACCAATAGCGCTTTTCGTGAGTAACTCAGCGGTAAAAGGCAGATAAACATAAGGCGCACAAACAGCAATAGAAACATTAGTTAAATTTTCAGCACCAGCGACAATATCTGTGACTAGCTTTTGAATACTGGCTTTCGAGCCATTTAACTTCCAGTTACCAGCGACTAAAATGCGTCTCATAACCTTCCTTTTTATCTCAGCAAGCGCGGAAGATTACCGATACTCCACTGAGAAATCAATCCTTAAAATCAATGGCGCACCCTAGAGGATTCGAACCTCTGACCTTTGCCTCCGGAGGGCAACGCTCTATCCAGCTGAGCTAAGGGTGCGTGATTAGAGCTGCGAATCATACCGAACCCAGCCGACTACGTCTATTAACCTGCGAGCTTTATTTATTAGAGTGTTATCAGTTATTGGCAAAAACGATAGCCAACACCAGTTTCTGTGACTAAATGCTGAGGTTGTGAAGGGTCGGATTCTAGCTTCTGGCGCAAGCGTCCAATATAAATCCGCAAATAATGCCCATCCTCCGAATGCCCTGCACCCCAGACTTCGCGTAATAATTGGCGTTGAGTCAACACTTTTCCGGGCTGTGCCAACATAATGGTCAGTAAATGATATTCACGTGGAGTGAGATGTACCTGTTCGCCATTGCGAAAAGTTAGGCGATTGACTTGATCCACCATGACCTCGCCGAATTTGACTACTGCGGAATTATCGGTTGGGCGTTGGTCACGCCGCCGCTTTAAAGCACGCAGACGCGCTAATAGCTCAGCAACACCAAAAGGTTTAGCCAGATAATCATCTGCACCTGCATCTAGTAAGCTAACTTTATCTGCTTCAAGATTACGGGCAGACAACACCATAATGGGCACATCTGACCAGCCACGCAGGCTACGGATAAATTGGCGACCATCAGCATCCGGCAAACCCAAATCGAGAATCACCAGCTCGGGCTTATACTCGCTGACTAAAGCTAAGCCAGCAGCAACAGTTGGCGCTTCTAATACTTTACAGCCTTCACCCTCTAAAGCCGCACGTAGAAACTGCCGAATCCGGTACTCGTCTTCGACCACCAAAACTGATGTATTTTCCATCAAAATGACATCTCCCTGTTCATTTACCTTTGATCTTATGCAGCCATTGGTAAAGCTTTGTAACCTTACACCACTAGAGGCATAACTCTCAAGGTCTGCGATCAAGGTAAGAATCGGGCGTAATATATAGCAAGCTTTACAGTATGGCACTACTAGCAACCACAGAGAGCTATTAATAATTTTGAGAAAGCCACTAAAGTGAATAAATTTTTATAAGTTTTTGGGCTTTAGAAAAAGAAACGCCCCTTGAAAGGGGCGCTTCAAACAACCTTAAATTAAAGGCTTAGTGAGCCTGAGCTGCCTCAGCACCGATACCGGTGTTTTGACGAACATACAACTCATCCCACATTTCATCTGCACGGCGATCACGAGTGACCAAGGAGAGCAGAATAGTAACCAAGAAGCCTAATGGAATAGAGATCAAACCTGGGTTTCTCAATTGGAACCATGGTTTTTCTAAGCCCATCATGCTAGTGGTCTGACCATCAAATTTAGCCAAATCAGCTTCAGCTTTAGAAATTGCAGTTTTCAGGCCGGCAATTTCTTTCTCTTTAGCAGCTTTAGCAGTGTCATCAGTGATGGCTGCTAATTCGCCTTCAGCTTTAGCTAACTTCTCACGAGCACCTGGTTTAGCAGGAGCTGCGGCAGCGGCTTTAACTGCTTTCTTGCAGTCTGCACCTGCGAACAATTCGCACATGAAACCACCTTGAGCTGGAGCTGCTTCGACGGCTGCTGCTGCTGGAGTACCATCTAATGCTTTCTTCGCATCAGCAATTTTTGCTAATGGATAAGTCATGTTTGGAGATAATAATACCAACAGAATCGCAGTACCTGCACCTGCCAACATACCAGCAACGATGCCCCAAGTATTAGTTTTCTTCCAATACAAGGTTAAGAACACAGCTGGCAAGTTAGAGGAAGCGGCAACCGCGAACGCTAATGCAACTAAGTGAGCAACGTTTTGGCCTTTAGCAGCGATACCAACATAAATCGCTAACGCACCAACAATACCAGTCGCTACACGGGCAGCAGTGATTTGCTCTTTAGAAGAAGCACCTTCACCACGGAAGACACCAACATATAAGTCATGTGACATCGCAGAAGCAGCAGCTAAAACTAGACCAGCAACAACCGCAACGATAGTAGCGAAGGCAACTGCAGCAACGAAAGCAAGGAACAGGTTGCCTAACATAGAGTCAGCACCACCACCTACATACTGTGCTAACAGTGGAGCAGCCATATTACCGCCTGGATCGAAGCTAGAGATCTTAGAAGCAGTAACATTCATTGCAGCGCCTAAACCTAAGAATAAGGTCAGGACATAGAAACCGCCGATGATACCCATCGCCCAAATAACTGATTTACGTGCATCTTGTGCAGTCGGAACTGTAAAGAAACGCATCAGAATATGTGGCATACCTGCAGTACCTAATACTAAAGCCATACCTAAGGAGATTTGGTCGATAGGGCTTTTTAGGTATAAACCTGGCTCTAAGAAACGTTGACCCAATTGCTCTGGAGTCATGTTGTTAGCCGCATCACCTACTAGTTTAGCCACTTGCTTTTGGATGTCTGGATTATCCACCGCAGCTTGTAAGAAGCCAGGGAAGGAGAAGCCATACTGACCCCAGGTGAACAGCACTAACAGTACAGAGGCTGTTACTAACAGGATAGCTTTAATAATCTGAACCCAAGTCGTTGCTTTCATACCGCCGAAAACAACGTAGGTCAACATCAAGATCCCTACAACAATAACCGACACTTCATATTCGATACCGATTAAAGTTTTAACCAGTACGCCACCCCCGACCATTTGTGCAGTCAGATAGAAAGTAGATACTGTGACCGTAGAAATCGCCGCAACCATTTTCGCAGCTTTTGGATTATTACGGAAAGCTAAGATATCACCTAGGGTGTACTTACCAATATTACGGCATGGCTCAGCGATCACCAGCAATACAGTAATATAAGCAACCAACCAGCCCACAGAGTACATGAATCCATCATAACCGTAGAGAGAGATCAAACCAGCGATACCTAAGAACGAAGCCGCTGATAAATAGTCACCTGCAATCGCCCAACCATTCTGGATACCAGAAACGGAGCGACCTGCCGCGTAGAAGTCGGTTGCTGAGTGAGTTTGCTTAGCAGCACGATAGGTAACGTACATAGTCATGGCGATGATTGCACCAAAAACCACAAACGTTAGCCACTTGTACTGGGGCGCAACTGCACCAGCTTCAGCAGCCATTGCTGCTTGGCTAGTGAGCATAAACAATAGGGCAGACGACCCCATCCATAAAGATTTTTTCATGTATCCTCCTTATCGGATTAGGTCAGAGTCGCGAACAATTTCAGCAGCCATCGAGTCGAAATCACGATTGGCACGACGGGTATAAATGAACGCAATCGTCCAAGCTACAACGAACTCAGATAAAGCGAACAGAATGCCGAAGTTCATAGGACCCCAGACTTTGATCTTGAACAGCTCAGGAAAATAAGCTGCACCAATAGGCAATAGGAAGTAATAAACAGTTGAAATGATCATCAGGCTCCACAGGAAAGTAGTTTTCCTTTTATGCAAAGCTTGAAAGCGTGGGTCGTGGTCTATCGCAGCCCAATTGACTGTTGTTGTCATGTATGATGACTCCTCCATTTATGACAAAAACATGCATTGCACCAATGCATCGGAATGCCCACCAATAGCAAACATAAGTACTAGGGGCAGCCCGATAATGGCATTTGAGATGTAAAAAAGGTGTAAACAAACGGACGCTATCCCGCTTAGCAACGAAAAATAGACTGCTAACTGGTCGCTGAATAACTACAGGGGACATGGGTTCTAGGCGTCAAGTATACCTAGCTGAGTTTCAAGAAAGACACAAGACCTTAAATCTAAGGGATTTGAACTTTGCCGAATAAACCTGAAATTTCCCACAATTTTTAGGTATACTTCGCCCCTGACGGAGAAACTAAATATTTCAACTTACCAAAAATCAGGCTCATGGAAAATAAACCATGATAAAGGTCAAGTTTTGAAAATCGGTACTTGGAGAATATTAGCTCCTTCCAATATAATCTCCCCCGTTTAACAGCTTTTTCACTTTTTCAGTTTTGTGTGGCGAACCTAACGGGTTCGATCTAAGGGAGAACAACGTGGCTTCAATTCCAAAAGATCCTTATGCTAAACCAGTGATGATTGGTGGTTTAGTGGTTCTAGGCACGACAGTTATCGTGCTTGTATCGAATCTATTCTCTACCATTCATCGCAACTCGACTGTTGGTACTCAAGATACAAGTATGTTTGAGGCTGCTGCCGCTAATAATTTGAAGCCCATTGGTACAGTAGTTACTGTCGACAAATCGATCGCTCCTGTAGCTCGTACAGGCGAACAAGTTTTTACCGCAGTTTGTACGTCTTGCCACACCGCTGGCGTACTGAATGCCCCTAAGCTTGATGATAAAGCTGCTTGGGAACCACGTGCAGCCAAAGGTTTACAAGGTTTGTTAGCTTCAGCGACTAATGGCTTAAATCAAATGCCAGCGAAAGGTGGTGATCCGAGCCTGACCGAACAAGAGTTAACGGATGCTATTGTTTATATGGTTGGCAAAGCAGGCATTGATTTAGGTAAAGATGCTAGCACAGCTCCAGCGGCGGCAGCAGCTCCAGCGGCGGCAGCAGCTCCAGCGGCGGCAGCAGCTCCAGCGGCGGCAGCAGCTCCAGCGGCGGCAGCAGCTCCAGCGGCGGCAGCAGCTCCAGCGGCGGCAGC